>Ga0209257_1002538_pt1 | contig 17886 bp, 11 predicted proteins | sample AraplaCvi_mCL_r2_FD_184277 | JGI IMG/M metagenome (GOLD analysis project Ga0209257, IMG submission 184277) | Arabidopsis root microbial communities from North Carolina, USA - plate scrape MF_Cvi_mCL_r2 (SPAdes) (version 2) | ecosystem: Host-associated > Plants > Roots > Endosphere | place: USA...
CCAGGCCCCACCGTGCACAATGGCGGACGGAATGCGATCGCCGGTTTCCTCTTCCAGATATTGCGCAGCATCCATGTCGGGCTGCGGGCTACCGCCGCGCTGCATCTCGATGACGCGAGTCCGGATCAATCGACGATGCAGCTCTGGCTCGAACCGGCGAACGGCGGAGACCATCATTTGACGGCATGTGGAGTGACGGTCGTCGAGCAAGTGAAGATGCGGCGCTCGTCACGCGGCTGGACTCTGGCGGAAGTCGCGAAAAAGATACTTCCCGACCTGCTCAAGGCCGTGAAGCCGGGAACGATCCAGCGCTTTCGGTTCGTGACCGACAAGGATCACGGCCTTGCGAACCTCCGCCGGTTCCTCGAGGTTTGGCAGTCCGGCTCCGATGCGGCCGGTCCACAGGCGAAGCTTGCCTGGGGCCGCGACAGGCTGACTCCGGCAGCCTTCGCGGCCCGACTCGCGGCGCATGCGGGGGCCGACCCATCCGACGCAGCCTTTCAGGCACTGCTTGCCGGCCTCTCGATCGAGGTGATCGATGCTGGAGACGCGGAGGCCGACGTTGAGCGGCTTCTGCGACCGCTTCTCGCGCCGGGACAGGAGGCGGCGGCAAAGCGCCATGAGTTGTCCAACCGGCTCCTTGCGGATGCCACAAACGGGCGAAAGCTTGACGCGGCCGACCTCCTCGCCCTGATAGACCCGCAGGCCATGAAGCGATTGGGGCATGCCCAGGCGCTTCCTGCCGTGGTCGCCAAAAGCGTCCGGGCCGACTGTGCGGCGCTGGGCTATGATCCGACTTGCGAAGCGAGGCCGAATGCATTCAAGCCCGGCGCCCCAATCACTGTGCTCGACGGAGAATCCGGGCAGGGAAAAACCTGGATGCTCTGCGGATCCGCGATAGCAAACAGCGACGCGGGCGGGCTCTCGGTCGTCGTTGCGTCTCCGCGAACCATCGAGCAGATCGTCGAGCATCTCAATGCCCGCATCTGGCGCATCGCCTATGAGCAGAATGTGCAGCCCGACGTGATGGCCCGACGCCTGGCGGCAGCGCTCGCTATCGACGGCTATTGGCTCAACCTCTATGTCGACGACGTGCAGAGCCGCGAGCTCGCGGCAGCGCTCGCTCGAACCGACTGGACCACGCTGGGTATACGCATCGTCGTTTCTTCGCAGCCTCGCGTAACCGAGATTTTCGAACGGCAATGCCGCGACTGCGAGATCGTGCCGGTCGATAATTTCAGCAGCGCGCAGCTGCGCCGTTTCCTTCAGCGTCACGGCCGCGATGCGCCGCTGGAAACGATGCCGGACGACATCCTTGAGCTGTTGATGAAGCCCATTCACGCCCGGGTGTTCGTCGAACTTCCCAGCCAGGAAAGCTGGACCGGCGTGACGGAATATGAGCTGTTCAAGACATACTGGAGCTACTCGACCACGGTCGCTCGCGATCAGCGAGATCACCGCGCCGATCGCGATCGACTTGCCGCGCTGGCAGGCTCGCTGCTCCACAACAGCGCGCGATACCCATGGCCCCGACGCGATGCCGAACGGGCCGGCCTCGACGACCAGGCGATCGCGCGGCTCGAGATGGTCGGTCTGGTCCGCTGGGTCGATGGCGATGCGCTTGCCTTCTCGTCGGACCGCATGTTGAACTGGGCGGTCGCCGAGCACCTGTTTGCTCGTATCACTGACGAGCAGTGGCCGGTTGCGCGTATCGCCGACATGCTGGACCGGATCGAAAGCGGAGAGCACGCCCTTTCCCGTCTCGGCTACATGTTTCTCGATTTCATCTGGCTTCTTGCGCGCGACGCCCGGTCGGAAACAATTGCCGACATCGTACTGCTGCGCGCTCAACGCTTGCCCCAGGAGTGGCGCGGCGAGGCGATGTGGAACAATATCGCGACTATTGGCGCCAATGTCCTGCCGGCTTTTGAGCAGCTCGCCCTGCGACGCTACGACGAGGACCACGACTGGGACATCCCCAGAAATATCCCTGTCGCTTTGGCGGTGATCGCGGTGCACGACGGTGGGGCGGTTGAAGAAATCGTCCGCACATTGCTTGCGTCCGACGCGCCGCATGCCCGCGACATTGCCTTTCGCACGGCTCGCGCGCACCCCCTTCCCGGACTGCTCGACGAGCTCTGGGCTCAGTATCTTGAACGAAACGCCGCGTTCGAACGCCACTTGGCGAGCCGTTCGGAGAGGGGCGATTTCGGTAGCCAGTCTGCGCGCGAGATTGCATCGGCGGCGGTGCGGATCGCCATCGCAGAACAGGATGAATGGCTTGATGCCCGTATCGGCTCGACAGACGATCCGGTTGAACTCGATCAGTTGCTTTGGGTGCTTTCCGGCCGGTCCGGACTGAGCAACGAGCGCGGCGATGCGATCTGGAATCGCCACCGGGTAAGATTTCTTCGCCTCCTCCCCCAGCACAGCAAGGCGCTGATCAATGCACTCGGCCATTTTCGCGACAGCGAAGGCCGTGAGTGGCTTGATGCGGTTCCCCTGAGCCGCGAGGATTGGCTGACATCGCGCGTCCTCCGCTCGCTCGCCCGCGTCGATCCTGAGAAGGCCCTGCAAATGGTCGCGCAGCGGGACGAGGATTATCGATGGAGCTCCTCGAACTGGTGGCTCCCTGAACTCGCATCGATCCATCTCGACGAAGTCGCTGCCGCGATCATGAAGAGCGCTTCGGGGGCCAAGGACCCATTGACCGAAGTCGTGCTGTGCTATCGCTCGCATCTCGACCTGATAAATGAAGCGGCCCTGGATTGGGTGCTCGATCGGTTCGCCGAAGCTCTTGCTGTTCGCAATGCGTCCGAGCCGGCAGACGACGACCGGCTCGGGCCGCTTCGCCATACGCTGACTTTTCTCGCCGAACTGGTGCTTCCCTGGCAGTTCGAGTGTCTCGCGCGTCGCGCAGGAACACCGCTCGAACAGGAGCTGGTCCGGATGGCGACGAGCCGGGCTGGCCGCAGGAGCCGAACTCGCGACGACGAGGGCAATGCCTGCGAGCGCCTGCTCGCCGCGATCGGCGGCGATGGTTTTGGGCTCCTGGTACGCAGCGAGCTCAAACGCCCTGACGGGTTCGGCCGTGAGGATGGCTACGAGGCCGCGCAGTGGATCGAAACCGGCGATGTGCGCGGCGCGCTCCAGGCAAGTCACGAGACCGACCCGGACGCCTACCGATCCATCATCCGCATGCAGGCCCTCGCTGTGCATGCCGAAGATGCAGGGCTGGAAGACATGATCCGCGCAGGTGCCCCGATTTATGTGAAGGTGGCCGATATTCGCGGCTCCGCCGGACGGCAGCGCGACGCGCTGCTTACGCAGATCCGTGCGCTCATTGCCGTCGGGAACGAGGCGGACGCCGAGGTTGCAGCCAAGCTTTCAGGACTTCTTGGCGACGGATACGATCTCGGATTCCTGATCGATCTGTTCAATGCGCCCGGAACCTCATCGAGGGTAAGGCGCTCTATCGTGGGGACGCTACGCGCCCATCAGCATTATGACGCACATATTCTCCCGGTGATCGCGCCCATGCTGGAGGGAGACCTCAGCGACGAGGGGCAGTTCCTCGCCGTCTATCTTTCGGAATATGGCGACGAGGCCGCCCGCGCGCTCGTGATGCAGTGGCTGCGGGATCAGGATCTCGGCAACTGGTTCAGAACCCGCGACGCCTGCCTCTTGTCCTTGCTGGAGCATGAGGACAGCCGCCCCGCAGTCATCGAATTTCTGCAACGCTCCCGGCGCAACGGCCACATCCATATCGACATGCATTATCTGACGGTACTGGCCGACTCTGGCGACGGCGATGCGCAGTCCGCCATTCTTCGCGCTGCATATCGCGATGCCAGTTTCAGCTTTCACGGTACCGGCGGCGCGATCCGGCATGTTGCAAAATCCGATCCGGACGAGGCCTTTTTCGCTGCGAGACGATATTTTGCGCGCCAGGGCGCAATCGAGGCTATCCGCCTGCTTCTCGAAATCGACCTTGAACGGGCGATCCCGATCCTGCTCGCGAGATTTCGGTCCGGCAAGCCGTCCCTCAGAGCTGCAATTGCGCGGCAGCTTCGGTTTCATGTGCCCGCGGAGCGTCTCAAGCCGATCATCGACGACATTGGCCGCGGCAGCAGGGTGCGCGATCAAATCCTCGCCGCCGAGCTCGCCGGGTGGATGCCGCCATCGGTCGAATTTTCATGGCTCTCTGACTTCGCTGCAGCAAAGAGCCGCGAGCTTCATGACACGGCGCTGGCTGCGCTCGCCCGTCGGCGACGCGAGATCGCCGCGCTCCAACATATCGAGGCATTCGAGCGATCGGGCAAGCCGCAGCAATGGGCCCGGCTCGATGCCATCTTCCACGCGGTCGATCCGCATTTCCTATGGTCGAAGGACGATCCTGCAAGCCTCGAGACGCTGCTGGTCAAAGTACCCGAAGAATTCGTGGTAGAAGCAAAGGCCCTCTATGAACGGCGGTCCAAGACGATACGCGACGACGAGCGAAAGGCCGACAAGGAAGACTGATGCCAAAACGGAAGCCTCCCCGCCCGTCCGACCATGACCTTCTCCCGCGCGAGGATGTGCAGAAGATTCTGCTCTCGACTCCGGCGCATTTCACCGGCGATTTTCGGTCTCCCCGTATGGTCGTCTCGCACGCGTGGCCGCCCATGTACAACAATGGGCCGAACTGGCTTCGCTTTCAGGGATCCGCGATCGGCCGAACGGCTGTCATGATATCCTTCCGGACTGCGCCACCCGCAGAAGCGAAGCCTGGTGTGGTCGTCCCCAATTATGAGCCTTTCGGCGAGACGATGGCCGCGCTGCTCAGTCTCCTTTACGGCAAGCGCTTCGATACCCATGGACCGACCGAAATGTCGGGAAGCTTTGGCGTCCCTGACCTCACATTGTTCGGGGCGCCGATCGACCCTTCCTTTCCTTCCAACAGCCGAAATCCTCGCTCCGACTATCCCGTACCCCTGGAGCTCGGCGAGGTCGGACGAATCGCCGCCCTGATATTCGCCGAGCCTGCAGACCCCAAAAAGGCGGCGGCCTTTCACAGCGCGGCAAAGTTCTATCGCCGCGCGTTGGTCGCGTTGGAGGATGACCCCGAGATTGCCTATCTCCATCTCATCACAGCGGGCGAGATACTGAGCGAACGTTCGCCATTCGTCGAAGCGAGACACCTCGACCATCGTATCATCGCTGCTCTTGATCGGATCGAAAAGGAACTGAAAGACGGGACGAAGGTCGCTGGATTGTTCCGTGGACAGCTTCGCGGCATCAAGCGCCGCTTCGTCGATACAATCGCCTCGCTGGTCGACGACCCGTTCTTCGACCGGCGGGAAGCCGGACATGAATCGGGCGCGCTGAAGAAGTCAGATTTCCGTGAACGGATCGGGGCCGCCTATGACCTGCGAAGCCGCTTTCTTCACACAGGTTACGGTTTCGGAACCTGGATCGGCTTTCGCTACGAAAATTCCGAGATCCAGCTCGGACAGCCCGTGGTTTCGGACAACGAGATGGCGAAGATCTTGTACAGGGCGCCCATGCTCGCCGGCCTTGAGCGCATCTTGCGATATGCGCTTCTGAGCTTCGCTGGAGAATTGGGCGCCGACCTGTCCGGGCTTGCGCCTGCACCGGACGGCGAGGCCTGAAAATGATGAGGCCATCCCCATCGCAATATCGACCGGGCCGAGCTTTCGTCTTTAATCGCGACTAATCGGGCGTGTGGCTGGAGGGAGAGACTTACTGCTCAGATCCTAATTTCTCGGGCATAATACTTCGACATTAGCCTTTATAAATTTGCCATGGTTTCGGGACCCAAACAGCCGCCCGCTCCCATCGATATCTGCTTTAAAAAACAGAGCATCTCAGTTAGGCGCCCCCTAAGTACTTTCGGGGGAAGGCAGAGTGGCAGACTACAAATTTATTTCGCTCGACTACGACGAGCAAGAGCCCGATGGGCTGCACAATTGCTTCGTAATCAAGGGCGATAATTGGAACGATCACCAACACCACGTACGCTTCGACCTTTCTTACTATGATGGCGGCGGCCAGCACAGCTACATCGGCAAGGTCAAAATCCTGCGGCGTCTGCCCTACGGCACGACGAAGGTAGTCGAGCATGCCACACGGTTGCCCAAAGAATTCGGCGAAGACATTGGTGAGAGCTTTATCTCGCTAGGCCAGAACGAGGATTATTACCGGGAGCTCGGTGCCCAGTTTGGGATCGCAGACGCACTCGACATCCTAAGGTCCCTTCGGGACATCGCCGAGATGCCGGGCCTTGCCTTACCATTCGAGACATCGACCGCATTCCGCAACGGGATGATGCGAGAGAATAGCGCTCGGCGCGCGCGGCGTTTCGGAAGAGCTTGGGTGCGCGGCATAATCGCCAAAGCAAAGCCCAACTTCTCTTACCGCTGCAAGCTCGGCGCAAGCGAGATACCGATGCTTTCGGAATTCGAGTTCGCGCCCGCCGACAAACTGCCTAGCCGCATCGCCGCAATCATCGGACGTAACGCGGTCGGCAAGACAGTATTCCTTGCAAACCTCGCCGCAGATCTAGCGCAGATCGACAGGGTTTCGGAGCACAGATTGACCGAACGGCGCGAGCGATTTCCTGGCGAGCCGCCGCTCTTTGCGCGGGTCATTGCCATTTCCTACAGCGCGTTTGACCAGTTCCGTCGCCCCGACCAGACGCCTTACAGCAGTTACATTTACGCAGGTATTCGCGACGAGAATGGCCGGATTGCCCAGCGAACGCTGCTAAAAAGTTTCAACCAAAACCGTAGGCGCATTAAGGAGCATGGGCGCGAGCAACACTGGATCAATCATATCCTAAAAATCTTGGGCGAAAGCCATGGCGTCGACGAAAGGCGCCTCTTCGATGAGATCAGAAGCGAGGACAGCACGCAGCTTCTGGACGAGCTGAGTTCGGGGCAAGCAATCCTATGCCATTTCGTTACCGCCTTGCTGGCATGGATTGAGCCGGAATCGATTATTCTTTTCGACGAGCCCGAAACCCATCTTCATCCCAATGCGGTGGCGAACCTATTCCTAGCACTAACCGACATTCTGTCCGACTTCGATTCTTACGCTATTGTTGCGACCCACTCGCCGGTTGTGCTCCAAGAGATACCTGCCAAAAGAGTGATCCACTTCATCCGCGACGGCGCGACAACACGCGCCGAACCGCTTGGCGTGGAAAGTTTTGGCGAGAGCGTGACTGAGCTGACCAGGCATGTTTTCAAAACCTTCGAAGTCCCTAGTCTCTATAAAGAAGTGCTGGCAAATCTTGCCTATACGATGAAGCCCGAGGAGGTGCTCGCGCTGTTTCCAAAGGGTCTAAGCATGGCAGCCCAAGCCTATCTGCTCGGGCAATATGGCGAAAAGAGCGGACGGTGAAGAAGCTTGTTCCCCTGCCCGACCCGCCCTCGGCGCTCGACCGCTTTGTCGAGATCCGCAACCGGAAGCAGGCACCGACGCGGCAGGTGCTAATTGATCATCATGATGTTATCGCCGCACGCTACGAGGAGTTTGCGGCCTGCGCCGCGGCGGGCACGCTCGAAGCTATCAGTCCATCGCCCCTGCTCGTGATTAGCGAGCCGCTGCGCCACTGCTATGATGTCCAAACGAAAAAACTCGTCGCACTCAAGAACGCCATCAACGACGCGCAACCGCTACGGCAGCTCAAATATTGTCCGTACTGCGGAACGACTGGACATGACACTCACGATCATTATCTCCCGGGCGTTCGGTTCCCCGAATTTGCCGTCAACTCCCTCAACCTCATACCCTGTTGTTTTATGTGCAACGCGAAGAAGGACGACGACTGGCTCGATCAAGCGGGGCGCCGACGCTATCTTCACTTCTATCTCGACGAAATACCCGACGTTGACTTCCTGTTCGTCGACCTCATCACTGCAGCAGAGTTCGAAAGCGTTGGGGCGCAGTTCCGCATTGAGCGCGGTATTATTTCTGACGCAACCTGGGGTTTGATTGAACGCCATTACGAGCGTCTCGACCTTCTCAGCCGATATGGCGAGGCGGCCAACGACGAGATAGGTGAAATGTTGCAAGCTGGCGCCGATTATATGGTCGCAGGCGGCCCTGACGTGCGGTTCTTCCTGCTCACACAGAGTCAGAGTGCGGCGCAAGTCTACGGAAGGAACAATTGGCGGGCAGTACTGCTTGCCCGATTGGCCGAGCATCCAGATCTCGAGGGCTGGATCGAGGCGATCGCGGTTTGAACAACGTGGAACGACAACAAGGAATAACCAGTTTTAGGATTGTTTCGCGCCCGCGAAGATGACGACAGCAGCCTCCTCTCAAACATCGAAAGAATGCCTGCTTTCGGACTCAGGCCGATCGGTGTCGAATGACCGAGATCAGGCGGCAGCCCTCAGTCGCCCGGGGAAACCGAACGTCCGCTTTGCAGCACTTATCCGCAACGGCCGGAACGGCCGACATCAGGCGCCGAGCCGCCGCACAAAAACACGACCGCATGAGCAGCCGAGCTTGTGATGGAGTGGCCCGTTCATCTAGGGGCGTGCCGATCCATACTGAATCTCTGCGGTGCCCGCCGATGATTGGGGTTGCCAATCCACATCCCATCACGAACCATATTGCGCAGGGTTCCGCTCGGTCGGCGGGACGATCGAGCAGATGGGCCGTGTTTGCGCGATAATCTTGTCGCCGGCTCGGAACGACAGATAGCCGAGCCAGGCCGCGACACCATAATCGTCCAAATCCGGCACCTGAAGCGTCACCTTCCAACGAGCGAATTTTCCAGGCGGCACTACGATCGGCGCCTGAAGTGTTGCGATGGTTCGCGTCGTATCCGCCTTCATGACAAGCGACTGGACGACGGGCAGATGAAACGCCTGCGCCGGATTATCACCGTCGCCAGCTCCTTCAATCGGAACGAATTCGGCTGCAAGAATATCGAAATCCATATTGGTGATGAGCTCCGGACGATCGGTCGGATTGAACAGGACGATGTCGAAGGTCGGCGCTTCCGCCTGGGGCTTGTCATAGTAGCCCTCGGAATTGAGTTTCATGCGAAACGCTACCTTTTTCAGCCTCGCGTACATCTCCTTGTCCCTACCCAATTCATGCGCGTCGACCGCCATCAGCAAGTAGTTGGCAAGCAGATAATCCGAGAAAGGTTCTTCCCACTCGAGCTCTTCATATGGCTTGTTTCCAAAACCTGCGGCCATGTCGATCAGCCGGGAGAGCCGTGCTCTGTCGTGGGTCCAAGTATGACTGAGGTAGCCGGCGGCGACGGCTTCCAAACTGAAACTTTCGGTCGGATGCACGCACGACTGATAGGATATCCTGCTCATGAAGTCCGAGAAGAGCATTTGGCCCGATGGCCGGATACCGCCGCCGATATTGGCCGGAGACACGAGCTCGTCCGGAGCATTCGCCAACTCGATGGTGCTGACCGTAAGCGGATATTGACGCACGGGAGGCAGCGTTACCGGTCGATCCGGATCGATACTGCCGGTCGATTCTGACCGTATCGATGCGCCAGGCTCCTTCGCGGCCTTCGAACCCGCTGGCTGCGAGGCCCCATCCTTGCTTGGCTTTTCCGCTGTAGTGGTTCCGGCTGACCCAGCATTGTCCGCAAAAAGAAGGGAAACGGCACCCTCCAGGAGCTTCGGAGCCGCGATCGTCAGCGATCCGAGCAGAAGAAAGACCGCGAATGCCACCTTCCCCTTGTTGGCTTCGGGATATTTGCTTTCGAACTGCCGGATGATCTCGGACTTCACCGACGAAAAGAAGCTTTTCAGCGCCGCAACCGAAAATCGTGCCATATCGCCCCCCGGCTGTTCCTAACGAGGTCCGCCTTTTGCAATTGGTCGCACCTGTCGCTGCAGCGTTCTCGTCCGCACGTCCGCTTCATTCCCGAACTTCTACGAAATTTCAATCAGGAAGGCCCCGGATCTTTCTTGCCAGTGCCATCCCAAGCCACGCAGCGATCAATGCGGCGCACACGCTGCGCCGCAAGTGCCGATCCGACAGATGTCGGAGCCCCCGCCCCCACATCTGCCGCCCGAAAACAGGACAGCTGCGGGAAAGACGGGGGCACTGGCGGTTGGCATAAGTGCTGCATGCCACGGCAACCGGGCATCGCAGGTTTCTCCAGAGGCCCGCGCAACAAGCGAAGGAGACGACAGATGAAAACGTTCAAGACTCTTGCCGCTGCTGCGGCTCTCGCCACCGCGATCGGCCTCTCGGCCCCCGCCTATGCCGGTGGGACCTACAAGTTCACCGTGACCTGCTCGGACGGTGTGGGTGTCGCCGAATGGCGCACCGGCGACATCGACCCGGGCCATGAATATCTCCGGGTCGCAACGGGCACGAACAATCCCGGCTGCTCGGTGAGCGACTATTCGCCGGCCTTCGACAGCTGGGCGCCGGTCACCATCTATGAGGGCATCGAAGCCATCCCGCAGGGCATCCCCTTCATCGGCGAAATTCTCGGAAACATCTTCGATTTCTGAGGGTCACGGACAATTAACCAACATATTTTGATCAGGAGAATGAACATGAACAGCTTCAAGAAGAACGTCGCCGCCCTCCTCGCAGCCGCTGCGATCTCGGTCGCTGCCGGGGGTGCCGCTCATGCCGAACCCGGTGACGGCGTTTATGAAAGCACGCAGATCAACCACAGCGACGGTTCGACCACCACGGTCACGACGGATTCGCAGGGCACGGTCTACGAAAACAGCGGCGGCGGCGGCGGCCAATATGGCCGGGGTATGAGCCATGACGAAGCGGTCGACCGCCAGTCGGATTCCGGCGACAGCACGTCGGACAACAGCTCCGGCGGCAGCTCGGGCGGCGGCGGTTACGGCTCGGGAAGCGATGAATCTCCAGATGGTCCCGACGCCTAAGGATTTCCGGCTCGAGACCAAAGAAAGCCGGCCTGATCCCAGGCCGGCTTTTCATTTGCGCGAGCGGTCAGCGGAACGGAGAAAGCGTCGGTGTTTTGCCGTCATACACTGCGGCCATCGCCTCCCAGTCACCGCCGTGAAGGATTTGCTCGATGTCACCGCCATTGCGCTTGGCCCACGCCCAAAACAGTCGCTGCATAAATTCAAATTGCGCTTGCCGCGCTAGCGATCGGAATATGTGGATTTGAGGATATCCCAGCCTTCCGCCAGCCATCCTGACCTTGTGACTTTCGATGCTGGCCCATACGTTGGTGATATGCGGATAACCGCTTGCCACAGCCTCGAAGGCGGACTTCACCGCATAGGTGATAGCGCTGGCATCGATCATCGGTTCGCTGTCATTCATGATGATCAAGAGGCCCCCTGCGTGCGGGATGTCGAGGCGATCCTTGATCGCACCGATCTGCTCATTCGCCTTTCGCAGGTGACGTCGGACGGCACGGCCTGCCATATCCACCAGCATTTTGTCGATGTCGCCCCGGTCGGACAAATTCTCGATGACCTTCGACAATCCCATAGTCCCGAACACGATCGGCGCGTCAGGCTTTTGGAAGCGCTCCTGCAGACGCGATTCCATCTGGCCCCTTGGGTCGGCATTGATCGTTTTCAGCTCGGCGACAATCCCGCGCCGACCGAGAAGATAATCGGCCTTGGAATCGGATCCGTTCGCCTGTGCGAAGGCTGGATCATCAAGCGATTCCGAATGGCGATCACCTTCGAGCAGTTCGATGATACGCTGCTCAAGCCTTCCAGCCGGCTGGACGCGCGGTTCGAATGCAAGAAGATCGATATAGAGTTCACCTGCGCCCATGAGACGAGATTAGCTTCCCCGCTCTGGGGCGTCAGCAATGCATTTGCGTGCCGACACACGAACGCCCTCGCCGGCAAAAGGCATAGAACCAGATTGAACATGAGTTCGCATTGTGGCGTTAGCCATTGAGCCCTATGATGCCGCGAGTACGCGCAACTTGGGGGTGGCCGCGTGACGCCGAACTGGATAAACGCCGCAAGAGCTTGGACGAAAGCCGTTGTGCTACCGCCCAAGGAATTCGACCATCCCTCGGTCGAGGCGCAATTCCTTAGCGACTATGCCAAGCGTTTCGCTGCAAATCGTCGCGGCGCGTTGCTGATCGCTCTCTTCGCCTGGGTTCTCTACAGCGGGTGGGACATACTCCACGCGGTCAAGAACACATCGTTCGAGGCCGTGCTTCCTTATGTCGGCGCAGCGCGGGTCGCGGGCGCCGCCGCACTGCTCTATCTCGCGGTGCGTGTCGATACGGCCTATTTCGAAGACGAACGGCGCACGACCTTGCTTTTATGCGCCGGTGCCGGGACGGCCTATGCGCTGATTCTGCTTATGATCTGGGTCTCGCCTTTTCCCGAAAACTATCTCTTCTATTTCACCGGGCTGATCCTGACGCTCCTGTTCATGGTTGGACTCCTGCGGCTCCGCGTGCGCCCCCTGCTCTGGCTGCTCCTATTCTGTCTTGTGATCAGCGCGTTCATCCTGCCGCTCGCCACCCGGATCGATGCGGCCAAGCTCCTGAAGGACGTCGGCTCTGTTACCAGCGTCGAACTGCGCTCGCTCTCGAGCTACTATTTCTGGTCGGCAGTCACTTATCTCGTCTCCTTCACCCTGCTTGGTTATCTGCTCGCCGTCGACATGGAAAAGTCGGCGCGCGCCGCGTTCCAGCGTGAAGAAGAATTGTTCCTCGCCAATCGCAGCGCCGCACTGTCGCATCAGGATTTGCAGCTTGCCTTCGACGATCTCGAGCAGTCCAAGCGAACCTCAGAAGCGCGTGCCGACGCACTGCTCGCTGCAAAAGAAGAATTGCGGCTCCAGGCGGAGAATGAAAATCACAATAAGTCGAAGTTTCTCGCCGACGCCGCGCACGATCTCCGTCAGCCGATGCAGGCCGTCTCCTCGTTGCTCAAGGCCGCGCGCGTAAAGATCGCAAAAGGCGATATCGAAAGCACTGCGGACCTTGTCGCGAAGGCCCAGAGCGCATCACAGCTCACGCGTGCCTCCTTCAACGCCGTTCTCGACATCTCGCGGCTCGAATCGGGGTTCGTGAATGCCGACCTCGCCGTGTTCGACCTCAACGAGCTGCTGGCCGAAATCCTGACCGCGCAGGACGGCTTTGCCGCCCAGCACGGCGTAGCTCTTAAGCTCCGCCCGGCCAGCAATCACCGCCGGTTCGTCGAGAGCGACCGTCATCTTCTCGGTCGCCTGCTGTCTAACCTCATCTCGAACGCGATCAAGCACAGGCAACCGGACAAGCCGGGCGCGCGCGTCATCGTCGGCGTTGTCGCATTCGCGAACCGTCTTCGTATCGACGTCGTCGACAATGGCATCGGGATCGCGCCCGACCGATGGGCGGAAATTTTCCAGCCGTTCGTTCAGCTCGCCAATTCGGGCCGCGATAGAACAAAAGGGCTGGGGCTCGGGTTGTCGATCGTCAACGCAATCGTGCCTCTACTTCCCGAGCATCGCCTCGACATGCGCTCGAATCATGGCCGCGGCACGCGTTTTTCACTCGAAGTACCGACGCGCGAAGCAGAGCAAACTGCGGAATCCGGATCGAACATCGTCATGGAGGACGAGCTCGATTTTGCCGGCGTTTACGCCCTCTATGTCGAAGATGACATTCTCGTCCGCGACGCGACCGCAGCGCTTTTCCATAGCTGCGGATTGGCACATGAGCCGTTCGCTAGCCTTGCCGAACTGGAGGCTGCACTCGCAACCTTTGAACGCGCACCCGATATAGTCATTACCGACTATCGGCTCGACGCGCAAAGGACCGGGCGCGAAGTCATTGAACTTGTGCGCGATGAATATGGCGACGACATTCCGGTGATCGTCATGACAGGCGAGATCGCCGAGCTCGAAGACGATGCATGGCTTGGGACCGGCAAGATATTGCGCAAGCCAATATCGCCCGAGCGCCTACTTCAGTTCATCCAAGCGCTTGCTCTTCGCTAGCGGTGGGATTGGATATCTTGATGCCGCGGCGCGACACTTCGACGAGCAGTTCGGTGCGGCGTACGACCTTGAAGAGGCGGAAGAGCTTGGGGACATAATCCTTGCGCACGGTCGACTCCTCTATCCCCATCTTGTTGGCGATCGATTTATTGGGGAGCCCCTGACAAAGATAAAAGAGGACTTCGAGCGAGCGGCCGGAAATGCCCATCGATTCGGCGGTTACCGGCGCGGGCTCGCTGGTTGGGACTGGGGAAAAACCGCCGCGGCCGAGGACCGATGCCGGCAAGAACACGCCGCCTTCGAACACCGTATCCAGCGCTTTGCGGAAGAGCCCGTTGCTGTCCATGTCCTTGAGGATATATCCGCTCGCGCCTTCGTCGATGCATTTCATCACGATGTCGCGCTCGGCGCGGCCCGACAGCATGATCGCGCGAGTTTCCACTTCGCGGCGGCGGAGTTCGCGCAGGAAATCAAGACCGGAGCGTCCGTCCTTCAGATCGATATCGAGAAAAGCGATATCGAAATGCTGCTCGTCAATCGCAGCTTCGGCCTCCTCGACGGTGGCGGCTTCGTGGATCGTAGAACGAGGCTCGCATATCTGAATGAGCGCGCGCATTCCTGCGCGTACCAGAGCCTGGTCCTCGAGCAGTAAAATGGTGACCGTCTGATCCATCATTCGTCCTTCCTGCGCTCAAGATAGGCGGGACAATGGTGCACTCCTATCCGACATATGTCGGAGGCGATGCCGGACAAGCGACGGGTGCAAGCATCCGACATCTTCCTTCACTGGATACGACAGCTGCGGGAATGACGCACGCCGCACAAAAGTGCAGCTGAGAAGCGTCGGCGGTTCGGTGGAATGGCCGGTCTTTTGATCCCCTCACAGAAATTTGGACAGCAAGGAGAACGGTAATGAAAATCATGGTTCGGGCCGCGCTTGCGACGGCCATTCTCGCGGCGCCGACCGCAGCTCACGCCCAACAGGACTGCAAGGCCGTGCTCATGAATGGGACGCGCGCTTACACGCAGGTCTTCAAGGTCGACTATGTGCGTCACTTTCTGATCAAGAAGCTCGAACAGTCGAGAAGCTCGTCGCGCAGTAGCAGCAAGAAGAATAGCGGAGCGGTCGGGTTCGATGGGCTCGAACTGAAGCTCGGCCGGAACGAGGCTCTGACGAAGGAAGAGGAGGACTATCTCAAGACCTTCCTCGTCAGCGATTTCGAGTCCGATCAATCTTACCAGCAGCTCGTCTCTTCGGGCGATCCTCAGATTCTGAAGACCTGGCTCGAATGCGCGAAGGACAAGGAAGGCCTGGTCGCCTACTTCGAGAATGTCAGCGCCGAGACCGCGAACCTGAACATTCGCTGGGTTCGGTCCACCAATCCGGATAGCAAAGCCTTCGTTCGGCTGACGCAGGACATTCCCCTGCCAAGCTGGGTCCGGCCTATCGACGACGGGCAGAGCGCACGATGCTGGAAGGCGCCGGCGCGGGGCGGACGCAAGGGCGATGGCGAAATCAGCACGTCAGGCTGCATCGTCACGCTCGAGCTGCTCGATCCCAAGGAGACATTCCGCCGAACGCTTTCGATCACCGTGTCGTCGCGCGAAAGCAAAGCCGCCGCAATGCTGCCGCCGCGGGTGGCCTATGATGTCGATACGAAGCCGCTCGGCCTGTCGGCCGACGTCTGGACCGCGCCTACGGGGAAAAACGGTTCGCGCGACCTTTCCGCTGTTCGTTATCTTCCGCCGCATCTGGCTGCTCAAGGCTACCGGTTCGTGCCGGGATCGTTCCTCGGTGTTTCGAGCGAGCAGACAACCGGCACGCATCGCAGATGGTTTACGCGTTGCTACGATGCGCGCGCCGATGTCACGGGCCAGTTCGTGCGGCTAACCGCAACCGTGGCGAACGAGTCGCATATTGCCATCAATTGCCGGATTGGCGGCGCGATCGATGCCGCAAAGATCGTGGAGGTTCCAAGCTTCAAGCCCGTTATCCAGCTGAGCCAGGAGGCCGTCGTTGAACGCGATGAAAGCGGCATCGGCTGGGAATGGCTGAACCGTGGGGCGATAGCCGCCCTTGTCACAGGTATCCTGCTCGGCATTGCAGGCACGATCGGTTTTGGGGCGCTGCGCGCGAGGGCGACAAGGCCGGCCAAACCCGCGAAGTCCGCTCGCCAGGCAGAAAAGAAGGATTGAGCGGCGAGCAGCCTGCCGCTGCCAGAAGCGGCGGCAGGATTCCGATGTATCGTGTCCTCGGCTGCTTTGCTCGCTCGTTCGAAGCGGAGGGCGGCCGAGCCACTTTTTGCCCTGAGCGATTTTCAGATAATCCGGTGGGGTGCACCATCGCAACGCCCGCATTTCCGCAGCAACGCCGATGAATAGCATGTTAGTCCGTATTGGCCGCCCGCTATGGATGACCTTCCAACGGCGCCGCGGCAGCAGAATCCGAGCCTTTGGCCGCTTCGGCTTCCGCCTCGGCTTCAAATTCTTCTACGGCGCGTTCAACCTCGGCGAGTGCGGCCTTTCCTTCGGAGAAGGTGACGATGTTATCCGGTAGTCCGATCAGCACAGGCGCCACATCCAGATCGACTTCGGCACCGTCGAACCGTTTCAGAGCGAAAACCATCTCCACGATCGCTACTGAATTTTTGGCTATGCCGCAGACTGGGCGACTACGGAATTGATCTTCTGCAGCAGCACGACAGCTAGCTACGCTTTTAGATTGCGGTTCGCGCTTCCGCGACGGCCGCAAATTCCACCCACCGCCTGTGGGAGATCGCATATATTGCGATTCCAGTGGCGGCCGCCGAATAACACTGAAGAAGCGCGCCTCTTACACCAAGTCGGTCACGCAAATCAGAAGACTCCGAGCATAGGTTCGGCGCGCGGCGAAACTGCTGTGATCGTGAATAAGTGCCTCGGCCGAAGGGCAGCTTTCGGGGATAACCAAAATAAGATCGGAACGGCCGACATCAGGCGCATTGCATTCCGCAAGTGTCCCAGTTGACTGGGCATCAGGTTCCGGTGAGATATCGGCATGGATCTTAATGCCATCTTCCATGACCGGCTTACGAAGTTGCAGGCGGGTGATCACCTTCGAGGCCTGCAAGCCGTGCGGCTGCACATTAACGCGGCAATTAGCCACCATTCGCGCGGCCGCGATGGTGATGCCACAGCCTTCACCGACGCAATTTATCGCTGTAATCAGGCCTTCGAAGGCAGCATCAAGGAGGCATACCGCGTCCTCGCCGGCAAGGACCCGAGCCGGACCACGCCGGCAAAAATTGAGACCTTTTTGACGGAGCAGAATTTGCTTCGGCAACGTGTGCTAGATCAGTTTACCAACTATCGAACTGGGTGGCGCAATGCCTCGGCGCACGACTACACACTCGACTTCGATGAGAACGAAGCCTTGCTCGCGATTGTGTCGGTAACAGTATTCGCCATCGTTCTCAGCGATCAAATTCGTGCGAAGCTTGCCGTCGCTGTCGCTGAACGTGCCGCCCCTCACCCTCAAACGGCGTTGCCGCCCAATGTCCAGCTCGATCAAGAAATCGAGCGGCTCGTTGTAGAGTTTGTCCAAGGCAATTCGCTGCCGAGTATGAATGCTAGCGATTTTGAAGCAGAGCTGGCCGGATTTCTTGCAGCTCAGTTTGCCGCGACGCCGGGGATTGAGGTTCATGTCGGATTTCGACTTAATGGTCGTGAGGCCGACATTGCCGTCCGCCGCGGGGACGAACGCATAGCGCTTGAACTGAAATTCATGCCTTACCCAACTGAGAGCCGGGTCCATTCGGGTCTCGCCTACCTCGGGGAACTGCTAGCGCGGGGCTTCACGCATGGAATCTTAGTCGCCCTAGTTGCCGGCGAGCGTCACGTCGTCGCAACTATTGCAGGCGCTTCCATCGGGCAGTCGATCCGGGCCATCTTCAGCCACTCGCT
>Ga0209257_1002545_pt1 | contig 17840 bp, 19 predicted proteins | sample AraplaCvi_mCL_r2_FD_184277 | JGI IMG/M metagenome (GOLD analysis project Ga0209257, IMG submission 184277) | Arabidopsis root microbial communities from North Carolina, USA - plate scrape MF_Cvi_mCL_r2 (SPAdes) (version 2) | ecosystem: Host-associated > Plants > Roots > Endosphere | place: USA...
GCCGGCCTGGTCAACTGGCGACGCCAATTGCTGGCAGAGCTGGCCATGAACGGAAAAGCCCAGGGCTTGATCGAGTTGCGTGACGGCAATGCCTATGCCGCGTCGTATACGCTGACGCGAGATACCGGGGCGACCTTGTCTTACGACACTACGCTATTGAAGCGAGGCACCTACAACCGGGCAGATTACAAGCCTGTGATTTCAGAGTCGCCGATTACCAACGTGATGACCGTCCATACCGGGGAAAGCAAGACAAAGAGCAGTACCCAGCTGCTTGCTCTACTGGCCCGTGCACCACTCACGAGTGACGGCTATATCCCTATCGTCGGGACTGTGGCCACAGCAAACACCGATTTCACAGGCAGCATATGGAAGTTTGAATCAGTGAGCGGGCCCGGCAACATACTCCGCCTGAATCCGGGCGGCGTGGCGATCTACGAGATGCCCCAAAAGTCGGAAACCGGCGAGTGGAAGATCGCCGGCAATGTCTTGCAGGTGCGCTTGAATTCTGAGGTACGTTATTCGCTTGCGCTCACCGAAGATGGCCGGTTTTTGCAAGGAGAGCTTCGCAGGCAAGAGCTCCCAAGGCCCGTCAACATTCCTGGTATTCCTGTGATCCCCCAGCATGATGACTTCGATCCCGAACTGCGCTTCAAAATTCCACGGCTTTACCGCGAATCTGATACCGAGCATGAAGAAGTTATGGCCGGCAAGCGCGAAGAGGCGAAGCGGAATTCAGGGCTTGCCGTGCAGAAACTGCTTGCCAGAGCCGAAGAACGCAAGACGAAGATCCTTGCCGAAACCCCTGAGCAAGAGGCTGCGGAGCAGGCGCTCGCAACCACCCGCAGCGGCAAGCCCGAATACACATGGCGTGTTTGTGATGGGGCGCTGCAATCCGACCTCATGATGGCGAAGTTCACTTCACCGACGGCTGCTGCAGACTTTGCCGGTAAAACAGTCGGTGAAATTTGCTACGCATGGCTGGGCACACGTAAAAACTGGAAGGCCACCATTCTTCAGCAGGGCTGCAACAACCGCTGTGAGATGCACTAACCAATAAGTACGGACCTGTTGTCGCCGCATTCCATCCTGTCGTGCGCCACCTCCTGCAGGGAGGTGCAGCGCATTTGCAACGCCCTTACTCGTTGATCTCCACCTCCACCAGCTTGCCCAGCAGCACCAGCGACTGCTGCCAGCCCACATAACACTGGTCCGCGGGAATCACTGACGGAATACCTTCCTGCACCACATGCATTTCCACGCCGGCGGAGACTTTGGCCAGCGTGATGGTGGTGGTCATCTCGCCCGGCAGGTTGGGGTCGTCGAATTTGGCGGTGTAGCGCAGGCGCTCGCCTGGTGTGAGTTCCAGGTAAGTGCCGCCGAAGGAATGGCTATGGCCGTTGGTGTGGTTGGTGAATGACATCTTGTACTTGCCGCCGACCTTGGCATCCATTTCATGCACGGTGCCGGTAAAGCCATTGGGCGGCAGCCATTTGCTCATGGCGGCGGGGCTCAGGAAGGCGCGGTATACCCGGTCAGGGGTGGACTGCAGAACGCGGTGAAGCTTGACGGTGTTGGTAGTCATGGCGTGTTTCCTTGGTTAATGACAGTGACAAAAGAGAGAAGGCGGGGGCCGCCCTCTACCTGTACGACGAATGGGCCACGGCGGGATCGACATGGGTTTTGAGGCAAATTTGTCATATTTTTTATACGGTGCGCTTGCACACCATCAGCAAAGCCGTCCCATCCGGCGTTTGCACTTCGCCCACCGCGCGAAACCCGGCTTTTTCATAGCAGCGTATCGCCCGCCCATTACGCGGGTCGGGGTCGGTCTGGATGTGCGTGACTTGCGGGTCGGCAAAAAGCCGGGCCACAAAGGCTTTGACCATCGCCGTGCCCAGGCCGCGGCCCAGTTGCGCGACGTCGGCAATCGACTGGTCTATGCCGCGCACGCCGGGGTCGGTTTCTTCTTCCCACCAGCCGTCGCCTGAACCCATGGCCACATAGGACTGAATGTAGGCAAAGGGTTTGCCATCCAGCAGCGCGATATGCGGCTGCACCTGCGTCGGGTCGGCAATCCAGGCGCCGTATTCCGCCTCCACCTCGGCCAGCGTGGGCGCTTCGCCCCACCATTGCGTCCAGTGCGGGCGTGCCAGCCAGCCGTGCAGCAGGGGCAGGTCAGCCGCCTGCAGGGGCCTGAAGCTGATGTTTGCGGCCGTGTGGGCTTGGGCTGCCTGCGTTGCAGGTGTTGCAGGTGTTGTGCCCTGCATCTTCATTCCTGGGACCAGACCGCAAGCTCATACCCGTCCGCGTCCAGGAAATGAAAGCGCCGCCCGCCGGGGAAGGCAAAAATCTCCAGCTTGATGGTGCCGCCCGCAGCCAGCACGCTGTCGCGCGCGGCCTCCAGCTTGTCGGCATACAAAACCACCAGCGGCCCGCCGGCCGGTGAGGGCGCGGCCTGCGTCGTGAAGCCGCCTTTCATCGCCCCGTCAGAGAACTCGGTGTACTGCGGGCCGTAGTCGGTAAACGTCCAGCCGAACGCCTTGCCGTAAAAGGCTTTGGCTTTGTCAATGTCGCTGACGTTCAGCTCCACATAATTGATGCGGCAGTTCTCGGGTTTCTCGGCTTGGGCGGGCATGGTGTCTCCAGGGGTTGGCTTTCAATCGACCTGCCATTTTGCACAGAGGCAGGGCGCCATGCGCCTTGCCCATACGGTTCGCGGGTGTTTGCCTACAATCCGATACAGCGTGGGTGTGTCGCCTGCGGCACCTGACCCGGGCTTGTTCACTTCATGACTTTCGCCGCCGCGCACAGCGCCACTCGCGCCTCCTCTTCGTCGATTTCTCCCGCCACCCGCCGCTCCATCCTGCTGCTGTCTTGCGCCACCTTTGCCAGCATGGTGGCCCAGCGCATTTGCGACGCCATGCTGCCCGAGCTGTCACGCGTCTTCAGCGTCAGCCTGGCGCAGGCGGCGCAAGTCGTGTCGCTGTTTGCCATCACCTACGGCATCTCGCAATTGTTTTACGGCCCGCTGGGCGACAGGCTGGGCAAGTTCCGCATCGTGACCTTTGCCGCGCTGGGTTGCAGCGTGGGCAGCCTGGTGGCCGTGTTCGCTGGCAGCCTCGATATGCTGCTGCTCGCCCGCATCCTGATGGCGCTGGGCGCCGCCGCGCTGATCCCCCTGGCCATGGCCTGGATAGGCGACGCCGTGCCGCCCCACGAGCTGCAGGAAATGCTCACGCGCACGGGGCTGGGCAGCACCCTGGGCATTGTGTGCGGCCAGCTGCTGGGCGGGCTGTTGACCGATGCCCTCGGCTGGCGCTGGGCGTTTGTGTTTTTGGTGCTGCTGTTTGGCACGGTCGGCTCGCTACTCTGGCGTGATTTGCGCCGGCAGCAGGCACTGCCACAAGCAGAGACCGAGGCAGAGGCAGCCCCAACAACCGGATCATCCGCGGCCCGCCCGCATTTCCTCAAACAGACCTTGCTCATCATCAGCCGCCCCTGGCCCCGCACCATCCTGCTGCTGGCCGTGATTGAGGGCGCCATGGGTTTTGGGGTGCTGGCCATGTGGGCATCGCACTTGCACCATGCTTTGGGTTTGCCGCTCTCGGCCGCAGGCGCCATCGTCGCGCTGTTTGGCCTGGGCGGCGTCGGCTATATGGCCGCCGGCCGGGCGCTCATCCCGCGCCTGGGCCAGCACGGCCTGGTCTTGCTGGGTGGCGGGCTGCTCGGCATCAGCGCACTGGTGGTGGCCTATATCCCGCACTGGGGCCCGGCCATCCCGGCCAGCCTGGTGGGCGGCTTTGGCTTTTTTATGTTCCACAACGTCATGCAAGCCAACGCCACCCAGATGGCGCCCGAGGCGCGCGGCACGGCCGTTTCGCTGTTTGCGTCTTTTTTATTCCTGGGCCAGTCCCTGGGCGTGGTACTGGCCGCGGCCTTGATAGGCCATATAGGCAGCAGCGCCGTGGTGGCGCTGGGGGGAGGGGTGATGGCGGTGGAGGGGGCTTATTTTGGGTGGGTGTTGAGGCAAAGACAGCGGCAACAGAAGTCTGTACAAGACTGAAAATACGGATACCAAAAACGGGAGGAGGGAACATGAGCGAAGCCACAGAGACCAAGCCACCCAACCGCATCAAAGCCATCTTTATGCTGCACTGGAAAGGCAAGCTGCCGCTTGCCATCAGCTATTGGGTCGTGGGATGGCTGGTGCAGTTCGTCCTGGCTATGGTGCTGATTTTTGGCTTTTCGGCTCTAAGCCGATTCACCGATGCAACTTACTTTTCGCTAGTGGCCATGGTGTTGTCGGTGTGCGCTTTGACCTTCTGGTGCAACGTCGGCATCTGGCGCTCGGCCACCTATTACAGCGAGGCGTCACCCAAAATATGGGGACAACTCGCCAAGGTGGCCGTGGCGCTTGGCCTGATTGGCTTTGTGCTTCAGATCGCGCCAGCCCTGGCATTGATCTTTACGGGTGGACTTTGAGGGCCCATGAAGGACCTGAAGCACAGAAGAATGAGATCGACCGCCTCGCGCTCAATCGACGAATAAATAAACCAACTACCGGGGCTGGAGGGCCACATGGAATCTTTGGTAGGACTGCTTCCCTTGATCTTGATGATTGCGATTATCTGGCTGGCCATACGCTGGCAGCGCAAGAAAACACAAACCGAACCACTAGGGCCTAACGGTGAACACCCCTATGGCATCAGGAGCTGGCTTGCGCTCTTTATCTTTATCTGTTTCACCTTTGGCCCGTTGCTCAATATCGGGACCACCTTTAGAGGGTTCAGCGAAGTCGAAACGCAAAACCCCGACTTCCTGAACAACGGCGCGTGGCAGATATACAAGATCATCAGCTGGACCGTTGTTGTCATTCTGATTGCCTGGCAAGTCTGGTTGGGACACACCCTAAAAACAAAACTGGAACCCCGAAGTGTTTTTGCTGCGAAAGTTTTTCTGGTTGGTTCGGTGGTCTTTTCTGCGGGCACCGACATGATCGCCTTGTTTGTTCTGTTTCGCGCTGGGCCGGGCGTGGAGAATTACCTCGCGTTGATCAAACCCGCTCTCTCGGCTGCAATCTGGTTCACCTATTTCAGCAGATCGAAGCGGGTCAAGAACACTTATCGTCTTTGAAACAGAGGCGAGACAGTGCAAGCAAGGCACGACGAATTGCCGGTCCGGCCTCTCGTGATCGCGGCGGCCTCCGATAGCCGCGGAGAGGAGGACAAAGATGGCAATTATTGCCACGTCCGTAAAGGGTTATTTCCCGGTTGGTTATATTGACGTTGCTCGTAGAGCGTGCCAATACTTACCGCTAAAAACAGCGTTCAATAATTCCTATGATGAAACACAGCCCGGACCACCCGGACAAGCAACTGGCTACTCTCGAAGGTCTCCTTCGTGAACCTTTTGGCTTGGAGTTTCCCGAGCCTATTCGGAAAATGCGTACGCAATTGTTGATCGCATGTGTGGTTGGATTTACTGCGTTTTACTTCGGTTTGATTCCTAAAAGTGACACGCCGATATTTGGTGTCACTTTTGAGAATCTCACTCAGGAGCGATTGCTCATGCTCCTATGGGTCGTCGTGTTTTATCTTTGGTGCCATTTTTCCTGGAGCAGCTGGGACTACTACCAAGAATGGAGGCTGCGTTCGACGGGCACAAAAAAATTTACTTCAACTGCATCGCTGGGATTTTCCGTCCCCCCTCTTGATGAGCACACTGATCCCCGGCAGTCCACTCTGTATCACTGGTGGCTGAAGCGTGCGGAGGACATGCAACGATATCTGGATATGCACTTAGACGCGAACGAAAACTTGAAGAGTTTTGAGGAGAAAATCAAGGGTTCAGAGGAGGTTGAGGTGTCGAACCCGGAGCATGAGCGCCTTAGGAAAGAACGTCTCCTGCTACAAGTAGAGGAGCTTAGGGGGAAGATTGATGCCTCTAGAGCGAAAGCGGAGTTATTTTTAGAGCTGGCTCAGAGCCCTCGAATTCCTGCTTCATTAGAGCGATTTGATCGATCGTTCAAGCGGTTTCTCAGTAGTCAGAATTATCGATTTCTTTTTCTTGAACTGCTTCTTCCTTTTCTCGGTGGTATAGGTGTAATCGCCCTGGGTGTTAGGGCGATTTGGTGTTCCGGGTAACCTGTTCAATTGAACTAGTCGGACGGTTTAGGCGCGGGCTACTGCAGAGGCCTCCTTCGATGCCTGGGGAAGGAAGTCAATCACGTTCAGGGAGATGAATTCAAGGGCCGGTTTCGCATGCGAAACGGTAGGAGCAGCGGAAACGATCTCGGTGGTAGCAGCAGTCATGGAAATCTCCAAAGGAAGTTGATGAACGAGGGGAGTTAAAAAACATCCTCTCGCTCGGGCTTCCTCGTTCCCCCGAGTGGGGAGCGGAGGGGATGCTGCTAATTCAACAAGAAAAAACCAGGTCAGCTTTTTTTTTCACGGCGTAGGCCTGGCGCCCGCAGCCGACGCGACACAAAGCGAAGCGAGTGGCGCCAAAGGGTGCAGCCAAGCTGGATTAAGGTCGCGCGTGCCGTGAAAAGAATGTCGGCGCGCGTAGGCGGCCTTAGACTCATCTGAACTAGCGATAGGGAACCTCTCATGAGCAACGTCACCAATCCTCTTACATTTCTGAACTTCGTAGCTGGCCGTGTCGGAGCTGAAAACCTCGTAGGCGCTAAGGCTCTCTCGTTTGGTGGCGCTGGCGCCAGCTTAGCTTTAATTTTGTTGATCGCGCAAATCGGAGTCGGCAAGCCTGACGTCGTGTGGTCGCTCGGATTCGCCGCCGCAGCATTGCCGCTGTGGCTGGCAGTGGCCCTAAGTTATGACGCCTGGTTGTCGCTGGGTCTTGATGCGTTTGACTTCTTTTCGCGGATGTGGCTACCGCGGACGCAGCTTATAACAATAGTCGTGGCACTATTTTTTTTGTTTGTGTCGATTTGGTTTCTTCTGCACTCTCTGGTGCCGCTAGCTGCCATGGTTTTTGTTATTACATCAGTCATCGGTATCGTGATGATTTTGTTTGCGCTAATTGGAGCAGTGTTGCGCATCCAGCACCACATGAATGCTCAAGCGAAGTAAGCCCCTATGTATTCATATCGGCCGCCTCCCATCGAACTCGGTGAGCTGCCTTGGACTGACTCTGAGTTTGAACTTGCCCTTCGAACGAATTTCTTCGCTGTTCAGGAAGCGCTAGAAAAACACCCGGCTCAAGACATTTCAGATCGACTGATATCGCTAAGTTCAATGCTGAGAATCTTCAAAAAAAGCAAAGAGGAAATTCTTCGTCAGGTTCAGAATTTTCATTACGAGGCACATGAGAAAAATTTGCTTCAACGTAATCGCCAACATGACCGGCAGCTACTTGAAGGCAATTTGCAGGAGCAGCTGTATCTGTTTGCAGCTAGCGCCATGACTCTCGTCGATCAGAGCCGTGTGACCACAGAAAAGATTCATATTCCGGGTTATAGCGAACGTATCAAGACTGGCTTTTCAGAGAATGGACGACACCGATTTATTCAGGAATTCAGGGTAGATCTCATTCACCTAACCCTGCATGTGCCAAGCTGGCAATTAACTTCTAGTAGAGAAGAGGGGAGGCATACACGATTTTTAATTCACGCTCACCAGCTCCGTAGGCTGAAAGACTATTGTCAAGCTGCGAAGAAATTTGTAGCGGCCAATCCGGATGGCATAGATCTTTCACTCTTGGTGTCGGAGTATTGTGAAGAGGTATGTGCGCTCCATGAATGGCTGCGTCTTGCAGTGGAGCGTGAGGCAGGGGACTCGCTGAATGAGCTTCGCCGCTACAAGCGTAGGATCGCCGCCGAAGCAGCGGGATGTTGGTGGCGGCTGGTTTTTTCTCAAATGATCATCCCTCAAAAAAGAGATCCTTACGATTATCTGGAACGATTTCTCACCGTAGAAGAGTTGGGTCGAGTGCAGTCTTTGCCGCACCGCAGCCGTGCTCAGGTTGACTTAATTGTGGAACTTGTTGATGAGGATGGTGCTTGCGATTCGGACCTTCGTCAGCTCGTCTATAAAGGATTCGGCGTCATTGACGAACCTGACTGAGGAAGACGCAGCTGCTACGCCGTCCACGACTAATAGTTTGGCCTTCGGGGCGGTGGCTGATTTTGTAGCCTGGACGTAAGCACTAGGCGTACGGTTTCGATTTCTTGCGCTGGCTCTATCGCTCAGGGTGTGCTTGGCTTTGAGCCTCGACGCATGGCGCTGACTAGTTCAAACTGGAATATCCCGACTTGAGTACTCTGTAGATTAAACGCTTTACGCTCGAGGGATGAACGTTAAAGATCGCAGCAAGTGAAGTCATGGCGGGCTACTATTCGTACCAGCGAAAAAAAGCTGGCACAAGCCGGTCTTGAATGCGTTGTTCGGAAGCCACCGCTTTCACCTCGTCCTAATCACCGTCACAAACTCCGTCTCACTCTCAGGCAACCACACCTCCCCAGGCCGGCCCAGAATCTGCCGCACCGCAGCATTGGCGCGGGGCAGGGGGATCACGTCAAACTTCTCGCTGCCCGGGTCAAAACGCAGCATCGCGTTGTTGCTCCTTCGTGAGCGTTGTCAGGGGCAAATACCTGACATCTCAATCAAAGCCCAACACCCCGAGATGCAAACTCCACAACTGCCGGATCACGAAGAAGAATAGCCTGCGCCAACTCGCGCGCCAGGGTGCTGACGGCATACTGTTGTGCCTCGGCAGCGGAGTACTTGTTGCCGAGTTCCGCGCCCCAGACGGCGTCGGAATCCACCAGGACGAACTCGGGGACCGGCTGGGAAAAAGAGGCATGAAATGCAATGATGTGCCGGTTTTGCCATGTGGTGCCCGCACCCCATTCGCCCAGCGTGATTTGCAGGTCCAGCCCGCGCTGCCGGTCGCCTTCAAACCAGCGGGCGAGGTAGGTGGCCAGTGGAGCGCCCGCTTTGTAGATGTCACCGTGCGAAACGCACACGGGCTCGGTGCAGTCTTCAAAGTCCTCGTAGATGTCGCTGCCCAGTTCGGTGAATGTCAGGTCTTCAGTCATGCGTCCAAGACTATCACCGCCGGCCCGTCCGGGTCTATTGCTCCACCAACTCTACCCGCCGATTTTTCGCGCGGCCGGCTTCGGCGCTGTTGCTGGCCACCGGCGCGAAGCTGCCCAGGCCGCGCGCGGTCATGCGCTTGGGGTCCACCTGGTGCTCTTGCACGAGTGCGGCGACGACGGCTTCGGCGCGCTGCTGGGACAGGGCCAGGTTGGCGGGTACGCCGCCCTGGTTGTCGGTGTGGCCGACGATGTGCACCTTCAGCGCGGGGTGTGCCTTGAGCAGCTTGGCCATCTCGGCCAGTTGCGGCCTGGACTCGGGCTTGAGGATTGCCTTGCCGGTGTCGAAGTAGATGCCGTACAGCGCTATCTTGCCGTCGGCGCCCAGTGCCTTCTGCAGTGCGTCGCCGTTGACGAGGACCTTGTCGCCTTCCATGGCGGCGGGCTCGACGACGAGCTGCACGACGGCCGGTGCGCCCCAGATGGAATTGGGCTCGGCAACGAAGACCAGGATATAGCTGTCCTGCCCGTTGCGGCTGGCCTTGGCGCTGAGGAAGCGCACGTCGCGGTCTATGGAGCCCGCCGGGTCCACGCCCTTGGCCTGCCATTTGCGCGGCGAGACGACCTCGTTGGCAAAGCGCTCCTTGATGCCGGATTTGTCGCAGGCGCTCATTTCGCAGCTGTACAGCACGGTGAAGCCGGGCTTGGCCAGCGCGGCCTGGTAGTTGCGGAAGACCTCCAGCGCGCCGCGCTCCTTGGGCGCGATGTAGAAGTAGGCGTTGACGCGGCCTTCGACCACGGGCGACTTGTCGGGTGCCTGCTGCGCCGTGGGCACCTTGACGGCGGCGAAGCCCTCCTGGGCGGCGTTCTGCAGCACGGCGCCTGCATAGCGCGACACCAGAGGGTGGTCACTTGCGCCGCGCCACTCGGTCGGGGCCTTCTGCGCCTGCGCGATGGGTGCCGATGCCAATGCGGCCGCCAGTACGGCGATGCCGGCGAATCGGGTGAACGCGATCATGGGCGGGCCCCGCAGGCGCCGGCGATGCGCGTCCAGCGCTCGGTCAGGCGCGTGGTCGTTGACATGACGCCACCGCCGCCCTGGGCCGCCTTCAGCGCGGCCAGTTGTTCGCGTGCCGCGGCGGCTTCCTGCGGCGGGCCCTTGCGAATGGTCTCCTCGATCTGCGCATAGACGGGGGCCATGGCCGACGCCGTGTCCTGGGCGGTGGGCATGGCGGCCAGTTCGGCTTTGGCGCGTGCGGCCTCGGCGGGCGACATGCCGCGTTGCGCCAGGGTCAGTGCGGCGGCGGGATCGTTGCCGCCTGCGCCTGCCGAACTGGTTGTGAAAGTCATCTGCCTTTCCCAGGTCTGCGGGGCGAGCTGCTTCCATTGCTCCTGCATGCGGCCGGCCTTGCATTCGGCCTGAAGCGTGGCGCCGCCGCTGGAGGGCCACCAGCGAGCATCGCAGCGGCCTGGAAGATTGGCCGGCGCTGCGGCCGGTGATGTCACGCACCAGGTCACCGGGCCATTGCCGGCATAGGTCTGCTGGCTGCCCGGGTTGCCGGGCGGCCCGGCGTGGGCTGTGACGGTGCGGCGCCCGGTGGCGCCGTCCCAGCGCTCGATGCGCTCCGTGGCGGTCGGCCCGCTGCCGCTGCGTACGCTGGCTTCGCCATCAATGCGGTATTCGCCAGGGGGCGGCGCCGCGTGGGCAAGCGACGCGCCCAGCGCAGAAAAGAACAGCAGGGCCAGGGAGGCCGTGGGTGCCTTCATCGTTTGCGGTCTCGCGTGAAAAAGATGCGGCCGAGTCTAGCAAGAAGGTGTGCGATTTTTTTGCGGCTAAAAGTACTCTCGCGTAAGTGTTTGTCAGCGTGCGAGCTGCTTGGTCGGCCTGGTCGGTATGTGAGTACATGAACGCTTCGGCAGGCTCACCCCGTCCTGATCACCGTCACAAACTCCGTCCCACTCTCAGGCAACCACACCTCCCCGGGCCGGCCCAGAATCTGCCGCACCGCGGCATTGGGGCGGGGCAGTGGAATGGCGTCGAACTTCTCGCTGGCCGGGTCAAAGCGCAGCATGGCGTTGTGGGTCCACTCCGAAGCCCAGACGATGTCTTTGTTGTCGACGTAGACGGCATAGACATGCGGGTCGGCGCCTGGGGCTTTGTAGGTTTTCCAGCTGTTGGTGCCTGTGCCGAGTGCGGGGTCGTGCATCGAGAGATTGCCGCTGCTCCATTCCGAGACCCAGATGCGGCCTTTGCTGTCTGACCAGACTCTTCTTGCGCCCTGGCGTGGGGTGGGTGGCTCGACGATGCGGGATTCGCCGGTTTTGGTGTCCATGTGGGCGATAAAGGAGCCGGCCAATGAACACCACCAGATCTCGCCCTTGGGTGTGGCGCAGATGCCGTAGGGGCCGCGGCCGCGTGGGGAGTCCTTGACGGTGACGGTGCCGCTGCGCACATCGACTTTGCCGACGTAGCCGCTCTGGCCGGTGAACCACAGGTTGCCTTCGCCGTCGAAGGCGCAGGTGTTGAGGTTGGCGTACGGTGTGCCGGCGGGCAGGGGTAAGACTTTCACCTGGCGTGAAGGCCAGGCGACGCGGGCGATCGCGTTTTGCCCGCCGTCGGTGAGCCAGGCCGCACCGTCGGGGCCGGCGATGACGCCGTGGGGTGATGAGCCGCCGCCCAGGGCAATCAATTCAGTTTTACCGCTGCGCGGGTCAAACCAGCCGAGGTGGCCGCTGCGCTGGGCCGAGAACCAGACGCCGCCGTCGGGCGCGGGCGCGATGTCGTGAATGCCGGTGGCGGAGCGGGTACCTAGCGGCCAGGATTGCAACCGAGGCGCCTGGGCTTGTGCACCGCGGGGTGTGAGCAGGGCGGCGCCCAAGGCCGGCAGGGCTGCGAGTGTGCTGCGGCGCTTGAGGTCGAAGCTGAAGGCGAGTTGCTGCTGCTGCATTGCCATGGCAATACCTCCTGCTGCGCAGGGCGGTTTGGCCGCTGCGCGGAACACGGTGGACGGACGGGCGGGACGGGGCTAACTGAGCGAAGGCTGCTTAGGCCACTCAGCCCATTGTGGCGGCAACAGCCGCGGCCATCAATGGGACTTGTCCCTGTCCCCTTTGGAGCCGTCCTGGAGGTATTTTTCGACCTTGCTGGCTTTGTCGCCTACGGCTGCGATGGCGCGCCTGAGCTGTTCGCGGTCGGCGTGCAGCTTTTGTTCCCATGCGGCGGCGGCGTGGGGATTGTGGAGGTTGATGCGGTCGGCTTGCACAATTTGCGCAAGGGGCCAGTGCGGAAGAAAGCTCATGGATGGAAGTCTCCCTGGCGTCTGTATATGTGGCCTCTGTATATCTACAGAATTACCATAGCGCCAAGCGGGCCTGGCCTTTGTAGGCCGTCGCCGATATTTGGACAGGGCGGCAGCAGGCCCGTGGCCCTGAACACATGTGTTTTCCCCGGCTTTGCCGGCTTTTCACCACCCTTGCGTCACTCTTGCGCCACCCTTGCGCCACCGCGCCGCCGTCCTACAAATGCGCTTCACGCCACCCCAGTAAACTTGCAGGCAATGAAGAACCCCTTCCAGACTCCTTTTGTGGCCTCTTTGGCTTCGCGCCTGCGCGCCTTCGCGGCCACCATTCCCGGCCGGCTGCGCCATCCCACCTGGCGCGGCGTGGGCCTGGCGCTGGCGGCGATCCCGGCGATCCTGGTGTTGTACACGGTGCTGTTGATCCCCTTCACGCCCAGCATCAGCGACCTGCGCAAGGCCAAGACGGCCAAGCCTTCGGTGCTGATGTCCGTGGACGGCAAGGAACTGGCGAGCTTTCAGCGCGCCAACCGCGACTGGGTGAAGCTGGACCAGATTTCGCCGAATGTGGTGGCAGCGCTGATAGCGACGGAGGACCACCGCTTCTACGAACACCACGGCATGGACTTCAAGCGCACGGTGTCTTCGGTGATGTGGACGCTGATCGGCCGCAAGCAGGGCGGCTCCACGCTGACGCAGCAGTTGGCGCGCAATATGTACCCGGAAGAGATTGGCCGCTCGGCTTCGCTGACGCGCAAGCTGAAAGAGGCGATCACGGCCTTCAAGATAGAGGCGATCTACAGCAAGGACGAGATCCTGGAGACCTACCTCAACACCGTGCCTTTCCTCTACAACGCCTACGGCATCGAGATGGCGGCGCGCACCTATTTCGACAAGTCGGCCAGCGAGCTGGACGTGCTGCAAAGCGCGACGCTGGTGGGCATGCTCAAGGGCGCGGCCCTCTACAACCCGGTGTCCAACCCGGAGCTCGCGCTGCAGCGCCGCAACACGGTGTTGATGCAGATGGTCAAGCACAACAGGCTGCCTGAAGACAAGGTGGCGGCGCTGAAGAAGAAGCCGCTGAAGATCGACTTCGAGCGGCTGGAGCCGGAGTTCGGCGAGATGCCGCACCTGGCGCAGCAGCTGCGCCGCTGGCTGATTGAATGGGCCGACCGCAACGACTACAACATTTACGCAGACGGGCTGGTGGTGCGCACCACGATTGATTCGCGCCTGCAGGAGATGGCGACCAAGGCGCTGGTGGCGCAGGGCGAGCGTTTGCAGAAGATCGTCGCGGGCGACTGGCGCTTCAATTCGGGCTGGAAGGCCAAGAGCGGCGCGCAGCGCGAGCTGGCCCTGGCCTTTGTGCGTGACACGCGGGAATACAAGGCCGCGCGCACCGCGGGGCAAACGGACGAGCAGGCGCTCAAGGGCTTGCTTGCCAATGCCGACTTCATGCAGACGCTGAAGGACGACAAGACGCGGATACAGGCCGGTTTTATGGCGCTGGACCCGAGCAACGGCCAGGTGCGGGCCTGGGTGGGCAGCCGGGATTTTGCCGACGACCAGTTCGACCACGTGCAGCAGGCACGCCGCCAGCCGGGCTCGACCTTCAAGCCTTTTGTTTACGGCGCGGCGTTTGAGGAAGGCGCGCGGCAGAGCGATGGGTTTATCGACGGCGCGGTGGAGATCCCGCTGGGCAACGGCGCCTTCTGGCGGCCCACCGACGGCGGCGGGCCCAGCGGTGAGTTCATGAGCCTGCGCCAGGGTTTGATGTTCTCCAAGAACACGATCACTGCGCAGGTGATGCAGGTGGTGGGCCCGGCCCACGTGGCCAAGCTGGCCAAGGCCATGGGCGTGCGCCAGAGCAAACTGGAAGAAGTGCCTTCGCTGGCGCTGGGCACCAGCCCGGTGACGCTCAAGGAAATGGTCACGGCCTACGGGACGCTGGCCAATGACGGCCGCTACATCGAGCCCATCATCGTGACGCGGGTGGAAGACCGCAACGGCAAGGTGCTGGAGGAGTTCCAGGCCAAGGCGCCGGAGGCGGTGATGTCGACCACGGTGGCGCAGACGCTGCTGGACGTGATGCGCGGCGTGATCGACCAGGGCACGGGCGCGGCGATACGCAGCCGCTACGGCCTGCGCGCCGACCTGGCGGGCAAGACGGGCACCACGCAGGGCAATACCGACGGCTGGTTTGTGATGATGCACCCGCAACTCGTGGCGGGCGCCTGGGTGGGCTTTAACGACAACCGCGTGACCATGGGCGACAGCTGGGGCCAGGGGGCGCGCAGCGCGCTGCCCATCGTGGGCGAGTTTTTCCAGCAGGCGATCAAGGCCAAGGTGGTGGACGCCGAGATGCGTTTCCCGGCACCGCAGGGCGGCGGTGACCCGGCTGACCATGAGCAGCAGCGCGTGGAGGCCTTGCTCAACGGCGCCGAGCCGCCGCAGGAAGGCCAGCCGGGCGAGGTACCGGCCGGCAGCATGGCGGGTGTGTCACCGGCTGCGGGCGGCGCACCGCGCTGGCAGCCCGCGCCGGTGATCAAGTACGTGACCATACAGGCGCCCGCGGAGACCCCGGCGCCGGTGGTGCAGGGCGGGGATTCGGGTGGCATGCCCGGTGTCGTGCTGCAGCCGCCGGCGCCGGTGGCGGCCGAGAAGCTGCCGGTGTTTCCGGGCGTGGTGGTGGGGCCGCCGATCGCGCCGCGCTAGATCTTTCTCGCTCTCCCAGGGGGCGAATTTACTCCCTCTCCCACTGGGAGAGGGCAGGGGTGAGGGCCTTGCGGCCTGAGCATGAAGCAGTGGAATACTTGTCGCCACCGGCCCTCACCCTAACTCCCTCCCAGAGGGAGAGGGGACAAGCAAGTCGGAGGCGATGAAATTCAGCGGCGTTTGCCGACGGCCGGTGTCTCTGTATTCACAAAACTCGCATTCCCCAGCCCCGTCCCCACCGTCAGCACAGCCCAGCGCTTGACGCCCTGCATAAAGGGCAGCTCCGACAAACCCTGGACCACCGCATCGTTGTGCAGCCGCACCTGCATGTCGTAGCCGTCCAGCCTGGGCAGGCTATCGCTGAGGTGTTGCGCGAGGTTAAAGCGCGGGCTTTCCCAGTTGCCGGGCAGGTTCTGCGCGCCGGCGGCGATGGAGCCGTCTTCGGAAATCATGCCGGGGCAGGCGACGCCGACAAAGGGTGCGAGCTTGAGGTTTTTGGCGGCGGCCTGCTTGATGAGTTTCTTGAGCATGGCGGCAATGCCTTGCACCAGGTCTTCGCGGCGGGTAGCGTCGTCGTCGCCGGCATGGCCCCATTTGCGCAGGCCGCTGACCTTGACGTCGGTGAGGTCGGGCGCCTTGCGCGCGCGCGGGCGCACGATGCCGCAGCGCACATTGGTGCCGCCTATGTCGACGGCCAGGAAGCCGTCGTAAGCTGACAGCACCTCGGGCGGCGCCAGGTGCACCCAGCCTATCAGCCCGCCTTCGTCGGGGTGGTGGCGCAAGGTCATGAGGTGCACGCGGCTGCCGCGCTGGTAGAGCAGCTCGGCGGTGCGGTCTATGGCGAGTTCGCCGACCAGGCTTTGCCGGAAGCCGCCGCCCACCACGATGCGACGCACGCCCTTCCATGAAGGATGGGCGAGGAAACGCCGCACCACGCGGGCCAGCTGCCAGGCGTAGTCTTCGGAGGCCGCGGCGATGATGGCCGCGGCTTTGCCGTTGCGCCTGAGCAGTTCGTCCAGCCGCTTCTTGCTGATCTTTGCCGTGGGCCTTCGGCCCAGCGGGTCCAGGCCGCTGATGCGGCGGTACAGCGTGCGCCAGGTGTCCAGCATCTCGCTGTAGGCGGTGCGGCTGACGCTGTCGCCCACAAAGCCCTCGCCGTCGTGCAGTTGCAGGCTGTAGCCTTCGATGGTGACGGCGGGTTGCCGCAAGCCGCCGTGCCTGAGATCCTCGGGCAGGGACGGCGCGGGAGTTTGACGAGACTGGGCTTTTGCGTGCGGGCTCACGAGGCCATGATGGCGCAGCGCGGGGCGGCGCGGCCGGCGGTGAAGGCGCTTGTGGCCGTCAGCCAAAACCCCGACATCCCGACATGCCTTTGGCCTTGCGGATGGTGCAGATGGTGCTGGGGCTAAAGCGGCGCGCACAGAAAATCGGCCGGATGAACCGGCCGATCTGCGGGGCGCGCCAAGGCGCGGGGGTTGTGAAACCCAGTTAAGGTTTAAGGCTTGAGCGGGTCGCGCTTCAGGTCCTTCTTCACTTCCTTGGCGGTGTCCTTGATGTCTTCCTTCACATCGCCGTAGGCCTTCTGGGCCTTGCCTTCAAACTCGCGGGCGTGGCCCTTGGCCTGCTGCTCGGTGCTGCCGATGGCCTTGCCGGTGTGCTCCTGCACTTCGCCAGCGACTTCCTTGATCTTGCCTTTGACTTGGTCCTTGTTCATGGGGATACCTTTCGAGGTGGTTGGGTTAAGAATGAGGGGACACGATGAATGGGACCTTTTTGACATCCCATGACTTACCTTAGGGCCTGGGCCGGCAGCCGGGCGAAGGGAGCCGGCGCGGCAGGGTGTCGGCCCAGGCCTACAAAAAGGTGTTGTGCACCTTCAACTCTCTGTGTAGGAACACGTCTTTTCATGTGACATGGCCTGTTGCAGGGCGTTAGACTGAATGAATGCGACATTGTGCAAATGCTGCAAGTGAGGGAAACACTTTCAGGGGCACGTGGCACCATGACCTGTACTGCCGCTCCAGCCGGAACCCATCGAAAACCTGCCATGAAAAAAACGATCTTGTTGTGGAGCTTGCTTGGAATGCTGGGCATGCTCGTCAGTGCGCCGGTGGTGCACGCGCAGGCCGCGTGGTTCACCGTGCTCGGCGATCCGCAGGAGCCCGGGGTCAACACCATCGAGGTGGACCCGGTGCCTGTGTCGGTGCAGGGCGAAGTGCGCACCATGAAGATACGCGTGAGCCGCTCCCTGGCGCGCACCAGCTGGGACGGTGTGCCCTACCGCTCTTACACCTCCACCGTGCAGTTCGACTGCGCGAACAAAAGCGCGCGCTACGTCTCGCTGGATTTCTACCAGCAGCCGCTGTGGAAGGGGGCGTCGCACAAGACCTCGACCTACCCCGAAGGCGTGGTCAGGCGCATGGAGTTTCGCGACGTGACGCCCAACCCCACGCAGCGGCTGATCCGGGCGGCCTGCCGCGGCTCGGCCATCGCCAGGCGCTAGGCGGGGTTTTGCGGGCCGCCCTTGTGCCCCGGCGAGAGCGGCGCTACGATGAAGAGACGGCGCCACACAGGAATCGGGAATCGCACGCAAATTGAATGTCGGGAGTGGCGGCGATACCTCAAGAAGAAAGGCTTCTCCTCATGCCGCAACTCATTGCCTCAGTCGAAGGCGTCGAAATCAAGCATGTCTACCTGAAGAACGACCGCACCACGCTGGGCCGCCGGCCGTACAACGACATCGTGTTCGACAACCTGGTGGTCAGCGGCGAGCA
>Ga0209257_1002546_pt1 | contig 17838 bp, 17 predicted proteins | sample AraplaCvi_mCL_r2_FD_184277 | JGI IMG/M metagenome (GOLD analysis project Ga0209257, IMG submission 184277) | Arabidopsis root microbial communities from North Carolina, USA - plate scrape MF_Cvi_mCL_r2 (SPAdes) (version 2) | ecosystem: Host-associated > Plants > Roots > Endosphere | place: USA...
GTCCGGCTGTCGGCGTTCCAGGTGAACCAGCAGGCCGGCCTGGTCGGCGCGCGCTCGAACAGCACCGGCCTGTCGGCGGCGGCCACCCTGGCGCAGCCGGCCTCCGAGGGCGTCGGCGGTTGGCGGCTGCAGGGCTGGGTGCGCCGCAGCGACCTGGAGAACAGCTCGGTGGCCGTGGCGGCGAACCGGGCGACCACGACGCCGGCCAACGACCAGTACAACACCCCCGCCACGGGCTATGGCCTGAACGCCGCTTGGCAAGGCAAGCAAGGCGCCCTGGCCTGGGAGGTCGGGGCCGACCTGCGGCTGACCGACGGGACGGAGCACGAGCGCTTCCGGTTCATGAACGGCGCCTTCACCCGCGACCGCGAGGCTGGCGGCAAGACGCTGGTGGCCGGCGCCTATATCGAAGCCGCGCTGGACCAGGGGCCCTGGCTGGTCACCGGCGGCGTGCGGCTGGACCGCAGCCGCGCCTATGACGCCGTCCGCATCGAGCGCGACACGGCCACCGGCGCGATCACCCTGAACCAGGCCTCGCCGAACCGCTCCGACACCACGCCGACCGGCCGCGTCGGCGTTCGCTATGAGCTGAGCGAGGCGGTCTACCTTCGCGCCGCGGCCTATGCCGGGTTCCGCGCCCCGACGCTGAACGAGCTGCACCGGCCGTTCCGGGTGGGCAACGACATCACCGAGGCCAATCCGACCCTGAAGCCGGAGACCCTGCAGGGGATCGAGGCGGGCTTCGGCGGCGACGCCGGGCCGGTCCGCTGGTCGGCCGACGTGTTCTACAACCTGCTCAAGGACCCGATCACCAACGTCACCATCGGCGTCGGGCCGGGGACCTTCCCGGTGGCGGGCTTCGTCCCCGCGGGCGGCACGCTGCGCCAGCGGCAGAACGCCGGCGAGATCGAGGCCTGGGGCGTCGAGGGCGAGGCCTCGGGCGATGTCGGCCCGGTGTTCGGCTGGCGCACGGCCATGGCCTACACCGACGCCGAGGTCGATGGCGGGACCGCTGTGCCGCAGCTCACCGGTCTGCGCCCGGCGCAGACGCCCAAGTGGACCGTCACGGGCGGGGTCGACGTCCGGCCTATGGACGCGCTCCGCCTGTCGGCCGACGTCCGCTACGAGAGCGCCCGCTGGGAGGACGACCTGAACAGTCGCCGCCTGTCGGCGGGGGTGCAGGTGGATGCGCGGGCGACCTGGGCGTTCGCCGAGCACGCGGAGGTCTACCTCGCCGCCGAGAACCTGTTCGACGAGGGCCTCGAGGTGGGCGAGACGGCGGACGGGGTCGAGAGCTACGCCGCGCCTCAGACCCTCCGCATCGGGTTCACCTACCGGCGCTAGTCCTTCGGCGGCGTCGCCCCACCCAGCAGGGCGGCGAACTCGGGCCGGATGTCGGCGGCGCCCTTCTCGGCGATGTGCTGGGCGATGCGCGCGCCCATGGCGCCCATGACCTGGGCGGTGAACTCGGGCTTGTTGCGGCCCACCCAGGCGATGGAGGCGTCCCGGTTGTCGTTGAGCTGCTGGAAGCGCGGCGCGACGTAGCGCGCGAACAGCTCGTAGGACTGCTTCTTCTGCGCCCAGGGGGCCCAGTTGTGATCCATCATCAGGAAGGCGCCGAAGCCGCCGCTCTCGTCCAGGAGCTGCTGGATGCGCGCGGTCGCGTCGTCCGGCGTGCCGATCACCGCCAGGCCGGTGTCGACCATCGCCTTGATGGGGTCCGGCCCCTCGGGGACGATCGGCAGGTTGGCGATCTCGCGGAAGTAGTAGATCCACTTCTCCAGCCCGAACTTCACGTCCTCCATCGCCTGCTCTCGCGTGGGGGCGATGTGCATCGGGCCGACCAGGCGCCAGCCCTGGCGGTCCATGGTCTTGCCGTGGTCGGCGGCGATGTCGCAGGCGATGTGCCAGTTGGACGCCAGCGCGTTGAAGCCCGCCTGGCCGGTGGCGCCGATGGACAGCAGGCCCAGGCCATGGCGGCCCGCCGCCCGCGCGCCGGTGGGCGAAACCTGGCTGGCGACGGCCATCTCCACCGAGGGGCGGGAGTAGGGCGTCATCTGCAGCCGGGCCTGGTTCAGCTCGAACCAGTCGGACTTGTGGGTGACCTCCTCGCCGCGCATCAGGCGGACCAGGCAGTCCAGGGCCTCGTCCATCCGGTCGCGCTGCGCGGCCGGCGGGATGCCCATCATCATGGCGTCCGAGACCAGGGCGCCCGGGCCGACCCCGAACATCACCCGACCGCGCGTCATGTGGTCCAGCTGGTTGATCCGGTCGGCCAGCATCAGCGGGTGATGATAGGGCAGGGAGGAGACGCCGGTGCCCAGGCGGATGTGCTTCGTACGTTCGGCCGCGGCGGCGATGAACACCTCGGGGCTGGCGATCAGCTCGTAGCCGGCGGAGTGGTGCTCGCCGATCCAGGCCTCCTCAAAGCCCAGATCGTCCATGTGCTGGACCAGCTCCAGATCGCGCTGGATGGCCAGGGTGGGGTTCTCGTCCACCGGGTGGAAGGGCGCGATGAAGGCGCCGAAGCGCAGGCGCGGGCCGAACATGGGGATCCTCCGACGGTGCGGTCCCGCACCTTATCGGCGATCACGATAGCCTTGGCGCAGGGTCCCGGCGAGACTGTCGCTACGTCAGCGCGCGGCCTCAAGGAACCGCAGCACCGCCAGCTCGAAGGCGCGCTCCTCCCTGCCGGGTTTCAGGTTCAGCCGGCCCTCGGCGTAGGCGTCCAGGATCGCCGGGTGGATGTAGGCGCCGCGGGCGACGGCGGCCGTGTTGCCGAGCAGGCCGGCCACCGCCTTGACGCAGGTGTTGACGTTGCGCTTCGCCGCCGACAGGTCGGCGCACTCCGGCGTCGTCAGGGCGCGGGCCGCGGCCACCGTTCCGGCCCAGGTGCGGAAGTCCTTGGCGGAGAAGTCCTCGCCCAGGGTTTCGCGGATGTAGGCGTTGACGTCGGCGCTCTCGACCGCACGCCGCTCGCCGTCGTCGCCGATGTACTGGAAGAGCCGCTGGCCGGGCAGGTCCTGGCAGGCCTTCACCACGCGGGCCAGGCGACGGTCGTTGAAGCCGGTGCAATGGACCTTGCCGCTCTTGCCGCGGAACTCGAACACCGCCTTGGCCGCGCCGATCCTCACGTGCCGATCGCGTAGGGTTGTGAGGCCGAAGCTTTTGTTCTGCCTGGCATATTCCTTGTTGCCCACTCGGATCAGGGTCATCTCCATCACCCGGATCACGGCGGCCAGCACCTTCTCGCGCGGCAGGCCGCGGCGGGCGAGGTCCTCGTCCACCCGCCTGCGCAGGCGGGGAAGGGCGCGGCCGAAGGCGATGAGGCGGTCGTACTTGCCGGCCCCGCGCTCGGCCTGCCAGCGGGGGTGATAGCGGTACTGCTTGCGGCCTTTCACATCGCGGCCGGTGGCCTGGATGTGGCCGTTGGCCCTGGGGCTGATCCAGACGTCGGTCCAGGCCGGGGGGATCGCCAGGGTCCGGATCCGGTCGAGGGTCTTCTCGTCGGTCACCGGCCTGCCGTCGGCGTCGACATAGTTGAACCCGTGGCCCCGGGCGGGCTTGCGGCGGATGCCCGGGTCCTGGTCGCTGACGTAGCGCAGCCCGTCCGGGACCTCGGTGTCGTTCATGTCCTTCGGCATCCGGGCCTCCACCTGCCGGGCGGCAACGTGATATGGCGGCGCTGGTTCCTGTCTCAGCCCCCGGATTCCCTTGAACTATCGCCACGCCTTCCATGCCGGGAACTTCGCCGATCTGGTGAAGCACGCGGGTCTGCTTCGCCTGCTGGCCGACCTGACCGCCAAGGGGCTGCCGCTGACGGTGATCGACACCCATGCGGGGCGCGGGCTCTACAATCTAGCCGGCGCCGAGGCGCGGAAGTCGGGCGAGGCCGAGGCGGGGATCGTGCGGCTGATGGGGGCCAAGGACGCGCCCGTCGACTTCGGGCCGCTGACGCGGGCCGTGGCGGCGCTGAACAAGGGCGGGGAGGTGCGGCGCTACCCCGGCTCACCCTGGCTGATCGCCGAGGCGCTGCGGCCGGGCGACCGCTACGTGGCCTGCGAGCTGCGGCCCGACGAGCATGAGGCGCTACGGGTAGCCCTGCGCGGCAAAGCGAACGTGCGGACCCTGAACGCCGACGGCTATGCGGCGGCGGTGGGAGAGTGCCCACCGAGCGGCCGCGCGCTCGTCCTGATAGACCCGCCGTTCGAGAAGCCGGACGACTACCAGCGCATCGTCGAGACGCTGGCGGCGCTGCGCAGGCGCAACGCCCAGGCCCAGGCGCTGGTCTGGCTGCCGATCAAGGATTTGGAGACCCTGGACAGCTTCCTGCGCGACCTGGAGGACGAGGTCGCCGCGCCTATGCTCGTGGCCGAGACGCGGATCAAGCCGCTGACCGACCCGATGAAAATGAACGGCTGCGCCCTGGTGCTGGTGAACGGGCCGGACCTCGAGGCGCCGCTTGCCGCCATCTGCGGCTGGGTCGCGCAAGCTTTGGGCGCCGGCGGGGGCGCGCGAGTCTACGGCCTCTCGCCACAATAATTTCGCAACTGCGAAGTTCATTGGATGTTATGTTGCGGCGCACAATTCCGTGCCGCGCAGGAACTCTTCCCATGGCGTCCTTCGACCTTCCCGAAACCCCGCAACCGCGCGTGAGCCCGGCGCTGCTGGTCGGTGTGGCCTCGCCGCTCTGGAGTTATTTCGCCGCCGCCGCCGCGGGCGGCGTCGCTTACTGGTGGATGACCCAGTGGGCCCGGCCGGTGAACCTGGAGGCGCTGCTCGGCGGCGCGAAAGGCCCGCCGGCGCTCGAGCCGGTGGTCGAGGCCGCCGAAGCGATCGTCGCGGCCGTCGAGGAAACCCAGGCCGCCGCCGTCGAGGCGCTGGCCGAGGCGGCTCCGCTGCCGGTGGGCGGGGAAGCGGCCCCGGTGAGCCCACTCGTGGCGGCGATGCCTGAGCCGGTCGCCGAACCCGAGACCGCGCCGGAGAGCTTTGCCGCGCCAGCGTTTGAGCCTGCGCCCGAGCCGGTGATCGAAGCGGCGCCCGAATCCTTGCCCGAGACCGCGCCCGAGCCGGTGATCGAGGAACCTGCGCCCGTGGCCGCCGAACCCGCGCCCAAGGCGCGTGCGAAGAAGGCGTCGTCGCCCGAAGCCTGACGTGGCGCACGGGCTCGCTCGGCGCTAACAACGGGCGGTGCTGAAGCGGGGGTTCGACATCGTCGTGGCTCTGGCCGGGCTGGCCGTCGGCTGGCCCGTGCTGCTTGCGCTTGGCGTCGCGGTGCGGCTGACCAGCCCGGGGCCGGCGATCCACTGGTCGCGGCGCGTGGGGCGGGGCAACCGCGAGTTCGCCATGCCCAAGTTCCGCTCGATGCGGACCGACACCCCCGACGTCGCCACGCACCTGCTGGAGGACCCCGGCCGCTGGATCACGCCGCTGGGCCGGTTCCTGCGCCGGTCCAGCCTGGACGAGCTGCCGCAGCTCTGGAGCGTGCTGGTGGGCGACATGAGCCTGGTGGGGCCCCGGCCGGCGCTGTTCAACCAGCATGACCTCGTGCAGCTGCGCACCGAGGCCGGGGTCGAGCGCCTGCGCCCGGGCGTCACGGGCTGGGCGCAGATCAATGGCCGCGACGAGCTGCCGATCCCCGAAAAGGTGAAGCTGGATCGGGAGTACCTGGAGCGCCAGTCGCTCGGCTTGGACCTGGCGATCATTCTGGCCACGGCGCGCATCGCGTTCACGGGCCGCGGCGTAAGCCACTAGATTTCCGGGGAAACGTACCGGGGCGCGGCGCGTTGAGGTGGGTCCCGGAGTGACCCCGTGAGCACGCAACCCGTTCCCGCATCCCAACCGCCCCGCCGCCGCCGGCAGGGCCGCCACGAGCAGCCCGGCGCCCGCCGGCCGCTGCGCGAACGGCTGATGCACCCGACGCCGCCCACGCTGACGCTGCCGGCGAAGAAGGCTTTGGGCTGGACAGGCGCGGCCCTGGCCGTGCTGGCGATCCTCATCACCATCCTGATCCTGATCTGGGACTGGAACTGGTTCCGCGGCCCGGTCGAACGGATCGCGTCGGCGCGCCTGCACCGCGAGGTGACCATCGCTGGCGATCTGAACGTCAACCTGTGGTCCTGGCGGCCCAGCGCCACCGTCGACGGCATCTCCATCGCCAATCCGGCCTGGGCGGGGACCGCCAAGCTGGGCTCCATCGACCGGCTGCGGGTGCGCGTGCGGCTGGTCCCGCTGTTGTGGGGCAAGGCCGATATCCGCGTCCTCGCGGTGGAACGTCCCAACTTCAGCCTGTTGGCCGACGCCAAGGGCCGGAAGAACTGGGACTTCTCGGACGGCCGCGTGCAGGCGCCGATGAACCTGCCGCCGATCCAGCGCTTCGTGATCCATGACGGCAAGCTGAAGTACCTCGACGCCCGGCGCGACGTCCGCTTCGAGGGTACGATCAACGCCCGCGAGCGCCTGGGGGCCGACAACCGCGGCTTCGAGCTCACCGGCCGCGGCACGATCAACGGCGCGCCGTTCAGCGCCGAGGTCGTGGGCGGGCCGCTGCTGAACATACAGCGCGACAAGCCCTATCCGTTCGACGTCGATCTGCGCGCCGGCCAGACCTACATCACCGCGCGCGGCGCGGTGCCGAAGCCGTTCGACATGGGCCGGTTCTACATGAACGCCACGGCCCGCGGGCCGGACATGGCCCAGCTGTTCCCGCTGACCGGCGTCGCCCTGCCGAATACGCCGCCCTACAGCCTGCGCGGCCGTCTCTCGCGGGCCGGCATGCTCTGGACCGTGGACAACCTGGGCGGCCGGGTCGGCGACAGCGACCTTGCGGGCGACGTCTCGGTGGACACCGGCCGCGAGCGGCCGTTCCTCAAGGCAAACCTCCGCTCGCAGAGCCTGGACTGGGACGACCTAGGCGCCCTGTTCGGCGCCGCGCCGAAGGCGGGCCCCGGCGAGACGGTCTCGCCCGAACAGGCGGTGATCGCGCGCACCATGGTGGCCCAGCAGCGCCTGCTGCCGGACGCGCCGCTGGACATGAGTCGCATCCGGGCCATGGACGCCGACGTGACCTATCGGGCGCTGTCGATCCGCGACACGCCGGTGAAGCTGAACTCGGGTTCGGTGCGCGTGCGCCTGGACGACGGGCTGCTGCGCGCCCAGCCGCTGAAGCTGGACCTGCAGCGCGGCCAGGTGTCGGGCTACGTCAACCTGAACGCCCGCAAGGCCACGCCGGTCACCGACCTGGACCTGCGCCTGACCAATTCGCGCATCGAGACCCTGGTCCCGTTCCAGTTCCAGGGCGGCCCCGCGCTGACCGGATCGCTGGTGGCCCGGGCCAAGCTGACGGGTGCGGGCAACAGCGTGCACAAGGCCTTCGGCAATGCCGACGGCGAGGTGATGGTGGTCGCGCCCGGCGGCGAGATCCGCAAGGCGTTCGCCGAGCTGCTGGGCGTCAACGTCGTCAAGGGCCTGGGCCTGCTCAACAAGAAGGACACGACCCCGATCCGCTGCGGCGTGGCGCAGTTCGACACCAAGGGCGGGGTGATGACGGCCAACAACATCGTCTTCGACACCGGACCGGTGCTGGTGACCGGCAAGGGCACCGTGAACCTGGCCACGGAGCGGATGGACCTGCGCCTGCGCGGCCACGACAAGAAGTTCCGCCTCGTCCGGGTGCTGCTGCCGGTGACGGTCAAGGGCCCGCTGATGGCGCCGAAGCTGGGCGTCGAGCCCGGCGCGGCCATTGCCCAGGGCGGCGCGGCCCTCGGACTGGGTTCGCTGCTGTCGCCGCTGGCGGTCATCCTGCCGTTCATCGACCCCGGTCTCGCCAAGGACGCCAACTGCGCGGCGCTGCTCGCCGAAGCGCGCAGCGACGGCGCGCCGGTCAATTCGGCTCCGAAGCCGTTGACGGCCAAGCGCTGACGCCTTCAATCTCTACTGTACTGGTGGGTTCAACGAGGTGAGGCCTATGGCGTCGGTGGTGAGCAAGGGTTGGGCGCTGGCGCTCGCGATCGGGATCGGCGCGGCGGTGGCGGCCGGGGGCGCGCTCGCCCACGACGACAAGATGCCGCCCAACGCCAGCCCGGCGACCAAGACAGCCTACGCCCGGCACGCCAATTTCGAGAAGCTGGGCGGCGCCTTCAAGGGCCTGAACGACGAGCTGAAGAAGGGCGAGCCGAGCAAGGCTGTCGTCGCCACCAACGCCAAGACCATCTCGACCCTGGCCGGGCAGCTGCCCACCTGGTTCCCGCGCGGCAGCGGCGTCGAGGCGCGGCCGATGAGCGAGGCGAAGGCCGACATCTGGCGCGACGCCGCCGGCTTCTCCACCGCCGCATCGAACCTGCAGGCCCAGGCCGTGAAGCTGAACCAGCTGGCGGCCGCGGGCGACGTCGACGGCGTCAAGGGCCAGGTCCGCAACACCGGCATGGCCTGCAAGGGCTGCCACGACAAGTACCGGCTCGAGAAGAAGAAGGACTAGGCGTGGCCGAGCCTTCGGGTGAAGTCCAGGCCAAGCTGTGGGACGGTCCGGTGCGGATCGTCCACTGGTCGCTGGTCGCCTTGATCTGCTTTTCCTGGTGGGCCTCCGAGGACCACCTGAACTGGCACCGCTGGAGCGGCTACGCGGTCATCGGCCTGGTGCTGTTCCGCATCTATTGGGGCTTCGCCGGCGCGGGCGCGGCGAAGTTCTCCAGCTTCGTGCGCGGGCCGAAGGCGATCGCGGCCTATGCGGCGACGGTGGGCAAGCGCGATGTGGCCGTCACGCCGGGACACAACCCGCTGGGGGCGCTGAGCGTGCTGGCGATCCTGGCGCTGCTGCTGGTCCAGGCGGGCACCGGCCTGTTCGCCGTGGACGTCGACGCCTTCGAGGCGGGGCCGTTCTCGGACCGCGTCAGCTTCGAGCTGGGCCGGGAGATCGCCGAGTGGCACGAGCTCAGCTTCCGGGTGCTGCAGGGGCTGGTGGGCCTGCACATCGCCGCGGTGCTGTTCTACTGGTTGTGGAAGCGCACGAACCTGCTCGGCGCGATGATCACCGGCAAGCGCACCCTGCCCAGCGACCCCGGACTGGCCGGGGCGCCGGTGTGGCGGTTCGTCGTCGGCGTCGTGCTGGCCGCCGCGATCGCCTGGGTGCTCTCGAAAGGACTCCGGTTCTAGCGAACCGGAATCAGCCGCGGCCCGCCGCGTCGCGCAGGCAGTTGAGCCAGGCGTCTTCCCGCAGCTTCTCGGCCTCGCGCAGCTTGGTCTCGGCCTCACGCACGGCGGCGTCGTGCTTGCGCCACTCCAGCACCGCGCCCTCGCGCGCCTCGCGGGCGGCTTCCAGCGAGCCGAAGCGGGCCAGGACGGCGCGGGTCGAGTAGTTGACCGGCGGGCCCACGGTCTCGCGGTCCGGGTAGAAGCCGGTGATCGAGTCGGCGGTCTCGCTGTCGATGTGGAACACGTCGGCCCAGCCCGCGTGGTGGCGCATCAGGGCCCAGGGTCGTTCGATCCGGTCGCTCACCGATAGTCTCCGTCGAAGTGTCCGATTCCGCCGCGGCGGCTGTCACATGCCCTTTAGCGCGACGAATGATCCCGTCCAACGGCGGGATGTCGGTTTTTGGCTTCCATGGCGCTGCGTCAGCGTGAGAAAGCCGAACCATTGAACTCTATCCATTCCAGCGAGCCTTCGATTTTGAACAAGATTACGATCGGCCGCCAATTCTGCGGCCCGCCGAATTCCGGCAATGGCGGCTATGTGTGCGGCGTCCTGGCCCAGGGGCTGGACGGCCCGGTCACGGCGGTGCTGCGCGCGCCGATTCCGCTCGACACCGGCCTGGGGCTGACCGCCCGCGACGACGGCAACGTGCTGCTGGGCGAGGGCGACGCTCTGATCGCCCAGGGCGGACCGGCCACCCAGGCGCTGCCCGAGCCGCCCGCGGCGCCCAGCCTCGAAGCGGCGCGGGCCGCGGGCCTGCGCCATCTGGGTCTGGCCCAGCGGATCCACCCGATCTGCTTCACCTGCGGGACCGAGCGCGAGGACGGCGACGGCCTGCGGGTCTTTCCGGGCCAGCTCGAAGGCGCCGAGGACGGGGTGGTTGCCTGCACCTGGACGCCGCACGCCAGCTTCGCCGACGCCGGCGGCGCGGTGGCGCCCGAGGTGGTCTGGGCCGCCCTGGACTGCCCGGGCTACTTCGCCTGGGTGGAGAAGGAGGGCCGCCACGGCGCCCTCCTGGGCACCATGACCGGCGAGGTCACGGCGCCGGTCAAGGCGGGCGAGGAGTATGTCGTGGTCGCCTGGCCGATCCGGAAGGACGGCCGCAAGGAGATCGCCGGCACCGCCCTGTTCGACGCCGAGGGCCGCCTCATGGCCCGCTCGCACCAGGTCTGGATCGTGCTGGGGCCGAGGCCCCAGGCGGCCGCGCAGGCGGCCGAGACGGCGTCCGCCTGACGCTTGCGTCGGGCGCCTGCGGGCTCCACAACGCGCGGGCGGGGGAAGGATCTCGGATGAAGGCGGCTTCGGTCTCGGACTATCGCGAATTGGCGCGGCGCCGGCTGCCGAAGATCTTCTTCGAGTACATCGACGGCGGCTCCTACGCCGAGGAGACGCTGCGCCGCAACGTGGCCGACCTGGAGGCCATCGCGCTGCGCCAGCTGGTGATGCGCGACACCACCAAGCTCAGCATGTCCGTCGAGACCTTAGGCCAGACCCTGAAGATGCCAGTAGGCCTGTCGCCGGTGGGCATGGCCGGGATGTACGCCCGCCGCGGCGAGGCCCAGGCGGCGCGGGCCGCGGCGAGCGCGGGGGTGCCGTTCTGCCTCTCCACCGTGGGCGTCTGCTCGATCGAGGAGGTGGCGAAGACCGGGACGCCGCCCTGGTTCCAGCTCTACATGCTCAAGGACCGCGGCTACATGCGCGAGCTGCTGCAGCGGGCGAAGGCGGTGGGCTGCCCGGTGCTGGTGTTCACGGTGGATCTGCCGACGCCGGGCTCGCGCTATCGGGACATCCGCTCCGGCTTCACCGGGGCCGGGCCGCTGGAGGCGGCGCTGACCCAGGCCTGGGACGGGATCACCCACCCGGGTTGGACGTGGGACGTGTTCGTGCACGGCCGCCCGCACACCCTGGGCTCGGTCATGGCCGCGGTCACCGAGGGTCGGCGCGTCACCGACTTCCTGTCCTGGATCGCCAAGAACTTCGACCGGTCGGTGACCTGGAAGGACCTGGACTGGGTGCGCAAGACCTGGGACGGGCCGATCGTGGTCAAGGGCGTGCTGGACGCCGCCGACGCCCGCGATTCGGTGAAGGCGGGCGCGCAGGGCCTGGTGGTGTCGAACCATGGCGGCCGGCAGCTGGACGGCGTGCGATCGTCGATCTCGGCCCTGCCGCGGATCGTGCAGGCGGTGGGCGACGACCTGGAAGTCTATATGGACGGCGGCATCCGCTCGGGCCTGGACGTGCTGAAGGCGCTGGCGCTGGGCGCGAAGACCTGTTTCGTCGGCCGGCCCTGGGCCTGGGCGCTAGGGGCGGGCGGCCAGCCGGCGATCGAGAAGATGTTGGACACGCTGCGCGCCGAACTGGCGGTGGCGATGATCCTCACGGGCTGCACGGATGTGCGCGCCGCGGGCAGGAGCCTGCTGGACGAAGGCTAGCTCGCCTGTCAGGCGAGCTGAATTCGCCATCACAGGAATTCTATTGTGCAGTGCGAAACCGTTTGCTTACCTAAGAGTTCTGAACCCGCTCGGTTTCGGAGGACGGGTATGCGTGACGAAAAACTTCTCGCCTATTCCCTCAGCCACGACGAAGACGTCTGGCGTTGGTCGGTCTATGACGAAGACGGTGTGACGGTCGCGGACGGCGCCCACGACACGCAAGCCGCCGCGCTCGCCGCGGTGGAAACCACTCTGCGCTCGGCGGGTTGCGACGCCCTCGCGAGCTAAGGCCTGAGGGCCGGGTTGTTGCCCGGCTCCGATGACGGCCCTAGCCTGGGCCGATGGTGAAGGTCGCGCTCACGCGCATCTGGCGGTTCGTGAAGCGCTTCGAGGCGCGGGTGCTGATCGGCCTGGTCCTGGCCGCCGGCGCGCTCTGGGCCTTCCTGAACATCGCGGACGAGATGGGCGAGGGCGAGACCGACGCGCTCGACCGCCATCTGATCCTGCTGCTGCGCAATCCGGCCGACCTGAACGACCCGGTCGGCTCGCGGAACATCGAGGAGGCGGTGCGCGACCTCACGGCGCTGGGCGGCACGACGCTGATCGTCCTGGTGACGATGCTGGCCGTGGCCGCCTTCGCCTTCCACAGGAAGTACAAGCATGCCCTGGTGATGGCGGGCGCCGTCCTGTTGGGCTGGCTGTCCAGCGACGCCGGCAAGGCGATCTACGACCGGCCGCGGCCTGACCTCGTGCCGCACGGCGCCTATGTCTATTCCGGCAGCTTCCCCAGCGGGCACTCGACCCTGGCGGCCGCGACCTATCTGACCTTGGCGATGCTGGTGGCCAGCCTCGAGAGCCGGCGGCGCAGCAAGGCGCTGGCCTACGGGCTGGCCGTGCTGGTGCTGTTCGCCGTGGGCTTCAGCCGCGTCTATCTGGGCGTCCACTGGCCCAGCGACGTGCTGGCCGGCTGGTGCCTGGGCGCGACCTGGGCGCTGGCGGCCTGGATCGCGCTGCGCGCGCTGCACGCCCCGACGAGGGGCTAGGCGAACCCCGAGAGGTCCGGGGACCGGCCGTTCCAGCCCGACACCGTCTCGAACGCCGCGCCGATGGCGACCACCGAGGCCTCGTCGCGCGGCCGGCCCAGGATCTGCAGGCCCGCGGGCAGGCCTTCCTCGGTGAGGCCGCAGGGCACGCTGATCCCCGGCAGGTCCAGGTAGTTGGCGGCCCGCGTCAGGCGGCTGAGCGGCGAGACGGTCTCATCCACCGTGTCGATCGGCGGAGCGGGAATCGGGCAGGTGGGGCAGAGCAGGGCGTCGTAGGCGGCGAGCCAGGCGTGGAACGCCTGCTGGTCGGCGGCACGGCGCAGGTGGGCCTCGGCCAATCGCTCGTCCGAAATCTCGCGTCCGGCCTCGAAGCGGCGGACGATCCAGGGGTCCATCACCTCGCCGTGTTCCTCGATCCGATCCTTCCAGATGCGCCAGCCTTCCCCGGCCATCAGCATGCCGTTCGGCGTGAACGAGTGTTCCAGGGTCTGCGGCGGGTCGATCATCTCGACGGTCAGGCCCGCGCCGCGCAGGCGATCGAGGGCTTGCACGTAGAGGCGGCCAATCTCGGGGTGGAGTTCGCCCAGGCCTTCCAGCGGGATGGCGGCCAGCCGCCGGCCACGGACGTCGGTGGTGAGCGCCGTTTCGGCGTCGAACGGCCCGCGGACTGCCGCTTCGCCATCGGGGCCGGAGATGACGGCCAGCGCCCGCGCCGCGGTGGCGACGTCGCGGGCCAGGACGCCGACGGTGTCGAGGGCGGGGCTGAGCGGGTGCACGCCCTTCAGGCTGACCAGGCCGCGTCCGGGCTTCAGGCCGACCACGCCGCAGGTGGCGGCCGGGATGCGCACCGAGCCGCCAGTGTCGCTGCCGAGCGCCGCGTCGCAGAGGCCGGCGGCGACGGCCACGGCCGAGCCCGACGACGAGCCGCCGGGCGCGCGATGCACGGCGGCGTCCCAGGGGTTCCACGGCGCACCCACCGCGCGATTGGTGCCCCAGCCGCCGTAGGCCAGCTCCACCGTATGGGTCTTGCCGATGGCGACATAGCCGGCCTGCAGCAGGCGTTCGACCACCACGGCATGATGAGCCGGGCTGGGGTCCAGCGGCACCCGCGCGCCGCCGCCGGTGGGGACGTCGGCGACGTCGAAGAGGTCCTTGATCGCGATGACCGGGCCGGTGGCGACGTCGCCGGTCAGCGGCGGGTCGAACACCTGGACAAAGGCCTTCAGGCGGCCGTCGTGGCGGCGGATGCGGGCGAGAGCCTCGTCGGGAGTCATGGTCCCTCCCTTAATGGGGAGGGACAGCTCGCGAAAGCGAGCAGGGTGGGGAAGTCCGGGGCAGACCGAGGAATGGCGTTCAACATTCGGTGCTGAAGCCGATCGCGGCTCCCCACCCTGGCCGCTTTCGCGGCCTGTCCCTCCCCATTAAGGGAGGGACTATGTCCGAGAACCTCTACGACCTCCTGGCCGGCCGTTTCCCGGCGGACCGTTCGAAACCCTGCTTCCTCCTCGGCGATGGCCGGGCGATCAGCTACGGCGAGTTGGAGGCGGGCGCTGCGCGCGTGGCGGGCCGTCTGGTGGCCGAGGGCGTGCAGCCCGGCGACCGGGTGGCGCTGCAGGCCGAGAAGAGTCCCGAGGTCATCATGATCTACCTGGGGGTCCTGAAGGCCGGCGCGGTCTTCCTGCCGCTCAACAGCGCCTACACGGCGAACGAGGTCGACTATTTCCTGAAGGACGCCGAGCCGAAGGTGTTTGTCACCGATCCGGCGGCCTGGGTGGGCGAGGCCGCGGGACATGCGCCGCTTGCGACCACCGTGCGGCGGGCGGCGGGCGATCTGGCTTCACTGATCTATACCTCGGGCACGACGGGCCGGTCCAAGGGCGCGATGCTGAGCCACCGGAACCTGGCCGAGAACGCCCTGGCGCTGCACGCGGCCTGGGGGTTCACGCCCGACGACGTGCTGCTGCACGCCCTGCCGATCTTCCACGTCCACGGCCTGTTCGTCGCGCTTCACTGCGCGCTGCTGAGCGGCTGTCCGATGGTCTGGCTGCCGAAGTTCACGGACGCCGAGGTGCTGGCGGGCCTGGACCGGGCGACCGTGATGATGGGCGTGCCGACCTTCTACACGCGCCTGCTGGCCAATCCGGGGTTCACGCGGCCCAAGGCCGACAACATCCGGCTGTTCATCTCCGGCTCGGCCCCGCTGCTGCCGTCGACCTTCGCCGAGTTCGAGGACCGCACCGGCCAGCGGATCCTGGAGCGCTACGGAATGAGCGAGGCGGTGATCATCACCACCAACCCCCTGCACGGCGAGCGGCTGGCCGGTTCGGTGGGCTATCCGCTGCCTGGCGTCGAGCTGCGGATCGGCGGCGGCGAGGAGACCGGGGTCATCCAGATCAAGGGACCCAGCGTTTTCCGCGAGTACTGGCGGTTGCCGGAGAAGACGGCGGAAGAGTTCACCGCCGACGGCTTCTTCATCACCGGCGACGTGGGCCGCCAGGATCCGGACGGCCGTGTGTGGATCTCGGGGCGGTCCAAGGACCTGATCATCTCAGGCGGCTACAACGTCTATCCGAAGGAGGTCGAGCTGGTGCTGGACGAGCTGACCGGGGTCACCGAGAGCGCGGTGATCGGCGTGCCGCACAAGGACTTCGGCGAGGGCGTGGTGGCCGTGGTCATGGGGCAGGGCGACGAGGCGGCGATGATCGCCGAGGCCCGCCGCCAGCTCGCGGCCTACAAGGCGCCCAAGCGGATCGTCTTCGTGGACGAGCTGCCGCGCAACGCCATGGGCAAGGTGCAGAAGAACGTGCTGCGGCAGCGATACGAACAGCTGTTCGAAAGCTGAGCTTTCGCCAACTTCTAGCCGCGGATCTCCGTGGCGCGTCGGCCGCCGGGGCGGATGTCGCCCTGCTGGACCTGGCGCAGGCGCGCCACATAGATCGGCACGGTGGCCATCAGCACGCCCAGGACGTCGGCGGTGACCTTGACCGGCGAGATCAGCTCGCCGGCTACGCAGGGGGCCAGTTCGCTGAGCAGCACCACCCAGGCGGCCACCAGCGGAATGTCGCCGCGGCGGACGAAGGGCATCAGGCCGTAGGCCGCCGCCGTGCCGGCGTAGAACAGCAGCAGCCGCGCCAGGAACGGCTCGGCCAGCGGGCTGAGCGACAGCGCCAGCATGACCGCGCCCATGGCGGCGCCGACCGGCACATAAAGCGCGCGTGGCAGGGCCGAGGCGGCGGGCAGGTGGATCGGGCGTCCGAACATCTCAGCCACACGGTAAACGGCGCGGGTCACTTCAGGCTTAATGTTCGTGGTTACGAGAGCCTGATCGAGTTCTCGGAAGGCGTGCATATTGTCGCACCGCACGTCCAGCGGACGCGGTGCTTGCGCCGGACCGGGCGACGCGCTTTCAGGAGTTCATGGACAAGCTCTTCTTCGACCTCCGGGCCACGCACAATCCGCATCGCTGGTACCTGCCGGTGGACGCCTCGATCTGCGTCGGGCCGCCGGGGAGCCTGTTCATGTTCGGTGGCGTCGGCATGGCCTCGGCGGTGGCGGCGCTGGAACGCACCACGGGACGGCCGCTGATCTGGGCGACGGCGCAGTACCTGGGCTTCGCGCGGCCGGGGAGCGTGGTGGACATCGACGTCTGGACACCGGTGCAGGGCAAGTACAACACCCAGGCCAACACCAAGGGCCACGTCGACGACAAGGAGATCATCTCGGTCAGCGCCGCCCTGGGCGCGCGGCCCAGCGACCTCTCTGGCCAATGGACCGACAAGCCCGACGCCCCGCCGCCGGAGGACTGCGATCCCAGCGAACACTGGCGCGCGGCGCCGGACAGCCTGCACAGCCGGATGGAGGTGCGGATCGCCAAGGGCCGGTCGGGCAAGGACCGGATCGGCAATCCGGAGCCCGACGGTCGCACGCTGCTGTGGGCGCGGCCCCGCGAAGGGGTCGCGATCGACGCCAGCATGCTGGCGATCATGGCCGACTTCGTGCCCCAGGGTGTCGGCAACGCGCTGGGCAAGAACGCCGGCGGCAACAGCCTGGACAACACCCTGCGGATCCGCCGGATCGTGCCCACCGACTGGGTCCTGTGCGACATCCGGATCACCGGGGTGCACGGCGGCTTCGGCCACGGCGCGATGCACCTCTACGCGCAGGACGGCGAGCTGATGGCGACGGCCAGCCAGTCGCTGATCGTACGCGTGCGGGAGAATGCCGAGGATCGCTGAACCGGCGCCGCCCAGGGCCGAGCCCGAGCCATCCGTCGCATGACAAACCTGTAACCATCGCCAGTTGTGGCGGCGGGTGTATGGAAACCGCAAACCAGCGAGCGCGGGCGGAGCTCCGCGCCAAGGGAGCGTTCCTTCGCATGACCATTCGCCTGTCCTGGCTCGCCGCGGTATCGACCGCTGCCCTCCTCTCCGCCTGCGCCACCGCCGCGCCTCCGCCGCCGGCCGCTGAGGTTCCCGCTCCGGCGCCGGCTCCCCCGCCGCCGCCCAAGCCCAAGCCTGAGGTGGGAACCTTCGGCTTCGACGTGTCGGGGATGGACACCGCCGCGGCGCCCGGCGACGACTTCTTCCGCTACGGCGTCGGCAAGTGGGTGGACCGCACCGAAATCCCCGCCGACCGCTCGAACCTGACCAGCTTCGCCATCATCAGCGAGATCGCCGCCCGGCGGACCCGGGCGATCATCGAGGACTCGGCCAAGGCCAATGCGCCAGAGGGCTCGGAAGCCCGCAAGATCGGCGACTTCTTCGCCAGCTTCATGGACGAGGGCCGGATCGAGCAGCTGGGCGCCGCGCCGCTGAAGCCTGAGCTGGACGCCATCGCCGCCATCAAGACCCGCAAGGACCTGTCGCGGGCCCTGGGCGCCGGCGTGCGGGCGGACACCGACGCGCTGAACGCCACCAACTTCTACACCGAGCGGCCCTTCGGCATCTGGATCGCCGAGGACCTGAACGACACCTCGATCTACCGGCCCTACATCATGCAGGGCGGGCTGGGGATGCCCGACCGCGAATACTACCTCGGCGACAGCCCGCGCTATGTGGAGCTGCGCGCCAAGTACGTGGCCCATATCGCCGCCATGCTGAAGCTGGCCGGCTACTCCGATGTCGAGGCTCGCGCGAAACGGGTGATGGCGCTGGAGACCGCGATCGCCAAGGCGCAC
>Ga0209257_1002549_pt1 | contig 17822 bp, 13 predicted proteins | sample AraplaCvi_mCL_r2_FD_184277 | JGI IMG/M metagenome (GOLD analysis project Ga0209257, IMG submission 184277) | Arabidopsis root microbial communities from North Carolina, USA - plate scrape MF_Cvi_mCL_r2 (SPAdes) (version 2) | ecosystem: Host-associated > Plants > Roots > Endosphere | place: USA...
CGGCCAGCGACCTTCGCGGCTTCGGGGGGCGGTCGAGCGGTGAAGGTCCGAGGGGGATACTCGGACGGTCCGGGGACCTGGTTCGCTGACCAGACCCGCCCGCCGTCGGCGTGGTTGAAGGCAAAAGGGCGTGTCAGGCTGTAAGCCCGTCCTCTTCGACCGCTGGGCTTTGCCGGAAACGGCGAGGCCCGGGTCCCGCTAAGGCCTGAACAGGGCCACCCGGCGAGACGCTGACGGATAACGATCGCGCGGAGCGTCGGGCTTCGTCGAAACGGTACTTCACTTCCTTGCTCCGGACGCTGTCCGGCGCTCCGCATCCCTCCCCGCCTCGCCTCGCCCTCGCGGTCATCGCCGCGAGCCGATCCATCATGCCTGGAGATCTGGATGCCGCTCCCCCGCCAACGCCGGAAAAAACACACAGCCAGCGACACGCGCGCCAGTCGGCGCAATGCCCGCAAGTCGGACTGGATCATCGCCCAAATCGCGGAGCGGCTCGAGCGCTTCGCCGCCCTGCTTGAGGAAAAGCGCAAGCACGACATCGCGACCGGAGCCTATCGGCCCTCCCTCGAGGATCCGCCCAAACAAAAAGCCCCCGGTCCTGCGACCGGGGGCTCATCATCGTCCGAGGACTGAAGGCTTAGCGGATGACCCGCGCGCCCTTGCCCTTCATCACGGCCTCGACTTCCGCCTGGCGCACCATCGAGGTGTCGCCCGGCGTGGTCATGGCCAGGGCGCCGTGAGCCGCGCCGTACTCGACGGCGGCCTGCGGGCCCTTGCCTTCCATGAAGCCGAAGGCCAGGCCCGAGGCGAAGCCGTCGCCGCCGCCGACCCGGTCGTAGATCTCGAGGTTCTCACGCATCATCGAGGCGTAGAACTCGCCGCCGGCGTACAGGATCGCCGACCAGTCGTTGACCGAGGCGGTCTTGGCGTTGCGCAGCGTCGTCGCGGCGACCTTGAAGTTCGGGAACTCCTTCACGGCCGTCTGGATCATCTTCTTGAAGTTGGCCGGGTCGATCGCGCTGATGTGCTCGTCCAGGCCTTCGACTTCGAAGCCCAGGCAGGCGGTGAAGTCTTCTTCGTTGCCGATCATCACGTCGACGTATTGGGCGATGTGACGGTTGACCTTCTGGGCGCCTTCCTTGCCGCCCTGAGACTTCCACAGCGAAGCGCGGTAGTTCAGGTCGTACGAGATCACGGTGCCGTACTTGCGGGCCACTTCGACGGCTTCGATCACGGCTTCGGCCGTGTTCGAGGCCAGGGCCGCGAAGATGCCGCCGGTGTGGAACCAGCGCACGCCTTCTTCGCCGAACAGCTTTTCCCAGTTCACTTCACCGGGACGGATCTGCGAGGCGGCCGAGTGACCACGGTCCGAGCAGCCGAGCGCCGGACGAACACCGAAGCCCTTTTCCGTGAAGTTCAGGCCGACGCGGGTGTTGCGGCCCAGGCCGTCGAAGTCGCGCCAGATGACATGCGAGGTGTCGACGCCACCCTGCATCATCAGGTCCTCGACCAGCCAGCCCAGGTCGTTGACCGGCAGAGCCGTCACGGCCGTCGAGCGCTTGCCCCAGCACTTCTTGAAGGCGCGGGCGACGTTGTACTCGCCGCCGCCTTCCCAGACCTGGAACTGACGGGCGTTGCGCACCCGGCCGAAGCCCGGGTCGAAGCGCAGCATCACTTCACCGAAGGAAGCGCAGTCCCACTTCGTTTCCGAAGCCGGGCGGATGTTGAGGATGTTGTCGGTCATTTGGTCTTAGGCCTTCCCACGAACCTTCTTGATCAGGTCGACAGTCTCGCGGACCTTCTTGGAGATGCCCGCGTAGTCCTTGGCGTCCAGCATTTCTTGGGTGATCAGCTTGGAGCCCATGCCGGCGGCGACGATGCCCGCGCCGAACCACTTCTTGACCGAGGCTTCGTCCGGATCGACGCCGCCCGTCGGCATGATGCGGGTCCAGGGCATCGGGCCCAGCACCGCCTTGACGAAATCGGGGCCGCCGACCGACGAACCCGGGAACACCTTGACGATCTCGCAGCCCAGCTCCTCGGCGTACGAGATTTCCGAGGCCGAACCGCAGCCCGGCGAGTACGGGATCTTGCGGCGGTTGCAGACCTTGGCCACGTCGGCGTTGAGGATCGGGCCGACCACGAATTTGGCGCCGTTGGCGATGTAGATGCCGGCGGTCGGGGCGTCGACGATCGAGCCCACGCCCATGATCACGCGCGGATCGGCCTCGGCGAAGTGCTTGGTGACCTCGTAGAAGACGTGGCTGGCGAAGTCGCCGCGGTTGGTGAACTCGATGCAGGGCGCGCCGCCGTCGGCGCAGGCCTGGATCACGCTCTTACAGACCTCGACGTCCGGGTGATAGAAAACCGGGATGACGCCCTGGTCCATCAGCGCCGTCAGAACGGCCATGCGGTCTTTCACCATCAGTACTGCTCCTCAAAGGATCGATCTTGCGTGCGGCCCGGCTGGCGGGCTTCGGCGTGGAAGATTTCGCCGCGTTCGGCGCTGGGCGACCGTTTAGACCGCGTTGCGGGCGGACGCCACACCGGAGGGCTCCCCCGACGTCAATTCGCGCGCCCTGCCTCACCTGCTTGGCTGTCGTCCTTCGTTTCCAGGCCCGTTTCCCGGGCGCCGCCCCGATCGTCTCGAGGCGCGCGCGGGGCTCTCAAAATAAAGGGCGCCGGGACCAAAGGCCCGACGCCCGAAAGTTTGCGCAGGAGCGAACTCAAAAGAGCCGCGGACGCCCCGGGCCGGGTAGGCCGACCCAAAACGTCAGGTGAAACCGAAGCAGATTGGCCAGGCCACTTTGCCACCGGTGTCATAAGGGAATCTACTCCGAAGCGACGCCTTGTGCAAGCGGCGTCAAAACGTTGTTTTCCGTTTTGACGCCGGTGATGAAAATAGGTCAGGGATACGCCCCTCACCCCGTGTTGCGCAGCCCCGCCGCGATGCCCGCCACGGTCAGCTGGATGGCCAGGCGCACGTTCTCGTCCTGGTCGCCGGCCCGGCGACGAGCCAGCAGCTCCAGCTGCAGATGGTTCAGCGGATCGACCGACAGCCCGGCCAGGGCCACCGACTCCGCCAGCTCCGGCTGGTTGTCCAGCAGGGCCGAACCACCGCGGATCGCCAGGGCGATCCGCCGGGCGCTGTCGTGCTCGCGCTGGATCGCATCGAAGATCCGCTGGGCGTCGGCCTTGTTCGGGGAGAGGTCCCTGTACCGCGCGGCGATGCCCATGTGGCTCTGGGCCAGGGCCAGCTCCATGTTCGACAGCAAGGCGCCGAAAAAGTCGAAGCCGCCGGCCAGGTCCTGCAGCTGCCCGGTCGACAGCCCTGCCCGCTCGACACCCGAGGCGAAGCCGTACCAGCCGGGCAGCATGAAGCGGGCCTGCGACCAGCTGAACACCCAGGGGATGGCCCGCAGGTCCTCGATCTTGCGGCTGGCGGTGCGGCTGGCCGGGCGGCTGCCGATGTTCAGCCCGACGATCTCGCCGATCGGCGTGGCCGACCAGAAGAAGTCCTCGAACGCCGGGTCGTCGTACACCAGGGCTCGGAAGCCGTGGAACGAGGCCTCGGCCAGGGCGGTCATGGCGGCCTCGACCTTGGGGTCGGGGCGATGGGCCTCGCGCTCGCTGGCCATCAGCACCGCGGCGGCCAGGCCGTCGAGGTTGCGGCGGGCGGTGGGCTGGTCGCCGAAGCGGCGGGCGATCATCTCGCCCTGCTCGGTCATGCGGATGCGGCCCTGGACGGTGCCGGCCGGCTGGGCCAGCACGGCCTCGGCGGCCGGTCCCCCGCCCCGCCCGACGCTGCCGCCCCGGCCGTGGAACAGCTGCAGGCCCACGCCCATCCGCTCGGCCTCGAACGCCAGGGCCGAGGCGCCGCGGGCCACGCCGCGGCGGGAGGCCACATAGCCGCCGTCCTTGTTGCTGTCGGAATAGCCGAGCATGATCTCCTGCACCGGCCGGTCGCCCAGGATGGTGCGGCTGAGCGGCAGCTCGAGCCACTGGCGCAGCACACGGGGACCGTTCTCCAGGTCGCCGATGGTCTCGAACAGCGGGCTGATCTTGACCGAGGCGCGCGGCGCGGCCCCGCCCCAGACCAGGCCGACCTGCTTGAGCAGGACCAGCGGCTCGAGGATGTCCGACAGGGTCGCCGACTTGGAGATCACATAGGCGCCGAGGCAGCCGTGGCCGTAGTCGCGGACCATCTGGGCGGCGGCCTCCATGGTCGCCAGCTCCTTGGTCGTCTCCTCGCCATAGGCGGTGAACGGCGAGACCAGGGGTCGCTGGTGCGACAGCTCGCCGATCAGCAACTTGGCGCGGGCCTCCTCGTCGAGATCCAGGTATTTCACACCCGTGCCGGCCCGCTGGAACAGCTCGTGCAGCGTCCGCTCGTGGACGTCGGCGTTCTGGCGCAGGTCCAGGCTCATCAGGTGGAAGCCGCAGGCCTGGGCCACCTCGACCAGGGTGCGCAGGGCCGAGCCCACCAGGCGCTCGCCGCCGTTGCGCTCCAGGCTGTCGATGACGATCTTCAGGTCGGCGACGAAGGCGTCCGGATGGCCGTAGGGCTCGACGTCGGTCGTGCCGTTGGCGAAGGCCACCGGCTGGCCGGTCAGCTTCTGCGACACGGCGGTCAGGCGGTCGAACACCAGCTCCAGCGCCAGGCGATAGGGCTCGTCCAGGCGGTGGACCGACGGGTCCTTGGTCTGGGCCGCCAGCGCCAGCAGTTCCTCCGAGACCGGCGTATAGGCCGTGGAGACCGCCAGGTTGGACCACAGCCTGCGCACTTCGCCGGCGTACCAGTCCAGGATCACCCGGGCCTGGGAAGCCAGGGCCAGCTTCAGGGTGTCGCCATTGACGCCGGGATGGCCGTCGCGGTCGCCCCCCAGCCACGAGCCCATCTTCAGCAGCGGGGCCATCTTCAGCAGCGGGGCCATCTGGCCGTGCTGGCCGATCTGCTGCGACCAGTCGGCGTAGAGGTCGATGATCGCCGGCAGGATCGAGGTGCGGACGATCGACAGGGCGTTGCGGATCTCGTCCTTCACGGTGATCCGTTCGGGACGGTAGAGCCGGGTGCGCCACATCAGGGCGATCTCGCGGAACAGGCGCTCGCGGATGTCGGCGTCCAGGTCCGGCGGCAGGTGGTGGCGGCGCAGGGCCATCAGGCGCGAGATCTCGGTCTCGCGGTCGACCATGCTGCGGCGACGCACTTCGGTCGGGTGAGCGGTCAACACCGGCACCACGTTCATGGCGGCGAAGGCCCTGGTCAGCTCGGCCGGGGACTTGCCCTCGGCGACCAGCGCCTTGACGGCGTCGACCAGGGTGCGGGGGCGCTCGTCGCCGGGCCTGGCGTCGGCCTCGGCGTGGCGGCGGCGGCCGGCGACGTCCTCGCCGATATTGGCCAGCATCGAATGGCTGGCCAGGGCCCGGGCCAGGAAGATGGCCTGGTCGCTGGAGAGGTCGGCGAACAGATGGTCCAGGCGTGGGGCCTCGCCGTCCGGCGTCTCCTGCGACGCGGCGCTGCGGGCGGTGGCCACCAGCTTGGCCGCGTCCTCGCCGTCCAGATAGGCGATCGCCTCGTTCAGCAGGTCGCTGAGCAGGTTGGCGTTCTGTCGCACATGGCGGCTGGTGGGGCGATCACCGTCGAGGGACAGGGGCATGCGCGAGGCTCCGCGACCGCCGCGGCGCCGCGGCGGTTGATCAGGAAGGAAACGTACGAAACGCCGGCCGGCCCCGAACTCCTGTTCGAGGCCCTTGCTGACGCAGCGGCGCCCTTACCGCGCTTTGCCGACCGCGAAAAGGCGGCCGGCGCAATGGTTACGGTACCAAATTTGCTTTTGCGCAGATTTCTGCCTCTAGCGCGCCAGCCAGCCCCCATCGACGGGCAAGGTAATGCCCTGGACATAGTCGGCGGCCTGAGAGGCCAGGAACACAGCGGCGCCGCCCAGGTCGCCCGGCTGGCCCCAGCGGCCGGCCGGGATACGGGCCAGGATCGAGGCGTTGCGGTCGGCGTCGTTGCGCAGGGCCTCGGTGTTGTTGGTGTCGAAATAGCCGGGCGCGATGGCGTTGACGTTGACGCCCTTGGACGCCCACTCGTTGGCCAGGATCTTGGTCAGGCCCGCCAGGCCGCTCTTGCTGGCCGTATAGGACGGCACGCGGATGCCGCCCTGGAAGGACAGCAGGCTGGCGATATTGATGATCTTGCCGATGCTGGCGCCCTCTCCGCCCTGCTTGATCACCTGCCGGGCGAAGGCCTGGGTCAGGAAGAAGACGACCTTCAGGTTGGTGTCCATCACCGCGTCCCAGTCGGCCTCGGTGAACTCGATGCTGTCGGCGCGGCGGATGATGCCGGCGTTGTTGACCAGGATGTCGACCTGGCCGAAGGCGGCGACGGTTTCGTCGACGACGCGCTGCACCGGCTCGATCGAGCCGAAGTCGGCCTTGATCGACAGGAACTTGCGGCCCGTGGCTTCCACGGCGGCTTGCGTTTCGGTCGGCGCGCTGCGGCCGGCGGCGGCGATGTCCGCGCCGGCCTCGGCCAGGGCGACGGCCACGGCCTGGCCAAGGCCGGTGTTGGCGCCGGTGACGAGGGCGACCTTGCCTTCGAGGCTGAACGGATTGGCCATGGTGCGTGCTTCCTGATCCTGAATCTTGTCATCCCGGAAGCCTCCAAGAGGCTGTCCGGGATCCAGGAGCCGACGCACCGCGCCTGCCCCCGGATCCCGGGTCTTCGCTACGCTTCGCCCGGGATGACGACGGGAGAAACGTGGACCTTCAGGCCCCTATTTCAGCTGGCAGATGTCCAGCACGTTCATGTCGGTATAGTCGAGGTTCTCGCCGCCCATCGCCCAGATGAACGTGTAGTTCGAGGTGCCCGACCCCATGTGGATCGACCACGGCGGGCTCATCACCGCTTCCTCGTTGGCGATCACGATGTGACGCATCTCGTCCGGCTCGCCCATGTAGTGGAAGACCCGGTCGTTCTCACCCAGGCCGAAGTAGAAATAGGCCTCCGAGCGGCGGTCGTGCAGGTGGGGCGGCATGGTGTTCCAGACGCTGCCCGGCTTCAGCACGGTCATGCCCAGCAGCAGTTGGGCCGACTTGCAGGTGGTCGGCACGATGTATTGGTAGATGGTCCGCTCGTTCGAGGTCTCCAGCGCGCCGCGCTCCATCGGGATGGCGTTGGCGAATTCGAGTTTCTTGGTCTCGAAGGCGGCGTGGGCCGGCAGGCTGGTGATGTAGAAGCGGGCCGGGTTGGCGGCGTCGAGGCTCTCGAACACCACGTCCTTGGCGCCCATGGTCACATAGATGCCGTCGCGCGGCTCGATGTCGTAGACCACGCCATCGACGGTGACCTTGCCCTTGCCGCCGCCGACATTGATGGCGCCCAGCTCGCGGCGCTCCAGGAAGGGATGGCCGGCGGCCGAGGCGGGCTCGGTCTGGTCGGGCAGCTTGACGCCCTTGGACACCGGGGCCGCGCCGCCGACCACGAAGCGTTCGGCGTGGTTGTAGTGCAGCACGATGTCGTCGGCCGCGAACAGGCCGTCCATCAGGTAGCGATCGCGCAGGTCGTCGTTGCTGACCGCAAGCATCATGTCCGGGTGGGTGGCGTGGTAGGTCTTGGTGAACATCAGGAGACTCCGGGAAATCTATTCGGCGGCGTGTTTGATCGGCTGGACGGGCCGCGCCCAACTGGGACGCTGGTCGAGCTTGTAGGCCTTCCTAGGCAGGTTGTACGTCAGATCGACGATCAGCTCGGCGGCCTCCACCTCGTCCATCCGATGCTCGGCGACCATGCGGGCGAGGAAGGCGCTGTCGACCCGGCGGGCCACATCGTGGCGGGCCGGGATCGACAGGAAGGCGCGGGTGTCGTCGTTGAAGCCGACGGTGTTGTAGAAGCCGGCGGTCTCGGTGACCTGCTCGCGGAACCGCATCATGCCTTCCGGGCTGTCGTGGAACCACCAGGACGGGCCCAGCTTCAGGACCGGATAGTGGCCAGCCAGCGGGGCCAGCTCGCGGCTGTAGACGGTCTCGTCCAGCGTGAAGAGGATGATCGACAGGCGCGGGTCGTTGCCGAACCGGGTCAGCAGCGGCTTCAGCGCTTCGACATACTCGGTGCGCATGGGGATGTCGGCGCCCTTGTCGCGGCCGTGCGACGCCAGAAGACCGACATTGTGGTTGCGGTGCGAACCGGGGTGGATCTGCATGACCAGCCCGTCGTCCAGGCTCATCCTGGCCATCTCGGTCAGCATCTGGGCCCGGAACAGCTCGGCCTTGGCCGGGGTCACATCGCCCTTCAGCAGGCTCTGGAACAGCGCCTCGGCCTCGGCTTCGGAAAGATCGGCGGTGGCCGCGGTCGGATGGCCATGATCGGACGAGGTGGCGCCGGCCGCGATAAACGCCTGGCGGCGAACCCGGTGACCTTCGAGATAGCCCTTCCAGGTCGTCACATCCTGGCCCGAGACCTCGGCGAAGCGCTCGAACGCGCGGCCGAACCGCTCGTCCTCGAAGTCGATGACCGCGTCGGGACGATAGGCGGTGACGACATGGCCGCCCCAGCCGCTCTCGCGGATGACCTTGTGGTGCTCGAGCTTGTCCTGCGGGCCTTCGGTGGTGGCCAGGGTCTCGATGTTGAAGCGGTCGAACAGCGCCCGGGGCCGGAAGGCCTCGGTGGCCAGGGCCTCGTTGATAGTGTCGAAATAGAGGTCCGAGGTCTCGGCGCCGAGGAACACCTTCAGGCCGAAAACCTGGCTGAACACGTGGTTGAGCCAAAGCCACGACGGCGTGCCGCGGAAAAGATGGAAGTTGCTGGCCAGCAGACGCCAGGCCTCGCGCGGGTCGGTGTCGGGAACACCAGCTTTGGACCGCACCTTCAAGGCGTCCAGGCTGATCCCCTGGCTGTAGAGCATGCGGAACAGGTAGTGATCGGGCGCCAGCAGCAGGTCGGTGGCGTCCTCGAACGGAGCGTTGGTCGCGAACCACGCCGGGTCGGTGTGCCCGTGCGGGCTGATGATCGGCAGGCTCTTGACCTGGCCGTACAGGGCCCGGGCGATGGCGCGCGTGCGTTCGTCGGCCGGAAACAGACGGTCGTCGGAAAATACCAGGGGCCGGGTCATGGCGCTTCTTACTCCCTACTCCGTCGACGGCTTTCACGGGCCATTTTCGACGCGCTTGGTAACCGGTGTCATGGCGCCATGCAAGCCAAAGCGCCGTCGCTTCTACCCCGCTGGCGGGGCGCCGGACGACTCCCGCACGACCAGATAAGGGATCGTGTTGTTGGGGTCGCGCTTTTCGCGGCCGGCGGCGCCGATCAGCTTCTCGGCCGCGATCCGTCCGACTTCCCGCGTCGGGATATGGATCGTGGTCAGCGGCGGCCAGACGGCCTGAGCGATCTGGAAGTCGTCGAAGCCGACCACGGTCACGTCCGCCGGCACCTGAAGCCCGGCTCGACGCGCGGCCTGCAGCACGCCGGCGGCCATTTCGTCGTTGCCGGCGAAAATCGCCGTGGGCCGCGGCGTCTTGGCCAGAAGTTGCTCGCCGCAGGCCAGGCCGGATTCGAAGGTGTAGGCCCCCTGGACCACATAGTCGGGCTTCAGCTGCAGCCCGGCCTTGTTCAGAGCGTCCTCGAAGCCTCCTCGCCGCTCGTGCGACGACCGGAAGCTGGGCAGGCCGCTGATGAAGCCGATCTCGCGATGGCCCAGCTCGACCAGATAGGCGCCCATGGCCTCGCTGCCCAGGCGGTCGTGGCCGACGATCATGTGCTCGGGCTTGTCCAGTTCGACCGAAGCGATGCGGATATATTCGCAGCCGATCTCGCGCAGCAGCTTGGCGACCCGCTCGTCCTCAGACACCGACGGCGGCAGCACCACGCCGAACAGCTTCTGGCGTTCGATGAAGGTGCGGATGTCCTGCAGGAAGGTCGGGCTGGCGCGGTCGCACGGATGCACCACCAGCTCGAAACCGGACCCGCGGATGCCGTCCAGCAGGCCCAGCTGCATGTTCACGACATATTGCGGATTGGGGTTGTCGTAGATCATGCCGATCAGGAACGAGCGGCGGAACGCCAGGCCCCGGGCCTGGGGATCGGGCGCATAGCCCCACTCGGCGATCACGGCCTCGATGCGCTCGCGCGTCTCGTCACGCACGAAGGGCGACTGGTTGATCACGCGCGAGACGGTCTTCTTCGACACGCCGGCCAGGCGCGCGATATCGTTGATGGTCGCGCGCTTGCGACCGCCTTCGAGGCCAGCCTCGGGGCCGGCGTCGATTTCCACGCCGTCGGCGTCCGGCGAAGGGGTCTTGGACGTGGTCAAAGCGTTTCCATGCGGCGATCGTTGTCTCGTTTTGTCATACCCTACCGGCGGCGGCGTCGCTACAAATGCACCGCCGGGCACAATTGCCCTATGGTGACACCGGTTTCCCCGCCGTACAGACGGGAATGGCAGCACGAAAAGTTCCAATGGCCAAGGCTTTGATAGGCGACCCCTCCCCCAGCCCCTCCGAATCGATCCACGGCGTCGACCCACGCGACCACGTGGCGACGGCGCTGCGCGACCTCGTGGCCGGCGAGACGCTGGACCTGCACGGCCAGACGATCCTCGTCCGCGCCGACATCCCCAAAGGCCACAAGATCGCCGTGCGCCCCGTGAGTCGGGGCGAAGACGTGCTCAAATACGGCTGGCCGATCGGGCGAGCCACCGCCGACATCGCGATCGGCGACCACGTGCACGTCCATAATGTCGAGACCCGCCTGTCGGGTGTCGAGGACTTCGCCTATGCCGACGCCCATCCCGAGCCGCACGCCGCGCCGCCGATCGGGGCCTTCCTCGGCTATCGCCGCAAGAACGGCCGGGTCGGCACGCGCAACGAGATCTGGGTACTGTGCACCGTCGGCTGCGTGGCCAATACCGCCCGGCGGATCGCCGAAAAGGCCAACGCCCGCTTCGCCGGCCGCATCGACGGCGTGTTCGCCTTCCCCCATCCGTTCGGCTGCTCCCAATTGGGCGACGACCTGACCCACACCCGCAAGCTGATCGCCGGCCTGGCCGCTCACCCCAACGCCGGCGGCGTGCTGATCCTGGGCCTGGGCTGCGAGAACAACCAGCTGAAGGCCCTGCTGGACTCGGCCCCGGGGCTGGATCCGGAACGCCTGCGGTCGTTCACCACCCAGATGGTCGAGGACGAACTGGAGGACGGGCTGAAGGCCGTGGAACAACTGGTCGCCATCGCCGAGCGCGACCGCCGCGAGCCCGCCCCGCTGTCGGACCTGGTGGTGGGTCTCAAGTGCGGCGGCTCGGACGGCTTCTCGGGCGTCACCGCCAATCCCCTGGTCGGCCGCATCGCCGACAAGGTCTCCGACGCCGGCGGCACCCCGGTGCTGACCGAGATTCCGGAGGTGTTCGGCGCCGAGGGCGTCCTGCTGGCCCGCGCCGCCACTCGGGACGTGTTCGACCAAGCCGTCGAGGTGATCGACGACTTCAAGCGCTACTTCATCGACAACCACCAGCCGATCTACGAGAACCCCTCGCCCGGCAACATCGCCGGCGGCATCACGACGCTGGAGGAAAAGTCGCTGGGCGCGGTGCAGAAGGGCGGCCGCGCGCCGCTGGTCGAGGTGTTGCGCTACGGCGAACAGGTCGGCCCGCACGGCCTGACCCTGCTGGAGGCGCCGGGCAATGACGCGGTCTCGTCCACCGCCCTGACGGCGGCCGGGGCGACGGTGATCCTGTTCACCACCGGTCGCGGCACCCCGCTGGGCTTTCCAGCCCCGACCCTGAAGATCGCCTCGAACTCGGCCCTGGCCGCCCGCAAGCCCGGCTGGATCGACTTCGACGCAGGGGTCGTGCTGGCGGGCCAGACCATGGACGCGGCGGCCGACTCCCTGATGGATCTGGTCGTGGCCACGGCCTCGGGCCAGCCCACCAAGGCCGAACTCAACGGCGAGCGTGAAATCGCCATCTGGAAACAAGGCGTTACCCTTTGACCGACACTCTCTCCCGCCCCCTGCGCCTGAACGCCGCCAGCTACGCGGCCGCCGCGCCTGGCGTCGCCCTGCCCGCCTATGATCGTGACAAGGTCACGGTCGGCGTGGTGCATTTCGGCCCTGGCGCCTTCCATCGCGCCCACCAGGCCTTCTATTTCGACCAGCTGCTGGCCCAGGATCCGCGCTGGGGCCTGTGCGCGGTGTCACTGAAGAGCCCGGGCGTGCGCGACGCCCTGCAGCCGCAAGACGGCCTCTACACCCTGGCCCAGCTGGACGCCGAGACCACCTTCCGCGTGATCGGCTCGATCCTGGAGGTGCTGGTCGCGCCGGAGGACCCGCCGTCCGTCTTCGCCCGCCTGGCCGCCCCCACCACTCGCATGGTCACCCTGACGGTCACCGAAAAGGGCTATTGCCTGACCGGCGACGGCAAGCTGGACACGACCCACCCCGACATCGTCCATGACCTGGCCCATCCGCGCGAGCCGATCAGCGCGGTGGGCTACATCGTCGAGGGCTTGCGCCGCCGCCACCAGGCCGGCCTGCCGCCCTACGCCGTGGTGGCGTGCGACAACCTCGCCGACAACGGCTGGCGGCTGAAGGCGGCCGTCGTGGCCTTCGCCGGAAGCATCGATCCGACCCTCGCGTCCTGGATCGAGGCCGAGGGCCGCTTTCCCCGCACCATGGTCGACAGCATCACCCCCGCCACCGACGACGTCCTGCGCGTCCGGGTCGAGGCGGCCACCGGCCTGACCGACGCCTGGCCGATCCAGCGCGAGGCCTTCACCCAGTGGGTGGTCGAGGACGTGCTGGGACCGGACGCGCCGGACCTGGCCTCCGTCGCCGTCACCCTGACCGACGACGTGCGCGGGTTCGAACGGGCCAAGCTGCGGCTGCTGAACGGCGTCCACTCGACCATCGCCTATGCCGGCCTGCTGAAGGGCCATGAGACGGTGTTCGAGGCGATCAGCGATCCGGAGTTGGCCCGGCTCGCCGAGGACCTGATGGTCCAGGACATCATCCCGACCCTGACCGCCCCGCGCGGCCTGGACCTCCCGGCCTACGCCCAGGCGATCCTGGGCCGGTTCCGCAACCCCGAGATCCGCCACCTGCTGAGCCAGATCGCCTGGGACGGCTCGCAGAAGCTGCCGTTCCGCATCCTGGGCACGGTCGCCGACGCCCTGGAGGCCGGTCGCCCGGTCGACCGCCTGGCCCTGCCCCTGGCCGCCTGGATGCGCTTCGTCCGCCGACGCGCGGCGGAAGGCGTCAAGATCGTCGATCCGCTGGCCGACCGCCTGGTCGAGACGGCGGCCGCCTGCACCGGCGACGCCAGGGCCGACGTGGCCGCGTTCCTGAAGCTGGAGTCGGTGTTCAGCCGCGACCTGGCCGCCAATGCGACCTTCGTCGCGGCGCTGGAGAAGGCCTACGGCGAACTCGCCTAAGGACCGGTTGGGGACACGCGCCGCCCCGTGTCCCCGTCGGCGCCCGCCGGCGAGCCTAGCGCGTCACGTCCTTGCCCGTGACCACGGGCAACACCGTCGCCAACAGGATGGCCAGGTCGAACCAGAACCCCTGACGTCGCAGATATTCGGCGTCCAACGCCACCTTCTCCGGGATCGACACCTCGTCCCGGCCGTTGATCTGCGCCCAGCCGGTGACGCCGGGCCGCAGGGTCTCGACCCCCGCCACGGTGCGCAGTGCCACCAGGTCGTCCTGGTTGAACAGCGCCGGCCTTGGCCCGACCAGGCTCATGTCGCCGACCAGCACGCTCCACAGCTGCGGCAGCTCGTCGAGGCTGGTCCTGCGCAGGAAGCCGCCGGGCGGCGTCAGCCAGCGGTCGGCGTCCTCCAGCAGGTGGGTGGCGACCTGCGGCGTGTCGATCCGCATGGTGCGGAACTTGGGCATGGCGAACAGGACATTGTTGCGTCCCACGCGCTGGGACCAGTGCAGGGCGGGCCCCGGCGAGGTCAGGCGCACCACCGTCGCCAGGATCAGCAGCGGGATCGCCAGCAGCAGCAGCGCCGCCCCGGACGCCGCCGCATCGAACAGGCGCTTCACGTCGGGCCCATGCTCCTAAGCCAGGTCCCCGAAGGCGGCGTCCAGCAGCAGGTAGGCGCGGCCGGCGTCCGACGACAGCAAGGCCGCCACCAGGAAGCCTTCGCGATCCTGCTCGGAAGCCTCATCCATCATGCCGGCGTAGCGTCGCAGGAAGCGCTCGGCCTCGGCCCGCAACGGAGCGTCGGAGAACAGGCGGCGGACCAGACGGCGGATGGCGGCCGGCGCCAGCTTCTTGACCACCTCGCGCGCGCCGCTTTCGTCGTGGGTCTGGATCGTAGCGGCGATCTCGTCGATACGAGCGCGCGGCAGCAGCGCGGTCGGGTCGATGCCCATGGCGAGGATCTCGCCGGCCATCTTCTCGCCCAGCGCGGCGTCGCCCGGCGCGGCGCTTTCCAAGCCCGACAGCAGGTTGCGCCACGACAGGCCGCCCCCTTGGGCGTGCGGTTCCCCCTTGTCGGCGGCCGTGCGGCCGCCGGCTGCGTCGAACACCGAGCGGAACTCGTCGTCGGTCGCGGTGGGCGTCAAGCGCAGGCGCGGACGCAGGCCCGGCTCCTCGGCGCTGGGTTCGTTGGCCGGCTTGGGAGCCGGCGGCGGCCCAGGTGAAGGCGTTGGCGGCGGCGCGGCCTGGACCTGACGGCTCAGCGGGGGCGGCGCGCGGGAGGGCGTCGCCGCGGAGGGACTGGCGGACGGGGCGGCGTTCATGCGCCCGACCGCCTCGCTGAGCATGTCGTAGTTGCGGCGGACGCGTTCCTGGAACGCCTGGTCGATCGCGGCGGTCTCCTCGGCGGTCCGGCGCGCCGAGTTCCGCAGGTCCTCGATGCCCTGTTCGATCTGGGCGCGGACCTCGTTGGCGCGCGCCAGGGCCTCGGCCGGCAGGTCGGCGGTGCGACGGCCGACATCGGCCAGCATGGACTCCATCTCGGCGATGGTGGCGCGCGCGGTCTCGACGCTCTCGGACAGCTTCTGAGCCGTGCGGGCCCCGGCCTGCTCGACCACCTGAGCCGACTGCTCGATCAAGTCGCGGGCCTCGTCCATGCGCGACTCGAACACCGTGTCGGCCTTCTGGCCGGCGGCGAAGGCGATCTCGTTGAGCTGGTCGACGCGGACGCGCGCGGCCTCGACGCGCTGCTCGACGCCTTCATTGGCCTTGCGAGCCGCCTCGGCCATGGCGTTCATCGCCTGGACCAGGGCCGCTTCCAGGTCCGTGCGCTGACCGCCGGCGGCGCTGGCCAAAGCGGCGATGGCGCTCGACGTTTCGGCCGCCAGGGCTTCGCGTTCGGCCCGGGCGGTCTCGGCGACCTCGCGCAGCTGCTGAGCCGCCGCGCCGATCAGGCCGCGCAGCACCTCGGCGCCCATGGCCGCCATGTCGCCCATCTCGGTGGCGCCGGCTCGGGTGTGGCCGATGAACTCGGTCAGTTGGGCGGTGCGGGTCTCGGTCTCGGCGGCGAAGTCCTCCTGGTCGGTGCGCAGCGACTGGCTGGCGGCGACCAGGGCGGCGCGCTGGGCGGCCAGGTTGCGTTCGACCGCGCTCATCTGGTCGCCGACGCCCTGGCCGGCGGTTTCCAGGCGGGCGATCTGGCGCGACAGGTCCTCTGCCCCGACGCGCGCGGCGTCGGACGCCTCGGCGGCGGCGGCGGCCAGGTCGGCGGCGCGGGCGGCCAGGGCCGCCTCGGCCTCGCGAAGCTGGGTCTCGGCCAGGTCGGAGGCTTCGGCGACCATGCGGGCCTGGCTGCCGATGGCGTCGACCACCGCGGTGGACTGGGCGTCCAGCGTGGTCGACAGCGCATGCATGGCCTGGCGCTCATGACCCAGGCCTTCGGACAATTGCTGGACCATTCGCGCGGACTCGCTGGTGGTCTGGGCCAGGGCGAGGGTTTCCTCGGCCAAGGCTTCGCGCAGTTCCTGGACCCGGACGCGGGCGGCCTCGGCGGCGGTCGTCGCGGCGTCGATCTGGTCGCGGATGCGTTCGACCACCCCGTCGACGCCCGCCGCCGCCAAGGCGGCCGGGCTGACGAGGCGATCGGTCATGATCCGGGTGTGCTTCAGCTCGGCCGAGACCCCCATGGCCTGGCGCAGCATGTAGGCGCCGAGCAGGGTGAAGGCGGCCGGCCCGACGGCCAAGGCGGCGAACACCATCAGGGCGAACTGGTCGACCTTCAGGGCCGGGACGCCGGCGCCGTAGCCGAGCGCGAAGGCGATCGGCCCCAGCGTCCAGAGCGCCGCGGCGGCGACCGCCAGGCTCCAGAACAGCGGCGCGGGCATCGGCTTCCTGCCTTCGCGGGCCGTGGACAGCGAGGTGACGCTCGGCGTGGCCGGCGGCGTCTCGCGCGGCTTGGAGACCGCGGCCTCGAACCGCCCGGACGGGGCTGGCGGCTCGGGCTCGACCACCGGAGCCGGCGGCTGGGCCGACTGGCTCGCCACGGGGGCCGTCAGGAAGGACGGCAGCGGCGCCAGGGGCTCGGCCTCGACGGGGGCGCTGCGTCGGCCGCGAGCCGGCGTGAACGGAGCAGGATCCGCCTCGGGTTCGGGCGGCTTGAAGTTCGACTTGAGCGGCGGCGCCGGCTGGATCACCGCTTCGGGTTCGGGGGCCGCGATATCCGCCGTCGGCGGTTCGACCGGCTCGAAGGTCTCCGTGACCGGCTGGGGTGCTGGCTTGGAGGCGCCGAAGAGGCCGCGCCGAGCGCTGACGCGAGGGGCTTCAGGAACCGGCTCGCGCGAGGGTTCCGGCGCGGGCTCGGGGCCAAGATCCAGCGGACCGCGGCCAAGAATCGGCAAGGCCGACGCGTCGGGGACGGCGGCGATATCGAGATCAAGGTCCGGTTCGCTGACCGGCGCATCCGGATCGGGCTGGGCTTCCGCCCCGGCCGGACGGCCGGCGTCCTCGACCGGCGGCTCCGTGTGAATGCCGGTGAAATCAAGCGGTTGGCGCTTCTTAGGCTTCATACGCAGCCAAAGTCCCAGGGCGAAACGGCTTGGGGCCGGATGACATCGCCGCGCGGACGCCCCTCATCGCACGCAACGAATAAACCTAGCGGTGAAAAGCCCGCGCGCATAGCGGCTTCCGCTGGATTTCCCAATCTGGACAGGGGTTGGCGCGGCGAAAGCCTAGGCGTTGATCTTGGCCGCGTGCAGGCGGGGGCAGCGCTCGACAGCTTGCACGGCCTGCTGACGTGGGCTCCGGGCGATGACCCGCTCGGCCTTGGGCGGCGCCTTGGCCTGGTGCTCGACGGCCATGCCGAACTGGCAGAGCGCCATGGACGAAAGCCAGAGCATGATCGCGGCGATGAATTCGGCCAGGGATGACATCGGGAAGCCCATTTTCCGATAGCGGCGTTATGCAATGCTTCGCCGTCCCACGCGAATGAACTTTTGGTCATGAAACGGCGCCGCCCGCGACGCCTTGCGTCGCAAGCGGCTCCATCGAAGCTCACAGCGCCTGCAGATTTCCCCGCCTTGCCCGTCGCCCTCGCGAGACCTAGGTCCACACCCAGGATCACCGCCCCGCCGCCGCGCTTTCGTGCGTCGGCGGAGCTTTCCATTTGCGGATACGCGTTTTGCCCCCTACCCAAGTCGCCTCGCTGTCGCACGACGCCTTTGCGGACCCGTCCATGAACGCCCCCGCGACCGCCCCCGCCCTTTCCTCGGCGCGTCTGACGCATCTGCAGCGTCTGGAGGCGGAGAGCATCCACATCCTGCGGGAGGTGGCGGCCGAGTGCGACAAGCCGGTGATGCTGTACTCGATCGGCAAGGACAGCGCGGTGATGCTGCACCTGGCGGCCAAGGCGTT
>Ga0209257_1002551_pt1 | contig 17780 bp, 14 predicted proteins | sample AraplaCvi_mCL_r2_FD_184277 | JGI IMG/M metagenome (GOLD analysis project Ga0209257, IMG submission 184277) | Arabidopsis root microbial communities from North Carolina, USA - plate scrape MF_Cvi_mCL_r2 (SPAdes) (version 2) | ecosystem: Host-associated > Plants > Roots > Endosphere | place: USA...
TCGGTGACCACGCCGGAGCCGTCCGGCTTGACCTGGATGCGGACATTGAAGTCCACCACGCGCTTGTAGCCGACGAGGATCTTCATCGTGCGGGGGTTCCTATGGGTTGCGCGGCCGGAAGCGGGCCGAGAACCGCCAATTCTAGCCGAGAGGAGCCTCCCTACGCAGGCGGATGGCCCTGTTCATCGCGTCGGGCGCGGACGGTGCCACGACCGCAATCCGTTCACCCCCTGAAAATCCCTTCTTCGGCGGGCACGGCCCGATCCGTTACCCTTCAGCGCGCTGGTTCCAGCAAAGCTCATTCCCCCAAAGGCGGAGTCCCAATGCTTCATCCGGTCATTCTCAGCGGCGGCAGCGGCACGCGGCTGTGGCCCCTGTCCCGACAGAACCAGCCCAAGCAGTTCCTGACCCTGGTGGGCGACCACTCGCTGTACCAGGAGACGGTCCTGCGAGCGAGCAAGCTGCCCGGTGCGCAGCCGCCGATCACCGTCAGCGCGGACGACCACCGCTTCATGGTCGGCGAGCAGCTGCAGGCCGTGGGCATCGCCAGCGGCGGCATCCTGCTGGAACCCACCGCGCGCAGCACCGCGCCGGCCATCGCCATCGCCGCGCTGCATGCGCTCAGGTACGACAGCGACGCCACGCTGCTGGTCATGCCGGCCGATCACCTCATCGAGGACGAAGCCGCCTTCCGCGCCGCCGTCGAGGCCGCGACGGGGCTCGCGCACGAGGGGTGGCTGGTGACCTTCGGCATCCGACCCGAATACGCCGAGACCGGCTACGGCTACATCCTGCGCGGCGATGCGCTGGGCGATGGCGGCTTCCGCGTCGAGCGTTTCGTCGAGAAGCCCGACAAGGCGACCGCCGAACGCTACGTCGCCGAGGGCACGTATGCGTGGAACTCCGGCATGTTCCTGTTCGGCGCGCAGCGTTACCTCGAGGAACTCGGCCGCCATGCGCCGGCGATCCTGGACGCCGCGCGTGCGGCGATGGCCGCGGCGAAGGCCGACCTCGATTTCACGCGCGTCGACCATGACGCGTTCGCGTCCAGCCCCAGCGATTCGATCGACTACGCCGTCATGGAAAACACCGATCGCGCCGCCGTCGTGCCGGTGAGCTGCGGCTGGAGCGATATCGGTTCGTGGTCGTCGCTGTGGTCGGTGGCCGAGCGCGATGCCGAGGGCAACCGCTACGAAGGCGACGTGATCGCGGTCGACACGCGCGACAGCCTGGTACGCGCATCGGAGCGGCGCATGATCGCGACGATCGGCGTGGAGGACCTGGTGATCATCGATACGCCCGATGCCACGCTCGTCGCGCGCAAGGACCGGGTGCAGGACGTGAAGGCCGTGGTGGACAGACTGAAGTCCGCCGGCCGCCAGGAACACCTGTTCCACCGCAAGGTCTATCGCCCGTGGGGCAGTTACGACTCCATCGGCGTGGGCGAGCGCTTCCAGGTCAAGCGCATCGTCGTGAAGCCTGGCGCGGCGTTGAGCCTGCAGAAGCACGCGCATCGCGCCGAGCATTGGGTGGTCGTCTCCGGCGTCGCCGAGGTCACATGCGACGAGCGCGTGTTCGATCTGCACGAGAACGAAAGCACTTACATCCCGCTGGGCAGCGTGCACCGGTTGCGCAACCGCGGCACCGAGCCCGTGGAGCTGATCGAAGTGCAGTCGGGCAGCTACCTTGGTGAGGACGACATCGTCCGCCTCGAGGACGTGTACGGGCGCTCCTGAGCAACCGGCAATGATCGAGGCGCCCATCGGGCGCCTCGACGCCTGGATCGTCAGGCAGGAACGCCGCTGAGCGTCTTCGCCAGCAAGGCCGCGAATCGTTCCGCGCTGCCGGGCGCGTGCGCGAAGAACAGCGACGGTTCGCACAGCTCCAGTTCGAGCAGGCACGGTTGGCCCGTGTCGTCGCGGATGAGGTCCACGCGCGCGTACAACGGCGCTTCGTCCAGTCGCAGGGCATCGCGCGCGGCGGCGATCACGCGATCCGCGAGCGCGCGTTCTTCCTGCGATGGCAGGCGCGACGCGATCGCTTCCGCTGCGAACAGGTGATTCGTCGGGCCTTCGTCGAGCCGCAACAGCGCGCCTTTCCGGATGGCGTGGCTGAACTCACCGGAGAAGTACATCAGCGCGGTCTCGCCGTGTTCGTCCACTGAAGCCAGATACGGTTGCAGCATCGCGCTGCGGTCCGCGTCGAGCAGGCGTGCGAGATGATTGGCGGCAGCGAACTCCTGTGTCCGCGCGTAGCGCTGTGCGTCCTTCGAACCCGCACCGACGCTCGGCTTCACGACGAATTCCGTTGCATGCGAGTGGGCAGCCAGGAAGGCCTCCAGCGCAGGCATCGGTTCCATGTCGGGTTCGACGAAGGCCGTCGGTACGATCGGAACGCCGCGCGCCGCGAGGTCGGCCAGGTAGTGCTTGTCGGTGTTCCACCGCACGATGGGGAGCGGATTGATCAGCCGCGTCTGCGTCGATACATGCGCGCTCCACGCGAGGAATTCGGTCAAACGCGGCACGTAGTCCCACGGCGAGCGCAGGATCGCCGCGTCGAAGCGGCCCCAGCCTACGGTCGGGTCGTCCCACGCGCGGACCTGCGCGGTGAGCCCGGCGCTCGCGCAGGCGCCGAGCAGGGGCGCGAGGTCGTCGTCCACACCGGCGGCGGCGATGGCGGTCACGAGGGCGATCCGGGTCATGGCCGAAGTCTAGACGCTGCGGGGCCGTGATATCCGCCGGGGCGAACTTCGCCCATCCGGGGCGTCGGACTGTCCGAACGTACGGTAGGGGACGCGCCCTTCGCCACGGTAAACTCTGCTTCATTGCGCAGAACCGAACGGAGTCCGTCATGGCCGCAACGCAGAACGGCAGGAACAAGCTTTTCCCGAGCGCGAAGGCGGCGCTCGACGGCATCGTCGCCGACAACCAGACGCTCGCCGTCGGCGGCTTCGGCCTGTGCGGCATTCCCGAGGCGTTGATCGCCGCACTGCGCGACTCCGGCGTGAAGGGCCTGACAGCCATCTCCAACAACGCAGGCGTCGACGGCTTCGGCCTGGGCCTGCTGCTGGAGACGCGGCAGATCCGCAAGATGATTTCCTCCTACGTCGGCGAGAACAAGGAATTCGAACGCCAGTTCCTTTCCGGCGAACTCGAACTCGAATTCAATCCGCAGGGCACGCTGGCCGAACGCCTGCGCGCCGGTGGCGCGGGCATCCCGGCGTTCTTCACGCGCACCGGCTTCGGCACCGTGGTAGCCGATGGCAAGGAGACGCGCGAGTTCGACGGCCACCATTACGTGATGGAAACCGCGCTCAAGGCCGACGTCTCGCTGGTGAAGGCGTGGAAGGCCGACAAGGCCGGCAACCTCGTCTTCCGCAAGACCGCGCGCAACTTCAACCCGGCCTGCGCGATGGCGGGTGCGGTGTGCGTGGTCGAAGTCGAGGAACTGGTCGAGGTCGGCGCGATCGATCCCGACCACGTGCACCTTCCGGGCATCTACGTCGACCGCATCGTCGTCAACGCCACGCCCGAGAAGCGCATCGAGCAGCGGACCGTGCGCGCCGCCTGACCCCACACGACTACAGGAAGAACGACATGGCTTGGACCCGCGACCAGATGGCGCAGCGCGCCGCGCAGGAACTCACCGACGGCGCCTACGTCAACCTCGGCATCGGCCTGCCGACGCTGGTGGCCAACTTCATTCCCGATGGAGTCGACGTGTGGCTGCAGAGCGAGAACGGCCTGCTCGGCATCGGCCCGTTCCCGACGGAAGCCGAAGTCGACGCCGACCTCATCAACGCCGGCAAGCAGACGGTCACGGCCCGCGCCGGCGCGAGTTACTTCGGCAGCCACGATTCCTTCGCGATGATCCGCGGCGGCCACATCGACCTGGCGATCCTCGGCGCGATGCAGGTCACCGAGAAGGGCGACCTCGCCAACTGGATGGTGCCCGGCAAGATGGTGAAGGGCATGGGCGGCGCGATGGACCTGGTCGCTGGCGTGAAGCGCGTGGTCGTGCTGATGGAGCACACCGCGAAGAACGGCGAGCACAAGATCCTGCCCGAATGCACGCTGCCGCTCACGGGCGTGGGCGTGGTGAACCGCATCATCAGCGATCTTGCGGTGCTGGATGTCACGTCCGACGGCTTGAAGCTGGTCGAACTCGCGCCGGGTGTCAGCGAGGACGAACTGCGCGAGAAGACGGGCGTCGCATACAAGAGCCCCAAATGACGCAGCGGCCATCGCTTTAGGTTTCTGACGCCAGTCAATTATCATGGCTCCTCTGGGGCCAGGGGCCCGCTATCAACAGGGAAAGGCACATGAAAGTGCTCGTTTGCGGCGGTGCAGGTTACATAGGTTCTCACATGGTGAACCACCTGCATCAACAGGGACACGACGTCGTTGTATTCGACAACCTATCGACTGGGCACAGACAGGCCGTCATCGATGCGGAAGTGGTGGTCGGCGACATCCGTGACGCCGATGCGTTGGGTACGGTCTTCTCGCGAAACCAGATCGACGCTGTGATGCATTTTTGCGCCCGTTCGCTCGTTGGCGAATCCATGGTGCAGCCGTACGACTACTACGAGAACAACGTGAGCGGAACACTCACGCTACTGCAGGCAATGCAAAGGGCGAATGTGTCCAAGCTGGTGTTCTCGTCTACTGCCGCCGTCTTCGGCAATCCCCAGGCGCAACTGATCAACGAAGACCACGCGACGCACCCCATCAACCCCTATGGGGCCAGCAAGTTGATGGTCGAGCGAATCCTGCGCGACGCAGCGAATGCCTACGGCCTGCGTTCGGTTTCGTTGAGGTACTTCAACGCAGCAGGTGCTGATCCCTCCGCCAGTATCGGCGAGGCGCACGACCCGGAAACCCATCTGATACCCAACATCCTGCGTTCGGTGCTCGGGCACGGTTCTGCGCTGAAGGTGTTCGGTGACGACTATGAGACGCGCGATGGCACCTGCGTGCGTGACTACGTACATGTAAACGATCTGGCCTCGGCGCATCTTGCCGCCGTGCAATTCATGCAAGGCAACAGCGGTGCGCATGTGTTCAATCTCGGCAACGGCACCGGCTTCACCGTGCTGGAGGTCATTCGCGCCGCCGAGCAGGTCACCGGGAAGTCGATTTCCTTCGATCGCGCTCCACGACGCGGCGGTGATCCGGCGGTGCTCGTCGCCTCCAGCGAAAAGGCGCGGCGGGAACTCGGATGGGTACCCCGTTTCACTGATATCGCAGACATCATCGAGACTGCCTGGCGCTGGCACGTCGATGCCCGATATTGAGAACGCCCAACCTCTGTGCGCCTTCGCGAGTTGTCGCCAGGCGCACGAGGCGCTGCCTTAGCGTGGGATCGATGGACCTGGCGTGAGTGCCGACTGTGCAGCGATGTTGCCTCGTCCCGTGAATGCGTCATTGACCGACAGCTTGGAGATCCAGTCTCCCGCGCGCCATTGCCCCGAACTCACAGCACGCAGGGGCTCCTGCACGAGCGTGGTGTCGAAGACCAGTTCGTATGACTGCTCTCCGGCCACGCGACATGCATCGCGAACGAACGACAGCGCGCCATCCTGGATGCGGGAAATCAGGGCCAGAGAATCCGCGTTCTGCTCAGTTGTCAGGAATACCGGCTGAGCTTGGCCATTGCGGATCTCGAAATGCGAAAACTGCCCGTCCGGCGACGTCATCAGGGTTTCAAGGAAAAGGTCGTTCTCAATGATCGCGCCTGATCCCTTCGTACTGCCTGCTTTCTGATAGCGTGCCGTGGCCCATCCGCCGTGCAGCTGGACCTGGCTGATCCGATCGTTCGTTGCGAAATACGCACCACCGAGCGTGCTGCCGGTGAGTCGCGCGAGGTACGCCTGGATGCTGCCCGCATAGCCGAGGTCCGCAACCAGCCCCGGACCGGCGACAGATGTCCAATACAACTCGTACGCTTCGCGTTCGCGCGCGGCGATGCGCAGCACCTCATCAAATGCAGGTGCCAGCAGCTCCGGGATGGCCGATCGCATTTCAGGTAGATAGAGGCGCGTGGACATAATGGATACGCCGAGTTGGAGGCTTACCGCATCGGTGACGTCGTGTCCAAGGCGCGCGGCCAGCAGCTCCGAAAGGGTCCCATTGAAGGAGCCGCTGAACAGTGCGTCCAGGTCCTCTGCGCGTCGCACTGTCGGCGTGCCGATGCCGCGTCGCGAGGCCAGCAGGTAAACACCTTCGATCTGCGACAAAGCCGGGGATGCCGATTTCAGCTGGCGGAATGCCTTCTCGAGAAGGTAGCCCTCGCGGCTCAAGAACAGGATACGGGGCATGCCGCTGTCCAACGCGAGTCGCGAGACCCACGCCATGTAGTCCATGAGCAGGGGACCGAGCACGAGGTAACCCAGCGCTTCCGGTTCTTCGATGCGTACCTGCGCGGAAAACGCCTCGGGATTGCGATCGGCGATGTCGATCAAGCGGTTGGCCACCAGGCCCAGCCACAGCTGGTCCTGCCAGGCCGTGGTCGAACCCTGCTCGGGGCGAAGCGTGCGCAGGGCCGGCACAACGTCGAACAACGCTGAAGGTCGCAGGGCGTGGATCGCCCTGAAACCTTGATCATGCGGCCGCTGCACATCTGCAAGCTCATTGTCGCCTACGTGCATCCAGTCGGAGGGGGCGATGCCTTCGGCGAGGGGGAGTTGCTTCCATGCGGAGCCCTCGTCCTTGCGCCAGCCGGTTTCGCAGGACACGTACCAGTGATCGGGCAGGGCGCTGGCTTCGCTTGGTAGGACGCGGGCAAGTTGTGACCCGCCCAGATACATATCCGACACCGCGACGATCCGCTTTCCTTGTTGCGCAAGTTGGGCGGCTGCCTGGATCAAGGATTGCCGGGGCAGCAGCTGCGCTGTCTCGTGATCCAGCTCGAGCTCGCGGATGCGGTCGACCGGAGCGTCGCGATAGTCAGGCAGCGTTGCCAAACGACGGTAGATCGCATCAAGGTCGACATCGCAGCCAGCATCGGTGCGGCACAGCTCTTCGGCATGTGCGCGGTGCCTGGCGAAGTCGCGCTTGCCGAAGATGCGCTCGACGCGATGGGCCAGGAACGCGCGCGATCCGGCTGGGGTGAGGAAAGGTCGAACCACCAGCGTGTCGAACACGTCCAGAGAGACGATGCTGGCGAGCGACGCAGACATCAGCATTCGCTCATCCAGAGCCACCCGGAAGTACGTTTCCCAACTGCGCCCGCCTTCCGAGCTCAGCGCAAGGCCGCCATCGGCAGGTAGTACGCCTGCCATGAAGCCGCAATGACGAGCAGCCTCCACCAGCAGACGTTCCACTGCGTGTTGAAGGGTGCCGTCGGCTTGTCCTGTCTCTTCTGGAAAATCATCGAGCCCCAGCTGCAGTTCGTACAGCGGCCGCAGCGCGTCTACACGGGCCCAGAACATCGAACCTGCAGGGAAGTCGATGTAGGCCGCCGGCTCGATCGCCAGACCCATGCGCCGGCCGAGGTCACGGCATACCGTCAGGTTTCCCAACCAAGTATGCGCCCAGAGTGGCACGGCAGAGTGACTTTCAGGATAGACGATGCCTAGCCGCGGGTTGGCAGCGAGCGTGCCGAGAATCCATGAAAGCCGCTCGGATGAGCCGAACAGCGAGGACACCAGGTACCGTCGCCATGCAGATTGCTCCGATCCCGTGTAGAGCGATTTCTTGGTGTGGATGTGGCCCAAGACATCCAGCGCGAGGATTTCGTCCCGGAACGCCACCAGCATGGGTGCGATGTCGCGCCCCCGGTTCGGCACGACCTTGATCTGCAGCGATTCCAGTCGCGGGAGTTCGGCGAACGCGCGTGCGACGCGCTCTTTCGCTTCTTCGTCGACGACGGACACCAGCAGGCGAAACGGCATCGGCATCGCGCGCAATTCGTCTGCGAACTCCCCGGCCAGCTCGGGGTAGAACATGTGCGCCATGACCCCTACGGTCAGGTCAACACTTTCGATGGGAAGCGGGCGCGCAAAGTCGAACTGCGCCGGCGGAGCCGAAGGGCGCGCCGCCAACCCGGCCAGTCGTGCTCGTTGTAACAGCCCCCTGACGCCAAGCGCACGGAGCATATGGACGCTCTTTGCCGCCGCGGCACGAAATCCATGCCAACCGCCGCCGTGGCGGTTGACCACAACGACGACGGAATTCAGCGCATCCCGCAATCTGCCGATAAGCCGCATCGCGACGAGTGGTCCGCTACAGGTTCTGGTAATTCGGCCCGGACCCGCCTTCCGGCGTCACCCAGTCGATGATCTCGTACGGGTCCTTGATGTCGCAGGTCTTGCAGTGCACGCAGTTGGCCGCGTTGATCTGCAGGCGCTTTCCAGCCTCGTCCTGCACGATCTCGTACACCGCCGCCGGGCAGAAGCGCGTGCACGGGTTGTCGTATTCCTCGGCGCAACGCGTGACGCAGATCGACGTGTCGCGCACCTTCAGGTGCACCGGCTGGTCTTCGTCGTGTTCGGTGGCGGCGTAGTACACGCCCTGCAGGCGATCGCGCGGCGCGAGCGAGCGTTCGATGTAGTCGCGCTTCGGCGTTTCGTGGTCGCCGACCTTCTCGAGCGACGACCAGTCGGCCTTGTTCTTCAGCGTCCACGGCGACAGGCCGGCGGTGATGGTTTCCCACGCCGAGTTGAGGATGCCGAACCACAGTCCGCGCTTGAAACCCGGCTTGATGTTCCGGACCTTTTTCAGCTCCGCCATGATGTTGGAGTCGCGCAGCTTCGCATCGAAACCCTGCGGCGACAGTTGCGAGGCGACGAGGTGTTCTGCCGCGAGCATGCCCGAGCGGATCGCCTGGTGCGTGCCCTTGATCTTCGGCACGTTGAGCAGGCCGGCGGTATCGCCGATCAGCAGCGCGCCGGGCATTTCGATCTTCGGGAGCGACTGGTAACCGCCGGTGACGATCGCGCGCGCGCCGGCCGAAAGAATGCTGCCGCCTTCCAGCAGCGGCTTGAACAACGGGTGGTTCTTCCATTGCTGGAAGGCTTCCCACGGCTTGTATTCGGGATCCTTGTAATCCAGTCCGCTGACGTAACCCAGCGCGATGCGGCCCTTGTCCAGGTGGTACAGGAAACCGCCGCCGTAGATGTCGTTGCCCGCCGGCCAGCCGAAGCTGTGCACGATCTTGCCAGGCGTCACGCGGTCTTCCGGCACCTGCCACAGTTCCTTGATGCCGATCGAATAGCCCTGCGGATCGCTGTCGGCATCGAGCCTGAACTGCTTGATCAGTCGCTTGGTCAGATGGCCGCGCGCGCCTTCGGCGAGCACGGTGACCTTGGCGCGGATGTCGATGCCCTGCGTGAAGCCGGGCTTGTGCGAGCCATCCTTCGCCACGCCCATGTCGCCGATGCGCACGCCGACCACTGCGCCACTTTCATCGTGCAGCGTTTCGGCGGCCGCGAAGCCGGGGTAGATCTCCACGCCCAGCGCTTCGGCCTGCGGCGCGAGCCACGCGCACATCGCACCGAGGCTGACGATGAAATTGCCATGGTTGTGCATGCCGGGCGGAATCGGCAGGCGGCGATGGCCTTCGTGCGTCAGCAGCCAGAACTCGTCTTCCTTCGCAGGCACGCAGATCGGCGGCGGGTTGTCGCGCCAGTTCGGCAGCAGCGCATCGAGCGGACCGGGTTCGATCACCGCACCCGACAGGATGTGCGCGCCGATGGTCGAGGCCTTCTCGATCACGCAGACCGACAGCTCGGGGTTGAGCTGCTTGAGGCGGATCGCGAACGACAGCCCGGCCGGACCGGCACCGACGGTGACGACGTCGTACTCCATCACGTCGCGTTCGACGGCGTTCGGATCGGGTTGGCTCATGCGGGGCACTCCAAAGACGGGCTGGCGTACGGCAGCTGGCGGGCTTGCTATGGGGTTTGGGCGGCGGATCCGCGGGCGGATCGCAAGGGTGGATTGTCGCGGGTTTGCGCGGTTGGCGCCAAGTTCGCGGGGTGGATCGGGCCGGCGAGGCAGGATACGGCGTGCTAGCGTGCCGTATGGTTCTCGCCCCGGTGCCCCTGCCCGACGCACAGTTGCAGTTCGATCCGCACTGGTTGGGGCCGCTTGAAGCGGACGCGTTGCTGTCGGGGCTACACGGCGATGTCCGCTGGGAAACGCACCGCATCCGCATTTTCGGTCGCGAGGTCGATTCGCCGCGCCTGAGCTGCTGGATCGGCGATCCCGACGCGCGCTACCGCTATTCCGGCACGCTGTTCCAACCGCATCCCTGGCCCGACGCATTGCGGCCCGTGCGCGAGCGCCTGGAGCGCACGCTGGACGTTGCGTTCAACAGCGTGTTGGCGAACCTGTACCGCGACGGCAACGATGCGATGGGCTGGCACAGCGATGCCGAGCCGGAACTCGGGCCGGCGCCGGTGATCGCCTCGATCAGCCTGGGCGCCACGCGCCGTTTCGCGCTGAAGCATCGGGACGACCCTGCGCGCAAGCTCGCCATCGACCTTCCGCACGGCAGCCTGCTGGTGATGTCGGGCCAGACGCAGCGTCACTACCGGCACGCCTTGCCGCGCACGACGCGACCGATCGGGCCGCGCATCAACCTGACGTTCCGGCGGATCCTCGCGCCGGCGCGCTGATCGCTGCGGGAGGGAAAACGCTCAGGACTTCGGAGGCAGCGTGCGGCGATAGGCCTCGCCGCTGGTCAGCGTCCATCCGGCGATCTCGCCGCCGATCTTCGACAGCGACTGCTCGAATGCGCGCGCCACGTCGGGCACTTCAGTACTCGCCGCCGGCGTCGATTGCACGAACACGCGCGATGCGGCGACTTTCTGCTGCGGCACGTGCAGCAACTTCGCGCTCACCTCGATCGTCGCCGACGGCACGGCACCGCCGGCGTAGTCGGACTCGAAACGCCGCACCTCGAAGAACAACCGATAGTCCGCCGAGACGCCCGTTCCCTGTCGCGCGACGCCGCTGATGCGGCCGGAGTCTTCCAGCGCGCGCAGCACGGTATCCACGAGCATGTCCGATGGCGGACGCGCCCACTGCGCGCCGCGATACACCTGCAACTCGCCGGGCGTCGGCCGCACGGCGATGCGCAGGCTGTCGACGATGCGCGCCGCCGCGGGCGGGGCGATCACCAGCTGCCAGTCGACCTTCGGCCAGGACGCATCGATCTTCACCGCCGGTTCGGGCGCGAAGATCGTGCTGGTGCTCTTGGGCTTGTCGCTCAGGATCGAGCAGCCGGCCAGCGCCAGCATCAGGCCCGCAGCCAGGGCGAGGCGGGCGTGGCGGGCGAGGGCGGGGGCGGTCTTCATCATGTCGGCGCGCGTGGTCATTCGGGTTTGAATTCCGCGGGTTCGAATTCCTTCGGGCCGTCGCGTCCAAGCAGGTAGCGCGTCGGGTTGCCGTCGAGGCGGTCGCTGATGCGGCGCAGGTCCCTCACGAGCGAGCGCAGTTCGGACAACGTCGGGCCGAGCTGCGCGAGGCCGTCGTTGGCGAAGCTGTTGATCGCTGCACGGTTGTCGGTGAGCACGCCGTTGGCGTTGCCGGCGGCCGAATCCAGTCGCGTGAGCGTGCTGTCGAGCTTGGCGATCAGGCCCGGCAGCTTCGCCACGAGTTCGCGGTCCACGCTCTGCACGGCACGGTTGGTGTTGTCGAGCGTGGCGGACAGCTGCTCGCTCGACTTGCGCGCGTTGACGATGAGCGCGCGCAGGTCCTCGCGCTGTTCGGCGATGGAGCCGGTCATCGACTCGATGTTCGCCAGCGTGTTGGACACGCGCTTGACGTTCTCGTCGCTCAGCACCTGGTCCATGCGCGCGACCAGGCGGTTCGCGGTATCGGCGATGTTCTGCAGCGCGGAGGCCTCGGTCTGGATCACCGGCACTTCGCGGCGGTCCGTTTCGGCCAGCAGCGGGCTGCGCGGGTCGCCGCCGGTGAGCTGTATGAAGGGGCTGCCGGTGATGCCCTGGATGGACAGCTTGGCGCGCGTGTCGGTCTTGATCGGCGCGTTGGCCTGCAGGCGCAGGATGGCGATCACACGGCGCGGGTCGTCCGGTGCGAGGCTCAGGTTCTGCACGGTGCCGACGGAGATGCCGTTGTATTGCACCGAGCTGCCTTCGGTCAGGCCCGTCACCGGTTCGGTGAACAGCACTGCGTAGGTGCGCCATTCCTTCTCGGAGGAATACTTCGCCGCCCACAGGGCGAACAGCAGCAACAGCAGCGTCACCAGGATGGTGAACGCGCCGATAAGGACGTAATTGGCCCGGGTTTCCATGACTTCAGCTCGTGGCGTCGCGGGTGGTACGTGCGGCACGCGCACGTGGACCGTGGAAATACTCCTGCACCCACGGGTGATCGAATCGTTCGACTTCCTGGATCGGCGCGCAGACGACGATCTTGCGATCGGCGATGACGGCCACGCGGTCGCAGATAGCGTAAAGCGTGTCCAGATCGTGTGTGATCAGGAACACCGTCAGCCCCAGCGCCTGCTGCAACGTGCGGATCAGCCGGTCGAACGCCGCCGCGCCGATCGGGTCCAGGCCCGCGGTCGGTTCGTCGAGGAACAGCAGTGGTGGATCGAGTGCCAGCGCGCGCGCCAGGCCGGCGCGCTTGCGCATGCCGCCCGACAGCTGCGACGGCAGCTTGTTCAGCGCATCGGCGGGGAGGCCGGCGAGTTTCACCTTCAGCAGCGCCAGTTCGTAGCGCAGCGAATCGGGCAGGTCGCCGTGGTACTCCTTCAGCGGTACCTGCACGTTCTCCCCGACGGTGAGCGAGGAGAACAGCGCGCCATCCTGGAACAGCACGCCGGTGTTGCGTTCGATCGCGCGGCGCTGTTCGGCGTCGTCGGTGAGCGCATTGAGGCCGAGCACTTCGATCTGCCCCGCCTGCGGTTCGCGCAGGCCGAGGATCGCGCGCATCAGCACCGACTTGCCCGTACCGGAACCGCCGACGATGCCGATGATCTCGCCCGGCCGCACGTCCAGGTCCAGGCCGTCGTGCACGATCTGTTCGCCGAACCGGTTGACCAGCCCGCGCACGCGTACGACCGACTCGCCGCTTTCGCGACTCGGGCACAGGGGATGGACCGCGTTCAACGCCGCGCTCGACCTTGCTTTCGGCATCGCCTTCGACCTGGACAACGCGCTCGACACTCGGCTCGACACCTTGCTCATACGCCCATCTCCATGAACCAGATGGCGAAGAACGCGTCGAGGACGATGACCATCGAAATCGACTGCACCACGCTGGAGGTCGTGCGTTCGCCCACCGACTGCGCGGTGCCTTCGACCTGCAGGCCTTCCAGGCAGCCGATGAGGCTGATCAGCAGCGCGAACACCGGCGCCTTCGCCAGGCCGACGAGGAAATGGCGAAGTTCCATCGTCTCGTGCATGCGCGCCAGGTACTGCTGCGGCGGGATGTCGAGGCTGTACGCGCCGACGGTGAGGCCGCCCAGCAGGCCGAAGATCATCGCGATGAAGGTGAGCATCGGCAGCATCACCAGCAGCGCCAGCATGCGCGGGATCACCAGCAGGTCGATCGGGTCCATGCCCAGCGTGCGGATCGCGTCGACTTCCTCGCGGCTGACCATCGCGCCGATCTGCGCGGTGAACGCGCTCGCGGTGCGGCCGGCCAGCACGATCGCGGTGAGCAGCACGCCGAACTCGCGCAGGAAGGAAATGCTGACCAGTTCGACGACGAAGATCTGCGCGCCGAAGTCGCGCAGGATGTTCGCGCCGAGGAATGCCACCACCGCGCCGACAAGGAAGCACAGCAGCGCGACCAGCGGCACCGCGTCGAGGCCGACCTGTTCCATGTGGAAGACGGTGGCGGTCGGACGGAAGCGGCTGGGCTCCTTGAACATGCGCAGCAGCTTGATCTGCGTCTCGCCAAGGAAGCCCACGAGCGCCATCGCCTCGTGCCAGTTGTTGTGCACCGCGCGGCCCAGTCGTTCGAGCGCGGCGCTCACGCCGTACTCGCGCTTCTTGCGCGGCCGGTCGTCGGCGACGTCCTCGATCGCCGACACCAGTGCCTGGTGCGATTCGTTGAAGGTGAAGACGTCGAAATCCAGATTCGCCCGGCGCGCGTAGCGCAGCAGCTGCAGCACGCCGACCGAGTCCAGCCGTTCCACGCCGGAGGCATCGATCGCGTCCACGCCGCCCGGCGCGCCGCCCAGCGCGGCGCCGATCTGCCCGGCATAGTCGAGCGTCCAGGAACCGGACAGCCGCAGGCGCGACGGCGATGACGCGTCGGTATCGATCTGCGGCGGGTGCGCGGAGGAGTCCGTCATCGGGCGGGCCAGGGCAATGTCGCGAGGATAGCAGCCTGCGTATCGCGGCTGCCGCGAACGTGGCGCGAAGGCTCCCGACCCGCTGCCACCCGGCACGGTCGCATGCGATGCTTCGCGCATGTCGAATCCGCCGCCCCTCAGCGCCGCCAGTTACGCCGCACGGATCAACTTCGTGATCGAACTGGCCGAGCGCCTGCACGCCTACGGCACTACCGCGCAGCGCCTGGAAGGCGCGATCAGCGCCGTCGCGCATCGCCTGCAGCTGGAGTGCGAGCCGTGGTCGAATCCGACCGGGCTGATCCTGACCTTCGCCGATCCGCAGCGCGGGCCCGGCGAAAGCGACACCACGCGCGTGATCCGGCTTCCGCCCGGCGAGACGGACCTGTATCGGCTGGCCGAAACCGACCGCATTGCCGAGGAAGTGCTCGCCGGCCGGCTCGGGCTGGTCGATGCGCATGCACAGATGAGCGCCCTCGACACGCCGCCGACGCGACGTTCGCGTGCGATGCAGGTGCTCGCCTACGGACTGGCCGCCGTCGGCATCGCCGGCGTGTTGCGCCTGCCGTGGCTCGACATCGGCGTGGCGGGACTCAACGGGCTGATGATCGGACTACTCGTGCAATGGTCGGACCTGCACCCGCGTTTCAAGGAAGCGCTGGAAGCGGTGACGGCGATGTTCGCCGCGATCGTCACGCTGCTGGTGGCGGCCTATGTCGCGCCGCTCAACCAGAACACGGTGATCATCGCGTCGCTGATCGTGCTGCTGCCGGGTATGGCGCTGACCAACGCGGTGAACGAACTGACCAGCCAGCACCTGGTTTCGGGCACGGCGCGTTTTGCAGGTGCGGTGACGACGGTGCTGAAACTCGCCATCGGCACGGTGATCGCGCTGTACCTCGCGGACGTCATCGGCCTGCACGCACAAGTGCGCGCATCGCGGCCGCAGCCGGTGTGGGTGGAGTGGGGCGCGCTCGTGCTCGCGTCGTTCGCGTTCGCGGTGCTGTTCCGCGCGCAGTGGCGCGACTACCCCAAGGTGATGGCCGCGGCGGCTGGCGGCTATCTCATTTCGCGCTACGGCGGGCAGGCGTTCGGAAGCCCGGCCGGCATCTTCCTCGCCGCGCTCGTGCTGACCGCCGCGGGCAATGCCTTCGCGCGCTGGTGGAACCGTCCCGGCGCGATCCTGCGCGTGCCGGGCATCATCATGCTCGTGCCCGGCAGCGTGAGTCTGCGCGGGTTGCTGACACTGCTCCAGCAGCAGGATATCGACGCCGGCCAGACCGCGGTGCTGGCGGTGCTCAACATCCTGCTGGCGCTGATCGCGGGGTTGCTGTTCGGCAATCTGCTGTTGCCGGCTCGACGGAATCTTTGAGTTGCGGGACTCGGGATCAGCCGACTCCCGAGAACCAGAACGCCGGCACAAGGCGGGCGTTCCGCGAAAACCAGGGCGACCCGCCACTCAGCGGATCAGGAAATCCTCGAGCCGCTTCCCGGCGCCCGTCTGCGCCGCCAGCCAGCGCGGCTGCTTGCCGCGGCCGGCCCAGGTTTCCGCAGGGTTGGACGGGTTGCGGTACTTGGGCGCCACTGCCTTGCCGGCGTTCTTGGACACCTTGCGTGCTGGTGCCTTCGCGGCCCGCGCCGGGGCGGACGAGGCCGAGCCGCCGAACAGTTCGGCGATGCTGTAACCCTCGGCCCTGGCCAGCTGCGTGAGTTTCTTGCGCACCACGGCGATGGGTTTGCGCTTGCTGAGCGTGGTCTTGCGCTTCTTCGCCTGGTTGATCAGCGCGTCGAGTTCCTTCGCGGAGAGGGAATCCAGATCGATCGACATAAAACCTCCGGAGCGTGCGGGATTATCGGGGGATTATCTGTGCGTTTAACGGGCGGATTATCCCGATGATAGTCGCCGCTATCGCGTGGCGTAAATGCGCAATGGAAGCCACCCGCGGCCGAAAGTCGATGCCGTCATCCCCGCGAAGGCGGGGTATCCGGCGTTCCGGCGCGGCGGTTTCTACGAAAAGCGGAAACGGAACTACGCGCTGGATTCCCGACTTCGCGGGAATCACTGCAAACCCCTCCCCCGAGGGAGAGGGGGCGACTTACTTCCCGAACTTCCCGAACACGCCCGCGCGATCCAGGTTCTCCGGCTCGCTCGCCTTGCGATGGCGGTACTCGAACGTGCCCGCGGCGAGGCCGCGTTCGGACACGACGACGCGATGCGGAATGCCGATCAGTTCCATGTCGGCGAACATCGCGCCCGGACGCAGGCCGCGATCGTCCAGCGCGGTTTCCACGCCGGCCGCGTTGAGGTCGCGATAGAGCGCCTGCGCCGCTTCGGCGACGGCCGCGTCGTTCTTCGGATTGATCACGCAGACCACTGCCTGCCACGGCGCCATGGGCTCGGGCCAGGCGATGCCGTTCTCGTCGTGGTTCTGTTCGATCGCCGCTGCGACGATCCGCGACACGCCGATGCCGTAGCAGCCCATGACGGGCGTGGTGGCCTTGCCGTTAGCGTCGAGCACAGTGAGCTTCAGCGCCTGCGCGTACTTGTCGCCCAGCTGGAACACATGGCCGACCTCGATGCCGCGCGCGATCTGCAGCGTGCCGCGGCCGTCGGGCGACGGATCGCCTTCGACGACGTTGCGGATGTCGGCGACCTCATCGGCTTCGGGCAGGTCGCGACCCCAGTTCACGCCGGCGAGGTGGAACCCCTTTTCGTTCGCACCGACGACGAAGTCGGCCATGGCCGCGACGCTGCGATCGGCGACGATGCGGATCGCCTTCTTCGGCGCGACCGGTCCGAGGAAACCGGGTTCGCTGCCGAGGTGTTCGAGGATTTCGCTTTCTGTTGCGAGGCGGTATTCGGCGAGGCCGGCGAGCTTGCCGAGCTTCACTTCGTTCACGACATGGTCGCCGCGCACGAGCGCCAGCACGAACTGCGGATTGCCTTCGGTGTCGCTGCCCATGATCGCGGCCGACTTCACCGTGCGATCGAGCTTGATGCCCATCAGCGCGGCGACGTCCTCGCAGGTCCGCTGGTGCGGCGTGTCGACCTTGTGCATCGCCTCGCCCGCAGCGGCACGCGGGCCGGGCGAGATGGCTTCGGCCAGCTCGACGTTCGCCGCGTAATCGGAACCGTCGGAGAAGAAGATCGCGTCCTCGCCCGAGTCGGCCAGTACCTGGAATTCATGCGACACCGCGCCGCCGATCGCGCCACTGTCGGCCGACACCGCGCGGAACTTCAGCCCAAGGCGCGTGAAGATGCGGCCGTAGGTGTCGTACATGTTCTTGTATTCGCGATTCAGGTCCTCGTCGCCGACGTGGAAGGAATAGCTGTCCTTCATGAGGAACTCGCGCGCGCGCATCACGCCGAAGCGCGGGCGGATCTCGTCGCGGAACTTGGTCTGGATCTGGAAGAAGTTGACCGGCAGCTGCTTGTAGCTGGACAGCTCGTTGCGCGCGAAGTCGGTGATGACTTCCTCGTGCGTGGGGCCGTAGCAGTACCAGGCTTC
>Ga0209257_1002555_pt1 | contig 17751 bp, 18 predicted proteins | sample AraplaCvi_mCL_r2_FD_184277 | JGI IMG/M metagenome (GOLD analysis project Ga0209257, IMG submission 184277) | Arabidopsis root microbial communities from North Carolina, USA - plate scrape MF_Cvi_mCL_r2 (SPAdes) (version 2) | ecosystem: Host-associated > Plants > Roots > Endosphere | place: USA...
GCCAACCAGGCCCTGATGGCACAGGAAGTCAAAGGCGGCCTGGCCGACGCGTTTGCGCGCTACGGCATCGGCCTGGATGAATTCAACGTCGCCAGCGTCAGCCTGCCGGAAGAACTGCAAGCCGCGCTGGACGAGCGTATCTCCGCCGGCATGAAGGGCGGCATGAGCGACGCCAAGATGGCCGGCTTCACCAAGTACCAGGTGGCGCAATCGATCCCGCTGGCAGCCGGCAACGAAGGCGGCCTGGCAGGCATCGGCGCCGGCCTGGGTGCCGGCCTGACCGTCGGCCAGGTGATGGGCCAGGCCATGGGCCAGGCGCTGAATCCGGGCGCGGCGCCAGTCCAAGCCCCAGCTGCAGCAGCACCAGCCGCTCCCGCAGCGCCGGCGCAGGAATCGATCGAAGACCGCCTCGGCAAGCTGAAAGGCCTGCTGGACAAGGGTCTCATCTCACCAGCCGATTACGACGCCACCAAGGCTGAACTGCTCAAGAAACTGATCGGATAAGCCAGGCCGCATGCAAACCGTTTCCTGCCCTAGCTGCGGCGCAGAGGTCAACTTCCGCTCGCACGCCTCCGTCATGGCGGTGTGCGAGTACTGCAACACGCGCGTACTGAAGGAAGCCGGCGCGGTCAAAGACCTGGGCAAGATTTCTTCCGTGCTGGAGGATTACTCCCCGATCCAGGTCGGCACCAGCGGCGTGCTGGGGGGCCGAAATTTCAACGTCGTGGGACGCATCCAGCTGAAGTACGACGCCGGCATGTGGAACGAGTGGTTCATCGTGTTCGACGATGCCACCAGCGGCTGGCTGGGTGACGCTTCCGGCCAGTACACCGTGACGACGCTGCGCAAGCCCGACACGCAGCTGCCCGCCTTCGAAGACATCCTTCCCGGCAAACCCTACCAGCTGGTCGGCGCACGCTATATGTCGGCCGACGTCAGGACCGCGCAGTGCATCGGCGGCCAGGGCGAACTACCGTTCAAGGTTGGCGACGGCTGGCAGGCGAAAGTCGCCGACTTCCGACGCGGCAACCATTTCATTACCCTCGACTATTCCGACGAAGGCCCGCCGCTGATGTACACCGGCGTTTCGGTTACACTGGAAGCCATGCAAGCGCAGTTACTGCGCGATGCAGACGAAATCAAGCGCACCGCCGGCCGTTACCGGGGCAAGCTCGATGCGCTGGACTGCCCCAACTGCGGCAGCCAGATCAAATACCTGCCCGGCCTGACAGCAAACCTGGTTTGCCAGTCCTGCCAGACCGAAATCGATGCCGCCAGCCCGAAAGCCGAGGTCATCGCCGTCGGCCGGCGGCAAGAGAAGGAATACTTCACGCTGCCGCTGGGCGCCACCGGCAAATTGGGCAACCAGGACTTCACCGTCATCGGCGTGATGCGCCGGGCTGACGACGAGGGCAGCGGCTGGACCGAATACCTGCTGTACGGCAGCCGGAATGGCTTTACCTGGCTGGTCGAAACTGCCGATGGCTGGTCGCGCGCCAATGTGATGGACCAGTGGCCGGAAGCGAGCGTGCTCGACGCCCAGACGGTCAGCTTCGACAAGGCCGACTATAGCAAGCTGTATGACTACAACTCCGTGGTGACTTACGCAGCCGGCGCCTTCAACTGGCGTGTGGCGGTAGGCGACCATACCCACGTCTATGAGTACAAGCGCCAGCAGGTAACGCTGGCGGCCGAACTGACGCCCACCGAACTTGGCTGGTCACGCTCAACCCCGGTTGCCTGGGACCAGCTCAAAGCCTGGTTCGGCGATGCCGTCAAAGGCGAGGACAAGGCCAGCGGCGCGGCTGCGCAAGATTTCAGCAAGGGACGCTACAAGCGCTCGGCCAAGAACTGGATGATTAGCATCCTGGCGCTGAACGCCATTCCCTTGCTGTTCAATTTCGGCGGCACCATCGGCGTCACGATCCTTGCCTGCCTTGCGCTCTACCTGCCGGCCCTGGTGCTGGACGCAATCGACGATCAAACGAAAAAATGAATAAATTCTTCGGCTACGCTCTCATGGTGAGCATGTTCAGCATCGGCACCAGCTGGGTAAAGTTTGTCAGCGGCCCATCTTCGAGCAGCGGCGGCGGCTACCACGGCAGCAGCTGGTCCTCCAGCTCCGGCAGCTGGGGCAGCGGTGGTGGCGGCGGAGGCCATAAGTGAGCATTCACCAACCCAGCGGCACGCACCTGCTGGCCGACATGTCCGGCATCGAGCCGGGCTTGCTGGCTGACTGCACAAGGATTGAGCAGTTGCTGCGCGGCGCCGCATCCGCAGCCGGCGCACATGTACTGCACAGCCACTTCCACAGTTTTGGCACCGGGATGGGCGTGACCGGCGTGGTGCTGCTGGCAGAGTCCCATATTTCGATTCACACCTGGCCGGAAAACGGCTTCGCAGCCGCCGACATATTCATGTGCGGCGCCGCCCAGCCCCACCTGGCGCTCGAAGTGATCGAGGAGGCACTTCAGCCCGAGTGCTCCGAAGTCCGCACGGTCGACCGCGAACCACCACATTGACTTGCCCTGCCGCCGGTGCCACACTGGCGGCTTTCCCACCAACCTGACAGGAGATTTGCCATGCGTTCGTTTGATCTTGCCCTCCTGTCGGCTGCCTGACCTTCAGCGTTTGAGCTAGAGCGCCCCGTCGGGCGCCGACATTTCCAGACTATTCCTGCTTGCCACGCCGCGCGTGGCTGGCCGTGTTCACCCATGGAAAACGCTCATCATGATCGACTTCGACTACGACGCTTTACGCAGCATCGGACTTAACAACACCATCATTTCGCGCCTGGCCGAAGCGCCTGCCGGCCGACTGTACCGCATCACCGAATACCAACGCGACCGCATCAGCCTGCACGACGGCGCGGCCGAAATTCACGCACGCGCCCTGCCCCGCCTGCTCGCCGAGACACCGCTTTGTGTCGGCGACTGGGTGATTGCGGAGGTCAACTCCTTAAACGAGGTGTGGATAAATCATCGTTTATCCCCAATGAATCAATTCGCCCGCGCCGATGCGCCGCCCATCGCGAGCAACATCGACACCGCCTTGCTGGTCATGGGCCTGGACGGCGACTTCAATTTGCGCCGCATCGAACGCTACCTGGCGCTGGCCGCGGCCGCCGAAGTCACGCCCCTGATCATCCTCAGCAAACCGGATCTCTGCGCCGACGCCGACAGCCGGGTGGCCGCGCTGACGGAACGCCTGCCGCCGGGAACAGAATTCCTGCTGGTGAACGGCACCAGCCCGGAATCCATTGCGCAACTTGATCCCTGGCTGGGCGCCGGGCAGACAATCTGCCTGCTCGGCTCTTCCGGCGCCGGCAAGTCGACCTTGACCAACGCCCTGGCCGGAGCAAGCCAGGAAACCGGCGGCGTGCGGCGCACGGACCATCGCGGCCGGCACACGACCACCGCCCGGTCGATGCATTTGTGCCCCTCCGGCGCCTGCATCATCGATACGCCGGGCTTACGCAGCCTGAGCCCCGAGTCCCTGTCGTCGGCCTTCGACGACATCGAATCGCTGGCCGCTGGTTGCCAGTTCCGCGATTGCCGACACGAGGGCGAACCCGGCTGCGCGGTGCTCGGCCATGTGGACCCCGACCGCCTGCACAACTTCCACAAACTGCAACGCGAAGTGCGCCGCAACCAGCAAACCGCGCTGGAACGGATCGCTGAGCGGCAGAAATGGAAATCGCTGATGAAGTCGGCCGCAGTGCGCAGCCGGATGAAGCGCGGCTAGCTTAGCTGTACGGTGGCCTCGATATTGTTACCGTCGAGGTCAATAATGAAGGCGCTGTAGAAATTTGCATCGCTGACGCGTGGACCTGGCGGGCCGTTGTCTTCGGCCCCCAGGTCTATCGCCGCATGATAGAAGGCGTTCACGGCGTCCCGGTTCGGCGCGGAGAAGGCCAAATGGATGGGACTGCGCGAAGGCTCATGCCCGTTTTCCCAATAGCTCGGAATCTCCGCTCCTACCCACAGGAAAGGATGACCGGTAGCGGATGCATATATGGCCCAGTCCAGGTCGGTCTCCGCTCGACGGATCCCGAGAGGCGCGAGACAGGCATCATAAAGCGCCGCGCTACGCACGAAATCCGATACGACGATGCCGAGATGGTGGATCATGTCTGCCTCCCATCGCTACTTTTAGTTCAAGACTAGCACCGCGGCTGGGCGGGCGGCGCACCACTCAGCCAGCCGGTCGGGTAAACTGTCGGGACTAAAAACAAGAGGTTTCACACCATGCGCAAAGCCGCGCCACTCGCCCTGTTACTCGCTCTCGCCGGCTGCGGCGATACCTATACACCTGGGCCGCTGTACCAGGCGACTTCCCCCGACTGCAGCACGCCGGTGGACGCCGATACATTCGAACTGCCGCGCGGAATCACGGTTGCGGCCACCACCGTCCTGCCGCAACCTGCGGAAGGCGGCATGGAAATCGGCGTCAACTACATGCTGCCCCGCACGACCCAGGTGCACTTCGCCACGGCCCACTTCCAGGTCAGCCAGCCGAAAGGCCCGCTGATAGAAAACGCGACTGTGCTGAGCGTCTACCAGCGCCCGACCAACGGCAAGCCCGAGATGGTGGAAATCGTCAATGGCGTGCCCCTGGTCCTGTTTGCAGTTGGCACCAGCGACGACACCCAGTTCCGCTACCGCCTGATCATCAAGGGCAAGATGCCGAAACGCTTCGACCTGACTCCCCCGGATGTGATCATCGGCGGCAAGCGCTACGTGTCGCGCACCTTCACCTACCGCTGGTTCGAGGACAAGCAAGCCTTTGGCATGTGTCATTGAAAGCTACCCGCGCACGATTGAAATCTCGCTTGCAAGCAATTTATTTCTGAGATGTAATGGCGATCCGTATGCTTATTGAAAATGCAACGCCATGCTGGATCGCCTTACACAAGAGACGCGGCTGCTGCGCCTGACAGCGCCGTCCGACTTACTGGCCGAATGCGTGCGCGGTGAAGAGGCCATCGGCAAGCCCTACGTTTTCGACATTTCCGCCCTCTCCACCGACGCAGCGATTCCACTCAAGTCCTTGATTGGACAGCCAGTTTTGCTGGAACTGGTCACGTCCGCCGGGCCGCATGCCCTGCGCCCCTTCCACGGCCACGTCACCGCCGTTGAATTACTTGGCTCAAACGGTGGACTCGCGCGATACAAGCTGCGGATGGAACCGTGGACCGCCTTCCTCACGCAAAACCGCGACAGCCGGATATTCCAGGACTTGTCCGTCTGCGACATCCTGGACGCCGTGCTGGGCAGCTGGCAAGGCCAGGGCAAGCTGGTGCCGGAATGGCGCTTCGAGCTGGCCGACCGCAGCATTTATCCCAAGCGCAGCCTGTGCACCCAATACCAAGAGAGCGACTGGGCCTTTGCCGAACGCCTGATGGCCGAGGAAGGCCTGTTCTACTACTACGAGCATCGCAGCGACGGCCATGTGCTGGTCATCGCCGACCATAATGGCGCCTTCCGCCCCAACCAGCAGGCAAACGTACGCTTTACCCAGGCCGGGGCCGTCATGCGCGAAGACAGCATGGACCGCTGGCGCATGCAGGCCAGCCTGCTGACCGGTGAAGTGGCCATGCAAAGCTGGGATTACCGCACACTGGATCATCGCAAGGTCAGCGCCAGCGGCAAAAACACGGGCGAGGTCACATTGGCGGCGCGCGATGTCCCCGGCGCCTACCATTACGCCAACCGCGAGCACGGCCAGCGCCTGGCCGATCGCCGGCTGGAAGCACTCGACGTAGCGCGCAAGTCCACTACCGGCGCCGGCACCGTGCGCACCATGGCACCCGCAACCACGTTCTCGCTGCAAGGCGAACCGGCAAGCGGCGGCAGCGGCAACTTTATCGTGACCCGCGTGCTGCACCTGATGCACAACAACCTGGCGGCGGACACCCGATCCACGATCCAGCAGCGGATCGGCATCGCCCCACTGCAATTGCTGAACGATAGCGAGCTTACCGACAGCCTGCACGCAACCGGTAAAGCGATCGCAGAGCGCCCGTTATACCGCAACCGCATCGACGCCATCGACGCCGCCCTGCCCTACCGCAGCAGCGCCGAATGGAAGCGGCCGAACGTGAAAGGCCAGCAGACTGCCATCGTCGTGGGCGCTTCCGGCTCTCCGATCCACACCGACCGCGACCACCGCGTGAAAGTGCAATTCCATTGGCAGCGCGGCGACAACAGCCATAGCCGCCTCGCGCCAACCCTGCAAGCCGGCGACACCGGTGCTCCCGCCGACGACAGCGCCAGCACCTGGGTGCGCGTTGCCACGCCGCTGGCGCCAATCGCAGGCGCCAACTGGGGCAGCAACGCACTCCCGCGCGTGGGTCAGGAAGTATTGGTCGACTTCCTCGAAGGCGACATCGACCGCCCCGTCATCATCGGCGCCCTGTACAACGGCGACGGCCAATCGGACGCACAGCACAACAAAGTAGCCAGCGGCACCGGTGCCGCGACTGGCAACGCGCCTGCCTGGTTCCCCGGCGAAGCAGGCGGCCATGCACATCCGGCAGCCTTGTCAGGCTTGAAAAGCCAAGCCATGCAGAGCAGCCAGAGCGGCGCTGGCGCCTACAGCCAACTGGTCTTCGACGACTCTCCCGGCCAATCGCGCATCGGCCTGCAGCGCCACGCCAAACCGCATCAGGGCACAGCGGAACTGAACCTGGGCCACCTGCGTCACCAGACCGACAACCAGCGCCTGCAAACCGCCGGCTTCGGCGCGGAATTGAAGACCGAACATGCGTTGGCGCTGCGCGCCGGCCGCGGCCTGCTGCTTACCAGCCAGGCCGCCCGTGGCGCCAGCGGCCAAACGCTGGACTCCCGCCAGGCCAACAGCCAGGTAGACGCCGCCCACCAGCGCCAGCAAGCGCTCGCCGAACAGGCAAAGACCCACAAAGCTGACCTGCCAAAAGAACTTCCAGCCGACCAACTGCCGGCGATCGCCGGCATGAACCAGACATCGGCGGTTCTTCAAGCACGCACCGGTGAAGGCGTGGCCGCTTTTGACAAGCCGCTGTTCCAGGTGGATAGCCCGTCCGGCATTGTGGCGGCAACGCCCGTCAACAGCATATTGGCTGCCGGCGCCACCAGCAGCATTTCGGCAGGCCAGGACATCAACCATGCCGCGCAAGCCAACCTGCTGCACGCAGCGGGTGCCGGCATCAGCCTGTTCACCTATGGCAAAGCAGAGGCCAAGGAAAAGCCGAACCAGGAAACCGGCCTGCACCTGCATGCGGCCAGCGGGAAGTTCAGCAGCCAAAGCCAGGACAGCACCACATTGTTCACCGCCGACAAAGCGGTCACCGTTGCCAGCACCAACGCTGAAGTGAACATCGCCGCCAAGCAGCACGTCCTGCTGACGACGCAAGGCGCTGCGATCCGCATCGAGGGCGGCAATATCACATTGAACGCCCCGGGCAAGATCGAATTCAAAGCGAGCGTGAAGGAGCTTAGCGGCCCAGGCAACAGCGACGCCGCATTGCCTGCCTTGCCGAAAGCCGACCAGGCGAAGAACTTCCTGGAACTGAATTACCGCTGGGATGATATGCAGCCAATGGTTGGCGCACCTTACAAGGTTACTTTCGCCGACGGCACCAGCCGCGAAGGCAAGCTTGATTCAAAAGGCTTCGCACGGCTCGAAGGTATCCCGAACAGCATGGCGACAGTGGTCTACGGCGAGGACGAACGCGACGCCAAGCCGCGCAAGCAACGCAAGCCGAATGCCGTGTATGGCATGAAGGCAACTACGCAGGAAGAAGCCGAAGCGATCCTCGCGACGTACATCGAGCAAGAGGAAGCCTACCTAAAGGATAACTACTTCCCCGATGAGATCGAGGCGCTGATTGCGGCTGCTGAAGGCGATGGCGAAATGGACGATGAATTCCATTACGACGATTACCGCTACGAAAATGAGGATGCGGAAGATGCGCCTTTAGAACTGAGCTATCGGGATCTGCACGAAAACGAACAAGGCAACGAAGAAGGAGAAGAAGCATGAGCGTGGCAACACAAGCCTCCCATGCGAATGTCGCCCGCGTCGTCCGCAAGGTTGACGACGACATGGGCACTTGGCTGAAGGACCTGGTTACCGGCGCCGGTTCGTCGCCATCGCACATCATCGTCACCGGCATACTTGGCGTGGTGCCCGGCGTTGGTCAGGCAATGGACGCGCGCGACATGATCCTGGCCATTATCCAGATCGCCAAAACGCCGGCGGCCGTGGGTGGTTGGGTCGAACTGGTGATCACGCTGGTCGGCTGCGTACCGGCAGTAGGTGACTCCCTGAAGGTTGGCTTCAAGCTGATGACCAAAGGACATAACTTTGGCCGAGTGCTGGAAAAGGTATCCCCTACATTACGCGGCAACGTCGAAAAATACATGCGCAAGATCGACTGGGTCGACCTTGCGCAGAATAGCAAAGGCCTTTTCGGCAAAACCATTGCCGCTTTTATCGACGGTCTGGATAGCTGGGTGGTTAAGGCCGTAGGTGGCCGCAAAGAAGTACAGCTGGTGATCGACGAGCTAAACGCCCTGAAAAGGAACGGCGACAGGATGATCGACGCCGCATTTACGGAACTGCGGGAACTGCATTCCAAAATGATGGGACATCAGCTGGCGGGCAGTACCGCTGCAGTTGGAGCAACCAGCAGCCGCGCCGTTAAGCATGAAGTTCCAGCTGCAGCAGCGTCAGCATCAACGGCAGCCAAGAAAACCGCAGCCCAGGGACAGAAGAAGGAGGCCAAAGTCGTCGCAAAGAAAAGCCAAGACGTCAAAAGCAATTCCACCCCGCCTAATACCACCAAAGTGGATAAGAAAAAGGCTGCTAAACCCAAGAAGCAGCAGTGGCGCACCGGTGTACCTGCTGAGCACATTACAGACTACTTCGTAAAGCATAAGCATGTCACCTTTGAGAAGGTGAATAACAATGGCAAGCTAACCGAAGAGTATTCCTTGCCGCACAACGGCTTGGATCACCTTTGGGCCAATCGGCCCAACCTGAACAAGCCATTTGTCGTGGGCGAAACCAAGTCAAGTGTGTTTGATTCGTTGACCTTAATCGCCGCGTTGCCGGCCGACCTTAGGGAAAAATTCGAGACTTTGCGTGTCAACGATGCAGAGAGTCGCACTGAACGTGGCGACAAGCCCAATATTTTTCACAACGATAAGCGGGATGCATATGCCGACCAAGTTGTAGATGTTGGAAGTTCGCGAAAGACTCACAAAGCAGTTCGCCAAGGCGTCAACAAGCCCGGTGTCGACAAGGATGGAAAGCCGACCGGGTTGCCAACACAGATGAGCCATCGATGGATATCTGTTGTTCTCAAAAAGGAAGAACTGACGCGTGAAGGGCAGCGATTGAAACGTCTATTAGCTCTCGACGACCTCACCGATGGGGACTACCCCTATCAACGATGGATCTCACTTGTCACGGGGAGACAACTGCATAGGCATCAGCAGTCAAAAGGCTCACATCATGAGGTTCAGTTAGTCCTGAATCTCCCAGATAATATTCTTCGAAAATAGACATGATCGAAATTCTGACAGCAGACGATTTCCAAGAAAGGAAACGCGACCCTCTAATGGGCTATGATGACTATCAAGACGAGGCAGATCATCTGAGCTCAGCAATTCCTATCGGGCAACGCAATTTATCTGCCCCAGAATGGCTTGCCGGCAGAGACGATGGGAAGAAGATGCGCGCGGCCTCTACGCTCGCCCGCCTCTCGGTCGATTTTTTAACATTATCCTACTCGGCAGGTGCAAATCTAGCTGAACTTCGTGCCTTCTATCCGTCAGTCATGCAAGCATGGCTTATGCATGAGAAGTATGACTTGGCATTTGACCAAAGCCCCGAAGGGGCTTCCTACACTACCGCAACTTATGCCCTACTCGGGGATGAATTCGAGATGGTAAATCGCATGGTCTGTTTCGGAATTCTGCTTGGGTGGGGTGAGCAGATGCAACATCTGGCGCGCATCATCGAGTATAAAAATCCGAGTATGGATGGCATGCTCGAACGAATGTTGTCGTATTACGTGCCAAACAGAGATGTGACTATCTCAGAATGTACCCGCCATCTCCCCTACTTCAAAACATTAAAGATCTTTAATGCGACTCCTAGTGCACGGCCAGAGTTGATGGCCGAGTATCTTGACGATTGGTATGTTGCAAGCCGTCGGGAGCCCTATTACGAGTCGCATAAGCGGGGTCCAGAATTCACGGGATACTGGTCATGGGAAGCTGCCGCTATCACCTTCCTTTTGGACATCGATGACAGCTGTTATCGTACGGCCGAGTTCTATCCTGCGGACTTGGTCGACTTCGCACGTCGAGTGAAACTGGACGAGGCCTCAGCAGAGCGGCTTGAAGTTGATGCGAAGGAGCGGCGAATGAGGGCAGGCGACGTTTGCCCTAAAGCTGGGACTTGGCAGTCGATCGACATTCCATCGACAACCAAAGTGTTTTCCGAAGGCGAAATTGCTCCGGACCTCGGATCGCGTTACGGATTGACCGTCTGGCGGTATAAAGATTAAGTCAAATGATTGAAGTACTGACAGCCGAAGGCTTCCAGACCCGCGCCCGCGAAAAGCTCTTGGAATATGAGATTTACCAAGACGAGGGGGAGCATCTAGCTTCGACAATTCTCCGAGGACGAGACAATCTCTCGAAGCTAGAGTGGCTTGAAAGCAAAGATACGGGGCAAAAAATGCTTGCCGCATCTACTGTTGCCGAGATGGCCGTCGATTTCGTCACTTTGGCATATTCTGCTGGAGCGAACTTAGCGGAGCTTCGTGCGTTCTATCCATTGGTTATGGAGACATGGCTCGCGCACGAAAAGTATCACGTTGCATATGGCAAGAGCCTTTTGGGTGCAACCTCAACGGCCGCCACCTATGCGCTGCTTGGCGATGCGTTCCATTATGTGAACCGTATGGTCTGCTTTGGAATTTTGCTCGGATGGGGAGAGCAGTTGTCTCATGTCGCGCGCATCATTAAGCATAAAAATCCGCGTATGGATGGCATGCTGGAACGATTACTGTCCTACTACGTTCCAGGTCGAGATACGTCGATTACGACGTGTACGCGCCACCTGCCTTACTTTAAGACGCTAAAGGTATTTAATGCGTCGACAGAGGCACGACCCGGGTTAATGGCTGAATACCTCGAAGTTTGGTACGAGGCAAGCCGCCGCGAATCATATTACGACTCGCACACACGTGACACTTCCTTCAAGGGTTACTGGTCCTGGGAAGCCGCCGCTATCACCTTCCTCTTGGACATTGATGACACCAGCTATCGAAACGCGGAATTCTATCCTGCTGAACTGGTCGACTTCGCACGTCGAGCGAAACTAGACCGAGTATATGGTTGATGTACTTTCTGCCATGGATTTTCAGCGTTTGAGGCGCGAAAAGCGCTTGGAGTACGCGCACTATTTCGAAGAAGCAGATGATTTAACGTCTACATTTCAACGTGCTCGGAGAAATCTTGCTGATCCAATTTGGCTATCAGAAAAAGACGAAGGCCAAAAGCTTCTCGCTGCATCCGCTGGCGCCAGATACGCCGTCGATTTTCTGACACTTAGCTATTCAGCCGGCTGTGATCTCGCAAAACTTCGCGCGTTATATCCATCGATCGTTGAAGCATGGCGGACGCATGAAAGGTTCCACCACGCCTATGATCAATGCCCGGAGGGTGCGTCGTCTCAAGCAGCAACCTATGCATTGCTTGGAGATGCTTTCCATATCGTGAATCGCATGGTTTGCCTTGGTATCCTGCTCGGCTGGGGCGAATTGTTACCCTCTGTTGCGCGTATCATTGAATATAAGAACCCGCGAATGGACGGCATGCTTGAACACATGCTTTCCCATTACGTTCCGGATAGAGATACGACTATCACCGGATGCACGCGCCATCGTCCTTACTTCGGGACGCTCAAGATATTCAGTTCGCCAGTTAATGCGCGGCCCGCCATGATGGCGGAATACCTAGAAGATTGGTATCGGGCAAGTAGTCGCGAGCCTTATTATGAATCGCATACTCGCGGCCCCGTCTTCAAAGGTTATTGGTCGTGGGAGGCCGCGGCAATCACCTTCCTTCTGGACATTGACGACAGCGGTTATCGAAACGCCGAGTTCTATCCTGCCGATCTCGTAGACTTCGCGCGTCACGCCAAATGTGAAGGGATAACTCGCAATCATCAACAGCCTGGGGATAACAACCAAGTTCTTCACATGCCTGGTGGCTGCTGACAACTTGACGCAATGCGTATAGAAAATATGATTAAAACGCTGACTGAAGAAGAATTTGAAGAGCAGAGACGCGAAAAGCTTTTGAGCTTCGATATCTATTCTGAGTTGGCGGAAGAACTGGTTCTGGCGATTCCACGTTCCCAACGCAATCTCGCTGAAGCAGCCTGGCTTGCTGCCAAAGATGAGGGGCAACGGGTGCTCGCTTCGTGGGTAGGCGCCAAATATTCTGTTGACCTCCTTGCTCTAAGCTATTCTGCTGGCGCAGATCTCGGAGATCTCCGCGCGCTTTATCCGGCTGTGTACGACACATGGCTAATGCATGAGAAGCACCATCACGCATACGATCAAAGCCCTCTGGGAAAAACTTCAACCACAGCTGTCAACAGCGATTGAAAACTGATACGAATTTCCAGCGACCAGCGATTTAAAACTGATACACCACCTTGCCGGCCTAGCCGGCATTACTTCTTCAAATTTCCCTTTACATTGCAGCAGCATGGCGCTCGGCGGCACTGACGGTTCCCGCCTGGCGCTGCCGCTTTAAGCGGTAGCTTTCCCCGGCCACGGGCACGACGTGAGCGTGGTGCAGCAAACGGTCCAACAGCGCAACAGTCAGCGTCGAATCCTGCGCGAAAGTGGCACCCCACTGCCCGAAGGAGAGGTTGCTGGTCACGATCAGGCTGCTGCGTTCGTACAGCGCGGCGATTACCTGAAAGAACAGGTTGGCCTGCTCTCGGCTCATCGGCAGGTAGCCGATTTCATCGATGATCAGCAGGCGATAGGCCCGAATGGCCCGGTGCATTACCTCCTTGAGCGTGTTCTGCCGCATTGCGGTCGTCAGCGTTAGCAGCAGGTCGGCGGCCGTCGTGAAGCGCGTCTTGATGCCAGCTTGGGCAGCCTTGTAGCCCAAGGCTATGGCCAAGTGTGTTTTACCGACGCCGCTCGGCCCAACCAATACAACATTCTCGCTGCGCTCAACAAAGCCCAGTCCAGCTAATTCCTCGACCTGGCTACGCTTGACTCCCTTGGCGAAGTCGAAGCTGAATTCGTCCAGGGTTTTGATCGCTGGGAAGCCTGCCAGCCGTGTCAGCGTGCTTTGCTGGCGTGCCTTGCGCCCATTGGCTTCCTCGCCCAGCAGAGCCTCCAGAAAGTCGCTGTACGACATTTCTTCCCGTGCTGCCCTCTGGGCCAAGGCCCCTACGGCCTGACCGACGAACGGCAGCTTCAAACGCTCGCATAAATCATTGATGCGTTCCTGTTGCAAGTTCATGCCGCGACTCCCATGCGCAAGCCATCAAGCAGCTGTTCATACACGGCCAGCGGTTGTTGCGCCGGTACCGGTAGTTCCATTCTTGCGACCACCTCTGGCCGACGTTCCGGCTCAATGGCTGGCGTACCTTGCCGCGGGCGCGCAGCCTTAATGTCTGCCCTCCATGGCGGTGGCAAGGGCTGCAGATGCACCGCTTCTTCCCGCAGGCGCAGCGCCGGCTTGGTGCCCGTAGTGCCATGCACTCTGTCGTTGGCAACGTCGGCCAGCCAGCGCGTCACATGGGCATTGGCGGTAACCACGTCCAGCGTCAATTCGGCCTGTTTAAGCCTGCTGGCTAATGGAACGTAAAACGACCGGCGCAGGTAGCCATTGAAGCGCTCCACCTTCCCCTTGGTCTTTGCACGGTAGGGGCGACATACTTTGATCACGAAGCTGCAATGCTTGGAGAAGTCGTGGAAGCCAGCGTGAAAACGGTGCTGCCCTTCGCCGTAGGCATCGCGCTCCAGGATGACGGTTTTCATGTTGTCATACAGGATGCTGCGCGGTACCCCGCCAAGCGCGGGAAAGGCCCGTTCATGGCAGCCGATCAAACTCTCGACCTTCATGTCGCCGACAAATTCCACATAACTGGCACGGCTGTAGCCGAGCGTGGCGCAAAAAGCGTACAACGCCCGCTCGCCTTTCCGAAACTCGGCCCAGTCCACTTGCATCTGCTCGCCCATCATGGTCTCAAAACGCACCACCGGCTCCTCTGCCGGCGCCGGGTTCAGCGTGCGAAGAAACCCGCGCAACTGGCTCTGAGGTAACCTGACTTTTTCGGACACTCCCGTTTGTTAAACTTAACTACGGGAGAATCATTCATGAAGACAAAGACATACACAAGGGAGTTCCGCGCCGAAGCGGTCAAATTGGTGCTGGCGCAGGGCATGACACTGGAGGAGGCCGCACAGCGCCTGTCGATGCCCAAAGGGACACTAGCGAACTGGGTAGCGGAAGCGAAACGCAGCCAGGATCCAGCAGCGGCACCTGGCAGCCGCAGCGTGGCAGAACTTGAGGCTGAAGTGGCGAAGCTGCGCAAGGAATTGGCTACCGAGCGGATGGAAAAGGAAGTCCTAAAAAAGGCCACCGCATACTTTGCCAGGGAGTCGCTGCCCAGTACGCGTTCCTGAAATCTGTGCGACTCGAATTCCCGTTGGAGCTGCTGTGCCGGGTCTTTGATGTATCGCGCAGCGGCTTCTATGCCTGGGATAAGCGGGAGCCTTCGCAGAGAGCGCGGGATGATGAGCTCTTGAAGGTGGCCATCCAAGCGGTGCACATTCAATCGCGAGAAACTTATGGCACCCTGCGGGTCTGGCCGGAGCTTATCGAGCAAGGCTTCGAGACTGGCCGTGATCGCGTTGTTCGCCTGCGTCGGGAGCTCGGGCTGCGCTGCAAGCAAAAGCAGCGCTTCAAGGCGACAACGAACTCGCGGCATGGGTTGCCGGTGGCAGAGAACTTGCTGAATCAGACTTTTGCGCCAACGCGGCCGAATGAGGCGTGGGTCACTGACATAACCTATGTAATGACTGACGAAGGCTGGCTTTATCTGGCCGGTGTGAAGGACGTTTTTACATGCGAACTGGTGGGCTACTCGATGGGGGCGCGCATGACGCAGGACCTCACGGCACAAGCATTGTGGAACGCTGTCAGCCACAAGCGCCCAGCGCCAGGCTTGATTCACCATTCTGATCGGGGTAGCCAATATTGTGCCGAGAACTACCGGGCGTTGCTCGATCAATTTGGCATGAGAGCCTCGATGTCGCGCAAGGGGAACTGCTACGACAACGCACCGATGGAAAGCTTTTGGGGCAGCTTGAAAAACGAGTTGATTCACCATCGAAGATTCGATACGAGAGGCGAGGCGAAAGCTGCCATCAGGGAGTACATCGAGATCTTCTACAACCGCCAACGACGCCACTCGCGCCTTGGCTATATTTCGCCAGCGCGCTTCGCTGAAAGATTCAACGAGCAAGTGCTGGCGGCTTGAAACGAGAGTGTCCACTATTGACAGTACAGGTCATGCCGCTGCATGCCGCGCCCGCAGGTAGGCTTCATATGGCCCGAGTTTGGTAGGCCGCTTGGCCTTGCGCTCGTACTGCGGAGCCGCACCGCGGGCCAGATGGCTGCGCACAGTATTCACCGCGCAGCCTACCTCTGCCGCGATCTTGCGCAGGCTCAGACCCTGCCTCTTCAAAACTTGTATTTCCACGTACACCTCGTCGGGTATCAACGGCTGCTCCGCAAAAAGCAGCCATAGTCTCAAACTGGTGTATCAATTTTCAATCGCTGCCGTGTATCAATTTACATCCGCTGCTGACAATAGCAACGTTTGCTCTTCAAGGCGACGACTTTGCGACTGTTAATCGCTTGGTTTGCTTTGGAATCTTGCTAGGATTTGGCGATTTACTCCCTGCGTTGGCCCGCATCATTGAATACAAGAATCCACGCATGGATGGCATGCTTGAACGGTTGTTGTCGTATTACGTTCCCAACCGAGATACGTCGCTCAATGAGTGCGCACGCCACCTGCCGTACTTCAAGACTCTGAAGATATTCAATGCATCCCCGGAGATGCGGCCAGAATTGATCGCCGAGTATCTTGAAGATTGGTATCTCGCGAGCCGACGCGAACCGTATTACGATTCGCACACTCGTGATACTTCCTTCAACGGTTACTGGTCGTGGGAAGCTGCCGCGATCACCTTCCTGCTCGACATCGATGACAGCAGCTATCGAACCGCAGAATTCTATCCTGCGGACCTGGTCGACTTCGCTCGCCGTATGAAAGAAGAACCTTCCAGCCAGTGCGTGTGAATCAGGTACAGGGAATCGCCGCGCCGTGAATGGCGCGAGCGGCGGGGCTGCACAGGTACATGATCACATCGGCCAGCGCTTCCGGCGCGACCCATTTGCTGCGGTCGGCTTTCGGCATTGAGGCGCGGTTGTCCGGCGTGTCGATGGTGCCGGGCAGGACGCAATTGACGTTGATGCCCTGTCCGCGCAATTCGGCCGACATCGATTCCGTCAGGCGAATCACCACGTCCTTGCTGGCGCAATAGGCGCCCATGTTCGCCAAGCCCTGGCGCGCGGAGCCGGAGGCGATGTTGACGATCTTGCCGCCCTGCCCGTCCAGCATGCCAGGCACCACTGCGACGACGGCATTACGCAGGCTGCGCACGTTCAGGTCGAACAGTTCATCCCATTGCGCATCAGTGGTCGCGTGGACTGGTGTGCCCATTGCGAAGCCGCCGGCGATATTGCATAAGGCGTCGATGCGGCCGAAGCGTTGAATGGCGGCGTTGGCTGCGGCAGCAACGGAGGCTGCATCGCGCAGATCGGCAGCGACAAGCATGCGCCGTTCATTGGCCGGCCCGCAGGCGGCTTCCAGCCGCGCGGTATCGCGGCCAATCAACACGGTGTTGGCGCCTGCGGCGTCGAAAGCTCGCGCAACAGCGCTACCCAGTGCGCCCGCGGCGCCGGTGATGAAAATAGTCGTCATGGGCCAATCATAAAAGAAAAAGGCAGCCGAAGCTGCCTTTCCAATGCGACGAGACGAAGGGATTAGCCCTTGATCTTGCGCAGTTTTGCGATTGCTGCCAGCTGGCCGATAGCCGCTGCCAGTTCCGCTTGTGCTTTCGCGTAGTCGATGCCGGTCTGCTTGTTGGCCAGGCTTTCTTCCGCCAGTTTCTTGGCAGCTTCAGCTTTGGCTTCATCCAGGTCATGACCACGGATCGCGGTGTCAGCCAGGACCGTCACGGCGTTTGGCTGCACTTCCAGCAGGCCGCCGGCGACGAAGACGAACTCTTCTTCAGCCTGGCCTGCCACCTGGATGCGCACCGCGCCTGGACGGATACGGGTGATCAGCGGGGTGTGCTGTGGGTAAATACCCAGCTCGCCCTGTTCACCCGGCAACGCCACGAAAGTCGCTTCGCCGGAGAAGATCTGCTCTTCCGCCGAAACCACGTCAACGTGAATAGTCTTTGCCATGTTTATCCTCTGTAGATAGCAGCCCCGCAAGCGAGGCTGCTACTTCAATCGATTAGCCCAGTTTCTTGGCTTTTTCGATGGCTTCTTCGATGGTACCAACCATGTAGAAGGCCTGTTCTGGCAGGTGGTCCAGTTCGCCGGAAGCGATCATCTTGAAGCCCTTGATCGTGTCTTTCAG
>Ga0209257_1002556_pt1 | contig 17751 bp, 20 predicted proteins | sample AraplaCvi_mCL_r2_FD_184277 | JGI IMG/M metagenome (GOLD analysis project Ga0209257, IMG submission 184277) | Arabidopsis root microbial communities from North Carolina, USA - plate scrape MF_Cvi_mCL_r2 (SPAdes) (version 2) | ecosystem: Host-associated > Plants > Roots > Endosphere | place: USA...
TTCGCGTGCGCTGCAGCCATGCGCCCGGTGTAGCCGGATGCACCGTAGATCATCAATGTTTTCATGGTGTGTTCCTCGCCACCCTATTCGAGTGAGGCGTCAATGCGGGAGATGCGGCCTGCGGAATCCATCGCCACTAGAAGAATTCCGATCTCGTGACCGAAGTCGCCAGTGAAGTCGACCCGGGCCCGTGCACGTGCATCGCCAAGGCCTTCCAGCGAAAGCAGACGGGTAACCGTGTGGTAACCCACGAAGTACTTTTCCAGATAGTCACGCACACCGGCGTGCTCGTTGAAGGTGCATCCGGTGGATGGGTCATCGATCACTGCTGTCTTGCTGAACAACGCCAGGGCGCGTTCGATATCGAACGCGTTCGTCGCGTTGATGAAGGCCACTACCGTGGCTTTCACGCGGTGCGATGCAGCGACGTCATTCATGGCCGTGCTGCCAGCTCTTGTAGACGAACTCCAGGCTGTAGCCATCCGGATCGCGTACCTGCGCGGCGTAGTAGCGCGGGTCGTAGTGCAGCTGCGGGCCCGGCGGATGGATCTCGCTGGCGCCAGCGGCCATCGCGGCGGCATGCGCGGCATCGACCATCGCGCGGGAATCTGCCACGAAGCCAACATGTGCCGCCTGCGCCGCCGCCACGCCCTGCCGCAGCCAGAAGAAGACCCGCCCGCCTGCGCCGAAGCCCTTCAGGTCCGGGTGGCCGGGTGGACCCTGCCGGCCGTCGTAGTCGAGCCGGTTGACGATGCCCAGCGGGGCCAGCGCCGCCGTGTAGAACGCGACTGAGCGGGTGGTGTCGGTGACAGTGAGGAAAATGTGGTCGAGCATGTCGAACTCCGGTTGCGAACTAGATGTTGTAGCCGCCTGCAACTTCAATGGTCTGCGCATTGACCCAGGCCTGTTCATCACCGATCAGCCCGGCAATGACGCGGCCCACGTCGTCCGGCTCACCTACCCGGCCCAGTGCCGTCTGCGAGGCCAGCAGGGCTTCGAATTCATCATTGAGGCCGCCGCCCAGCTCGGTTCGGATCGCCCCGGGCGCGACCGCGTTGACGCGGATGCGGCGCTCGCCGAACTCCTTGGCCATATAGCGGGTGAGCACTTCCAGCCCGCCCTTGAAGGCGGCGTAGGGCGCCACCCCGGCGGTGGCAACACGTGTGGTGGCGCTGGTGACGTTGACGATGCTCGCGCCAGTACCCAGCAGCGGCAGCAGTGCCTGCGTGAGGAAGAACGGCCCCTTCAGGTGCACGTTGAACAGACCATCGAACTGTTCCTCGGTCACCGTCTCGATCGGGTTGAACAGCCCGAAGCCGGCGTTGTTCACCAGGCCACCCAGCTCGAAGGCGCCCCAAGTGTCCTGCAGGGTGTCCTTCACCGTCGCGGCAAACGCCGCAAAGCTTCCGGTGTTGCCCACGTCCAGCTGCAGAGCCACTGCCGTGCCGCCTTCTGCCTGGATACGCTCCACTACCTGCTGGGCAGCATGGGGCTGGGCGTTGTAGGTGAGGATGACGCCCATGCCGCGCTGCGCGCAGTGCAACGAGGCGCTGGCACCAATGCCACGGCTGCCGCCGGTGATCAGTACGTGCTTCATGCAGGTAGTCCTGTGCAGTGAGGGGATATGCACAGGCTAGGGTCGCCGGCTGCGGCGCGCCGACCTGATCCTCGCCAATTCCTGCCTATTCCTGCTTTCCGCCTTGCCAGCCCCCTGCGGTGGGTGTCCAATGTGGGCATGGACAACGCACTGGAAGAGCTGCGCCGCCTTGCGGCGCATGCCGAGAATCGCCGTACCGATACGGGTATTCCCCGCGTTGCCATGGTGCAGGGCGAGATCCCGGAGCATGCCCTGGCGGCCGTGTACGAGCCGATGATCAACCTGATCCTGCAGGGAAGCAAATCCATGACGGTGGGTGAGAAGACCCTCGAGTACGACCCGGCCACGTACTTCATCATGTCCGTGGACCTGCCCGCGGTGGGTGCAGTGCACCCGGCCAGCACCGGGGAGCCGTACCTGGCGGTGAGCCTCACGTTGGACCTTGGCATCATCGCAGCGCTGTTGTGCGACACCACCGATGCTGCCACCGGGCGCGGCGAGCCCTCCACCCAGACCGAGGCCTTCAACGTCGCCGCCGTCACCCCCGAACTGATGGATGCGTGGGTACGCATGTTGCGCCTGATGGAACGCCCCAGCGAGATAGCTGCGTTGGCTCCGGCCTACGAGCGCGAGATCCTCTACCGCGTGCTGCAGGGACCACACGGATGCATGCTGCGGCAGTTGGCCACGCCGGATTCGGCGCTGGCGCGAATCAGCAGCGCCATCCAGCGCATCCGCAGCGATTACGCCAAACCGCTGCGCATTGCGGCATTGGCCGAACAGGTGGCAATGAGCGAATCAGCGTTCCACCGCCACTTCAAATCCGCCACCGCACTGAGCCCGCTGCAGTACCAGAAGCAGCTGCGCCTGCTGCAGGCCCGCCAGATACTGGCGACGCGCGGCACCAGCGTTACCGCAGCCGCGCTTGATGTCGGCTATGAGAGCCCCACCCAGTTCACCCGCGAGTACGCGCGTGCGTTCGGTCTGCCGCCCTCGCAGGATGCGGCGCGCATGATGGCAAGTCGGCGTGGGTAAGATGCCCGGGAGCCCCCTTTCGGCAAGGCCCAGTCATCCTCTTGCGTCAGGTTCAGTCCCGTTCGCAGCCATGACACTACCGGACCAGTATTCGTTGAGATATGTCCACTGTGACAGCCCCTGAGGGCTCAGGTGCATTGCAAACACTTCAGGATTCGTGCCCGCGTTTCCCCATACGTTCTGAACTGCCTCCAGAACTCCGATGACGACAAACTCCTGCAGCCAAGGTGATCCGTCCTCTATCAGTTTCTCAACAGCCAACGCGAGTGTCGGAAACGAAGATGAATCTCCGGCTCGATATCGCTCCAGCAGGTGGTCTGCCAGATCTCCCGCTGCGATGTATAGGAGATCGCCTCCCCATTCGGCGAGGTGTCGTTCCCAGGCATCCTGAAACGTCGGGCACGATTCAACTAGAAGTGGCATCGCTTGAGGTTGTTCGATCATGTTGTGGCTCTCGCAAGGCGAGCGGATCACCACGCTTGGCTGTCCGCCCTCAGCACTGACGTCCATTAGCACGGACCAGTTTCCTAGGTCACCCTGATGTCCGCTCCCGGCCAAAAGCGGACGGCCGTCAGGTGGGAGTGATGCGGTTCAGGAGAAGCGCATCGATAGTGCCGCCACCCCCCTACTTCTGACTCGCGCACACTTCCTTGGTAGCTTCAACGCACACATCAGCGACTTTCCCGAGGAGTGAGGGCTTGGATGAACCATACAATGCTGTGACCGGATCCAACTTCGCTTTCACCGCAGGAACCCACCAGCGTGTTTCATACGTTAGCCGCCCCATTACCCACAAAATCCGCACTCGAAATCTCTGCACAGGGTCTAGTGCTTTGTGAAAACCCTTTGGAAGACGAACGCCATCTGCCAAGGTTTCTTCGATCGGCCGCTGTCTCTCACGGATCAGCGCATCCAGCCTTTCTTTCAGGACTGCGACATCCCACCTGTGTGAGATATCGTTGCGAAGCTTCCTAAGGTGATTTAGCTCCTCGAGAACGTCCTCACTAAGCCAAGAGAAAGCGTACGCGACCTGAATCCGTTGAGCTAACGCCGAGAGAGGGCCAAGACCGGTGAGCATCTCACCACGTCCGCCTGGAACGGACAGTGGTATCTCCCTTTGATACATAGCCTTCAACAGATCGTCCGCGTACGCGCATGCAATCACCGGAACAAATCGCTCTTCTTCTGACACGATCAACTTACACAACGCCGTAAATTCCAAGAGCGGGAAATCAACCTGATCAGCCTCCTCGGCGAACTGTCGCGCTCGATGTTGTTCGAAGGCTTTGCTGTAGTTCCTAAAGACCTGCAGACCAGCCTTCTCTGGCTCGAGCATTTGGAGCTTCTCGATATCAGGATCTAGGAATTGAGGCATTAGTGCTGAGTCCAGAATTCGTTGGGCGGCGCGACGTGGGTTCCGGATCTCTCGACTGTCAGGCGTGCTACCCGGCTCTATGGATCAACTGAACTCATCTCAGCACGGTTTGATTCACCGCTCAAGTGTCGGCCTTCGGCCAGAAGCGGATCAACCAACGCCTTATCTAACCGACCCGAAAGGCGGGTTCGGCTCGAATTAGCCGTTAGGGGTTATTCCAGCGCGATCTTCGCGTTGCTCACACTCGAATCTAGGTCACTTGCCGCTGAGTCGACGCTGTAGGCTGCAGCCTGGATGTCTGGCACAACATCCTGCCAGTTATCGAAGCCGAAGCGGCTAGTGATCGACAATAGCTCGGAGGATGCTGATTGGACCTCGCGAGACTGTAGAGCTACATCTGCAAAAGCTGATTGGCCTGCTTCAATTGTGTCCCGGGCGTCCTCTAGCTCATCCTCCAACTGCGCCACTCTATCGTGGGAGTCAGAAAGCTCTGCTTGAAGGTCTGCAACTTGACTCTCAAGATCGTCGACGCGAGCTTGATTACAGCCAACTAGTGACAGAAGGAGAGCGGGCGTAAGAATGAGCCGACGCATAATTTTATTATTCCTGACCATTTAATAGCGGGATCCTTGGTTCCGCTTATACCATCCAGAACGCACCGTATGGTGGCCAGCGAGCCTTGACCACGCCGCCCTGACCGTTCAGAGCTCGTGAATTTCCTTAGCCACCGATTGGCTCACCAGCGTCCGCTGTCGGCCAGAAGCGGACATACGGTGCAACCGGCTACAAGCAGACGCTTAGTCCTGGAAGTTCTTTGCGGGTAAACGGCTTCGTTTGCCTGCCAAAATCCAGCAGAGGCCACTGCAAAGCGTGCCAGCCAGCGCGCCGGCCAAGGGGATGATCCAGTTCCACTTGGGTGCGCCGGGGTTGAACAAGCCGATAACCACTACGGCCATCGCACTGGTGAGGAAGCCCGCACCGGACCCCAGCAGAATGCTCTCCACGAGATTCAGCGCACGCCGTGAGGCCACGAAGGAGAAGAGCAGGCCGGTGGCGGCCGCCGGGACCGCACCCACAACGTAGCCGCCGATAGCGAAGAAGATCACCATCCAGATCATTCCGAAACTGAAGAGCTCGGCCAACGCTAGTGGATGATCAAAGACCACGAACTGCGTGAAAATGGAAATGCCGCCGATCACCGGGCCCAACCCGAGAAAAATAAGAGTGGTGCGCTTCATTGCGTCGGCTCGACTCATGGCCCGAGATCCTTGCTGGAGTGCTTGCATTATGCCGCGCCGGACACTCAGGCACCCGTCAGCGGAGTCTTCGACCAGATCGGGAAGTACTGCTCGCAGTTCCACGCTTTCTCGAACCAGCAAGCCCGGACGGCCACGTAGGTTTCCGGTCTGGAACAAAGACCACCCGCAGTGCACTTGCCCGACAGAACCACTGACCCGCCTGGGACAAGCTTTGTGCTGTGGACCATCAGCGCCATTCCTTCCGGCGACTCCGGGAACGGCTCCGGATCTGGCCGGCGAATGGTGTCGAAATTCAGGTAAGGATTGAGATACAGCACCGGCCGCGCTGTGTCGTTGCGCAGATCCAGCACGTAGTCCCCAGTAACGCGGTCGTAGGAGCGAACCGAAAGGGTGATGCCCTCGGAGAGCGGCGACAACGTAGTGCAGCCTGCGAGCAGACATACCGCCATGAAGGATACATTTCCTTTCATGCCGCTCTTCCGCCCAAGGAATGACCGCTTGGAACGGCTCCCGGATGCGCCATATTCGCTGCGATCACGCATGCCTGACATCTCGACCGGTTGCCGTTACGGGTCTGAGGCGGATGTTTGCACCCTTGGGTGAACTGCCAGTCGGCATCGTCGCTGGACTCCGTTGGCTCGCTCGTGGCTTTCCGGATGACCAGTTTTACCAGCCATCCGAAGAGAACTCCCGCCATTGCAATCGCACCGATGATGGGCGAGGCCATAAGTGCAATGCCGAAAATCCAAGGCCATGTATCCGATCCGGCAAGTCCGGTGATCACCAGACCCGCAAACGTGCCTACGAAAAGCGCGCCGGCAAGAATTGCAATGCCGCGGAGCTTGAAGAACGGGGCCGCGATGAATCCGAATCCCGCGAAGTATCGCCAGAGGTCTGTAATCATCAGTCTTCCATTCCTTGGTAGACGGGCCCTGGGGGCCAAATGGCCGCGCCTGCACCGAGCCCAGGCTGATGTCCGCTTTGGGCCGATGGCGAACGTTAGCACCGGGCCAGTCGCTTAGGTAGTCCTGATGCCCGCTTCCGACCAGAAGCGGGCATCCGCAAATCCCTGGATGCTGGCCTTCGCGCATCCGGCCGCTCCGTGCTCTAACGATTCGCGTATCTGCGTGACCAGATCACCGCGTCAGCCGAGCTGCTACTTCGAGGCTGCGAAACTTGGCCTGCAATGATCGCTCTCCAGCGGCTCCCCAGCGGCATCGGACCATGGGCAGGTCGGCTCCGGCTGAGATAAGCGGGGCCTTGGAATCCATGCAGTAGAGGGCATACACTAGCCACGGCGCCCGCCTTGCTTGCACACGAGCAAAAACAGGCCGTACTCCCTGATCGACTCTTCTTCTGGCCAGCTGCCGGGGACTTAAACGTGTGCGCCTGACCCGGATCGGCTTGGCCATCGAGGATCAGTCATGACCATCAAGCAATATGCGTTTCTTGCCCATGCGCACCTTCGTGCGCAGGGCTCCGCGTCACTTACCCGCAGCCAGATCCATGAATTGCTGGCGGCCGTTGCAGGATTTTCCACCCATGCCGCGTTCCATCATCAAGCCGTGTGGTGCGATGTGGCATGGCGCGATACCGGCCTTACGCCGGATGAGTACGGGGTCATCCAGAGGTGTCTCCACTTTGGGATGCCGCCGGATGAGGCTGAGCGCTCAGCCCAAGGCTTGGTCAGCTTCCTCGGCGCATCCGGCTACGCCCCGGTGCGCTTGGAGGAGCTGATTGCCGCGTTCGCAAGCGATGAAGACGATTGGGAGGAGGCTGAGGAACCGGGGCCCGCCGTCGCTGCCGACTGGGTGTCGACCGACCTTGTGGGGCGTATGCAGCAAGGGTTTGATGCAATGCTCGGCGAGTTCCCCTTGCTGCTCGAAGGGTTGGAGGCGGCTGCAGCGCGGGGCTTAGCCTCTGCGCACCTTGCGATCGCCTACCTGGTTGAGCCGTATGCGGGTCTGTCACACGAGGATGATCGCCGCTTCGGCCAGGAACTGCGCCGGCGTGGTCAGTGGTCGGCCGAGCCCGTAGGCTTCGCGGAGATCGCCGCAGGCACCGACAGGTTCGTTCGGGTGGTGGCCAAACATCGGTACCACCTCCTTGCAGCGGCACGAGGTGGGGATAGGCGCGCAATACTGCTTACGGCTGAGAGCTACAGTGATCCTGGTGTGCTCGATCTTGAGCCGTCGGATGATATGGATCCGTACGACATGGCTGACCTGGCCGATGCGCATGGCCGACCCGAGCTGGCCTACCAATGGCTGACCGTGCTCGCAGAAGAGGGTGATGTATACGCCATGCGTGCGCTCATTGAAGACCGCGGTGAGACACTCTTCCGCGCTTGGGTCTGGATGCACCTCTCGCGCCTTCTGGGTCGTGATCTGAGCCAGGACCGACATGTAGCGATCAACGACGACGGTAGCGAGTATGACGATGACGTCGGCGGACCAGCGTACGTTGGGGGCGACGACGGAATCGAATTGGCCCCACTCGAGGCCGAGGAGAACACGCGAGCCATAGAAAAGGCTGCTCAGCTGTTCGCCATAATCGAAGGTCGCTACAAACCGACCTGATCAAGTCCGGTCAAGGGCGGGGCGCTGCCAAGGCGCCCGTCCGTATTCTCGCGCAATTGGGCGCAGCATGAGCACCGGGGAGGTCAAAGGCTCAAAGTTCTGCCAACAGATCGCGCTTGGTCACCTCAGGCGAGGAGCTTCTCCGGAGTCGGCGCGCTTAAGAGGGAGTTGACGCAGTGGCTCATAAAGCATCAACTTTCGGCTCTTTTGCCACCTTGGAAATCAATGAAGATCGCTTTGTTCCAGCTAGATGCGCACGAGGTTGAGGACTGTGCGAACACAGGCGTTCCCACTGATCGCATATCGCAGTTGCTCAGCATGGCAGAAGACCACAGCGTCGACCTGGCTGTGTTCCCTGAGGGATTTCCGTTCATAGCTGGAAATCAGACAGCCACCCTGCCGTCACTCGACGAGGCCATATCCGCACTGCGGAAGATCCCGACTCTGTCGCTGGCCTTTATCGTTGGCGGGTACATCATGGAGGGAGGCGACCAGCGAAACGCCAGTTTCTTTGTCCATGATGGGCAGGTGCACGCACCCTACTTCAAGCGCGTTCCCTGGTTGGACGAGCCCTTCAAGCCTGGCACAGCCTTGCTGCGGTGGAGCTGGAATGGGCATCAGGTCATTCCACTTATCTGTGCGGACGTCTGCGTCCCGTGGAATGAACCAGATGGCCGTGCAGCGCAGATGCTGGGAGAGGCTGCAGCATTGGGTGCCGGGCCTTCGTGCCCGATCATCGTCTCCACGTTTGGCACTGATTTGCGCACACCGTATTGGACCGAGCCGCTTCGGGCATGGGCACGCGCCTGCAACGCGCCGATTCTGGTTTCGGCCATTGCAGGCCGGAGCGCTGCTACGTTCATGGAGGGCGACAAGCGGCGCCAGTATGGTGGCGGTGGCAGCGGCATGTACTGGCACGAAGAGGGGCGGGACCGTGTCTGGCCCTGCACCAAAGACAGCAAGTTGGCGGGAATGTACCTCGTGGACACGCTTGCGGCCGAGAGCCTGTGGCTGCCGTTGCGCAATTGACGTTGCCTGCGCTGATGTCCGCTTCCGGCCAGAAGCAGACGCGGCGCTAATCTGACCCCCCATGCGAACGCGGACTGGCGGGCCACCCAGCAATACGCTGCAGTTCCCAGCCGTGATGCCCGATGACGCTGGCTATCTTAGAGCGTCTTTCAGGAATGGCTGAGAAGAGAGTGCGCGTGCATGCACTTCGTCCCTCGTTGCACTCGGCGTTGCACTTCAGGCCGTAAGCAAAGATGATCTCTGCTCGGGGATCGTCGTTACGTCAACGCCTTGATCCCGGACTCACTGCAGCTTGCGGAACGCCCACGTACGCGGCTCAAGGGTCCACAGGTAGTGACGCAGTTGCAGCTGATGGATGGGCGCCTGCGCCACGACCTCCACACGGTACGGCACATTTCGGCTCTCCCACGCCAGGGGCAACTCATCCAGCGCTCCTACGTCCTTGATGGTGATGGGCAGGATCGAAAGTTGTCGGGCGGGGATCTCCTTTCCATCTGCGTCCAGTGGCACGGCCACCGTCCATAATCCCACCGATGCCCGCTGCGGTGACCGTGCGTGCACTACGGAAAGACGCGTGGGGGCGCTCAGCTCCAGCTCGACACCGGCGTTGACCGATGAGGGCTGGTGCACGGGGACGGTCTCTTCCGAATGCCAACTGTAGACCTCCGCCATGACGGGCATACGCAGGGTGTGGATGCGTTCGCGTGCGGGCTGGGCAAGGCCTACCGGCAGGCGGAACGGGAAGCCGGGCTCGTGCTCGCTGGCGGTAAACCGGTCACCCAGGTAAAGCTCGGGCAGGATGCTCTGCGCCACTATGTCGGCAAGCACTTCGCCGGTCGCGTCAAGCGCCTGCACCGGACCGACATGCGCCACCAGCACGGCCTCATCGGCCGGGCCCCGCGACAACCGTGCCCGCGCGCCGATGGCCAGTGCTGCCGCGCCCCTTCCTGCAGCGGGAACCCAAGCGAATCCCATGTTTCGCTCGAGGTCGGGCAGCGCCTCGGAAGCGACCATGTGTGGCTGCAGTGCACCGACAGGTATTTCGATCATGCTGTACATCGCTGGGTCGCCCTGGCTTCCGCCAAACGGCGCGCTCATCAGCGTCTGCTGGATCTGGGCGACGTAGTCCTGATACATGGCCAGGTCCTGCGCCATCTCCAGGTGAGGCGCATGGCGCATATCCGCGAGGTGCACATCATGGCGACTGGCCGGAATCGACGCTCGCGCATCGCTCTCAAGCCGCATCCGCAGTTCGATGGGCATGCCGTCGGACAGGCGAACGGCTGCGCGGCCAGTGCCCCGCAGGGCCCTTCCTGCCATTTTCAGTGTCAGCAGGACATCCTCTGGAGAAACTTCCAGCACCTGTGCTTCAACCACAAGTGGGCCGTAGGGTTCCAACCTCATCGGAACGCGAAGATGCTGGCCTGCACGCAGGCCCGAGGGTAATGGCATGGGGCGAAGACCCGCTGCCTGGGACATGTACAGCTGACGCTCGGCGATGCTTCCATCGCGCTTCTTCAATCGGCCGAAGGCCTGCGCATTCGCGCTCTGCAAGGGCCCGGGCTCGCCAGACGGGGCAATAGCGGACAGGAAACCGGCCTGCATTACAGCGATTATCTCTGCATCCAGAGGCACCTGTGGGTCCAGCGCTGCCGACCCTGCATCGCGCTCCAGTCCATCAGCGGCGCGAATCCACAGCGGCTTGATGTGCACGCTGCGGCCGCCAGCCTTTTCTTTCGAAAGCGTGGCGTGATGGAATCCAACGCTGCCGACGTCAACGTCAGGCGCATCGGCGTTGTGCACGGCGTGCCGGATATAGTACAGCCCGGGCTCAGCACCGGCCGCGTTGGCAATGCCGGGCAGGATGGCGCAGAGCAGCGCGGCGATCATCGCGCACAGCATGGTGCTCAGGTTCTTCTTCATGTCGTTGGGTCTTCCCTGATTGAGCGATACACGGCGGTGCTGCGAAGGACGGCAATCTTCTCCCCTGCCGCCGTGTGCGTCGCAAGGCTCGATCTGAGCCAAGGAAGCATGCCGCTGCAACAACATCCACAGTCCAGATCGTGGCCACCATTGTACCAACGGTTTCCATTGAGCCTCGCCCGCTGGGATTGCCGCATCTCGGTTGAAGATTGCGAGGGCCGGCCAACGGTCGGCGCTACCAGGGAGGCGCACTCCGGGCTGGTTGCGACGCGGATACGCCCCAACATCACGCCGGAAACAAGTCGGCTGGACAAAGCTGCGTGCCTTTTATTTCGGGACGCTCATCCCAGCAACGAGCGTCCAACGACCAGTTTTCGGCCCGGCTGCGTCGCACCATTGAGGCGGCGAATCGGCCCTGCCAGTATGCTGTGCGAATGCCAACTTCTCTTCTTCTGGGCAGCTGTGCATGGTGTGGATTCGGGGTTTGATATCCCCTCGTTCGACTAATGGAAAGTGCAAAGCTCTGCGTCGGGAGGGTGGCGAATACAACACCCCCTGGGGAATAAGTCACACCGTCGGTCGAACGGATATCAACCTCCCGACTCCCTCGTCGCCGACGAGGGAGTACTTCCGATGGAGTAGACGCATGCGCAGTTCAGAGAAGGATTCAGCCAGCGGATCCAAGCACGAAGTTGGGCTCGGCTGGTATCAGCCCAAGAGCGTTCGCATTTCGGCGGTGGAGCATCCTGCCGGCAACATCCTGCCGCCGGATGTAGCTATCCCCTACCTGTCGCTGTGCGGGGTATGGCTCGAACGATTGGGATTGAAAGCCGGCCACCGGGTCAAGGTGGAAGGTGCGCCGGGGCGTGTGACACTGACGTTGGACGAAACGCCAGTAGAGCTTCCGTACCGGTATCGCAAGCACACGCCGAAGAAGTCGCGGGCACGGCAGTTGAATCAGCAACAGTGAGTTCGGGCAGCTGGTGGTCGCCAGATCGGCATTGGAGACACGCGTTGGCGGTCTTCAATGCCGTATGGCGCGCGAGCACCTGCTGCCTCTCCCCGGCCGTGGTTACGCCATGAACAACAGCCGCAACGCAAAGCCGATCAGCAGCACGCCCATCGCCCGCTCGAACCAGTGGCTGGCACTCAGGAATCTCTGTCGCACTGCTGCAGTTGAGAATGCGACGCTGACCAGGACGAACCAGGCGGCGTTGACCAGGCACATCCATGCGCCGTAGAACAGCTGGACGGGCAACGGGGTCTGTGCGCTGACGATCGTTGTAAACACCGCGAGGAAGAAGAGGGTCGCCTTTGGGTTGGTCGCATTGGTCATGAAACCGATGACGAAGGCCTGCCTGGGACTCTGCTTCATTTCCTCTGGCTTCCCCTCGGTGACGACGCCAGCGGCGCTGCCGGGCTTGCTGGCGAGGAACTTCACGCCCAGGTAGAAGATGTATGCCGCGCCCAGCCATTTGGCAGCGATCATCAGCCACGGCGTTGTGTGCAGCAGTGCGCCCACGCCGATCAGGGTGTAGATCACGTGGACCGAGATGCCTGCGCCTATTCCCAGCGAGGTGTAGATGCCTGCCTTTCGGCCGAAGCGGACGCTTTGGCGGACGGCTACCGCGAAGTCAGGGCCTGGGGCGACTACTGCGAGAAGGTGGACAACCGCGAGGCTGAGGAACTCTCCCCAGTAGGATGCAAACACAATCAGCTCCAGAACGAGAGGGGGCTGGCCGACCCACGATAACCAACGAAACAGGACAGACTAAGACGCGTGGCATCCATACTAGGCGAAACAGCGTGCATACAGGTTGAGTTGAACAATAGAAGGTCACCCGCCTCGGGCCTTACCTCCACTGTTGGCTTCCCAAGCAGGACTGGATCGATTCCGTAACTTCCGCCTCGCATGGCATCGAACTCTTCCACTGAGATCTCGGTGTCCCATATCTGCAGCGCTCCGCCTTCGAGCGGCATCGAAAGGTAAACATTGGCCGCGAGTTGGGCGCGGAGGCTTTGTGCCTCGAAGCTATCCGGGGCATCCTTAGAGAAGATGTCGTGATGCGCCAGCATTGCAACTCCTGGTTCGACCACCCTCGAAAGCCCAACGTACATCTTTCTGCCGTAAAGTGTCTCGATCTTTGCGCCCGCAGGCCATACCTCGTCTAACGTACACCGCAGCAGGTCAATGGGAGAGAGGTAAGGTGTGCAACGACCTCTGAGCTCCCTGATGTTCTTGGCGGCATCGTTAAAGTACTCATGGATGCGCACCGGATCGTTTTCCGTCTCATAGAACGCGAGCCCTACCCGTCCTATGCTGGAAGCGTTTATGTACTTGTCGAACCATTTTGTAAGAACTCCGTACTTCAGGGTTTCGGCCAGCTCCTCTGTAATGAACTTTTTCCAGCGAACAGCAAGCAACTCCCCACGTGCCAGCTTCTCGATACAGGATGCGTCCAAGGCCTCAATTTCTTCGATCACTATTCTCTTCCATGCAGTTCGTGGGCAGTAGCGAAGATCGAGCACTAGCGCTAAGCGCCTCGCTTAGCGTCGCGCCTACGCACCTAAGCTAGATCCTCATTTCGAGATCACATCGTCATAGACCTGATTGCTCGTCGGTCGGCACTGCTTCACACTTTTACCGAACTGTTCGGCGGTCACTTTGTAGTGGGATGCGCGTCGCGCAAGATCAGTGCGTCCGCGCCCACTTTCCGCGATCTTGGCGCCAAGATTGAGAGCTCAGAGGGCACCGGCAGCAAGACGAGCTGTCGCCTTCGGGCTCCTTCCTAGCAGCCAGAAGATAGTCCAGGGCTGGGCTCAGGTATTTTGCACGATAGGGTGCCAGCACTTGTGAGTTCGTGGCGGTGCGCTGGCGCTCTATTCTCTCGTGCGGTGCCGCCTGGGGGCCGGCACTACCGGGCGGCTGCCGGTACTTTTGAAGAATGGCCAAACTGCCTGCATCGTGAAGGCCGGCCAACGGCCGGCGCTACCGGTTTGGTTGCGACTGTGGGGGTCGCTATCGGAAGACTGCGGTGCGGTGTTCGTTGAGGGTCCCTGCGATCCTTTGCCTGGGTGGAATCGGTCGGCTAGTTCGCAGGTAGGTACTCGGAGATCTCTATCAGGTTGAGTTCGGGGTCCCGGACGTACACAGATCGGATCTTGCCCAATGCACCGGTGCGCTCGACGGGACCCTGTTCGATCTTCACGGAGTTGCTGCCTAGCTTCTGGATGACCTGATCCAACGGTACTGCGGCAATGAAGCAGAGATCCAAGGAGCCCGGCACAGGTAGGTGCGCCTTGGGTTCAACCTCATGCCCCCTGATGTGGAGATTGATCTTCTGGTTGCCAAACCGGAACGCCTTTCTTCCCGCCCCGAACGTTTCCAAGGTCATCCCCAAGACGTTGACGTAGAAGTGGGTAGTGGCCTCTTCTGCGGATGTGGTCAGCACGAGGTGATCCAGATGGTCGATCATGGGGGCGGTCGCAAGTGGGCGGTGGTTTTATCGTAGCCGTATGCACATTGCACGTTGTGGCGCCTTGCAGCCGAAAGGCGCCCAGCAGGAGGAGCCGCCCCATCGGTTACCTGAATACAACGGTGCGGTGCCCGTTGAGGAGGATGCGGTGCTCTACGTGCCTGCGTACGGCACGCGCCAGTACCTGCGATTCGGTGTCGCTGCCGAGGCGGACCAGGTCGCGTGGGGTCATGGCGTGGTCCACCCGCGCTACGTCCTGTTCGATGATCGGGCCTTCGTCGAGATCGGAGGTGACGTAGTGGGCCGTTGCGCCGATGATCTTTACGCCGCGCGCGTGGGCCTGGTGATATGGCTGCGCGCCTTTGAAGCTGGGCAGGAAGCTGTGGTGGATGTTGATCGCGCGCCCGGCCAAGGCTTCGCACAGGCGCGGTGACAGGATCTGCATGTAGCGCGCCAGGACCACCAGGTCGATCTGTTCGCGCTCAACCAGGTCGATGATCTGCTGCTCCTGTACGGCGCGGTTGTCGGCGTTGACCGGCAGGTGGTGGAACGGGATGCCGTATGAGCCTGCGAGAGCACCGAAGTCTTCGTGGTTCGATGCGACGGCCGCGATGTCCACCTTGAGCTGGCCACTGTGGGCGCGGAACAGCAGGTCGTTTAGGCAATGTCCCTGCTTGCTCACCAGCACGAGCAGCCGTGCACGGCGGCGGGCGTCGTGGAGCTGCCAGTCCATCTGGAAGTCGGCGGCCAGCGCGGCCATGCGGGCCTGCATGGCTTCGATGGGCTGTTCCGGGTCGCGGTCGAAATGCACGCGCAGGAAGAACCGGCCGCTCTCGTCATCGCCGAACTGCTGCGCGTCCAGGATGTTGCAGCCCTGCTCGAACAGCAGGCCGGAGACGCGGTAGACGATGCCGGTACGGTCCGGGCATGAGAGGGTAAGGATGGAGTCGGGGCGCATGGGGTGAGTGTAGTGGAGCGGCGCCGCGCTCTGGAGGGACGATGTCAGTTGCAACCAATTGCTGGGGGCGTTGATGGAGTTGGAGCAGCGGACTAACAGTCCGCTCTACCGGGTGATGTGCCAACCGATGTGCCGGCCGATGCGCCGACCGATTTACCGACCGATTTGCCGGCCGATGCATCGTTCGATTTACCGCGACGCCCCACCAACGGTGGGGCGCTGCCGGGGAGGGATGCCACATGTTGTCAGCGCGGCGGATGCACGGTGAGCGCAACCAGCCGCATCACCACTGGGCGCACCATCAGTACGCAGACGAAGGCGGTAGGCATGGCGAGCTGGTAGGCGCCGAGGACGCGGGCGGGGAAGTCGGCGTTGATGCCGGCGTTGGCGGCGGTGATCACCAGGCACATCAGCATGGCCATGATCGAGGCCATGAAAAAGGCGAATACGTAGGGGGTGGTGCGGGGGCTCAGCTTCCAGCGTCGCGGGAAGGTCTGTGCATCGGTCATCGGGCAGTCCTTGAAGAGGCAGCCGGGGGTGGCTGCAGGGTCGGCACGATAGGCGGGAGCCCGGGGCGGCGGTAGAGCGCTTGGCCTTGGGTCTTTGTAAAGCAGATCTTTGCAATCAGGCTCCATAATTGGCGCGATCATGAACATTCTTCAGTCAATCCGAAGTTTCGTCCGTACCGCCGATGCCGGCAGCCTGGCGGCCGCGGCGCGCTCGTTGGGGATCAGCCCGGCGGCGGTGGGGCAGAACATCGCGCGGCTGGAGGCGCACCTGGGGGTGCGGCTGTTCAACCGCACTACCCGCTCGCTGGCGCTGACCGAACGCGGTGCGCGCTACCTGGAGGAGGTGCGCCATATCGAGCGCGACCTGCAACGGGCGCAGGCGGCGGTGACCGATCCCGATGCGGTGCCGCAGGGGCGGTTGCGCATTGCCAGCACGTCAGCGTTTGGCCGCCACGTCCTGGCGCCGATGTTGCCCGCGCTGCAGGCGCGCTATCCCGGGCTGGCGATCGAGCTGCTGTTGGCCGACCGCAGTGTGGACCATGCGCGCGAAGACGTGGATGTGAGCTTCCGGATCGAGCCGCAGCTGGTGGATGGGCTGGTGGCGCGGCCCATTGCGCAGGTGCCGTTCGTGGTGTGCGCTGCGCCTTCGTACCTGGCGCAGGCCGGTGCGCCGGAGACGCCGGAGGCGCTGCGCGAGCATCGCTGCCTGGTGTTCCGCTATCCGGTGGATGGGCGGTTGCTGCCGTGGGGATTCGTGCGCGATGGGATCCGCTTCGAGGCGGAGATGCGGCCGGCACTGGTGTCGGATGACATCGATGCGATTGCGGCGATGGCGGCGGCCGGCGGTGGGATCGCTCGGTTGGCGGCGTTCGTGGCGGAACCGTGGTTGGCGCGCGGGGCGTTGCAGGTGTTGTTCGCGTCGGGCGATGGGGCGCGGACGTCGCCGGAGCCGATGCGGGTGTTTTTGTGCGTGAGTGATCGGCGGGATCTGACGCCTAAGGTGCGGGCGTTGATGCAGGTGGTGGTTGAGGGGTTGCCGGTTGCGTGGCGGGTGGGTATCGAATGAGATCAGGCGGCGCACGACCAACGGTCGTGCGCTACCGATTCAATCAAGCAGACGGGGCGGTGAATACGCCGCGGGCTTCGCGCGGTTCGCAGCGCAGGTACTGCGGGGCGGGGGAAATGGAGTCGCCGAGGGCGGCGGCGGCGTGCCACGGCCAGCGCGGTTCGTAGAGGATGCCGCGGGCCAGTGCGACGGCGTCGGCGTGGTTGTGGCGCAGGATCGATTCGGCCTGGGCCGGGTCGGTGATCAGGCCGACGGCGATGACCGGCATGCGCACTTTGGCGGCCTTGATCGCGGCGGCGAACGGCACCTGGTAGCCGGGCTCTAGGGCGATCTTCTGGCGTGCGTCGAGACCGCCGCTGGAGACGTGCAGGAACTGGCAACCGCACAGGTCGAGGATCTGCGCGAGGGTGGTGCTCTGTTCGATGTCCCAGCCGCCGTCGACCCAGTCGCTGGCGGAAATGCGCACGCCGACGCTGATGCGGTCGGAGACCGCCGCGCGCACGGCGTCGAACACGCGGATCAGCAGGCGCATGCGGTTTTCCAGCGAACCGCCGTACTCGTCCTGGCGCTTGTTGCTCAGCGGGGACAGGAACTGGTGCAGCAGGTAGCCGTGCGCGGCGTGCAGTTCGATCAGGTCCAAGCCGGCGCGCTCGGCGCGCTTGGCGGCCACGGCGAAGGCCTCCACCACGGCGTCGATGCCGGCTTCATCCAGCGCTTCGGGCGTGGGGCCGTTGGCGGTGAACGGCAGCGCCGAAGGGGCTTTCACGGTCCAGCCGTTCGGGTCGGTCGGCGGCAGCGGGCCACCGCCGTCCCACGGACGTGCGGAGGAGGCCTTGCGACCAGCATGCGCGAGCTGCACGCCCACCGGCATCGGCGACCAGCGCTTCACCGAGGCGATCACGTCGGTGAGGGCGGCTTCGGTGGCGTCGTCCCACAGGCCCAGGT
>Ga0209257_1002557_pt1 | contig 17736 bp, 22 predicted proteins | sample AraplaCvi_mCL_r2_FD_184277 | JGI IMG/M metagenome (GOLD analysis project Ga0209257, IMG submission 184277) | Arabidopsis root microbial communities from North Carolina, USA - plate scrape MF_Cvi_mCL_r2 (SPAdes) (version 2) | ecosystem: Host-associated > Plants > Roots > Endosphere | place: USA...
GAGCTCGGCGAAGCGCTTCAGACGCCACTTACGGGCGAGGACAAGATAGGACATGCCCTCATTCTGCCACGCCGCATCGCGCTGGCTGCGACTGCGACGGCGTCGCTTGTCCATGTCGAGCCTGGCGGCTAGAATTCACGACCCTGGAGTGCACCCCTGAGCTGGCCCCGCGCCGCGTTCAGGCCTCCCGGAAAGAAAAACGCAAGACCGGAGAGGTGTCCGAGTGGTTGAAGGAGCACGCCTGGAAAGTGTGTAAGCGTCTAAACCGCGCTTCGGGGGTTCGAATCCCCCTCTCTCCGCCAGATATTCCAAAAAGGCCCGCAAATTTGCGGGTTTTTTTGTGCCTGTCGAAATCTGTACCCTACTTTTTCCCATCCACACACGGTACAGGTAGTTCGATTCCCGGTGACGCGCATCATGACGTCTGCAACACCCAACACGCGCCGCGCGCGTCGCACCGCCACCCCGACAGCACCCGACCGCAACGCGCCTCACACCGCGAACTACGCGCGCGCCTGAGCACCGTCGGCGGGTGCCGGCGTCTGCACGCCGGATGGCCGCCCGATCATCGCCCGCGCCTCGGTCTGCAACCGGCCGAAGTGCTGCGCGGCCCAGAACTCGACGCCGAACTTGCCGGTGTCGTAGCTGGTGCAGTCGCGCACCCGGCGGCGCTCCCAAGGCAAGTGCTGGCCCAACGTCGCCTGCCACGACCCGTTGCCACCCCGACGCGACAAGCGCGCGACTTCCACGGTCGGCGCGACCGCCTCTCCCGTCACCGGCGTGACGCGCATCGTGTAGCAGACCGGCAACCCGTTGAGGTTGTTGGCGATGGGCAGCGGCCGCCATTCGAAGGCGTCACGCAACAGCATCAGGTCGTGCAGGTCGGCAACCCGCTGCACGATGTCGCATTGCAGTGACACGGCGACGTCTTCCGCCAGTTCGTCACCGGCATGCTTGGCGACCGCTTCCCACCCGGAGGCGAGCGGGAGCAAGGCGAGCGCATCGCGCGGTCGCGTGCAGGCGTCAAGCTCAGCACGATGGCGACCGTACCACTCGGGCAACGGCGGATCGGTCAGGTCGGTTGGTTCGGACATGGCGGCACGCTACCTTTGTCCCGTCGCAGAAAGTGACATCAAGAAAGCCCGAGCAACTTCGGAATGACGGCCCACAGGCCATCATAGGTGCGAGACACGGCAACACCAGCTACTGCCAACGGCACGGCAAAGTCCCAACCCCACATTCGCACCGCGCGTGCGGCGCGTCTGCCGCCAACTTGAAATGACAAGCTTCGCAAGGTCGCCTTCCATTTCGCCAGTAATGGACGAATCTCCTCCATCACCTCCCGCTGATTCTGCTCCATAACTGGCAACTTTCCCAAAGCGTCCGTGAAGTTCTTCGTGCTGATTGATCCTGTCCGAACCGATTCACTCAGTTTGCTTAGGTGATCGAAAGTCCACGCCACATACTCAAGCTGCTGCGCAGATGCCCGAAACGTTCGCTCAACCGCATTCACGAGTGCCAGGTAAGGCGTAACGCGCAGGCGCTTGATCTCAATACTCCATGCACTGTAGTCAAGAATGGCATCGATGACGTACCCCGCCAGAAAATAGATCACGGCCAAACACGCCAAGCCGCGCGTTATGTCAGCGGCCAACACGCCACCACCAGCCGACAGCCCGATAAAACTGTTGACCTTGACGTCAAGCGCCGCGATCACGATGGCGGCAAAACCTGCCGCAATCAGATTGCGCTTCGCCTTCCGAGTTTCGTCGCGAAACGGCTCCTTCATGTCCCGCGCGATCACTAGGTCAATGTCGTTACGCTCAACAGCTCTCCCAATTGATGCAGCCAACCACCTAGTCATACCCCCCCCTTTATCTCTCGCCATCAACACACACTGGTCATCTACTGAGGAATCACTGATTCAACGATATGTTGCCTTCGACCTCACAACCGTAACGCCATTGAATCCCCACTTAAGAAGCGAACGCTGGACAACATCAACTGGCGTTTGGTGCTTAGGGCCAAGAACGACTTGCGTGATGACTCCATCGTTGATTCCAAGCTCGCGAAACGGAACAAGCGACGACCTCCTCGGGCACACATCCCACCCGCCGACACCAAGCGACGATGAAGTGATGAGACGCCATTCCTTCTCTTCGGCGAATGCAGGCGACTTCATCAAGAACATCTTGTCAAGAAGCTCTAGAACTTTGTCTAGCAAGGCTGATTCTTCGGCGTTTGACAGAACGTCGTCGACGAGAGGGGAAAGCATCGTCTCCTGCTCCTCCCGCGTATAACTGACCGCACTCAGTTCCGCGCCTCCCAAATTCGCCATCGCATCCTGATCGAAGCCGATTGACACACCGTGCGCGTCATCGGCGTACCCTCGCCACTGACTAAGCAGATCACCCTCGCTCGACAAGCAGAAGCCGAATCCATGCAAGATTCGCTCGACGTACTCCATTATTTCCTTGATGCGTGAAAAGGCTTCGAGTCCTCCGCCACGGGCCGAAACCATCTCGCGAAGAATGTGCGACGCAAGCCGCCCCTCCATTGTGTCGTTGGACAAGTTCAGCGACGAGAGTCGGATGCTCCTCTCACGCACAATCGCAGCGAACGTATTTGTCGTGCAGTAGTGATACAGCGTTGCCATCCCTTTCCGGCCTCCATCAGCCCTCGTACGTTATGCCCGCATTCGCGCGTTCCGCCTTGCGCCTTCGCCGACCACATCAAGCCTAAAGGTGCCGGGGGTCGGCAGAAGGAGCAGGCGACACAAGCTTAGCGCAGCCTCACCACCGCCATGGCCGGTCGCACCCAGTTGCAAGGCGCACTTGCACCAATACCGAACGCCTTCCAAACCGCGAATCTTGACCTTCATTCCCCGCAATCGCGCACGCGCGAGACGCCGACCACCTTGGGCTCGAAACGCGCGCACAGAATCTGCGCCGTCCGCACATCGATGCCGGGAGCAGCGGCCAGCAACTGCGCCGGAGTGACGCCGCACATGCGGATGTCCTGCGCGCGTAACGCCTTGACCACGTCGAACTGGTTCGGGATCGACGCCACCAGCTTCGCGGCTGATCGATAGGCGCCGCTGCACAAATCCATCGGCGCATGTCCGAACATCGCCACGCACTGGCCGATGCCGAACAAGCACCCGACGCCTTCCTCCAACCACGACGCATGGCCGGTCAGGCCGTCCAGCGCGTGTACGAGTTCGTGGCCGAGAATCGACACACAGGATGGCCAATCGCGCGCGGCGTGCACGTCCAAACTGATCGTGATGTTGTTGCCGATCCGTACGGCGCTCGCGGCGTCGTCGATTGCGAAGTACGCGGGCGCGATGGCGTAGCCGTGCGTAACCGGACCCAATGCGCGCTGCGCGTGCTGCCACAGGTCCGCTTGCAATGCGTGCACGTCGTCAAGGTGGAAGGCCGGCACGTCCGGCGGCTCCGGAATCGCTTGTACGTTCATCGCGTCACCTCCGCATCAGTTCGGTTTCAAGTTTCCCGCCTCGCGCATCATGCGACGCCAAGCGGGTTCGTCAGTCGCCTGCGTGGCCTGCTTCGCGGCGTCATGTGCCAGGCGCCCGACCGTCGTCGGGTGTGCGCGCGTACTCGGAAACATGCGCAATGCGCGCAAGAGAACGATCAACTGGCGCGTGATCGCGCGCGCCTCCCGACGTTCTTCACGCTTCACGGCGCCGCGCGCTTGCTGGACACGCAAACGCGCGGCTTCGTACTCGGCCAGCGTTTGCACGTACAGCGTCATGCCAGACACGTCCGCCGGCACGAAGTAGCCCGGCGGGAACCGGTCGAATTCCCGATGCCACAGGCGCAACAGCGCGGCTTCCAACGGCGGCGGCGCCAGTTGTCCGCGCGCGTTGGTCAGTTCGTCATTTCGCGGCCGTCCCATCTGGGTTTCCTCCACAATAAGTGCTTGGCGGGTTGGGCGGCCGGTAGACGGGTCGGTCGCCGCTTCTGAGGGCTCCCCCCCCGTGCCCACCGTCGCCCCGCTCGGGCAGTAGCAGACACAAGGAAGGAACAAATGACTGAACCGACAAAACGCACACTGAGTGATGCCGTGCCTGCTTCGTGGATCACCGCCTATGACCACGTTTGGGTCACCGTTTACAGCATCGCTCTCGGATCGGAACCGGAATTTCGTCAGGCGAAACGAATCGTTCTGCCGGATGCCATGCTGATCGCGTGCTGGGGCTCGGTGGATTATCTAGATGGTTCGTCTGTACAACCGCGCTTTACTCCCGAAGGCGACGTGTTCATCGAAGGCGAGATAACGAAGAGAAACTCAAAGGAAGGAGCGTGGCTGGCAGTGTTCCAGCCGTGCAATACAGATCAACCTACTAACGAGTACGCGCTGAAGGTAAACGCCAGCGTTCTTTCATCGCTGCTCATCGCCCTGACTACGAGGAACTTCGCTTACTCCCGATTGTTCGACAACTGCCTGTCGTTGACGTCTGACATGACGACAGCGGCGAGCCCGCCCGTGTTGAATCCATACGGCTTCGATACTCCGTCCCGTGACGGATTGGACGTGTTCCGACACGGAGCAGACGCGTTGGCGGCGATGTCGGGCAAGGAGCGACGCATGATTGAACTTTCCCTTCATTGGTTCGACAAATCGAATCGTTCCCTCGGTGTTGACAGCTTCCTGAGTTGCTGGATCGCGATTGAGACCTTGGCAATGCCCGACACAACCGACATAAAGCCGATCAACGTGCGCCTTGGGACCGTGTACGGCATCACGTCGAGAGAGGCGGCCGAACGCTTCTGTGTTGGCCGCCTGTTCGGCCTCCGCAGCCGAATCGTCCACGATGGCGCAGACCTGACCATTCAGGCTCAACTGAGCGACTACATGTTTTCGCTTTACAAAGACCTCCTTCACCATGCGCTCGGCATGCCTACAGATCATCTCGGAAGAATTGCGCTGGCTCCTGACTTCCGGTTCGATGACCTTTTGAAACCGCTGCACCCTACGGCTTCTGTTGCGCAGTGATCTCGTTGCTGTCGCGCCTGTCACGCTGGAACACGCCGCGCGACGTCGTCGCCGCTTCGAAGCGCTCGCGCAACTTCGCCGCAGCAACGGGCATGAAGTTCAGGTCATTCACAACCCATTCGCACAACGCATCGAGCAGTGCGCGCGTAGCGGTGTCGGGTTTGTTCGCCATATCTTTTCCCTCACCATTCAACGTCGGAAACGCCGGCGACCATGCCGGGACGGCGCATCGTCCAATTGACTTGCAGGATCAGGCGAACACCAATCGCATCCTGTTGGAACAGGGAAGTGATGGGCGTTGCCATCGTGCCGTCGTTGATGGCGTCGGGCGCGTCGTCCATGTGCAGCGTTGCATTGCGGCTCATTTCGAACTGCGGCGCATCGTCACTCACCGTGACAAAGTCGGCGGCATCCACGGCAATGACAGTTCCCACCGGCACGCTGTTGCTCACAATCACATGAGCAATCGCCACTTTGCGCGCTGCTTCGGGCCACACCAAAGAGCCGGCCGCATCGGTCGTCAGGGACAGGGTCAATGCCTGCAACGGATTCAACAGCAACACCAGACGGCGGCCGCCACCGGCCAACAGGATCGGCGCAATCGCGGTTTTCAGGTCCACGACGATGTCGGCCAACGTCGCGCCTGCACTCGGCGTCAACGTGACGCCGTTGAGCAACCCGGCCGGACGAACCGCCGTGGCCGGATTGGCGTCGAGGAATCGCGTGTCCAGCACGCCGGCGGTATCTTCCACCATGGCCTGCCGCAAGAACGATTCCATGTCGGCTGCATCTTTCATTTCCGATGACATGGCGGTCAACGCGCCCATCTTTTTCGGACCCAGCAAGGCGGCCAGCACCGTGCCTTTCTTCACCGGGATCGGCTGGTTTTCGCCGATGAAATCACCGGCCAGCGTCGGCGTGGCGCTGCGTCCCGGTACGCGCACCTTGCCGTTACGGAACGTCGCGCGCTGGCCCAGCGCCGCCAGTTGTGCAAACGCGCTTTCCGGCGCAAGCACGGTGAAGAATTCGGCCATCGTTTCACGCGCCAGTGCACCGGCCCATTCCGGCACGCTGGTCAACGCCGGATCAACGGCGGCCTTCTGATGCAGCAAGTAGCCGGCCAGTCGCACGTCGTCGCGATAGACGCGCTGGGCAGCCACGTGCGCCGGCAGGTCGTTCAAGAAGCCGTGGACATTCGCCACCGCTGAACGGAACAGCGCGTCGGCCAGCGGACGACGGGCAATGCGGCGGCGGGTCAGTCGTTGAGGTTCGTGAAGTACGGCGTTCATTTCGTCATTCCTTCAATCGCGACGCGTCAGCGTCGGGGGATGGGCCGTCGTCGGCGGGCAAGGTCATTGCAAGCGCATGGGCGGCGGCAGCGGTTTCGAGCAACAGGCGACGCAAGTGCACGGTCGGACTCGGGCTCTGAGGGCGCCGGATGATGCGGCGCAGCGATTCCTGGCGTTCGCTGTCGGCCGCTTCGCACTGGCGTGCGGCGTGGGCTCGCTGACGCTGGTGTTCGGCCAGCAACAGATCGCGCGCGGCCTGATTCGCGCCGTTCCACAACGGCACCGGTATACCGGCGCTCAGGTCGGCGTCGCATAGCGTGTCGGGGTTGATGGTCATGTCTTCGCCCTCGCACCTCGGTTTTTGCGCAGGGCCTTTTCGGCGCTGGTGCGCGCCGCGTGCGCCGTGAGCAAGACCTTCGCCGCCGGCCTGTAGCCGTCGGCGGCGAAGGTCGCGAGCGTCAGTTCGAACAGGTCGCGCTGCTCGGCGACGACGCGCAACAGCGTGTCGTTCATGTCGAACAACTCAGCCACTTGCGCGCGCAGGTCGTCCGGATTGTCGGTGTCATGGGTCAACGTCTTCATGGCTGGGGCCTCGTGTGGCATTGGGCGGGCGCACTGCTCCAAGGACGTGCAGGCCTCCATCGACTACTCCTCCGCTCCTCCCCTCCCCCTATAGGGGAGGGGGCGGAGGAGTAGTCAGTGGACTGGTGGCCGCGCGCCCCGGAGACGTACAGGCGCGGAGGAGTCGCGGAAGAGTCGAAACTTCGGCAGGACAAGGCTTTCATGACGACCCCTCGCCTGACTCCTCGGGCGCGGAGGAGTCGCGCGGCGTGGAGTACACGTCCACCAGCCCTTTGCAGCGCGGAACGGCCTGTTTCTGGCTGGTCAGGCGGCGCGCGTTCACGGCGGCGTTGAGGTGCGGCAGCGCCCAATCCGACGAATGCTCACAGCGCTTGGACACGGCGTTGACCGTGACAGGCGTTCTCTCCGCTTCAAGCGCGCGCACTGCCTCGATGACGTCCCACATGGCCGCTTCACGCGCGGCGGCCTTGCCCGTCTCGCGCGTGTGGGCGGACGACGCGCGCAGGTACGCGACCTGTTCCTGCCACGACATCGGGGCCAGCACGTCGGGCGTCGGGATCGGCAACAGCGCCGGGCCGTAGTCGTTCACGTACTGACGCAGGTAGATCGGCGGCGGCGTTGCCGCCTTGCTCGCGTCCAGCGGCACCAGCACCACGACCCTGTGGCCGCGTTCGTGCGTCGGCGAGGCGTCGTCCACGATGCGGCGCAACAGCGTGCGCTTGTCACTCTCGGAGAACGCGAAACGGTCGCTGCCAAGGTTGACCAGCACGACGTTCTGGCGCGAATTGGCGACCAGAGCAGTGCCACCGCGAATGTCGGCCGTTGACAGGTTCAGGTCGCGCACGTTCTGCGCTGCGGCCTGACTGAGATGGTGTGAAAGCACCGTGGCAAGGCCGCAATGGCGGGCAACGCGACGTGCGGCGTCAGCGAGCAAGCGCAGTGGCAGGTTGGATTCGTCGCAGTCGTTGAGCGTGCTGGCCGTTTCGAACACGACCATTCCAAACCGGAAGTCACCCCGCATGCGTTGTGCGCGCATGATGGCCTCGCACAATGGCTCCACAATTTCGCCAACCTGCGGCTGTCGGTTCTTGCTTTGCACAAGCGCGCGACTGCGAGCGAAAATGTCGTCGTTGAGGTCAAGCACGAACAAGCCACTGCGCACGGCCTCGCCGGCTCCTCTATTGCGCTGCTCTGCCGCCTCCGCGCACGCGGCGATTTTCGCCAGCATTTGTTCGCGGCTGTCTTCCGCCGTGACGAACAGCGTGGCATGGCCCGGCACACTGGGCGCCATTCCACCGACGTTCACGCCAGCTCGCAGTGCGGCTGCAAAGCCGGTAAGGGCAAACGTCTTGCCGTCGCGTTGAATGCCGGCCAACACCGCGAGGTCATCGACGGCGAACAGGCCCGCGTCACCGCGTCGGAATACATGCGGGTGCTGCTTGTCGGCGTTGGCGAATTCCTCCGGCGTGCCGTGCGTCATGCGCGCGACCAGTGCTTTGGCTAGGGCTTCGGCCGCCGCCTTGGCGCGCTCGGCCGCCGCGCGCTGGGCGGCGCTTGCGAAACCGGAGTAGCTGCCGTCGGCGCTCATGGCGGACGCGCGTCGTTACAGGTTGGCGTGCGATTCAACGGGGCGGCGCTGCGATGTGCCCGGCACGGGGCCAAAGCGCACGTCCGCGTATGTCATCGACAAACGCGCGGCCACGTCGTTAAGAACCGCGCCGTGCCATGCCACGATGCGCGGCGACAGGCGCGTGCCGGGAGGGATGACGCCTTCCGCGACGCGCTGGTACCACGTCGAACGCGGGATCGGCAGACGGCCCGTGATGGGCGGCGCCGCATTGGGATCGCCGACGATTTCGGCGATGCGATAGAAACGCGTTTCGTCAAAAATCTTCGGGAACTGGTCGGCGTTCATTGCGCTGCACCGGACTGGTGAAAACGGCGCCGACCGTACTCTCTTTTTTCTTCACGTAAACCAGCGCACTTATCCCGAGATTGTTTTAGTGGATCTCAGCGGTCCTTGGCGGATTGTGGCGCATCATGACGCATTGCAATTCTCCCGACGAACGGCAGTTTGCGTCAACGTTTCGAGTCACAGAACGTTGCCCAGTCCTGCATCAATGCGCGGCGCTTTTCCAATGCCGTCTGCCGACGATATGCTGCTTCCACTTTCGATTTCAGTTTGTGCGCGAGCGCGAGTTCGGCCAAGTTTTCGTCGTGCGTGGTTTCGTCACCGACCCAATCGCGAAAGCTGCTACGGAAGCCGTGCACGGTCAGTTCGCTGTAGCTCGGGTCCAACGCTTGCAGGCAGTTCAACACCGAATCCGTGGACATGGTCGGCGACTTCGCACCGCTACCGGGGAACACGTACACGGCCGACAGTTTCGGCAGGCTGTCCACCAGCGCGCGCAGGGTCGGCGACAACGGAACGGTGTGGTCCTGCCGCATCGACTTCGGGCCCTTCATGCGCGAAGCCGGAATCGTCCACGTGTTCGCCTTCAAGTCGAATTCCGACCACTTCGCACCGGTGACTTCGCCGACGCGCAGGCACGACAGGATGGTCATGCGCAGCGCGCGTGCCGCCTGCGTTTCCTTCACACGAATCAACTTCATGCACTTGGGCACGTCCTTGTACGGTAGCGCCTCGCGGTTCTTCACGTCCTTGAGCGCTTCCGGCGCCGCCAACAGGTTCTGCAAATGCCCCTTCCAGCGTGCCGGGTTCTCCCCGCTGCGCAGCTTCATGGTCGTGGCCCAATCCAACACGTTCTCAACGCGCTGACGCACGCGCGTGGCGGTTTCGGTTTTCGTCGCCCAGATCGGCTCAAGCGCGGCCATCACGTCGTCGGTGCTGATCGTCGCCACGTCCTTCGCCATCAGGTTCGCGGCGTGCTGCGTCACGCTGTTGGTCCATTGGGATTTGTGTTTGGCGTTCTTCCAGCCGTCCGCGCGGCTGGCGACGAACAGGTCCAAGCACTCGCCGAAGGTCTTCCTGTTCGTGGCGGCTTCGGTCTGGTTCCTGCGAACGCGCTGCGCGCGGTCGATGGGATCGACGCCCCGGTCCAACAGCTTGCGGCAGGCGTCGGCCTTGCGCCGCGCCTCGGCCAGCGTGACGACGGTCAGCGACCCCAGCCCCTTGTCGCGATGCTTGCCGGTCGTCCGAGACCGGTAACGGAACACCCAGCTACGGGCGCCGGTCGGGCCGATGTTCAACAACAGTCCGTTGCCGTCGAGGTAGCGGCCGGGCTCGGTCAGAGTCGCCGCGTCGCGGGCGGTCAGGCGCTTGGTCAGGCGTGGCATTCGTCGTCACTCGGTCGGTCCGGAAGGCCGTCGGAGGTTCGAATCTCGATAGGGTCCAAAACGGGCCGATTTTCGACCTGCTTTGTCCCCTACATTATCCCCTACGCCAGCAGCGATTTCGGCGGATTCTCGCTTACTCCAACGCAGTCCCGCAAGGGTCGCAAACCCCTGTAAAACGTGTATGATGCCGACCTCGCCGGAGTAGTCCGGACCCCTAAAAGGCGGTCCCTCTCTCCGCCAGATTCGAAAAGCCCCGCTGACGGCGGGGCTTTTGATGCAAGTCTCTATGGTGGCCCCGTCGGCCCCTCGCGACGCTAGGTTGAAAATCCCGCCAGGGCCGGAAGGCAGCAACGGTATCGACTGATGCGGGTGCCGAGGTCAGCCGGCGGGGTCATCGCCATTTCGCATGCTGCGCATACGAAATCCCAAGATTCGCGCCGCGAATCTCGGGCCCCGGCTATGTGCTTCCGATCCCTGCCCCTGCCGGGGCGCCCCCTTACCAAGGGGGCTGTTGCGGCTTGACGCTCGACGCTGGCCCTGCGCGCGGGTCCATCAATGCAACGAAGAGCCGTCGTCCCGGCGAAGGCCGGGAACCAGGCCCGCAGCGCACGGGCACGTCCACACCGGCGCTCCACCTCTCGCGTCATTCCAGCGAAGGCTGGAATCCATCTTGATCTCGGCCCGCGCGCACAAGACGCAAGCTCACGCGCCGCGATTTATTCCACGATCCCCAGCGCATCCGGCTCGCGCCCGGTCTTCCAGTGGTCCACGACCTTCCACTGCGCGGTGTCGATCACCGCGATCTCGTCGCCGCCACTGATGGCGGCATACACGCGCGGCTTCTTCGGATCGGCAATGACGCCGATCGGCAACGCGGCGCTGCCGAGCATGGTTTCGCGGTATTCGACGCCCGGACGCGAGAGGGTCACGGTGCGTTCGACTTCGAACGTGCTTGCGTCGATTACCGACAACGTGGCCGCGCGCGCGTTGGTCACCAACGCGTGGTTTCCGTCGGCGGTGAAGACGACGCGGATCGGGTAGCCCTCACTGGCGATGGTGTGGCGGATCGCCAACGTCTTCGGGTCGTGCACGGTTACCGTCCCGGCTTCGCGATTGCTCACCCACACGTCGCCACTGGCCGTATGCACCGCAACGCCTTCGGCGCCCGCGCCCGCCGGGACTTCATGGGTCTTCGTCCTGGTGGACAGGTCGACGCGGCTCACGGTGCCGGTGTCGATCTTGGTGACGAACGCCGCCTTTCCATCGGCAGACAGCGCCACCATGTGACCGCGCCCCTCGCCCAGGTCGATCGCATGTTCGACGCGACCGTTGACCACATTGACCAGCAGCAGCTTGCGGGAGCCTTCGGTGGTCACCACCGCGCGCTTGCCGTCGGGCAGCAGGCGCATGCCGTGCGGCTTGCCGTTGTCGCCCAGGTCGATGGTGCGCGCGCCACCCGGCTTGCCGAATTCGAGCACGGTGATGCTGTGGCCCGGCGTCGCTCCGCCGTAGTTGCTGACCAGCGCGAAATGGTTGTCGCGACTCACGACGATTTCGTGCGGCCCCTGCCCCGTCGCGAATTCGCCCACGCGCGCGCCGTCGCTGGTCGACAGGCGCCAGACGGTATCCGCGGACTTGTTGCCCACCAGCAGGTCGCCGGCGAAGGCGGGCGCGGGTGCAAACATCGCGACGATGTAAAGCGGGAGCACGAGATCGCGGATCACGGGATTCTCCGGTGTCAGGGCTTCGAGTCAGGGCTTCGAATCGGGATGGAGCCAGCCGGCGTCGCCTTCGGCATAGCGCTCGTGCTTCCAGATCGGCACGCGCGCCTTCACTTCGTCGATGACGTAGCGGCATGCGGCGAACGCGGCGTCGCGATGCGCGGCGCTGACGCCGACCCAGACGGCCATCTCGCCGATGGCGAGCTCGCCGACGCGATGCACGCAATGCACATCGAGGATGTCGAACTTCGCGCACGCCTCGTCGAGCACTTTCTCGCCTTCGGCTTCCGCGAGTACTTCGTAGGCTTCGTAGCGCAGGCCGAGCACGTCGCGGCCATCGTTATGGTTGCGCACCCAGCCTTCGAAACTGGCGTAACCGCCAACGCGGTCGTCGAGCAGTTGCGCGCGCAGCGTGGCGGTGTCGATGGGGGTTTGCGCGAGGGAGAAGCGGGTCATGGCAGGTGATTTTGGCACTCGGAGAGCGCAGTGGTTACGCGGGAGCAATGCGAGGTGATGCGTTGTGTCGGCCTGGGTCCCGGCCTTCGCCGGGATGACGGTTGCTTGGGCGCGGGCGCACTCATCCTCCGCTTACGGGCGGAATGAAAGCCACTTCGCTACCGTCCCGGACTTCGTCGCCCCAACGTGCGAAGGAGCCATCGACCGCGACGCGCAGGCGTTCGACCGGAAGCACGAAGCCATGGCGTTCACGCAACGCGCCGTAGAGCGTGCGCAGGTCGCCACCGGTTTCGACGGCTTCCGACGCAAGACCCGCGGCGTCGCGCAGGCTGGCGAAATACAACACGGTCACCTTCGCCATCACATCGCTCCGAAATCGTGCTTGCCGCCGCGTTTACCCAGCAGCTTCGCCGGACCCAGCACGATGCGATGCGACAGCGCCTTGCACATGTCGTACACGGTGAGCGCGGCGACGGTGGCGCCGGTCAGCGCTTCCATTTCAACACCGGTGCGATGCGTGGTCTTCACCGCGCATTCGATGCGCAGCGACGCGTCGCCGTCCCAGTCGATGGCGATTCGGCAGCCGTCGATCGGCAACGGATGGCAGAACGGGATCAGCTCGTGCGTGCGCTTCACCGCCATCGTGCCGGCGACGATGGCGGTTTCGACGATGCCGCCCTTCGCGCTCTTCAGGCCCGAAGCGCGCAACTGCCGTGCGACATCGACGGGAAAGCGGACGCGACATTCGGCATGGGCCTCGCGCCGGGTGGCCTCCTTCGCCGAGACGTCGACCATCGCGGGGCGACCCTTCGGGTCGATGTGCGTGAGCTTTTTCGCGGGCTTTTTCATGCGGGTATTGTGGCTGCGAGAGAGGTGGGATGCACGAGACGGAAGGTCTGCACCGGCTTCGGATGTTGGACCGAAGCCATCCGCGGCGTTGCGTAGCCGACTCCGGGAAGCCCGGCCCGGCCATCCCTGGCGGGCGATCGCGCACGCGCGGACCAGTGGTCCGCAAGCGCGTGCGCTCACCCGCCAATCAGGAACATTTCCACATGCCTGCGAGAGGCACCCGCCGCGCCGCGCATCTCGCTGTACCGGTCGCCGCGACGCGTCCACACCGTCGAAACACGCTCGCGCAGCGCATCCACGCCCAGAGCGAGCGCGGGCCGCAGGTCCTGTCCGTCGCCCGCGAACAGGCAGGTATACAGGCGTCCGTCGGCGGAGACGCGGGCGCGGTGGCAATCGCCGCAGAACGGCGCGCTCACCGAACTGACGAAACCCACTTCGCCCTCTCCGTCCTCGAAGGCGTAGCGCGACGCGACTTCACCACGGTAATTCGCTTCCAGCGCGCGCAACGGCCAGCGCGCCGCGATACGGTCGCGCAGTTCGGCGGACGGCACGACGCGATCGCGCGACCATTCGTTGCACGTGCCCACGTCCATGAACTCGATGAAGCGCACGACGTGTCCGGTGCCGCGGAAACGCGATACCAGCGGAAGTACCTGGTCGTCGTTGATGCCACGCTCGACGACGCAGTTGATCTTGATCGACTCGAAACCCGCCGAACGCGCCGCTTCAATGCCGGCCATGACGTCGACGATTTCGCCGCGGTCGCCGGTCATTTCGCGATAACGCACCGGATCCATCGCATCCAGGCTCACCGTGATGCGTCCCAGCCCGGCCTCGCGCAGCGCACGCGCCTGCGCGGCGAGCAGCGATCCGTTTGTGGTCAGCGCGATGTCGTCCAGGCCCGGAATGCGCGCCAGCCGCCCGATCAGCGTCGGCAATCCCTTGCGAAGCAAGGGCTCGCCGCCGGTGAGGCGCAGCTTGTGCACGCCGAGCTGGGCAAAGCCGCGCACCAGGGTTTCGATTTCGTCGAACGACAGGCGCGTGGCCGAATCGAAGCCGTAATCGTCCGGCACGCGATCGGCCGGCATGCAGTACGGGCAGCGGAAATTACAGGCTTCGATCACCGACAGCCGCAGGTCGCGCAGCGGCCGGCCGCGCAAGTCCAGCGGAAGTGCGGTCGCGGGCGGCACGGAATGCGGCGCGGCGGCGTTCATGCCGTCTCCACGCGCTCGGTCGAGGGTTCTTCCAGCGTAACCACCTGGCCCGGGTGCGCCACGCGGTAACCGCGCGCGGCGAGGATCTCACCTTCCTCGCGATTGCCGTAGTGGTAGAGCAGGCAGCGTTCGAGCAACGCGTCGGAATACTCCCGTTCGAGGTCTTCGATGCCGCTGTGCGACGGATTGCCGTGCAGCGCGCAGTCGTGGGCGATCAGCTCGCCGGCATCGGCGTAGCGCGCGAGCATTTCGGGGATCGGGCGCGTGTCGCCGGTCCACACCATGCTGCCGTGCAGGCGCAGGCCGAACGCGGTTTCGGGCCAGTGATGCCGCGTCGGGAACACTTCCAGCCGCACGCCGTCGTGCCAGAACGAACCGCCGACCGGGATCACCTGGAACGCGTCCCAGAAGTTCACGCCGCCTTCGGCCAGCGCGTTCGGGTAGTCGCCCACGCGCTGGTGCAGCAGCGGCACCACCGGCGCCGGCACGTACAGGCGCACGCGGCCGCGGCGGGCTTCATCGAAATAGCTGGAGACGAACAGGCGTTCGAAGCCGGCGACGTGGTCCAGGTGCGTATGCGTGATGAACAGCGCGCGCGGCATGTCGCCGTAGTACGCCTGGTAGGCGGTGAGGCCTTCGCCGCCGCAGTCGATCGTCAGCCACGGCGCGCCGTCGCGCTCGATGGTCGCCATCGCCGAACCAAGCTCGACCGCCGACGCATTGCCGACGCCATGCAGACGCAGTTGCCACGTCATCTCAGTAGCCTCGTTCCCACGCCCGATCGTACGCCGCACGCAGGCGGGCGTAATCGCGTTCGACTTCCCCGGCCGTGCGCTTCCCGCGCAGCTTCAGCAGCGAGCGCTTGAGTCGCGCGAGGTTGCGTTCGCGCCAGCCGGTGGCCGGAATGCGGACGCGACCGCGGTCGAGGTCGATGACCCAGCCTCGCCCGGTCGTGGTGAACAAAAGGTTGTGGGCGTTGAGGTCGGCATGGTCGAGCCCAGCGCGATGGGCGCGGGCGATCAGCCTTCCGGCCTCTTCCCAGGGCGCGCCGTCGCCAGCGACCGCAGCGCGATCGGCGAGCGAGCGTACGTCGTCCAGGCGTTCGAGCAGGATCGCGGCACGGTAGAACAAGCCGTCGCGGCGGTAGCAGGCGGCGATGGGCCGGGGCACGGGCACGCCCTTCTCCGCCATCGCGCGGGTCAGACGGAACTCGGCGAAGCTGCGCGTGCTGGCCGCGCCATGCCACCAGTACCGGTCGCGGCTGACCTTCGCCACCATTCCGCCGCGCAGGTAGCGGCGCAGCAGGACCGGGCCGAAAGGCGCATCGATGAACCACGCACCGCCGCGTCCGCCGCTTTCCACCGGGCGCGCGCGTTGCTGCCAGAACGAAGGCACGAACCAGCCCGGGCTTGCTTGCCGCACCCGGTTACGGTCGAACAGAATGGCTCCGTACCCGCTGTCGTCGCGGAACGGCGTCATCTCTTCGGCAGCATCGAACCCCGTCATTGTCCGGAGTCTAGCAATTCACGTGTCCGCTGCCTCCTCCACTGCGCCTTCGGCGCCCGCTTCGATCTGCCTGCTGCGCCTGTCCGCCCTGGGCGACGTAACCCATGTCGTGCCACTGGTGCGCACGCTGCAGTCGGCATGGCCGCAGGTGCGGCTGACGTGGGTGATCGGCAAGGGCGAACACCGCCTCCTCGCCGGACTGCCCGGCGTGGACTTCGTCGAGTACGACAAGAAGACCGGGCTGGCCGGCATGCGCGCTTTGCGCCGCGAACTGCGCGAGCGCCTCGGCGAGGCGGGTCGTTTCGACGTGCTGCTGCAGATGCAGGTGGCCGCACGCGCGAACCTGTTGTCGGCCTTCATCCCGGCGCGCCGGCGCGTGGGCTACGACCGCTCGCGTTCGAAGGACCTGCACGGCCTGTTCGTCAACGAACGCATTCCCGATCGCCCCGGCATCCACGTGCTTGATGCCATCGGCAGCTTCTGCGAGCCGCTGGGGCTGCACCAGGATCACGTGCGCTGGGACCTTCCGGTGCCGGACGACGCACGCCACTGGGCTCGCGAGCAATGGCCGCAGGACGCCGTGCCGACCTTGCTGATTTCGCCGTGTTCGAGCCACGAGCTGCGCAACTGGCCGGCCGAGCGATTGGCCGCCGTCGCCGATCACGCGGCCGGACGCGGCTGGCGTGTCGTCCTGTGCGGCGGGCGCAGCGAACTCGAACGCGCCACGGGCGATGCGATCCTCGCGTCGATGGAGCACGCGGCGCTGGACCTGATCGGCAAGGACACGCTCAAGCAGTTGCCGGCGTTGCTCGAACGCGGCCAGTTGCTGATGACGCCCGACTCCGGCCCGATGCACATCGCCAACGCGATGGGCACGAAGGTGCTGGGCCTGCACGCCGCGAGCAATCCCGCGCGCAGCGGCCCGTACAGCGATCGCCGGTATTGCGTGGATCGCTACGACGACGCCGCGCGCAAGTACCTGGGCAAGCCGGCATCCGAATTGCGCTGGGGCACGAAGATCGAGCATGCCGGCGTGATGGACCTGATCACCGTGGACGACGCCATCGCCGCGTTCGAGCGCTATTGCGCCGACCATGCGATCGCGCCGTCGCAGGAGGAAACCTGATGGCCGCCTGGTTCACCATCGTCGCGCCGCTGCTGCCGGAACTCATCCGCGCCGCACGACCGATGTTCACCCGCAGCCGCGAGCCGTCGCAGATCCCGCAGCAGATCCGGGAACTGCAGGATGCGGTCGATCACAACGACCAGGCCATCAAGACGCTGGCCAGCGAAATGGAGCAGACGCTGTCGGCACTGAAGCAGGCCTCCGCGCAGCTGGAAGCGACGCTGGTCGATCTTCGTCGCCAGCAGATCGAACACGAACGCCGGCTGCAGGTCCTGCAATGGGTGGCCGGCGTTGCGGTTACCGCGGCGGCGCTGGCGTTCGGGGTGGCGGTTTATGCGTTGACGCGCTGAGGCGCTGAGGCGCTGTAGTCCGGCGCCGAAGGCTCACGTACGCACGGCGATCCGACTGCGGGATGGACTCGCGCCATCCATGGCGCTCGCCTTGCGGCGCTTCGCGCCTCCAGGCAGCCTTCGGCTGTCCAAATCGGCAGTCCTGCCGATTTGTCGAACCGAGTGTTCTCACCAAGTCCTCGCTCTCAGCCCGGACAAAAAAGAAAACGCCCCCTTGCGGGGGCGTCTTCTTTTTTGTCTGGCGGAGAGGGAGGGATTCGAACCCTCGGTACGCTATAAACGTACGCCTGATTTCGAGTCAGGTACATTCAACCACTCTGCCACCTC
>Ga0209257_1002558_pt1 | contig 17734 bp, 14 predicted proteins | sample AraplaCvi_mCL_r2_FD_184277 | JGI IMG/M metagenome (GOLD analysis project Ga0209257, IMG submission 184277) | Arabidopsis root microbial communities from North Carolina, USA - plate scrape MF_Cvi_mCL_r2 (SPAdes) (version 2) | ecosystem: Host-associated > Plants > Roots > Endosphere | place: USA...
CTGCTCTTCCAGCGCGAGGATTACGAGCGCCTGGGCAACTTCATCAAATGCAACCCGGCGATCAAGGACGGCAGCGACCGCCAGGCGCTGATCAAGGCGCTGGCCGATGACGTGATCGACGTGCTGGCCACCGACCACGCCCCGCATACCCTGGAAGAAAAATCCCAGACCGACTACGCCAAGGCGCCCGGCGGCCTGCCGCTGGTGCAGTTCGCGCTGGTGGCGGCACTGGAGCTGGTGCACGAGAAGAAGTCCAGCCGCGCGCGCATCGTGCAGAAGTTCGCCCACGCCCCGGCGCAGCTGTTCGACGTGGCCGAGCGCGGCTTCCTGCGCGAGGGCTACTGGGCCGACCTGGTGCTGGTGGAGGACGAACCCTTCACCGTCAGGCGCGAGGACGTGCTGTCCAAGTGCGGCTACTCGCCCTTCGAGGGCACGACCTTCCAATCGCGCGTGGCCGCCACCTGGGTCAACGGCCGCATGGCCTGGAATGGCGAACAGCTGGTCGGCACCCCGCGCGGCGAGCGCCTGACCTTCGACCGATGAGCGACATGCTGTTGCGTGGCGCGCGGCGCTGCGCCCGCTCCGCGGTGGTCGCGCTGGCGCTGACGGCAAGCTTGTGCGGGGTCGGCGCTGGTCCGGCCAGCGCCCAGCAGGCGCCGGCGGGCGTGGTGTTTCCCGACAGCGTTTCCCAGGGCGCGATGGTCATCGGCAAGGTGCCGCCCGGCTCGACCGTCCGCTTTGACGGCCGCACCCTGCGGACCACCGGCTACGGCACGGTGGTGTTCGGGGTCGGACGCGACGCCCAGGGCCCGCTGGTGCTCAGCGTCGCGCCGCCAGGCCAGGCCGGCGCGACGGTGAACATCGCGGTGACCCCACGCGACTGGCCGACCGAACGCGTCAACGGCGTGCCGCCCAAGACCGTCAACCCGCCGCCGGCGATCGCCGAGCGCATAAAGCGCGAGCAGGCCCAGGTCACCGCTGCGCGCGCGCAGGACCGGGATCTCACCGACTTCACCCAGGCCTTCATCTGGCCGGTGCAGGGACGCATCAGCGGGCGCTTCGGCAACGCCCGGGTGTACAACGGCCAGCCCGGCAGCGGCCATTCGGGCATGGATATCGCCGTGCCCACCGGCACGCCGGTCAAGGCGCCGGCCGGCGGCGTGGTGACCTTCGTCGGACCGGACTTGTACCTGACCGGCGGCACGCTGCTGCTGGATCACGGTTTCGGCATCAGTTCCAACTTCCTGCACCTGTCGCGCATTGACGTGAAAGTCGGCGACCGCGTGCAACAGGGCCAGGTGATCGCGGCGGTCGGGGCCACCGGCCGGGCGACCGGGCCCCACCTGCATTGGGGGATGAACTGGTTCGACACCCGCATCGATCCGCTGCTGGTGCTGGAGCGCGCCAAGCCGTAGAGCGAGGCCAACGGGACGCGAGAGCTCCTGCCGGAGTTTCTGTGGAAGAGGCTTCAGCCGCGAAGAGGCTTTTCCAGTGAAGCCTCTTCGCGGCTGAAGCCGCTCCCACAAGGGTGCAAGATGCATTCGGCTCGTTTTGACGCTCTCTCCATCGTCGATCCTGCTGAGCCTGGCCCGCGCCACGCGGCAGGGAGCAGCGCTCGCCGCACCAAGATCGAGCCGCGCTCATTCTCATTGCGACTCTGCACATCGAACGTGCCGCCAGGCGCCCCCGGTGGCCTTACCTGGCTCCAGCTGCGGCAGGGACCGGCGGCGATACCGCACTCCGACGGGCTGGCCTCTCCAAAGGCGAGTTCGTGCCTCCAGGACAAGACGTGACAGCGCGCGTTGGACCGCCCTGCCCGTGCTTGCGCACCTGCCCAGTTTAGACCCTCGGGCGCCGCCGTCGTGCCGGACTCGCCAAACAGGCGCGACATTGCTTATAAGGGAAGCGTGCCGCGCCCGCTGGCTCGCAGGGGCCGACACCCTCCTCCATGACCCCACCGTGCAGGAAACATCGGCATGTCCGACACCCAGCTCAAGCCCACGCTCGGCACCCTGCACCTGTGGGGCATCGCCGTCGGGCTGGTGATCTCGGGCGAATACTTCGGCTGGAGCTATGGCTGGGGCGTGGCCGGCACTCTGGGGTTCCTGGTCACCACGGTGCTGGTGGCGGCGATGTATACCTGCTTCATCTTCAGCTTCACCGAGTTGACCACGGCCATCCCGCATGCCGGCGGCCCCTTTGCCTACAGTTGGCGGGCGTTCGGACCGCTGGGCGGAATGATCGCCGGCATTGCCACGCTGATCGAGTTCACCTTCGCCCCGCCCTCGATCTCGATGGCCATAGGCGCCTACCTCAACGTGCAGTTCCCCGGCCTGGACCCGCGCATGGCCGCGGTGGGCGCCTACCTGGTCTTCATGGGCTTGAACATCGTCGGGGTCAGTATCGCGGCAACCTTCGAGCTGGTGGTCACGGTGCTGGCGGTGATCGAACTGCTGGTGTTCATGGGCGTGGTGGCGCCGGGCTTTTCCCTGTCCCGTTTCATGCTCGACGGCTGGGCCGGCAGCGAGAGCTTCGATGGCAAGGCCGTGGCCGGCATCTTCGCCGCCATTCCCTTCGCCATCTGGTTCTTCCTGGCCATCGAGGGCGCGGCCATGGCCGCCGAGGAAGCCAAGGAGCCCAGGCGCACGATTCCCCGGGCCTACATCGCCGGCATCCTGACCCTGGTGACACTGGCGTTCGGGGTGATGATCCTCGCCGGCGGTGTGGGCGACTGGCGGTCACTGAGCAACATCAACGACCCGCTGCCGCAGGCGATGAAGGCGGTGGTCGGCAACGACTCGACCTGGCTGCACATGCTGGTGTGGATCGGCCTGTTCGGGCTGGTGGCCAGCTTCCACGGCATCATCCTGGGCTACTCGCGCCAGTTCTTCGCCCTGGCCCGCGCCGGCTTCCTGCCGCACGGACTGGCCAGGCTGTCGCGCTTCCGCACGCCGCACCGGGCGATCCTGGCCGGCGGCGTGATCGGCATCGCCGCGATCTTCAGCGATGGCCTGGTGCAGCTGCAGGGCATGAGCCTGACCGCGGCGATGATCACCCTGTCGGTGTTCGGCGCGGTGGTGATGTACCTGATGAGCATGCTCAGCCTGTTCAAGCTGCGCCGGGCCGAGCCGGACCTGCCCCGCAGTTTTCGTGCGGCCGGCTATCCGCTGGTGCCGGCGATCGCACTGGTGCTGGCGCTGCTGTGCCTGGTGACGATGGTGTGGTTCAACCCGCTGCTGGCCGCGATCTTCGTGGGCCTGATGGCCACGGGCATGGCGCTGTGCCAGCTGAGCCTGCGCCGCGGTGGCATCCGCGCCGACGCGGCGCTGGCGCCGCACTGACATGGCCGGTTTCTCCACGCTCGCCGGCGGACAGCGGTGGCGCTTTGGCGACCTCAAGACGCTGCTGGCCAAGGCCACGCCCAGGCGCGCGGGCGACCAGTTGGCGGGCATCGCCGCCGACAGCGACCGCGAGCGCGTGGCCGCGCAGATGGCCCTGGCCGAGGTGCCCTTGCGCCATTTCCTCGAGGAGGCGGTGATTCCTTACGAGCAGGACGAGGTCACCCGCCTGATCATCGACCGCCACGACCGCCAGGCCTTCGCCCCGGTGGCGCACCTGACCGTGGGCGACTTCCGCGACTGGCTGCTGGGCGATGCGGCCACGGAAGCCTCGCTGGCCGCCCTGGCCCCCGGCCTGACTCCGGAAATGGTGGCGGCCGTGTCCAAGCTGATGCGCGTGCAGGACCTGGTGCTGGTGGCCTCGCGGGTGCGCGTGCGCACGGCCTTCCGCAATTCGCTGGGCGAGCGCGGCCGCCTGTCCACGCGCCTGCAGCCCAACCACCCCACCGACGATGTGGCGGGCATCGCCGCCAGCGTGCTCGACGGCCTGCTGCACGGCAATGGCGATGCGGTGATCGGGATCAATCCGGCCAGCGACAGCACCGGCGACATCATCGAGCTGCTGAAAATGCTCGATGGGGTGATTGGCGGCTACCAGATCCCGACGCAGTCCTGCGTGCTGGCCCATATCACCACCACCATCGAGGCGATCCGGCGCGGCGCGCCGGTGGACCTGGTGTTCCAGTCCATCGCTGGCACCGAGCGTGCCAACACCAGCTTCGGCATCAACCTGGCGCTGCTGCAGGAGGGCTACGAGGCCGGATTGTCGCTGGGCCGCGGCAGCGTGGGCCGCAACGTCATGTACTTCGAGACCGGGCAAGGCAGCGCGCTGTCGGCCGATGCCCACCACGGCGTGGACCAGCAGACCTGCGAGGCGCGCGCCTATGCGGTGGCGCGCGCGTTCGAGCCGCTGCTGGTCAACACCGTGGTCGGCTTCATCGGCCCGGAGTACCTGTACGACGGCAAGCAGATCATCCGCGCCGGGCTGGAAGACCATTTCTGCGGCAAGCTGCTGGGCGTGCCGATGGGCTGCGACATCTGCTACACCAACCATGCCGAGGCCGACCAGGACGACATGGACGTGCTGCTGACCCTGCTGGGCGCGGCAGGGATCAACTTCATCATGGGCATTCCCGGCGGCGACGATGTGATGCTGCACTACCAGACCACCTCGTTCCACGACGCCTTGTACGCCCGCCAGGTGCTGGGCCTGCGGCCGGCGCCGGAGTTCGAGGCCTGGCTGGAACGGATGGACATCCTCAAGCGCCACGAAGGTCGCTTCCGGCTGGGCGCGCAGGTGCCGGACGCATTTCGCCAGGCCCTGGCGCGCCTGCCATGAGCCAGTGGCCGACGCGCGAGTCCGCCGAGCAGGCCGATCCCTGGCGCCCGCTGCGTGCGTTGACCCCCGCGCGCATCGCCCTGGGCCAGGCCGGCACCAGCCTGCCGACGGCGGCGCAGCTTGAGTTTCAGTTCGCCCATGCGCAGGCGCGCGATGCGGTGCATCTGCCGCTGGATCCGGCGCCCATCGAGGCGATGCTGGCGCAGGCCGGTCACCCTGCCCTGACCCTGCACAGCGCCGCGGCCGCTCGCCAGACCTACCTGCAGCGGCCAGACCTGGGCCGAAGATTGGATCCGTCCTCTTGCGAGGCCCTGCGCGCCCAGGCCGCCCTGTCCGGCGGCGCGCCGGACCTGGTGATCGTCATCGCCGATGGGCTGTCCGCGCTGGCGGTGCATCGGCACGCACCCGCGATGCTGGAACGCCTGCTTGCCCACACCCGCACGCAGGGCTGGGCGCTGGCCCCCGTGTGCGTGGTGGCCCAGGGACGCGTAGCCATCGGCGATGAGATCGGCGAGCTGCTGGGCGCGGGCCTGTGCCTGACCCTGATCGGCGAGCGCCCCGGCCTGAGCTCGCCCGACAGTCTGGGCGCCTACCTGACCTGGTCGCCGCAGGTGGGGTTGACCGATGCGGCCCGCAATTGCCTCTCCAACATCCGCCAGCCTGGCCTGGACTACGACACGGCCATGCACAAGCTGGCCTGGTTGATGGAGCAGGCGCGGCAACGCCAGCTCACCGGCGTCCAGCTCAAGGACGAAGTCCGCCGCGAGCTGTCCGCGGACGCACCGGCCTCCCCGGGCAATTTCCTGCTGCCCGGCTAGCGTCAGCTCGCGGCCTGCATCAGTCGGCCCAGCGCCACGTGGTCCGGCGTGGCCGCCAGGTCCTGGGGCGTGACCAGCTTGGGATTGGGACGCGGATCATCGGCAGGGCCCGCGGCCGCCATCTTCGCGCCCACCGCGTCGGTGGCCAGGCTCGGCGGTGCCGGCTGCAGGCCCAGGACCGCACGCGCCTGCGCCACGTGCTGCATCAGCGCCTCGTCGGCGAGGTCTTCGCCAGGGGCCACCGCTGCCTCATCGACCACCCCGGCCGCCGCGTCGACGGGGGTGGCGGCCGCCAGCGCCAGCTTGAGCTTGGACTTGGGCCACAACAGCGGGCCGACCTCCTCCAGCAGTGCGACCCAGTCGATCTTCGGAAACGGCAGGTGCGTGGGCGGGGTGATGACGATGGTCGGCGCCAGGCGGCCCAAGGGCTGCACGTCGCACTCGGCCAGCGCCCGGAACACCAGCTCGCTGCAGACCATGTGCGAGGGATTGTTCCTCACCAGATGATCCAGCGCCTCGCGCACCAGCAGGCGGGCCAGGCGATGCTGGGGCAGCTTGCCGCGGATGGCGACGATGACGCCGAGCGTGGCCAGCGAGTCCAGCGGATACGGCGTGCCGATCAGCGACTGGGCGTGGGCGACGATGGCGGCGCGGTCGGCCGCATCGAGCGCCTGGCCATCGTGGGCCAGCGTTCGGAAGCCATCGATGAAGCCGAAGTTCTTGTCGTCCTGCAGGCGCTGGGCGATGGGATAGCGGCGCACGCCGCTGGCGGCCGCCTCGATCAGCTCGCCGTTGTCGGCCACCAGGGCGGCGTGGCTGTAGACGCTGTCGCCGCACCAGGCGATCAGTGCCGACAATGGGCCATCGCCCAGCATCAGCAGCACATCGCCCGGCAGCAGCGAGGCTTGCGGCGTCAGCGCGTGGGCCTGGTTCGACGCCAACGTTGATTGATCCTTCAGGCTCATACGTACAGTTCCTCTGCGGTTGGGGTGTCTCCAGGGGCCAGGTGCACGCAGTTGCGGCCCGCGGCCTTGCTGCGATACAGCGCCGCGTCGGCGCGCGCCAGCAGCTCCTCCACGCGCTCGCCCGGCCGCCACTGCGCCGCGCCCAGGCTCAGCGTGCACGGCAGCTGCAGCCCATCGATCATCAGTGGGCGCACGGCGACGGCGCGGTGGACCTTGGCGGCGACCTCGCGCGCGCGGGTGCCGTCGGCGCCGGGCAGGATGGCCAGCAGCTCGTCGCCGCCATAGCGGCCCAGCACGTCGCTGGCGCGCAGGTGGTTGCGCGCGCGCATGGCGATGAAGCGCAGGCAGGCATCGCCCACGGCGTGGCCGTGTACGTCATTGACCTGCTTGAAATGGTCCACGTCGATGAACACCACCGAGAAGATCGTGCCGCTGTGCTGCGCTTGCGCCAGCGTCTCGGCCAGGGCGCGGTCGAGGGCGCCACGCGACAGGGTCCCGGTGACCGTGTCCACGCGCGCGATGTGGCTGACGCGGTCGTGCTCGCGGCGCAGGTGCAGCATCTGCTCGGTCGTGCCGAGCATCAGCAGCAGGCCGGCCATGGCGAAGCCGAAACTCTGCAGGTGGTCGGCCCATTCCGGCCCGGACCACCATCCCACGATCTGCAGCACCCGCAGCGAGCTGAAGATCGCCAGCGGGATCCAGGACACCATCACCACCAGGCCCGGCCGCGAGCCCCGCAGCGCAAGCATGACCGAGCAGACCACGATGCTGGAGGCCACCACCAGGATGGTGAGGTTGGCCACCATCGTCAGCGCAGCGCCCGCACCCAACACGCTGCCGAAGGTGGCCACGCCCATCACCACGCTGAGCGCCTGCAGCAGCCGGTAGGCCCAGGGCATCTGCCGGCGCAGGTCCATGTAGGTCCACAGGAACACGTTGGAGGCGATCACCCCGACCCCGCCGACCAGCCGCTGCGGCAACGACGAGCTGCCGAACACCTGGGCCAGGCCGGGAATGAAGCGCATCTCCCCGCCAACGGCGGCCAGGTACAGCATGATGCTGACCATGGCCACGGCGAACATGGCGTAGTTCGCATCGCGCACGCGCAGCCACATGGCCAGGGCCAGCACCAGCAGGATGGCGGTACTGCCAAGCAGGGCCATGCGCCCGCCGACGAAGATCAGATCCTTGCGATGGACCTCATCGCGCGGCTCGATGGACACCCGCATGGGCACGGCACCACGCGAGGTCACCCGCACCCAGAACGCCTCACCGGCCCGCACATCGCCCGGCAAGGGGAAGACCAGGGCGCGGGTGGAGTAGCGCGAGTCGTAGTCGCTGCCATAGAGCGATCGGGTCTGCGGCACGCTGCGACCGGACAGCCAGAGCTCCACGCGGCTCAGGTAAGGCGTGGTCAGCACCAGTTGCGGTTCGGCCTGGGCGCCGATGGCACGACGGCTGGTGATGCGCCACCAGCTCGCTTCGGAGGAATCCGCACGCAGCACGTCGGCGCGGCTCTTGACGGGCTGAAGTTCGGCCACGCGCGCGCCGGAGAGGATCGCTTCGGGGCTTGCATCGCCGGACAGCCGCTGCACGGTGACATCCGGCGACGATGGTTCCGCGCGCGCAGTCGATGCCACTGCGCCTGCGATCAGGCACAGCATCCAGAGCAAGATGCGTCCGTACATCCCCATCGGCCAGCGGGCCCTACCCCCCAAAGGCGGACGCCAAGCATAGCCCAGTCCGTCCCGGCCGCCCGGCCCTCCACTGCGGCCGCTCAGCGCCCGCCGGAAGCGCCGCGCCAGCTGTGCCAGAGCAGCGCCAGGGGCTTGGCGACCGGCCGCTCGCCGGCTAGCTCACGCTGCAGGCGCAGGCGCGCCAGGCGCAGCCACAGGCGTCGCGGGCGGCTCAGGCCAGGCGCGGGCGGCCAGGCCTTGAGCAGCAGCGCGCGCCAGGCGGGCAGCTCCGTGCCCACCGGGGCGGCCGCCGCACCTGCGGCCTCGGCACGCGAGGCCAGCCATTGCGCGGCCACCGCCTGATGGCCGTGCGCGTCGGGCGCGGGGGCATCGAACAGCACCGCCTCCACCTTGGCCACCACGCGCGCGAACGGCGCGAACTGCGCCATCGCATCGTCCAGCGAGCCCGGCTGGCGCCGGATCAGCTGCACCACCGGCAGCGCCTCGGCCAGCTCGGCCCAGGGCGCCTTCAGCGGCTCGAGCACGCGCCCCAGCGGATGGCGCGAGCGCTGCTGGCTCCAGTCGCGCAGCTCCTGCGCCCACCAGCCCAGCTTGGCGTCGGCCGGCAGCGGGTCGCCGTCCACGTTCATGATGTCCTCGAATTCCTGCAGCAGCGCGAACCAGGCCACCACCGCCTGCCGCTGCGTGGCGGGCACGAAGGTCTCGGCCACCTGCCACTCCGGCCAGCGCGTGCGCCACTTGCCGATGAAGTTGTCCAGCCCGGCCGAATCGCTCACGGCGCCACGGGCCAGTTCGCCGGGGTGAGCAGCGCGTGCACGTCCTCGACCATGCGGTCGGCGCGCCAGGCCACCGGGTCGTCCTCGGCCATGCGGTAACCCCACAGCGCGGCGATGCTGGGCATGGGCGCCTGGCGCGCGGCGATGATGTCGCGCTCGTCATCGCCTACGTAGACGCAGTCGGCCACCGACACGCCCATGCGCTCGCAGCCGATCCGCAGCGGCATGGGGTGCGGCTTGCGCTCGGGCAGCGTGTCGCCGCCCAGCAGCACCGCGCAGCGGCCCTGCCAGCCCAGCCTGGGCAGGATCAGCTGGGCCAGGTACTCGGGCTTGTTGGTGACGATGCCCCACACCGTGCCGGCGGCCTCCAGCGCCTCCAGCAGCTCGGCCACCCCGTCGAACAGCTGGCTGTGGCGGCCCAGCTCGTCCTGGTAGATCGACAGGAACTCCGGCACCCAACCCTCGCGCTCGGCCTGGTCGATCTCCGGAAAGGCCGCCTGCAGCATCGCGCGGCTGCCGCGCGAGACGCTGGGGCGGACCACCTCGGCCGGCACCGAGGGCAGCCCGCGCACGTGGCGCATGCGGTTGAGGGTGGCGACGAAATCCGGCGCGCTGTCCAGCAGCGTGCCGTCCAGGTCGAACAGCACCGCCCGCGGGAACCGCGCCGGCAGCAGGGCCTCGCCGGCGACCATCTCAGTCATGCCCGGGCTTGAGCGCGCAGGCCAGGTAGTTGACCTCGGTGCGACGGGTCAGGCGCGCGCGATTGCGCCAAGGCTCGTAGGCCAGCCCGCTCACATCCTGCAGCTGCAGTCCGCACTGGCGCAGCCAGGTGCCCAGCTCGGAGGGGCGGATGAAATCCTGGTAGTGATGGGTGCCGCGCGGCAGCAGCCGTGCCACGTATTCGGCGCCCACCACCGCCAGCGCGAAGGCGGCGGGCGTGCGGTTGAGCGTGGACACGAACAGCTGCCCGCCGGGGCGCAGCAGGCGCGCGCAGGCGGCGATCACCGCGCCCGGATCCGGCACGTGCTCCAGCATCTCCATGCAGGTCACCACGTCGAAGCTGCCGGCAGCCTCCTCGGCCAGGGCCTCGACCGACTGCACGCGGTAGTCGATCTGCAAGCCCGACTCCAGCCGGTGCAGGTTGGCCATCTTGATCAGCTCGGGCGACAGGTCCAGCGCGGTCACCTCGGCACCCTCGCGCGCCAGCGCCTCGCTCAGCAGGCCGCCACCGCAGCCCACGTCCAGCGCGCGCGCGCCGGACAGGCGCACCCGCTGGCGCACGTAGTCCAGGCGCGGCGGGTTCAGCGCATGCAGGGCCTTCTGCGGGCCATCCGGGTCCCACCAGCGGTTGGCCAGGGCGCCGAACTTGTCCAGTTCGGCCTGGCGGAAGTTGGACGATTCGCTCGCGGATGAGTGCATGGGGGATTCCTCGAAAAGGGATGGACGCGCGGCGCGGCCGGGTCAGCGGCTGATGCCGGCGATGCGCTCGCGCCACTGCCTGGCGTTGGCGATCAACCGGTCGATGTCCATGTCCACCAGCACGCGCTCGGCCAGCTTGCGATGGCCGGCGATCCATACGTCGGTGACCTGGTGACGACCGGTGGCGTAGACGATCTGCGAAAGCACGTGATGCAGCGGTTGCGATTCCAGGCCGGACAGGTCGATGCAGGCCAGGTCCGCCTGCTTGCCGACCTCGATCGAGCCGATCTTTTCTTCCAGCCCCAGCGCGCGCGCGCCGCCTAGGGTGGCCGCGCGCAAGGCGCTGGGCGCATCCAGCGCGGTGGCGTCGTTGGCCACCGCCTTGGCCAGGATGGCGGCCGTGCGGGTTTCTCCGACCATGTCCAGGTCGTTGTTACTGGCGCAGCCATCGGTGCCGATGGCCAGGTTCACGCCGGCACGGACCAGGGCGCAGGCCGGGCAGAAGCCCGAGGCCAGCTTGAGGTTGGATTCCGGGCAATGCACCACGCTGACGCCGCGCTCGGCGCACAGGTGGATCTCGCTGTCGGTCAGCTGGGTCATGTGCACCGCGATCAGGCGGTCGTTGACCAGGCCCAGGCGGTCCAGCCGCGCCAGCGGGCGCTGGCCGTATTCCTTGAGCGAATCGGCCACCTCCTGCGCGGTCTCGTGCGTATGCAGGTGCACGGACATGTCCAGCTGGTCGGCCAGCATGCGCACGCGCTCGAAGTTGGCGTCGCTGACCGTGTACGGCGCATGTGGCGCGAAGGCGGTGGACACCAGGGCGTCGTCGCGCCATGCATCGTGCACCTGCCCGGCCTTGTCGAAATACTCGTCGTCCGACTTGGCCCAGGCGGTCGGGAAGTTGATCACCGGCAGGCCGACCAGCGCGCGGAAGCCAAGCTGCTTGTAGACCGCGGCCTGCACGTCGGGGAAGAAGTAGTTCTCATTGGCGCAGGTGGTGCCGCCGCGCAGCATCTCGGCCACGGCGAAGGCGGTGCCGTCGCCGACGAACTCCGGCCCGATCACCGCCGCTTCCACCGGCCAGATGTGCTGCTGCAGCCACACCATCAGCGGCAGGTCGTCGGCCACCCCGCGCAGCAGCGTCATCGGGTTGTGGGTGTGGGCGTTGACCAGCCCCGGGATCAGCACGCTGTGCGGCCGCGAGACCACCTGCTTGGGCGCAAAGCGCGCACGCGCCTGCTCGCGTTGTGCGATGGCGACGATGCGCTCGCCGGTGATGGCCACGGCGTGGTCGCTCAGGACCACCGAATGCGGCTCGACCGGCACGATAAAGCCGGCTTCGATCAACAGGTCGCAGGGTTCCGGGGGGGTGCTGGATTCGCTCATGCTGGCTCGCTTGGGGTCAGAGTGCAGCCTGCGCGGGATGGTCACCGTCCACGATCGGCTTTCAGGTCGTCATCTCCGCGCTGACGGGGGCCCATTGGCTTTGACTGCGATTCTGGCGCGGCCGTCAATGCAAGCCAGGCGAGGTCGAAGGCAAACGCTGGATCTCCGCCGGCGCGGGATGACCCGATGGCGAAGGCGTGCGCCGCAGCGCACGCGCCATGGGTCACTTGACGCGGGAGACGTACTCGCCAGTGCGGGTGTCCACCTTGATGATTTCGTCGGTGCCCACGAACAGCGGCACGCGCACGACCGCACCGGTTTCCAGGGTGGCCGGCTTGCCACCGGTGCCGGCGGTGTCGCCCTTCACGCCAGGATCGGTCTCGGTGATCTTCAGCTCGACGAAGTTCGGCGGCGTGACCTGGATCGGATTGCCGTTGAACAGCGTCACCACGCAGGCTTCCTCGCCCTTGAGCCACTTCTTGGCATCGCCCACGCCGGTTTCGTCGGCCTGCACCTGCTCGAAGGTCTCCTGCTGCATGAAGTGCCAGTACTCGCCATCGTTGTACAGGTACTGCATGTCGGTATCGACCACGTCGGCCGCCTCGATGGCGTCGGTGCTCTTGAGCGTCAGTTCCTGCACGCGGCCCGAGCGGATCAGGCGGAAGCGCATGCGGGTGAAGGCCTGGCCCTTGCCCGGCTTGACGTAGTCGGTCTCGGTGATGATGGCGGGCTCGTTGTTGACCAGGATCTTCATCCCGTTCTTGACGTCGTTCATGCCATAGCTGGCCATGCGTACAAACTCCTCGGATCAGGCGGGCCCGCCGCGGCATGCGACGGGCCGGATAGAATGGAGCGCCCGCCGTTCCTGGCGGGCGCTAGTGTTCAGACCGCCCATGATACCCGCAGCCTCCCTGCCCTTGCAGCCCGAGCCCGCCCACAGCGCCCCGCGCTGGCAGCAGGCCTGGCGCGATGCCGTCCGCGACCCGATGGCCCTGCTGGCGCAGCTGCGCCTGCCCGAACTGGCCGCCCGGCTCTCGCCTCAGGCCGCCGCGCAGTTCCAGATGCGGGTGCCGCAGGGCTTCGTGGCGCGCATGCGCGTGAGCGATGCGGCCGACCCGCTGCTGCGCCAGGTGCTGCCGCTGGACGATGAGATGCGCCCTGCGCCCGGATTCAGCCTGGACGCGGTGGGCGATGCGGCGGCCCGCTCCGGTGCCGGCGTGCTGCAGAAATACAACGGCCGGGCCCTGCTGGTGGCCACCGGCAGCTGCGCCATCAACTGCCGCTACTGCTTCCGCCGGCACTTCCCCTACGCCGAGGAGACCGCCGCGCGCGATGGCTGGCGCGAGGCGGTGGACCTGATCGCGGCCGACCGCTCGGTGGAGGAAGTGCTGCTCTCCGGGGGCGACCCGCTGTCGCTGGCCACCCACAAGCTGGCCGAGCTGACCGCCGCGCTGATCCGCGTGCCCCATCTCAAGCGCCTGCGCATCCACAGCCGCCTGCCCATCGTCCTGCCCGAGCGCGTGGACCAGGCGCTGCTGGACTGGCTGGCGCCCCTGCCCTGGCCGGTCACCCTGGTGGTGCACGCCAACCATGCCAACGAGTTCGACGCCCAGGTCGACCGGGCCCTGGCCCGGCTGCGCGGCGTCGACGTGACCCTGCTCAACCAGGCCGTGCTGCTGCGCGGGGTCAACGACAGCGTCCAGGCCCTGGCCGACCTGTCCGAGCGCGGCTTTGCCGCCGGCGTGCTGCCGTATTACCTGCACCAGCTGGACCGGGTGCAGGGGGTGGCGCATTTCGAGGTCGACGACGACACCGCCCGCGCCCTGCATCGTGCGCTTGCAGCACGCCTGTCCGGCTACCTGGTGCCGCGGCTGGTGCGCGAGATCCAGGGCGACACCGGCAAACGCCCGCTCTGACAGCGATCGCCCCGGTCGTGGGCGCCAAGGCGGTCGCAGGCTCGCCTGGCGTGGGCGCGCCCTCATGGACGTGTCGCGGGGGCTCATGTATTAAGCCACTTCGTTCAGAGGAAGCCCGATGGCCGCCGCGAAAGATTCCACCCTGCGTCTGATGATCGTCGACGACAGCGGCGAGCAGGCCGAGGCCGTCGTCAGCACCCTGCGCAATGGCGGCATCGCCGTACGCCCGCTGCGGCCCTCGGGGATCGACGAGCTGCAGCAGCAGCTGTCCTCGCACCCGCTGGACCTGATCCTGGCCACCCGCAGCGCGCGCCTGGTGCCGATCAGCGAGGTCCTGACCAAGGTCGCCGCCAGCGGCAAGGACATCCCGGTGATCGTGCTGCACGACAGCCTGGACGAGGCGGCCATCGTCGAGGACGCCAACCGCGGCGCCCGCGGCTTCGTCCTGCGCGGGCGCGGCGCGCACCTGCTGGCGCGGCTGCAGAGCGAGTGGGACGACCTGGAGACCCGCCGTTCGCTGCGCAGGCTGGAGGCGCAGCTGCGCGAGACCGAGCGCCGTTGCGATGCGCTGATCGCCTCTTCGCGCGACCCCATCGCCTACATCCACGAGGGCATGCACATCCGCGCCAACGAAGCCTACCTGGAGATGTTCGGCTTCGAGTCCTTCGAGGACGTGGAGGGCATCTCCCTGCTGGACCTGGTGGCACCGCAGCACGTGGCCGACTTCAAGGCCCTGCTCAAGCAGCTCAGCAAGGGCGAGCCGCCGCCGCCGCTGTACCAGCTGCAGGCGCGGGCCATGGACGGGGACGTGTTCCCGGCGACGATGGAGTTCGCCACCGCCAGCTACGAGGGCGAGCAGTGCGTGCAGGTGGTGTTCCGCCGGCGCGATTTCGACGCCGACCTGGCGCGCGAGGTCGAGGACCTGCGCCAGCGCGACGTGGTCACCGGCCTGCTCAACCGCCCGACCTTCCTGCAGGAACTGGAGGACGCGGTGGCGCGCGTGGGCCGTGGCGAGGCGCCCTGCGGCCTGCTGCTGATCGAGCCGGACCATGTGGCCCGGCTGCTGCCGGACCTGGGCCTGCATGCGGCCGACACGCTGATGGCCGCCCTGGCCACGCGGCTGTCGCAGACCCTGGACCCGGACATGCGCGCGGCACGCTTTGGCGAGTACAGCTTCGCCGTGCTCAGCCCCGGCGACCATGCGCGCACCGGCGCGCTGGCGCAGTCGCTGCGCGAGGCCTTCGCCCGCCACGTGCTGGAAGTGGGCGAGCGCGCGCTTTCGCTGACCGTGAGCATCGGCGGCGTGCAGATCGGGGAGAAGATCGCCAGCGTCAGCCAGGTGCTGGCGCGTGCAGCGGAGAACGTGCAGGCCGTGGCCGGCCTGGGCGGCAACGCGGTGCAGCTGTTCGACCCGGGCTCAGCCGACCGCGCCGAGGAGGAACGCGTGCAGCGGCTGCTGGACATGATCCAGGCCGGGATCGCCGGCGAGGGCTTTGCGCTGCATTTCCAGCCGATCATTCCGCTGATGGGCGAGCCGGGCGATTTCTACGAGGCCCTGCTGCGCCTGGAGGCCGGCGGCGAGACCTATCTGCCCACCGCCTTCCTGGACCTGGCCGAGCAGCACGAGCTGCTGGGGCCGATCGATCGCTGGGTGATCCAGCGCGCCATCGCCCTGCTGGGCGAACGCGAACGCGCCGGCAGGCCCGTCCGGCTGCTGGTCAAGATCAGCCCGCCCTCGTTCTCCGACCCCAGCATGGTCGACCTGATCCGCGAGGCGCTGGCCTACCACGGCGTGCCGGGCGAGCGCCTGTGGCTGGAGAGCACCGAGGCCAAGGTCTTCACCCACCTGCGCGCGGCCCAGGCCTTCCTGCAGGCCGCCGCGGGCCTGGGCTGCAAGGTCGGCCTGGAGCAGTTCGGCACCGGATTGGACTCGTTCCAGCTGCTGTCGCACTTCAAACCCGACTTCCTCAAGCTGGACCGCAGCTTCACCCAGGACCATGCCGTGGCGATGGAGCAGCAGGGCCAGATCGGTGAAATGACCGCCCGCGCGCAGCAGGACGGCATCACCACCATCGCCGAGCACATCCAGGATGCGGCGACCATGACCCTGCTGTTCAACTCGGGGATCGACTACGTGCAGGGGCACTTCGTCGGCCCGGCGGCCCCGGCGATGAGCTTCGAGTTCGGCTGAGGCAGCAGTCCCGCGTTCGCGCGGGTCACGGTCTGCTCCGGAAGATGCGCGGTGGTGGATGGAAGAGCGCCATCCACCCTACGTAGGGTGGACAACGCGCAGCTTGTCCACCAAGGCGCCCGAGGCGGCAAGACCCTGTGAGAATGGCTTCTGTGGGAGCGGCCTTTGTGGAGCGGCTGCGCGGGCCGCTGCATGCGAGGATGCACCGGTCGGAAGCGAAGCGGCTCTCGCCCGTTGCCCGCCGGACCTACCGCGGCTGCATCGTCCGCACACGCCTCGCTCGCGAGTTTGAGAAGAACAAAAAAGGGCCGCTCATCGAGCGGCCCTTTCGCGTCAGCGCCGATCCAGCGCGGATCAGGCGGCGGTGCTCTGGCGCAGCGCGGCGATACGCTCTTCCAGCGGCGGGTGGCTGAGGAACAGCTTGCGCAGCCCCTGGCTCACGCCACCGGTGATCCCGAAAGCGGCGACCTGGGTCGGCAGCGTGCTTTCGCTGTGGTTGCGCGCCAGGCGCTCCAGCGCGGCGATCATCTTCTGACGGCCAGCCAGGCTGGCGCCGCCATGGTCGGCGCGGAACTCGCGACGGCGCGAGAACCACATGGCGATCATCGTGGCGAACAGGCCGAACACCATCTCCAGCACGAACACGATGATGTAGTAGGCAAAGCCGCGGCCACCCTCGCGGTTGCCCGACAGGTAGCTGTCGATCACCCCGCCGACCACGCGCGCCAAAACGATGACGAAGGTGTTCAACACACCCTGCAGCAGCGCCATGGTGATCATGTCGCCGTTGGCCACGTGGGCGACCTCGTGGCCCAGCACGGCCTCGGCCTCGTCCTGGGTCATCTGGTTGAGCAGCCCGGTGGACACGGCCACCAGCGCGTTGTTGCGGTTGGCGCCGGTGGCGAAGGCGTTGATTTCCGGCGCCTCGTACACGGCGACTTCCGGCATGCCGATGCCCGCGGCCTGGGCCTGGCGGCGCACGGTTTCCACCAGCCAGCGCTCGGCATCGTTGCGCGGGGTCTCGATGACCATGGCGCCGGTGGCGCGCTTGGCCATCCACTTGGACATCAACAGGGAAATGAGCGAGCCGCCGAAGCCGAAGATCGCGGCCATGACCAGCAAGCCGGCCATGCTGGCCGAGTTCACCCCCAACAGCGACATCACGATGCCGGCCAAGGCCAGGACGGCCAGGTTGGTGAGCAGGAACAAACCGATGCGGGTCAACACGGGAAACTCCGAAGCAGAGAGGGAATGACTGAAGCAAGCTTGTAGACGCGGACAGGCGAATTCAAGCTGTAGGCTCGCTCCTCATTCAGCGATCTTCCCGAGCTGTCATGGTTGTAATGTCCGACTATCGCGGGCGCTTCGCGCCATCACCGACCGGCCCCCTGCATTTCGGCTCGCTGGTGACGGCCCTGGGCAGCTGGTTGCTGGCGCGCCAGGCGGGTGGGCAATGGTGGGTCAGGGTCGAGGACATCGACCCCCCGCGCGAGGTGGCCGGTGCCGCGCAGGACCAGCTGCGGACCCTGCAGGCCTTCGGCCTGCACCCCGACTTCCCGCCGGTCTTCCAGAGCGCGCGGCACGCGCTGTACGAGGCGGCGCTGCAGGATCTGCTGGCGCGCGACCTGGCGTTCGAGTGCCATTGCAGCCGTAGCGACCTGGCCGAACATGCCGGCATCCACCATGGCTGCGTGCCGGGCCGCCGCCGGCCGGACCCGTCCGTGCGACTGCGCGTGGCCTCCGATGCGGTCGTCGAATTCGAGGACGGCCTGCAGGGGCCGCAGCACCAGGACGTGCACCTGGGCGTGGGCGATTTCGTGCTGCGGCCC
>Ga0209257_1002563_pt1 | contig 17724 bp, 17 predicted proteins | sample AraplaCvi_mCL_r2_FD_184277 | JGI IMG/M metagenome (GOLD analysis project Ga0209257, IMG submission 184277) | Arabidopsis root microbial communities from North Carolina, USA - plate scrape MF_Cvi_mCL_r2 (SPAdes) (version 2) | ecosystem: Host-associated > Plants > Roots > Endosphere | place: USA...
ATCCTCGATTCCGACGCCAAGATCCCGGGCGTGGAGAAGATCGGCGAGTACTACTACAACTTCTGGAAGGACAAGCAGCACGAGCGCGGCCTGTGGCGCCGCACGACGCTGGCCGAATACCGCAAGGGCAAGCCGCAGTGGGAAACGGTCATCGACCTGGACGCGCTGAACAAGGCCGAAGGCGAGAACTGGGTATGGCACGGCGTGGATTGCCTGCGTCCCGACTATTCGCGTTGCTTGATTGCGCTTTCCCGAGGCGGCGCCGATGCCGACATCACGCGCGAATTCGACCTGTCCACGAAAAGCTGGGTGAAGGACGGTTTCTTCCGCGACGAGGCCAAGGGCGCGCTCGGCTGGATCGATCGCGACACGGTCTACGCCTACACCGATTTCGGTGCCGGTTCGATGACCAGCTCCGGCTATCCGCGCATCGTCAAGGAATGGAAGCGCGGCACGCCGTTCGAAAGCGCGCGCGTGGTGTACGAAGGCAAGCCGACCGACATGTACATCGCCGCGTTGCGCGACCACACGCCGGGTTTCGAACGCGATTTCGTCAGCCGCACGCTGGCGTTCTACAACGATGAGCTGTACCTGAAGGATGCATCGGGCTCGTTGAAGAAGATCGACGCGCCGAACTCCGCCAGCAAGTCGGTTCATCGCGAATGGCTGCTGCTCGAACTGCGCGACCCGTATGAGGCGGGCGGGAAGACCTGGCCGGCCGGCAGCCTCGTCGCCACGAACTTCGACGACTTCATGGCCGGAAAGCGCGAGTTCACCGCGCTGTTCACGCCGACCGAGCGCACCTCGCTCGCGGGCTACACCTGGACGAAATCGCATCTGGTGCTGAACGTGCTGGACGACGTGAAGAACCGCCTCAGCGTGCTCACACCGCAGGCCGGCGAATGGAAGCGCACGGAATTCACCGGCGCGCCGACGTTCGGCACGCTGGGCGTGTCCGCCGTCGATGCGGACGAAAGCGACGCCGTGTGGCTCACCGCCACCGATTACCTGACGCCGACGACGCTGTCGCTCGCGCAGATCGGCGCGAAGCCCGAAGTGCTCAAGACGATGCCGGTCTTCTTCGACGCCTCGAAGGACGTCATCGAACAGCACTTCGCCACGTCGAAGGACGGCACGCGCGTGCCGTACTTCCTCGTCCGTCCGAAGGATCTGGCCTTCGACGGCACCGCGCCGACGCTGCTGTACGGCTACGGCGGTTTCGAGATCTCGCTGACGCCGGCCTATTCCGGCAGCGTCGGCAAGGGCTGGCTGGAGAAGGGCGGCGTGTACGCGGTCGCCAACATCCGCGGCGGCGGCGAATACGGCCCGCGCTGGCACCAGGCCGCGCTGAAGGGCAATCGCCACAAGGCCTACGAGGACTTCGCCGCGGTCGCGCAGGACCTGATCGCGCGCAAGGTGACCTCGACCCCGCATCTGGGCATCCAGGGCGGCAGCAACGGCGGCCTGCTCACCGGCAACATGCTCACGCAGTATCCGGACCTGTTCGGCGCCGTCGTCGTGCAGGTGCCGCTGCTGGACATGAAGCGCTACAGCCACCTGCTGGCGGGCGCGTCGTGGATGGCCGAATACGGCGATCCGGACACGGCCGACTGGGACTACATCCGCACCTTCTCGCCGTACCACCTGTTCGACGCCAAGCGCACGTACCCGCCGGCTCTGTTCATGACCTCCACGCGCGACGACCGCGTGCACCCGGGCCATGCGCGCAAGATGGCCGCGAAGATGCTGGACGCCGGCAAGGACGTGCGCTACTACGAGAACATCGAGGGCGGCCACGGCGGTTCGGCCAACAATGCCCAGGCGGCGCACATGAGCGCGCTGGCGTTCACGTTTTTGTGGAATGAATTGAGCGGCAAGTAACGCAGCTTTTGCCCCCCCCCTGCGAATGCAGGGGGAGGTTGGGAGGGGGTGAGGTGAGCGCCATCAAGCGCGATCGCAGTGCACTTCACCCCTCCCCAACCCTCTCCAGCATTCGCAGGGGAGGGAGAAGAAGTCCATCAGTTGTCCAACGCGCAACCGGACCCCATCCATGAACACGACCCACCTTCTGCTTTCGGCCCTACTGATGAGCACGACCGCCCCGACCCTCGCCGCCACCGCCACCCCGCCCGATGCGGCGAAGAAGCCGCACGTCGTGAAGGCGCCGTTTGGCGCGCAGCGCAACGACGAGTACTACTGGCTGCGCGACGACGACCGCAAGAATCCCGAGATGCTGGCGTACCTCAACGCCGAGAACGCCTACGTCGATGCGGTGATGGCGCCGCTGAAGCCGCTGGAGAACAAGCTGTACGAGGAGATCGTCGGCCGCATCAAGCAGGACGACAGCTCCGTTCCGTACCGCGAGCGCGGCCACTGGTACTACAGCCGCTTCGAAACCGGCCAGGACTACCCGGTCTACGCGCGCCGTGCCGGTTCCATGGACGCCGCCGAGCAGGTTCTGCTCGACGTGAACGTCATGGCCGCCGGCAAGGACTACTTCAACGTCGGCGACTGGGAAGTCAGCCAGGACAACAAGATCCTCGCCTGGGCCGAGGACGCGGTGGGCCGTCGCCAGTACGTCATCCGCTTCAAGAACCTGGAAACCGGCGAGGTCTACAGCGACCAGATCACGGGCGTTTCGCCGAACCTGGTCTGGGCGGACGACAACAAGACCCTGTTCTACGTCGAGAACGATCCGGAAACGCTGCTCACCGTGCGGGTGAAGAAGCACGTGCTCGGCACGCCGTCCTCGAAGGACGTGCTGGTGTACGAGGAGAAGGACGACAGCTTCTACATGGGCGTGGATCGATCGCGCGACGACAAGTTCATCTGCATCGGGGTGGAGAGCACGGTGTCCAGCGAGATGCGCTGCGCACCGGCGAACAACCCGGAGAAATTCGTCGTGCTCGCGCCGCGCGAACGCGACGTGGAATACCAGGCCGACCATCTCGGCGACCGCTGGGTCATCCGCACCAACGAAGGCGGCGCGTCGAACTTCAAGCTGATGACGGCACCGTCGGATGCGACTTCGCGCAAGCAGTGGAAGGAGTGGGTGCCGCATCGCGACGACGTGTTCATCGAAGGCTTCGAACTGTTCGACGGCTTCACCACCATCGCCGAACGTTCCGACGCGCTGGAACGCCTGCGCGTACTGAAGGCCGATGGCACCGAGGAGTACGTGAAGGCCGATGAGCCGGCGTATTCGATGGGCCTGTCGACCAATTCCGAACACGACACGCCGTGGCTGCGCTACAGCTATACCTCGCTGACCACGCCGGGCACGACATACGAAACCAACGTGCTCACCGGCGAGCGCAAGCTGCTCAAGCGCGAACCGGTCATCGGATACGACCCGGAGAAGTACGTCACCGAACGCGTCTGGGCGACCGCGCGCGACGGCGTGAAGGTGCCGGTGTCGCTGGTTTACAAGAAGGGCTTCGAGAAGAACGGCAAGGCCGCGATGCTGCAGTACGCCTACGGCAGCTACGGTTCCTCGACCGATCCGCGCTTCAACGGCCCCGTCGTGAGCCTGCTCGATCGCGGCATGGTGTATGCGATCGCGCACATCCGCGGCGGCCAGGAAATGGGCCGCAAGTGGTACGACGACGGCAAGCTGTTCCACAAGAAGAACACCTTCACCGACTTCATCGACGTCACCGACGACCTGGTGAAGCAGGGCTACGCGGCGAAGGATCGTGTCGCGGCCTACGGCGGCAGCGCCGGCGGGCTGCTGATGGGCGCCATCTCCAACATGGCGCCGGACAGGTACGCCGTGATCCTGTCGCAGGTGCCGTTCGTGGACGTTGTGACGACGATGCTCGATCCGACCATCCCGCTCACGACCAACGAGTACGACGAGTGGGGCAATCCGGAGAAGAAGGAGTACTACGACTACATGCTGTCGTACTCGCCTTACGACAATCTCTCCAAGCAGGCGTATCCGGCGATGTTCGTCGGCACGGGCCTGTGGGATTCGCAGGTGCAGTACTGGGAGCCGGCGAAGTACGTCGCCCGCCTGCGCGATCTCGACCAGGGCCAGGCGCCGATCGTGTTCCGCACCAACATGGATGCGGGCCACGGCGGCAAGTCGGGCCGCTTCCGCCGATACCGCGAGCTGTCGGAGATGTATGCGTTCATGCTCGAGCGGCTGGGACTGGCAAGCGTTTCGGCGCCCGCGGCCGCGAAGTAGGCGATGCTTTGAAGCCCCTCTCCCGCCGGGAGAGGGGTCGTGGTGAGGGTGGGAGCACGGTAGTGGCCCGCACTCTCGATCGCCCGCCTTCTATGATTTCCCCGTGACTGCACCCCCAAGTCCGCCCCAGCTCCCCAAGACCCGCTTCCGCTGGGCCTGGTGGCTGCTCGCCTACGCCAGTCTTGCGCTGGGGATCATCGGCATCGTGGTTCCGGGTCTGCCCACCGTTCCCTTCGTGCTGCTGTCGGCCTTCGCGGCTGCGCGCGGTTCGCGGAAGCTTCACGACCGCCTGCTCGCGCATCCGCAGTTCGGCCCGATGATCCGCGACTGGCAGGCGCACGGCGCCGTGTCGCGTCGCGCCAAGCGGCTGGCGGTGTCGATGATGGCCGCCTGCGCGGTGATCATGTTCCTCACCGCGCCGCGCTGGTGGATGGCCGCCACAGGGACCGCGATCATGACCCTCGTCGCGATATGGCTCTGGCGCCGCCCTGAACCGCCCTCTCCGCCGGGTGTCTGACGCCCCATCGCGGGCTACACTTCGGGCATGAATCCCGTCCGACTTTCCGCTGCCGCCCTTTCCCTTGCCCTGCCGCTGCTGCTGTCGGCCTGCGGCAACAAGGGCCCGCTGATCCTGCCGCCTAAGAACGTGTCGCAGGTCGTGATGCCTTCCGGCGCGCCGCCCGCGCAGGATGCGCAGCAGATCGGCGACGCCAGCGACTCGCTCGACCAGGCACCGAAGGCCGGCGACACCAACGCCGACACGGACCTGAAGGACGAGGGCGACACCGATCCGCCCGAAAACACCGAATCCGACACGCCGTAACGGACCGCGACCATGACGTTGCGCTTCACGAAGATGCATGGCGCGGGCAACGACTTCGTCGTGCTCGATCTGCGCGGCGACGCGCCCGAGCCCAGCGCCGCGCTGTGCCGCTCGCTGGCCGATCGCCACACCGGCGTGGGCTGCGACCAGATCCTGACCGTCGAGTCCGCCGATGGCGAGGCCACGGCGGCCTATCGCATCTGGAACGCCGACGGTTCGTCCTCGCAGCAATGCGGCAACGGCGCGCGCTGCATCGCGGCTTGGGTCGTGCGCGATGCGCAGGCACGCGGCGAATCGCTGGGCGATGAATTCGTGCTCGACAGCCCGGTCGGCGCGCATGCGGTCACGCGCCTGGAGGGTGGCCGTTTCCGCATCGAAATGGGCCTGCCGCGCTTCGCGCCGAACAGCATCCCGCTGCACGGCTTCGAAGGCGCGCAGGACGAATACGTGCTGTACCACAACGATGCGGTGTTCACCTTCGGCGCGGTGTCGATGGGCAACCCGCACGCGGTGATCGAAGTGGACGACATCGACCACGCGCCGGTCGAAACTGTCGCGCCGATGCTCCAGTCGCATCCGGCATTCCCGGAGTCGGTGAACGTCGGCTTCGCGCACGTGGAATCTCGCGACCGCATCCGCCTGCGCGTTTACGAGCGTGGCGTCGGCGAGACGCTGGCCTGCGGCAGTGGCGCATGCGCGGCGGCGGCGGTGCTGATGCGGCGCGGCCGCGTGAATCGCGACGTGACGGTCGCCTTGCCCGGCGGCGAACTGCGCATCGCATGGCCGGCCGACGACGCGCCGCTGACGATGTCGGGGCCGACTGCATTCGTGTTCGAAGGGGAGTGGAACCATGACTGAGACCCAGGAAAAGCTTGGAGCCCATGAAGTCGCTGCGTTCCTGCGCCGGCATCCGCGTTTCCTCCAGCAGTTTCCCGACCTGGCGATAAGCCTGGTGGTGCCGCGCGAGGAAGGCTCGGCGGCATCGCTGGCGAGCTACCAGCTGGAAGTGCTGCGCGACAAGAACCGCGAGCTGTCCCGCCGTCTGCAGGAGCTGTTCGCCAACGCGCAGGAAAACGAACGCCTGTCGGTGCGCACGCATCAGCTGACGCTCGCGCTGATGCGCCAGAACACCCCTGCCGACACGCTGCGCGCGATGGCCGCCTCGCTTGCCGAGGATTTCAACGGCGACCTGGTGCGTCTGGTGGTGTTCCAGCCGGTCGCCGGCCTGGACGATACCGAGTGGTTGCAGGTCATCGCGCAGGACGATGCGCGCCTGCAGCCGTTCCGCGACTGCCTCGCCGATGGCGAACCGCTCTGCGGCCGCCTCCAGCCGGAGAAGCACGCGTTGCTGTACGGCGTGCGTGCCGAGGAAGTGCAGTCCACCGCCCTGCTGCCGCTGCCGGGCGTGGGCCTGATCGCGGTCGGCAGTCGCGACACCAACCGCTTCTTCCCCGGCATGGGCACGCTGTTCCTGCGCATGATGGGCGAATCGCTCGCGACGGCGCTGAAGCGTTTCGAGGGCTGATGCTCCGCCCGCACGCCGTTGCGGTTCCCCCTCTCCCGCGCGCGGGAGAGGGCCGGGGTGGGGGCAGACCGCGATGAACGCCGAAGAGCGCGCGCAGCCTCCCGTCGCCGATATCGAGGACTACCTCGCGCACCTGCAGGTCGAGCGCCGCATGTCCGCGCACACGCTCGATGCGTACCGTCGCGACCTCGTGTCGCTGGCGCAGTGGGCGCAACACGAAGGCGTCGAGGTGTCCGCGCTGCATGGCGAACAGGTACGCGGCTTCGTCGCCGCGGAACATCGCCGTGGCCTGTCGCCGAAAAGCCTGCAACGCCGGCTTTCGGCCTGCCGCAGTTTCTACGCGTGGCTGGTGAAGCAGGGCCGCATCGCCGCCAGTCCCGCCGCGTCGATCCGTTCTCCGAAAGCGCCGCGCAAGCTGCCGCAGGTGCTCGATCCCGATGAAGCCAAGGCGCTGGTCGAAGTGCCGACCGACGCGCCGCTTGGGCTTCGCGATCGCGCATTGCTCGAACTGTTCTATTCCTCCGGCCTGCGTCTGTCGGAACTGTGCGCGTTGCGATGGCGCGACCTGGACTTGAGCGATGCGCTGGTGAACGTGCTCGGCAAGGGCAACAAGCAGCGCAGCGTGCCGCTGGGCTCGCATGCGCGCGCGGCGCTGGCCGAATGGCGCGGATCGACGGGTGCCGCGAACGACGCGCATGTCTTTCCCGGCCGCGGGGGCGGGCCGATCACGCCACGTGCGGTGCAGTTGCGCATGCGCCACCTCGCGCAGCAGCAGGGTCTGTTCAAGCGCGTGCATCCGCACCTGCTGCGGCATTCTTTCGCCAGCCACATCCTGGAATCGTCCGGCGACCTGCGCGGCGTGCAGGAACTGCTGGGCCATGCCGACATCGCGACGACCCAGATCTACACCCACCTGGATTACCAGCATCTGGCGAAGGTCTACGACGCCGCGCACCCGCGTGCCCGCCGGAAGAACGGCGAAGGCTGAACGGTTCCGCTACCGGGCGCGTCCGCCAGCCCCTCTGGGCGGGGTTCCGGCCTTCTTCTGATTCGTCTCAATTCTTCCCTGGCGGGTACCCGATAGATTTGTTTGCGCGGGCAAGCATCTAGTTGGAGACTGGTCATGGCCAAGAACTTCCCCCTCAATCCCAGGCACCCCGAGCGCATCTGCTGGGGCTGCGATCGCTACTGCCCCGCCCAGTCGCTGGCCTGTGGCAACGGCTCCGGACGCGTCATGCACCCGGCCGAAACACAGGGCGAACACTGGTTCGAGGACTGGGGCATCGAGCCCTCGCCGGAGAATCCGCGCATGGCGCTGCTGTAGAAACGAATTTGTAAGCGTTTCGTTGCGCGCGTCTTCCCGCATGCGAATCGCGTAACCGCATTCCTTCGCCGGCTTGAACCGGCCCGTCCATGCCCCCACCGATGGGAAATCCCCCGGAGGTTGCATGGACCCGAGTCAGAACCCCAACGTTTTCCACGCCACGACCATCGTTTCGGTTCGTCGCGAAGGCCGCGTCGCCGTTGCCGGCGATGGACAGGTCACCCTCGGTCACACCGTGATGAAGGCCAACGCACGCAAGGTGCGACGCCTCGGCCGCGACGGCCAGGTGCTGGCCGGTTTCGCCGGTGCCGCCGCCGATGCGTTCACGCTGTTCGAACTGTTCGAAGCCAAGCTCGAGAAGCATGGCCAGCTCACACGCGCCGCCGTCGAGCTCGCCAAGGATTGGCGCACCGAACGCCGCCTGGGCAAGCTCGAAGCGCTGCTCGCCGTCGCCGACCGCGAAACCTCGCTGATCATCAGCGGCACGGGCGATGTCATCGAACCGGAGGACGGCATCATCGCGATCGGTTCCGGCGGCATGTACGCGTTGTCCGCGGCGCGCGCGCTGATCGCGCATACGCAGCTGGACGCACGCACCATCGCCACCGAGGCGATCAACATCGCCGGCGACGTGTGCATCTACACCAACCGCAACGTGGTGGTGGAAGAGCTTTGAGCGATATCCCCTCTCCCGCATGCGGGAGAGGGTTGGGGTGAGGGCGAAGAACCTCACTGCCGGACAACCCCTCATCCGCCCTCCGGGCACCTTCTCCCGCCAGCGGGAGAAGGAACGGACCAGACGAATACGACATGCCCATCAAGCCTGATACCTCCAACGCCACCATGACCCCGCGCGAGATCGTGCAGGAGCTGGACCGCCACATCGTCGGCCAGCATTCGGCCAAGCGCGCGGTCGCCATCGCCCTTCGCAACCGCTGGCGCCGCATGCAGCTGCCGGCCGAGCTGCGCAACGAGGTGATGCCGAAGAACATCCTGATGATCGGCCCGACCGGCGTCGGCAAGACCGAGATCGCGCGCCGGCTGGCGACGCTCGCCAATGCACCGTTCGTGAAGGTCGAAGCCACGCGCTTTACCGAAGTCGGCTACGTCGGCAAGGACGTCGAGCAGATCGTGCGCGACCTCGCCGACACCGCCGTCAAGCTGTATCGCGAACAGGCCAAGCAGCGCGTGCGCACGCAGGCCGAGGAACGCGCGGAAGAACGCATCCTCGACGCGCTGCTGCCGCGCCGCCAGGGCGCACCGACGGTGTTCGGCTTCAACGCCAGCGAAGAGGCGAAGGACGAACCGTCGTCCCAGGAGAACGAAACCCGCGCGAAGCTGCGCAAGCAGCTGCGCACCGGTTCGCTCGACGATCGCGAGATCGAGATCGAAACCGCAGTGAACGTCGGCGTCGACATCATGGCGCCGCCCGGCATGGAGGAAATGGGCCAGCAACTGCGGCAGATGTTCTCGCAGGTCGCCGGCGCGAAGACGCACAAGAAGACGCTGCCGATCCGCACCGCGCGCGCACAGCTCACCGAAGAGGAGGCCGGCAAGCTCGTCAACGAGGACGACGTGCGCGAGGCGGCGATCGAAGCCTGCGAACAGCACGGCATCGTCTTCATCGACGAGATCGACAAGGTCGCCAAGCGCAGCGAAGCCGGCGTGACCGGTGGCGATGTCAGCCGCGAAGGCGTGCAGCGCGACCTGCTGCCGCTGGTGGAAGGTTCGACCGTGAGCACGAAGTACGGCCCGGTGAAGACCGACCACATCCTGTTCATCGCGTCGGGCGCGTTCCACCTGGCCAAGCCGAGCGACCTGATCCCGGAACTGCAGGGCCGTTTCCCGATCCGCGTCGAGCTTTCGGCGCTGAGCAAGGACGACTTCGTGCGCATCCTCACCGAACCCAAGGCCGCGCTCACGACGCAGTACGTCGAACTGCTGCGCACCGAAGGCGTCGGATTGGAGTTCACGCCGGATGCGGTTGAGCGGCTTGCCGAGATCGCCGCGCAGGTGAACGAGCGCCAGGAAAACATCGGCGCGCGCCGCCTGCATACGGTGCTGGAACGCCTGCTCGACGTGTTGAGCTATGAGGCGCCGGATCGCGATGGGCAGGCGGTGAAGATCGACCGCGCGTACGTCGACGGACATCTGGGCGAGCTGGTGCAGGATCCGGATCTGAGCCGGTACATCCTGTAACTCAGACGCCCTGCCGCTTAGCTCCTCCCCCTGCGCGCAGGGGGAGGTTGGGAGGGGGTACGCGGCGCGTTAGCGCCGGGTTCCGAGCGTTGCGGCGCTGTGCACTGCACCCCTCCCCAACCCTCCCCTGCAAGCAGGGGAGGGAGCCAAGCCCGCAGCGCGTTGCATCTTTAAAAGTGGGGCTGCTCTTCCGAGTGGCGTCGGGCACCCGGGTGCGGCCTTCGGCCTTACCCGGGCTACAGGAGCCGCGTTACCGCGGCTCTACCGTCACCTCGGTCTTCACCGAGCTGGCGATGAAGCAGTTCCGGTGCGCCGACTCGTGCAGCTTCTCCAGCGCTGCCGCATCCGGCGCATCGCCCGCGAAGGTGATCTTCGGCCGCAACGTCACATGCGTCACCGCCGCGCGGCCTTCGGCGTTCTTGCCGAGCGTGCCGACCGCGTCGTCCTCATACGCGTCGACGGTGAAACCCTTCTTCGCCGCGACCGCCAGCAGCGTCAGCATGTGGCACGACGACAGCGCGGCGACCAGCATTTCCTCCGGGTCCACGCCTTCCGCGCTGCCGAAATACGCCGGCGCCGCCGAACCGGTGATGCGCTGCCCGCGTTCGAAACGCACGTCGTGGTCGCGCGGATAGTGTTCGTAGTCGAACGGCTGGCCGTTGCGGACCCAGCGGATCGAGGCGGTGTGTTCGGACATGGCGGCGGCTTCCGTGAGGGCGGGCCGCCACCATGCCACAGCCGCGTCAGCGGGCGACAGCGTCGCCCTTGGTTGCAGTTCCTTGCGATGCGGCGGCCTTGCGACGCGCGGTGTCCTCGACGAGCTGGTCGCGCGCAGCCTGCTGCAGGCGTTCGATGCTCACCTTGTCCGGCGATGCGCCCAGCCGCGCGGTGAGGTCGGCGACCACGCGCTTGTTCGCGTAGGTGTGCGGGGAATCCGGATCGTCGCCCTGCGCTGTGATGAAGCTGCCCAGACGCTTTGCGCTGACTTCGCGCGCCTGCGCCAGTTCGACGAGCTTGGCGCGGTATTCCAGTTCCCACGAAGCCAGGCCCGGGAACGCGTTCTGGTCGGCGAAGTGCTGCGTTTCATGGCCGAGGAAGACCACGCGGAACGCTTCGCTGTCCAGGCCTTCGGTATAGCTCGGCACCACCGCATACAGCGCTTCGGCCGTGGCCCAACCGCCGGCGGAGCCGCGTTCGCAGCGGCCGTACGACGTCCAGCCGCGACTGGCCCAGTCCTCCAGCAGTTCGACCTTCACCGTGTACGGGCCTCCCGGAAGATCGACCTTCCACGGCCGCGTTTCCTGCTTGCGCCACATCATCAGCTCGCGCAGCGGCATCGTCCTGCCAAGCTGAGCGCGATACCCGTGCGCGAGCAGCTGTCCCTGCAGGATGGGTTCCAGGGCGTCCATGTCCTTCGCGTCGTTCGCGTCGGGGCCGATGCGCTTGCGCAGCGTCGCCAGCAGTTTCGCTTCCAGTTGCGCGCGCTGCTGCGGCGCCTTCATCGCGTGCCACCAGTAGTCCTGGTAGTCGTGCAGGATCTGGCGGGCGAACGCGTCCTCGATGCCGTCGGTCGCGAACACCGGCGCATCGGCATGGCGCGCCAGCATGCAGGCGCGGTACACCGCGTCCTTCTCGACGAAACCATCTGCCGGCGAGGCGCGCAGCGCGCTCACCGCGCGCTGGCTGTCGCCCTGCAGGATGGCGTTGGTCGATTCGGCGATGGCGGCGGTAGCCGCGGGCGTGGAGGCGGGCGGCGCGGCATGCGCGGAGGGCAGCACGGCGGCGAGCGCGAACACCAGCGGGGCGATACGGAAGGTCGTGCGGGGCATGGGGGATCCGTTCGTTCGACGGCCGGCGGCCGCCTTCGCGCTCATTGCAGCGCGGGTCGCGGGGCGGCGTCTTGAACGGATTTGATCTGCCGGCGCAGCTGCGAGGGCGGGGCGCCCGTCGCGGCGCGCAGGGTGCGCGTGAGGTGCGCCTGGTCGGAGAAGCCGCTCACGCTGGCGATCTCGGCCAGCGCCATTCCACCGGAGAGCAGGCGCAGGGCGCGGCGACAGCGCAGTTCGCGACGCAGCAGTTGCGGCGCCATGCCGTGCGATTTCACGAACGTGCGCGAAGCGTGTTCGAGCGACACGCCCGCCCGTTGCGCGAGCGTCGCGATCTCCAGCTCGCCGTCTTCCAGTTCGCGAAGAAACGCGTGCTGCCACGGTTGCAGCGTCGGCATCGGCGCCGCCTTGCATGCTTCGATGAGTTCGCCGAGTCGATGAGGCGCACGGGTGAAGACCGCCAACGCTTCCTTCGCATCGTGCACGCGCAACACGCGCAGTGCGCCGCCGGTGAAGTCGTCGTCCAGGTCCAGGTTCACCACCTTCGCGCCCACGCTGCCGAAGCGGTTGCCATGTGCGTGCCAGCGCGGATGCAGCACCAGCGTGCCGGGCACGCAATCGACCGGGCCGTCGGCGCTGGCCTCGACATGGCTGCCATCGATCACCAGCGCCGCGTACGCGCCATCGTGCCGGTGCGTGCGCAGCACGTCGCGGGCGTCATGGCGGGTTTCGAAGCCGGTGTGGGCGTCCATGGGGCGGATCCTGACGAAAGCTGCGGGCGCGGGCCAGTGGCGGAGGTTGGGGTCGCTGGATGGGATGCGGGGTCGGGGCGTGGGGTTGAAATGTGTCAGGCGCCCCGGGCGGTCCCTTGGGCCGCCCTTCGGAGATCAGAGGCGCTCGAAGTCATTTTCCAGGCAGCCGAGTACGGCTTCTGCGCGTTGCCCGGTAGCCAGACCCTTCAGCTGGTGGACGAAGCTGTCGAGGAGAACCGGCTCGCTCACTACATGCATCCGTGCCTCGTTCGCGACCTTGTCTGCCGGGAATGGGAGGAACTCGGACTGCTGGTGCGTGAACACGAACAGTTGGCCGGGCGCATGGAACTGCAGTCGCGCGTGAAAGGCGCCGTTGGCGGTTTCCGGGCCGAACTCGCCGAATCGCAGCTCCATAACGTAGTCGCCAAGGCGGTCGCGATACTCGACAAGGGATTCGTGCATGCGAACCAGCTCGATCTCGGTCGTGTACGCCGTGGTCGCAAAGGAGGACGTCCGATCCGTGACTTCCATCCGCAATTCGATCAGATCATCGTCGTGCCAGATCCTGCTGAAGCGAAGGCCGCTGCGCATCTGCTCATTCTCATTGGAGGACGCGTTGTGACGCGTCGATAGGCAAGCGTAGCTCGTTCCCTGTCGCATTCACTCCTCGATCGCCTCCACCCCGGCCAACCGCAGCTTCTCCAGATGCTCAAGCATCTCCCGCAGCCGTTCCGGCGAATGGCCCTCCCAATCGACGACTTCGCCCACCACGCGGAACGGGTGCGCGGAACGGTAGGACTTCGTGGGATTGCCGGGGAAACGCTTGTCGGTGAGGTTCGGGTCGTCTTCGATCGGGCCCGTCGCCTCGACGATGTAGACGCGGCCGCGTCCTTCGCCGACGGCCAGTTCCGCGCCCCAGATGGCGGCATCCAGCGTGGCGCTGAGATACACGAACTTCGCCGGATTGCGCTTTCCGTAATTGGAAACGCGGCCGGGTTCGATCAGGTCGCCGGTATCGAGGTCGACTTTCGTGCCGTGGTAGTAGGTCGTCGGATCGCCCATCTGCATCGCTCCATTGCCCTGTCGATTCGACAGGCCGGCGATGCTGCACCACGCGCGCGGGCTTGCCGCAAGCCCCGGTGCGTTATATAAATTGGTTGTGGGAGGCGCAGCGCGCCTCCCTTTTTTGTTTCCGGATTCTGTTCCCGGGAAATTCGGCGGCGCGCTCAATCCTCGCCGATGTCCTCGTTCCACACGTCCGGATTGGCGGCGATGAAATCGCCCAGCATGCCGATGCATTCGGCGTCTTCCAGGTCGATCACCTTCACGCCGTTCTCGCGCAGCCAGTCGATGCCGCCTTGGAAGTTCACCGATTCGCCCACCACCACGGTGCCGATGTTGAACTGCCGCACCAGGCCGCTGCAGTACCAGCACGGCGCCAGCGTGGTGACCATGATCGTGTCGCGATAACGGCGCTGGCGACCGGCCTTGCGGAAGGCATCGGTTTCGCCGTGCACGGACGGATCGTTCTCCTGGATGCGGCGGTTGTGGCCGCAGCCGAGAAGGCGTCCGTCATCGTGATACAGCGCCGCGCCGATCGGAATGCCGCCTTCGGCAAGCCCCTTGCGGGCTTCGTCGACGGCAGTGGCGAGCAGGGCGCGATAGTCGGGGGTTTCGATCATTTCAATGCTCCAGCGGCGCGCAGCATGTCGATGTGCGGGATGCCGTCGTCGAGGTAGATATCGGAATTGCGCACGAATCCGTGCCGCGCGTAGTAATGCTCAAGATGCGCCTGCGCGCCGATCTGCACGTCGCTGCCGGGCCAGCGGCGTTCGATTTCGGCGAGCGCCACGCGCACCAGCGGATCGCCCAGCCCGCGTCCGCGATACGCCGGCGCGGTGAGCACACGGCCGAAGCTGACCTGCGGATAGCTCAGTCCGGCCGGCAGGATGCGCAGGTACGCGGCGATGCCATCGTCCTCGCCGCGGCCGATGACGTGGAGCACGTCGGGATGCGCGTCCTTGCCATCGGGATCGAGATAGACGCACTGCTGCTCGACGACGAACACCTCCGAACGCAGCTTCAGCAGCGCGTAGAGCGTGGCGGCGTCGAGCTGCGCGAACGTGCACGCCTGCCAGCGCAGGGAGGGAATCGCATCGGTCATGCCGCCATGATGCCAGCGCGGCTCAGCGCCGTGCATCCCGTGGCGCGCCGGAGGTGTCGATGCTCACTTCCACCGACATGCCCGGATGCAGCCGTGGCGCCAGCGGCTGGTCGGCGTCGATCGCGATCTTCACCGGTATGCGTTGGGCGATCTTCACGAAGTTGCCGGTGGCGTTGTCGGCGGGGAGCACGGCGAACTCGGAGCCGGTCGCGGGCGAGATCTCCTCCACGCGCCCGCGCAGGCGCGCGCCGCCGAGCGCGTCGACGGTGAACGACGCCGGCTGGCCGATGCGCACGTACTGCATCTGCGTTTCCTTCATGTTCGCCACCACCCACATGCGCTCGGGCACCAGGCCCATCAACTGCGTGCCGACGTTGACGTAGGCGCCCACGCGCACGCCGACCTGGCCGAGCTGGCCATCGCGCGGCGCGAGGATGCGGGTGTTTTCCAGGTCGATCTCCGCCAGCCGGATCGCCGCCTGCGCGCTGGACACGGCGGCTTCGAGCACGCCGATGTTGACCGTGACGCTGCGTGCGTTCTGCTTCGCGATTTCGAGCCCCGCCTGCGCTTCGGACACACCGGCCTGTGCCTGCGTGCTCGCGGCCTGCGCCTGGTCGCGATCGGCCTGCGACAGCAACTGCTGGCGCGCGAGCGGTTCGATGCGTTTCAGGTCCGCTTCGGCCTTGCGCTGCAACGCCTGCGCGTTGCGCACGGCGGCTTCGCTCTGTTCGATGCCCGCCGCCGCGCTTCGCTGCTGCTGCGCGGCGTTCGCGAGTGCGGCCTGCTCGCTCTGCAATCGCGCCTGCGCCTGTTCGAGGCGTTGCCGGTAGATGCGGTCGTCGATCTGCACCAGCAGCTGCCCCTGCTTCACATGCTGGAAATCCTGCACCGCCACCTGCGTGACATAGCCGGCCAGCTGCGGCGCGATGATCGTGACCTGCCCGTGCACCGCGGCGTTCTCGGTGGTCTGGATCGCAGTGCGGAACGGAGGCAGGTGCCACGCGTAGAGCACGACCAGCACGCCCGCCAGCGCGACGCCGGCGAAGGCGGCCATCTGCCAGCGCCGCCGGCGTTTCTTCCGGTCGGCGTCGGCGGTTGCGGCGGGATCGATGGGAGCGGGGGAATTCATGGAGCGGGCGTCGGGGAGGGAAGAGGGGAGGCTGCTGCGAGCGCGGCGGCTCGATCGCGACGCAGCAGCTGCAGGCGGTGGATCAGCATCCACACCATCGTGACCATCGCGACGGCCGAGATCAGCATGAACACATCGTTGTAGGCCAGTACGTTCGCCTCGCGTGAAGCCGCCGCGCCGAGCGCGCGCACGCCCTGCGCGTTACGCGCGGCGGGATCGGCGATGGCCGGCGCATAGACTGCCGCACCGGCCTGCACGCGCGGGGCGACGAGCGGGTCCTGCAGCGTCAGGTGTTCGACCAGCTGGCTGGAGTGGTACTTCTCGCGAACGGTCTGGAACGTGCCCAGCACGGCCGTGCCGACCAGGCCGCCCAGGTTCTGCGCCATGCCGAACAGCACGACCCAGCTGATGAAGTTGCGCGGCTCGCCGATCACCCGGCCCATGCCCAGCAGCATCGTCGGCCCGAGGAAATACGTACTGCCGAAGCCGATCAGGAACTGGCTCACGTACAGGTCCTGCGGGCGCGTGAGGCTGGTGGACTGCGCATCCAGGAACGAGCCGATGGCGATGCACGCCAAGGCGATCGATGAGGGAATGATCATCCGCCCCGGCGTCACAGTCAGCGCGCTGGCGAGGATGCCGGTGACGCAGCCCAGCGCCACGATCCAGAACAGCCGGTGCATCTGCTCGTTGGTCAGGCCCAGGGCCTGCATGAAGCCGACCGCACCGGTGCTCTGTTCGGACAACACGAAGCGGATCAGCAGCACCGACAATCCGAGCCGCACCATCGTCCCGCTCGCGAGCCAGCGCGTGTTGATCAGCGGGTTGTCGCGGAAGTGCTCCAGCGCGATCGCGCCCGTGAGCAGCACGATGCTGCCGACCAGCGCCCAGCCGATCCATTCGGCCTCGAACCACCAGTCCACGCGCCCCAGCGACAGCACCGCGCACAGCAGCGCCATGCCCGGCGCGAACAGCGCCAGCGTCATGAAGTCCTTTTTCTCGAACACCTTCAGGCGGTCGCTCGGCGGCAGGCGCAGCATCAGCACGCCGCCCAGCGCCACCAGCGCGAGCCCCAGCTCGAACAGGTACAGCCCGCGCCATTCGCCGAATTCGAGCAGTTCGGTCGAGAAGATGCGCGCCAGCGGCGTGCCCAGCTGCGACACGCCAATGCCGACCACCAGGCCGCGATGACGGTACGCCGCCGGGAAGGCCTGCATGATGTAGTACAGGCCGAGCGTGCTCAGCGCGGCGCCGGCGATGCCGTGCGCGGCGCGTACCGCGATCGCCGATTCGAGTCCGTGCACGAACAGGTGCGCGAACGCCACCAGCACGTACAGCGCGAGGAAGACCTCGGTGAACAGCCGCAGCCCGAACTGCTGGCGGAACTTCACCAGCATCAGGTTCGCCGAGACGTTGGTCATCACGTAGGCCGCCGGCAGCCACTGGATCTCCGCCAGCGTGGCGCCCAGCGCGCCCTGCAGGTTCTGCAGGTTGACGGTGACCAGCGCGTTGCCGAGGCCGCCGGTGATCGCCACCAGGAAGCCCACCAGCGCGAAGGCCAGCCGGCGCCGGGGCGAATGCAGCGGGGTGGAAGGCGACCCGGGCAGGGTCGGCCGCTCGTGGGGCAGCCATTCGCGCGGCGCGTACGAGCTCATTGCGCGATTGTTCCTCCTTCCGGTGCGGCCCGGGGGAAGGCGATGCCCGGCCAGCGGCGTGAATTCTCGCACGGGGTGCGATAATCGCCAGATGAACGATCCCTCCCAGAAGCCAGACGCCACATCCGGCACGACCCA
>Ga0209257_1002565_pt1 | contig 17712 bp, 19 predicted proteins | sample AraplaCvi_mCL_r2_FD_184277 | JGI IMG/M metagenome (GOLD analysis project Ga0209257, IMG submission 184277) | Arabidopsis root microbial communities from North Carolina, USA - plate scrape MF_Cvi_mCL_r2 (SPAdes) (version 2) | ecosystem: Host-associated > Plants > Roots > Endosphere | place: USA...
CCGGGGCAGCAGAGGCCCTGCGGCACGTCGCGGCCGTCGGCGAGCACGTAAGCCGGAGCAACCGCCAACCCGGCGACGGCACGGCGCATGGCGTCGAGACTTGCGCGCAGGATGTTGCGTTCGTCGATATGGCGCGGGCCCGAAGCGGCGATCGAGACTTCCGCCGTCGCCATGATCGCCTCGAACAGCACTTCTCGCTGATTGAGAGTCAGCTGCTTGGAATCGTTGAGGCCGTCGGGGATGTTATCCGGGTCGAGAATGACGGCCGCCGCGACAACCGGGCCGGCCAGCGGCCCGCGTCCGGCCTCGTCGGTGCCCGCGACCGGCCAGTGGCCGGCCCCACGTGCCACAAGCTCCAGACTGAAATCCGGGACGAGCGGGACGTCTTCGAAAAGCATCGGAGAATCGGGCGACGTGCGAGGTAACATGGCGGCAACCTCGCACGTCGTCCCGACCTCCTGCAACCCCCGGCGGGCGATTGCGGCGTCGCTATCCACCGAGGGGCGGCGGTGGAACCGGGGTATTTTCCGACGTGGGGACAGGGCGGGTCGCGTCGGAAATTGGAATTCCTGATCGGGCCTGAGCGGACCGGTCAGAGCAGCGAGAGCTGGATGCCGCCGCCGTCGGGCCGCAGGAAGATATCGTCACGCAGCGGCAGGCCGCGGCGGACCATGCCGAGACGCTTGGTCGCCATCTCGAAACGGCGGCCGATCTGCCAGGCATAGGGACCGGCACCCTTCATACGCTTGCCCCATTCGGCATCGTAATCCTTGCCGCCGCGCATCGAGCGCACCAGCGACATCACATGCCGATAGCGGTCCGGATAGTTCTGCAGCAGCCAGTCGCGGAAGAGGGGGCTTACTTCCAGTGGCAGGCGCAGCAGCACGTAGCTCGCTTCCGTCGCCCCCGCCGCATGGCCCGCGTCGAGGATGCGCTCGATCTCGTGGTCGTTGAGCGCCGGGATGACGGGTGCCACCATGACCGCCGTCGGAATGCCGGCATCGGTCAACGCCTTGATGGCGGTCAGGCGCTTGGGAGGGGTCGAGGCGCGCGGCTCCATGGTGCGGGCAAGCTTGCGGTCGAGCGTCGTCACCGAAATCCCGACCTTCGCGAGCCCCTTGGATGCCATGTCGGCGAGAATGTCGATATCGCGGGTGATCAGCGCCGACTTGGTGACGATCGCCACAGGATGGTTGGCTTTCTGCAGTACCTCGAGGATCTGCCGCATGATCCGCCATTCCCGTTCGATCGGCTGGTAGGGATCGGTATTGGTGCCGATCGCGATCGCCCGCACCTTGTAGTCGGGGCGGCTCAATTCCCGCTCGAGCAGTTTCGGTACGTCCGGCTTGGCAAACAGCTTCGATTCGAAATCGAGGCCGGGGGAAAGGCCCATGAAACTGTGCGTCGGCCGGGCGAAGCAATAGATGCAGCCATGCTCGCAGCCGCGATAGGGGTTGATCGAGCGGTCGAAGGAAAGATCGGGCGATTCGTTGCGGGTGATCGCGGTGCGCGGCTTTTCCACCTGCACTTCGGTCCTGAACGGTTCGAGCTCCTCCAGCGTCTGCCAGCCGTCGTCGAATGCTTCACGGCGCTCCTCCTCGAAACGGCCGCTGGGGTTGAGCCCCGCACCGCGCCCGCGACGCCGGTCGATCTCCACCCGAAGACCGGAGGATTTGACCAACGCATCGGCAATATCAGCCGTATGAGCAGGCGCAAAAGCGTCCTGCCGCAATTGATGCAGCTCGTTCATGGATTGCTCCTGAAGGGGAAATTCCCCGTTCCTGATGATTAAATTCCTAGCGGCAAAACCAGAACATTGCAAGAACAAAATTCGGAGCCGGTGTTTATGGCGTTCCGTGCTGCAATGCGTTACATGTCAGGGATGCTGACTGTCATCATGGAATGCCGCGACCAGGAATCCGAGCTGGCGCAGACCCTTTCGGTGCTCGTTTCCGCCGCGGTGGAGGGGCTGGTAAGCGATGTCGTGGTGCTCGACCACGGTTCGAAGGACGGTTCCTCCCGTGTCGCCGATGCCGCCGGCTGCCGTTTTTACGGCCATTGGGACATCAAGGATATTCTGCGCGGCGCGCGCGGCGAGTGGGTATTGCTCATCGAGGCGGGCGCTCGCCCGCAGGCCGGCTGGATCGACGAGGTGATGGAATATATCGCGCTGAGCAAGCAGCCGGCCCGCTTCGCACCGGCGCGGAATTACCGGCGGCCGTTCTTCAGGCGCATCGGCCGCGCGGTGCCGCCGCTGGAATACGGCATGCTGCTTTCGAAGCGTCAGGCGATCGCGCTTGCGAAATCGGGCATGGATCTGGAAACCCTGGCGCGCGGCCAGAAGGCTTCGAAGCTGGCGAGCGAGATGATCCCGGCCTGGGTGGCGGCGGCCGTCCGCTGAGGCCTATTTAGCGGGGCCTATTTGCCGCCCCGCTTCAGGTGCTCGTCGAGCCGCGGCATGATCTCGATGAAGTTGCAGGGCATGTGGCGGTAGTCGAGCTGCGCCTTCAGAATGCCGTCCCAGGCATCCTTGCAGGCGCCGGGCGAGCCGGGCAGCACGAAGATGAACGTGGCGTTCGCCACCCCGCCGGTCGCCCGGGACTGGATCGTCGAAGTGCCGATCTTGTCATAGGAAATCCGGTGGAACACTTCCGAAAAGCCGTCCATGCGTTTTTCGAACAGCGGCTCCAGTGCTTCGGGCGTCACGTCCCGGCCGGTAAAGCCGGTCCCGCCTGTCGTGATCACCACATCGATATCCGGATCAAGCGTCCATTCCCGCACCTGGCCGGCAATCCGGTCCTTGTCGTCGGGCACGATCGCGCGCGCCTTCAGCACATGGCCGGCTTCCGCGATCCGCGCCACCAGCGTGTCGCCGGACTTGTCGTCGGCAGGCGTGCGCGTGTCGGAAACGGTCAGCACGGCGATGCCGACGGGAATGAAGGCGCGGGTTTCGTCGATCCGGTTCATGGGGTTCTCCCGGGCGTCTGGCCAACGGTTCTCACGGCCTGAAAATACCATTCCGGCTTCTGGTCGTTAAGGTTTTCCACGGCCTTTTCCGCCGCCTCGAAGGAAGGAAATATCCCGAAACAGGTAGCGCCCGAACCGGACATGCGCGTCAGCATCGTGCCTTCGGCACCGATCAGGTTGGAAATCTGATCGATTTCCCGCACCAGCGAGCGAGCCGGCGGCTCGAGATCGTTGCGCAGCGTTTTCAGAAAGCCGATCCAGTCGGCATCGGGCGCGCCGATCGGCGGATTGTCCTTTTGCGTCAGGCGGCGAAAAATATCCGGCGTCGAGACCCCGACCAGAGGATTGCCGAGCACCAGTGCCAGCGCCGGCAGGCTGGCAAGCGCGGTCAACTCCTCGCCGATCCCCTTGGCGATCAGGGGCTCGCCCTTGAGGCACATCGGCACGTCGGCGCCGAGCGTCAGCCCGAGCGCTGCCAGTTCCGCATCCGGCAGACTGGCATCCCAGAGGCGCATCAGGCCGCGCAGCGTCGCCGCCGCGTCCGCCGAACCGCCGCCGATGCCGGCTGCGACCGGCAGGTTCTTTTCCAGATGGATGGCCACCGGCGGGGCCGGGACCCCTTTCTCTTCCAGCGCCTTGCGCAGGAGGTCGCGTGCCTTCAACACCAGATTGCCATGCCTCCCCTCCGCCGAAGTCGGCAGCAGCGAGGCGAACCGGCCGGAAACGGAAAACGCGTCGGCTTCCGCATCGGCAAAGCCTAACCGATCACCCGTGTCGGCGAAGGTCACGATGCTGTCGAGCAGGTGATATCCGTCGGCCCGCTGGCCGGTCACATGCAGGGCGAGGTTGATCTTGGCGGGTGCCAGTTCAAAATGGCCCGCCTTGTCGGCGAGCCAATTGTCGGACGACATGGTGTCGAGAAACATGTGGCGTCAGGATTTCTTGTCGGGATTGGCCGGCGCCGGCGGGGCGGGAGCCACGGGTTCGCTGGGGCTGCGGTCGGCAGTCGTCGAATTGGGATCGAGCGGCGCCAGGCCCTTCTCGATCTTTTCCTTGATCTGCTCGCGGTTGATGTCCTCGCCTTCCGAGATCAGCGCCCGGTTCCACTGGTAGACGGCTTCGAGCTTGCGCCCGACGCGCCAGTAGGAATCGCCGAGATGGTCGTTGATCGTCGAATCGCCGGCGCGCAGCTGCACCGCCCGTTCGAGCTCGGTCACCGCATCGTCGAACTTGCCCATCCGGAAATAGGCCCAGCCGAGCGAATCGACGATATAGCCGTCATCCGGGCGCGCATCGACGGCCCGCTTGATCATGCTGAGGCCCTCGTCGAGGTTCTTGTTCATATCGACCAGCGAATAGCCGAGATAGTTCAGGACCTGGGGCTGTTCCGGGTTGAGCTCCAGCGCCTTGCGGAAGCTCGGCTCGGCCTTTTCCCAGTTCTTCAGCCGCTCGTAGGCGATGCCGCGCTGGAAAAAGATCGTCCAGTCGCCCGGCTTCGGCACCGGCCCGATGACGTCGGCGGCCTTGTCGTAGGTTTCCGCCATGGTCTTGTAGTCCTTGGCGTCGGAAAGCACGCTGCCGTAGGCGATATAGCTGCGGATGTCGGACGGGTCGGAATCGATCAGCGACTTCAGGTGCTGCTTGGCTTCGTCCACCTTGCCGGTATCGGAAAGCGTCACGCCGAGCTGCAGTTCGGAAATGCGGCGCATCGGCGAATCGGCCGGCACGCTCGCGTAGAACTTGATGGCGCGATCGGGCTGCTTGAGCTTTTCGGCAATGCCGCCGAGCAGGATCAGCGTATCGGCGCTCTTGGGGTCGAGCGCGTGGGAAATCTGCAGGTAGAGCGAGACCATGTCCTCGGCGCCCTGGCGGTTCAGCGCACCGCCGATCGAAAACAGCACGCCGGCCGCACCTTCGGCGGCATTGCTCACCTGCTGCTGGGGCTTCTCGCCCTTTTCGATGCTCTGGCGCAGGGCCTTCAGCGGCGCATAGTTGGAGACCATGCCGTCCCCGACGGAGATCGCATCGAGCGCCTTCTGCTTGTTACCGGCTGCCGCCTCAAGACGTGCCAGTGCCATCACGGCACGCATGAACGTGTCCGGGGCGGTGGCGACGGCTTCCTTGTTGGTGACGGCGGTGTTGAGGTGCTGCCGCGCCGTGCCGATATCGCCCGTCACCAGCGCCATGGCGCCGAGGTGATAGTCGGTGAACACCTTGTACCAGGCCGGTCCCTTGAGGTTGGAGATGCTGGCCATCGCCTGCTTGCCCTTGCCGGCGCCGACATCCGACCAGGCGGAGAGAAGCTGGTGGGTCAGCCGGTCGAGGTCGTTCGGGCCGTCATAGGCAAGCACCTTCTTGGCGGTATCGAATTTCTTGTCGCGCAGGGCATCGAGGCCGCGGACGATCTTGGTGATCCGCTCTACCGCGTTGTCGTCTTTCAGCGCATTGGCTTCCGCGAGACCCTGGTCGAAATCGCCGTTGAGCAGCAGCGAGATCATCAGCCTTTCGCGGATTTCCAGGTTGGCGGGATCGAAAGCCAGTGCCTTGCGGTAAAGCGCGATCGCGGTGTCGTAGTCATGATCGACGTCGGCGGTGCGGGCTGCCAGGAAGGCGCCGGAAAACGTCTTCACGTTGCTGGGGCCGAACGTCACCGTGTCTTTCACCGCTGGCTTCGCGTCCGCCGTCGCGGCATTGGCCACCGTTCCGAACAGGAGGACGGTTGCAAGCGCCGCGCTGGAGAGCAGAAGAAGGCTGGATTTCTGCCGCATAAAGATGCCTTTCGTAAGAGCATGGCAGAACGGTGAGATACCGCCGCCAATTCCGCCCTATTGATTCACGATAGAATGGCTTTTTTGAAGCACGTCCGCAAGGAAATCCCCAGCGCCGCGCGAGGGCGGCGCCGGTCACACCTTCGTCAACGAACGCCGCGCGTCAGTTGACGCGCTGGATCGAGAAGTCGATGACTTCGAGGAGAGCGGCCTTGAGCGGCGAGGCGGGAAGCGGCGCCAGCGCATCGCGGGCGATCGTGCCGTAATGCAGCGCCCGGCCGATCGTGTCGTTCAAGGCGCCGTATTTGTTGATCAGCCCGAGCGCCTTTTCGAGGTTTTCGTCGCTGCTTTCGCCCTTTTCGATCGCCTGCCGCCAGAAGGCGCGCTCGGTCTCGGTGCCGCGGCGATAGGAGAGGATGACGGGAAGCGTGATCTTGCCCTCGCGGAAATCGTCGCCGACATTCTTGCCGAGATCGGCAGCCTTGCCGCCGTAGTCGAGCGCGTCGTCGACGAGCTGGAAGGCAAGGCCGAGATTCATGCCGTAGGATTTGAGAGCGCCGCGGCCGGCCTTGTCGGCATTGGCGATGATCGGGCCGACTTCGGCCGCGGCCGCAAACAGCGCGGCCGTCTTGGCGCGGATGACCGACAGATAGTCGTCCTCGGTCGTTTCCATGTTCTTGGCGACGGAAAGCTGCAGCACCTCGCCTTCGGCGATGACAGACGCTGCGGCCGACAACACGTCGAGCGCTTCGAGCGAGCCGACATCGACCATCATCCGGAAGGCCTGGCCGAGCAGGAAGTCGCCGACCAATACGCTTGCCTGGTTGCCCCAGATCATGCGGGCGGTGGAACGTCCGCGGCGCAGGTCGCTTTCGTCGACCACGTCGTCATGGAGAAGCGTTGCCGTGTGCATGAACTCGACGCTGGTCGCCAGCTTTACATGGGCATCACCCTGGTAGCCGAACAGCGCTGCGGAGGCGAGCGTCAGCATCGGCCGCAGCCGCTTGCCGCCGGACGAGATCAGGTGGTTGGCGACTTCCGGGATCATCTGCACGTCGGAGCCGGCCTTGGACAGGATCAGCTGGTTGACCCGCTCCATGTCCGCCTTGGTCAGATCCACCAGCGGTTTGACGGATGCGAGTTTGTTTTTGCCTTCTTCAAGCGGTATGACGACGCCCAATGATCAGGCCTCCCTATCGAAATCTTTCAAACGACAATAGAAAGAGGCTGTTAGTGCGGCAAGCGCAAAACGCATCCCGCCGGAGATAATGGGGTAACAAACAAGCCATGCTGGAGATCATCCGCACCAACGATGTCGTGATCCTGTCGCTGGCTCAGAGCCTGATGAAGGACGCGGGCATCCATTGCATGGTCGCCGACCAGTCGATGAGCGTGCTGGAGGGCTCACTCGGCCTCTTGCAGCGCCGGTTGATGGTGGATGCCGACCGGGCGGACGAGGCGCGGCGGATATTGAAGGACGCGGGGCTGGAAGCGGAGCTGCGGCCTTGATGCATGGGGAGGTCAGATCTGAGTTTTTCTGAAGCCATGGCCTTGGGTGGCTCAAGGGCCTCGGCGCTGAATGTTTTTGGAGTTCTAACCTTGAGCCTCTTTGCGGGTCGCCCCCCTCTGCCCTGCCGGGCATCTCCCCCTCGGGTGGGGAGATCGGCCAGAGGCATGCTCCTCGCTCCCAATCTACCGTTTTCCCCTGTGCATTTTATTGCGACGGTTGCCCCCGCATGTCGCAATCCTACCTCTCTTCCGGAACGTCGTTTCGGGGAGAGCGCCGGTCGCGCCACTTGTGATCTTCCCACCCGCGGGGGAGATGCCCGGCAGGGCAGAAGGGGGCTGACGACCGCCGACGCTCAACGTGTTCGGCCTATCTCCAGCATCGAGAAATACCTCGCGCCATGACCACCCCGACCCACACCATCGACGCCTTCCATCGCGGACGCTTTCACGTCATGCAGCCGAAGGGCGGCGGGCATCGGTCCGGGGTCGATGCGATGCTGCTCGCCTCGCTGGTCGCCTCCGACAGGCCGGTCAGCGTCGCCGATCTCGGCTCGGGCGCCGGTGCGGCAGGCCTTGCCGTCGCCGCACGCCTGCAACAGGCAAAAGTCCTGCTGATCGAAAAATCGCCGCTGATGGCCGATTATGCCCGCAAAACGCTGGAGCTTCCCGAAAACGCCTTCCTCGCCGGCCGCGTCGAGGTGCTGGAAGCCGACGTGACCCTGACCGGCAAGCCGCGGCTCGCCGCCGGCCTCGTCGACGAAATCCACGACCACGTGATCATGAACCCGCCCTTCAACGACGCGGCGGATCGCAAGACGCCCGATGCCCTGAAGGCCGAGGCGCATGCGATGACGGAAGACCTGTTCGAAGCCTGGATCCGCACGGCCGGCGCGATCATGAGGCCCGGCGGGCAATTGTCGCTGATCGCCCGGCCGCAATCGATCGCCGAGATCATCGAGGCCTGCGGCAGGCGTTTCGGCGGGCTGGAAATCACCGCCCTTCATCCCCGGCCGGACGAAAGCGCTACCCGCATCCTCGTCACCGCCATCAAGGGATCGCGCGCCCGGCTGACATTCCGGGCGCCGCTTTTCGTGCATGGCGCCGATGGCCACGCCTTCTCGGCTTTCGTGGACGACCTGAACAATGGCCGGGCCGCCTATGCCCGCCTCAGCCCGAAACGAAGTCCGGCAAGCAATTCCAGGAAAAGTGCGTAGCGGTTTTCCGTCCGGAATTGCGTCAGAAAGCTAGCCGGCGACGAAGTCGACGAGCAGCTTGACGTTCAACCCGGCGATGACGACGGCGATCAGCCAGGCGATGGCCGAGAGCCAGATCGGTGCTACGAGTTCGCCCATCTTGGCCTTGCTGGCGGTGAACATGACCAGCGGGAAGACCGCGAATGAAAGCTGCAGGCTGAGCACGACCTGGGTGAGGATCAGCAGTTCCGCCGTACCCGCATCGCCGTACCAGATGGTCACGAAGGCGGCCGGAATAATGGCGATGCCCCGGGTGATCAGCCGGCGGATCCATGGCTGCAGCTTCATCTTGAGGAAGCCTTCCATGACGATCTGGCCGGCAAGCGTCGCTGTCACCGTCGAGTTCAGGCCGCAGCAGAGCAGCGCGATGCCGAACAGCGTCGGCGCTATGGCAAGGCCGAGCAGCGGTGCGAGCAGCGAATGGGCTTCGCCGAGTTCGGCCACGTCCGTCCGCCCGGTGCTGTTGAAGGCAGCGGCCGCGAGGATCAGGATCGAGGCATTGATCAGCAGCGCGAAGCAGAGCGCGACGGTGGAGTCGATCGTCGCATAGGTGAGCGCCTCCTTCTTCTCCGGCAGACTATGGCCATAATTGCGGGTCTGCACGATGCCGGAATGCAGGTAGAGGTTATGCGGCATGACGGTTGCACCAAGAATGCCGAGCGCCAGATAGAGCATTTCCGGATTGGTGACGATCTCGGTCGTCGGGAAGAAGCCGCGAATGACGCCGCCCCAGTGCGGATCGGCGAGGAAGATCTGGATCGCGAAGCAGACCGCGATGACGCCGAGCAGGGTGATGATGAAGGCTTCGACCCAGCGGAAGCCCATCTTCTGCAGGTAAAGGATGATGAAGACGTCGAGCGCGGTGATCAGCACGCCGAGTTCGAGCGGAATGCCGAAGATCAGGTTGAGGCCGATCGCGGTGCCGATGACCTCGGCGATATCGGTGGCGATAATGGCGATTTCGGCAAGCGCCCAGAGGGGGATGGAAACCCATTTCGGAAATGCGTCGCGGCAGGCCTGCGCCAGATCCCGCCCGGAGGCGATGGCAAGGCGTGCGCAGAGCGACTGCAGCACGATTGCCATCAGGTTGGACAGAAGCGCCACCGCCAGCAGCGCATAACCGAATTTCGAACCGCCGGCGAGCGAGGTCGCCCAGTTGCCGGGATCCATATAACCGACGGCCACCAGATAACCCGGACCCGCGAAGGCGGCAAGCCGCCGCCAACGTGATCCGGAATGCGAAATGCTGATGCTGCGATGGACGTCGGAAAGCGACGCCTCTCCCCGCTTGTGCCGCCAGCCGCTGTCCTGCTTTGAACTCAAAACGTCCATCTTCACCTTATCTCCGTTCGTAACGGGATAATGCCTCATTGGAATGATAATGCAAGTCATTCGCAACTAGAAAATCAAAATCGGGCTTTCGGGGCTGCAGCCATTGCGTTTGAAAATCCGTCACATACATGCTTTGGCAGAGCCGAACGCCACAGAAGGAAAAGAAATGGCCGGGTTTTTGAAGAGGTTGATGCCGAAGCGGTTCCGCAAGAAGGGGCTGACGATACCGGTTGTCCGGCTCCATGGTGCGATCATGGCCGGCGGCAGCCAGTTCAAGCAGAGCCTCAACCTCGCCGGCGTCGCCCCGATGCTGGACAAGGCCTTCGCCAAAAAGGATGCGCCGGTCGTCGCGATCTCGATCAATTCGCCGGGCGGCTCGCCGGTCCAGTCGCGGTTGATCTTCCAGCGCATCCGTTCGCTCGCGGAAGAGAAGAACAAGAAGGTTCTGGTCTTTGTCGAGGACGTCGCAGCCTCGGGCGGCTACATGATCGCGCTTGCCGGCGACGAGATCTTCGCCGACCCCACCTCGATCGTCGGCTCGATCGGCGTCGTTTCCGGCGGGTTCGGTTTTCCGGAACTGTTGCGCAAGATCGGCGTCGAGCGCCGCGTCTATACCGCCGGCGAGAACAAGGTGATCCTCGATCCCTTCCAGCCGGAAAAGGAAGGCGACATCGAATATCTCAAGGCCCTGCAGCTCGAGATCCACAAGGTCTTCATCGACATGGTCAAGATGCGCCGCGGCGAACGGCTCGCCGACGATGCGACGATCTTTTCGGGTCTGTTCTGGAGCGGGCTGCGCGGTCTCGACCTCGGCCTGATCGACAGTCTCGGCGACATGCGCGAAGTTCTCAAGCGCCGCTACGGCAAGGACACGAAGCTGGAACTGATCGGCAGCGCCCGCACCCTGTTCGGCCGCCGCGTGCCCGGCGTCGTTTTCGGTGAGGGCAAGGCCGGAGAAATCGCCGCAGGCGCGGTGACGGGACTTGCCGCAAGCCTGGAAGAAAAGGCAATGTGGAGCCGATACGGCCTTTGAGGTCGCAAGAATAGCGCGAGGGGGACATGGCGCAGCTTTTATTTCTGATCATCGTCATCGGCGGCGGCTGGATGCTCTACAAGAAATTCATCAAGGACGCCGAAAGACTGTCGTCCCGTAGCCGCCGCGAGGAAAAGGAACGCCAGACCGGTGCGATCGGCACCCTGGAGCGGGATCCCGTGACGGGGGAGTACCGGGTGAAGCGGGATGAGGAATGAGCCTTACTAAAGAGGCAGCTTCATGATATACCTTCGCGAAGTATATCATGGAGTGTGTGATGCAGGTCGCCAAATGGGGAAATAGTCTAGCAATCCGAATTCCGGCGTCAGTGGTCGATGCTTTGGGCCTTAAGGAAGGCGATGATGTCACTGTGCGTGTTGCGAATGGCGCAGTATTTGAAATCGAGCGCGACGAGACGCGGCAGAAAGCGCTCGAAAAGATCAAATCCTTCAAATGGGAATTGCCCCCTGGCTGGAAGTTCGATCGCGACGAGGCGAATTCCCGCTGATGCCGACGGTTGCGAGTTTTCTTGATACCAACATTCTCGTCTACGCCTTCACTAAGGATGCACGGGCGGTAACCGCCCAACAATTGATGGGCTCTCCGTTTGTACTCAGTACTCAGGGGCTGAACGAGTTCGCAAACGTGGCGCGGAAGAAACTTAAGCATCCGTTGGAGCAGATTGAGGAAGCGATCGAAGCTCTTTCCAAATTGGCTTCGACGATCGTTCCCATGGACCAGCAGATGACCATAGCTGCGTTGAAGCTTGTTAGGCGATACAATTTCGCCTTCTATGATGCGTTGATGGTAGCAGCAGCTTTAAAAGCCAGTTGCACGCGATATTACTCTGAAGATCTTCAAGACGGCTTGATCGTTGAAGATAAGCTCACCGTTATAAATCCGTTCCGTTGACCGTGAATTTTTCCGCGAGCCGATTGCGGACACGGGCAGCCATTTCATCTCCGTCCCACGGAAGAAACTCCTCCCGCGGGGTTTCCATCCGGCGGCGGATTTCGTCCTTCATGGCAAGCAGCGGGTCGCTCTCGCTGGCCGGCGCCGGATCTGCCTGCATCAGGCTGTCTATGCCCGCCTCGATAACCTTCTCGACAGAAGGGAACTGGCCGTCTTCGACCATGCGTTCTGCATAGCGCAGATAACGGTCCGACAAGGTGAAGCTGTTCTTGACGTTCATGGTCTTTCTCCGGAAGAACGGATGAACCTTAACACGGCTCGCACCCGGCACGCATAGCGCAAGCGCCGCAAACGCATAAAACCTTGACCCGCGCCCCTGATGCGTGGCACTCGTCCGCATCCTCGAACCGATACAGATATGGCCATGACCGAGCTGCCCGACCACATGTCTCCGACCCGCTCCTTTCAGGGGCTGATCCTCGCGCTCCAGAACTACTGGGCCGACAAGGGCTGCGCCATCCTGCAGCCCTACGACATGGAAGTCGGTGCCGGTACCTTCCATCCGGCCACAACCCTGCGCGCGCTCGGCCCCAAGCCGTGGAAGGCCGCCTATGTCCAGCCGTCGCGCCGCCCGTCCGACGGGCGTTACGGTGAAAACCCCAACCGCCTGCAGCACTATTACCAGTTCCAGGTCATTCTGAAGCCGAACCCGCCGAACCTCCAGGAACTCTATCTCGGTTCCCTGAAGGCGATCGGCCTCGATCCGCTGCTGCACGACGTGCGTTTCGTCGAGGACGACTGGGAAAGCCCGACGCTCGGCGCCTGGGGCCTCGGCTGGGAATGCTGGTGCGACGGCATGGAAGTCTCGCAGTTCACCTACTTCCAGCAGGTCTGCGGCATCGAATGTTCGCCGGTCGCCGGCGAACTCACCTACGGCCTCGAACGTCTCGCCACCTATCTGCAGGGCGTCGACAGCATCTACGAACTCAATTTCAACGGCCGCGAGGGCGAGGAAAAGATCTCCTATGGCGATGTCTTCCTGCAGGCCGAGCAGGAATATTCCCGCCACAATTTCGAATTTGCCGACACCGCCATGCTGCACCGGCATTTCATCGATGCCGAGAAGGAATGCCAGGCGCTGCTCGCCGCCGGCGCTCCGGGTGCAAACGCCAACCAGATGCTGCACAAATGCGTTTTCCCCGCCTATGACCAATGCATCAAGGCGTCTCACGTCTTCAATCTTCTGGATGCGCGCGGGGTGATCTCGGTCACCGAGCGCCAGAGCTATATCCTGCGCGTCCGCACGCTCGCGAAAGCCTGTGGCGAAGCTTTCCTGCTGACCGACGCCGGCGGTGCGAACTTCGGCCAGGCCGCCTGAAGACGGAACGTCCCGAGGCCCGTCCCGGTCGGACGCGGCAAGCCGTTCAAACGGCCGCCGCCCATTGTGTGCCCAGCTGCCAGACGGGTTTGAGGGTCGGATAGGCGCCGGTCGGAAGCTGCCCTGCATAGATCTGCAGAAACCGTCGTGTGCCGGCCGGCTGCGGCGGTTTCATCATTACCCCGTACTGAAAAAACAGCAGGGCAAACGCCAGCACATTGGCGGTTCGCACAAGGGACGCCATGGCAGTTCCATCCAGATTGTTTTGGGGTCGGGACCGAATCCTTGGATTCGTCCATCTCATGCAGGAGAATCTAGAGCATCGGAGCGATCAAAACTTTGCTATAAATCAAAATGGCTACCTCGAAAAATAATCGATGACTTCAACCACTTTTTTATACCGGGCCTCTACTGTCCCATCGCAAGGCCAAGTCGGGAGACGCAGATGTACATTTTGATCGGCATAATTGTTCTCGTCGCACTCTACGTCATCATGATCTACAACGGCCTCGTCAAATCCCGCCAGATGGCGGAGGAGGCCTGGTCCGGCATCGACGTTCAGCTGAAGCGCCGCGCCGATCTGATCCCGAACCTCATCGAGACGGTGAAGGGATATGCGGCCCACGAAAAGGGCACGTTCGAGGAAGTCGTCAAGCTGCGCAACCAGGCGCAGGCCGTACCCGCAGGCGATGTCGCCGGCCGCGCCCAGGCGGAAGGCCTGCTCGGCCAGGCGCTCGGAAAAATCATGGCGCTTGCCGAGGCCTATCCGGACCTCAAGGCGAACCAGAACTTTTCCGAACTGCAGGGCTCGCTCGAAACCATCGAAAGCGAGATCCAGATGTCGCGGCGTTACTATAACGGGGCCGCCCGCGACCTGAACGTCCGGGTCGAGAGCTTCCCCAACAACCTGATCGCCGGCCAGTTCGGTTTCTCGAAGCGCGAGTATTTCGAGATCGAGAATGCAGCCGACCGGGCGGTCCCGACCGTCAAGTTCTGAAATCCGTCATTGGACCTTCGTGCCGCAACGGTTTAAGAGCGCGGTCGGCCGCCTCGTTGCGGCATTCCGTTGGCGTTGAGAGACGAATATCATGGGCAGAGCCAAACTCACCATCCTGCCGCCGGGCAAGCCGCTTTCCGGGCGCGCCGTGCCGCCGGGCTCGAAATCGATCACCAATCGCGCGCTGCTTCTGGCGGGCCTCGCCGAGGGCACCAGCCGGCTGACCGGTGCGCTGCGAAGCGACGACACACGCTATATGGCCGAAGCGCTGCGGGCCATGGGCGTGGCCGTCGAGCAGCCGGACGAAACCACCTTCGTCGTCACCGGCAGCGGCAAGCTTCTGCCCCCTTCCGCCCCGCTGTTCCTCGGCAATGCCGGCACCGCGACCCGCTTCCTGACGGCGGCCGTCGCTTCTGTCGATGGCACCGTCGTCGTCGATGGTGACGAGCATATGCGCAAGCGGCCGATCGGTCCGCTGGTCGCCGCCCTTAAATCGCTCGGTATCGATGCCGAGGCGCCGACCGGCTGCCCGCCGGTGACCGTGCGCGGCAACGGCCATTTCGCCTCCGGCCGCGTCGAGATCGATGCCGGCCTGTCGAGCCAGTACGTCTCGGCGCTGCTGATGGCCGGGCCGCTCGTCAAGCAGGGCGCCAACGCGCCCCTGACGGTGGCGCTCGCCGGCGCGGAAATCGGCGCCCGCGGTTATGTCGATCTGACGCTGGCCGCCATGCAGGCCTTCGGCGCCAAGGTCGAGCAGCTCGATGCGGCGACGTGGAAGATAGAGCCGACCGGCTACAGGGCCGCGGATTTCGTGATCGAGCCGGATGCCTCCGCCGCCACCTATCTCTGGGCCGCTGAAGTGCTGACCGGCGGCAGGATTGATCTCGGCGTGCCGAACGACGCCTTCACCCAGCCCGATGCCAAGGCCCTCGAGGTCATCTCGAAATTCCCGCACCTGCCGGCGGAAATCGACGGCTCGCAGATGCAGGACGCGATCCCGACGATTGCCGTACTTGCCGCTTTCAACGAAACGCCGGTGCGGTTCACCGGCATCGCCAACCTGCGCGTCAAGGAATGCGACCGGGTGAGGGCGCTCTCGCTCGGCCTCAATGCCATTCGCGAAGGCCTTGCGACGGAAGAGGGCGACGACCTGATCGTCGCCTCCGATCCCTCGCTCGCCGGCCAGACCTTATCCGCGGAGATCAACACCTTCGCCGACCACCGCATCGCCATGAGCTTTGCACTGGCGGGGCTGAAGATCGGCGGCATCACCATTCTCGACCCGGATTGCGTCGCCAAGACCTTCCCGACCTATTGGGACGTGCTCGCCTCGCTCGGCGTCGAGTACACGGATATCGAATAACGGAAAGCAAGGATCGGCCCGTGCCGAAGAGCGCGCCGAAGAGGAGGAATGTCGTGATGCGGTGGTTCTCCGGCTTTGGCCTGGTCCTGTTCTTATGCCTGGCAACGGTGCTGCCCGCCGCGGCGGAGGAATATATCCGTTCCTATCATTCCGACATCCAGGTCGCCGAAAACGGCGACCTGACGGTGACCGAAACGATCATCGCCAATGCGGAAGGCGACAGGATCAAGCGCGGCCTGTTTCGTGATTTTCCGCTGACCATGCAGGATGCGGGCGGCCGCACGGTGCGGGTCGGCTTCGAGGTCGTTTCCGTCACCCGCGACGGCCGGCCCGAGCCCTTCCACACGGAAAGCGTCACCGGCGGCATCCGCATCTATTCCGGCGACAAGGACGTGTTCCTGCGCAACGGCGAACACACCTTCGTCTTCACCTACAGGACCGATCGGCAGATCCGTTATTTCGACGATCACGACGAACTCTACTGGAACGCCACCGGCAACGGCTGGGAATTCCGCATCGCCCAGGCCTCGGCGCGGGTGACGCTGCCGGGCGGCGCGGGGATAAACCAGACTGCCGCCTATACCGGCCCTTTCGGCTCCACCGCCCGCAATGCCCGCATGCAGGCGAACGGCAATCAGGCGGTATTTACGACCACTCGGCCGCTCGGCGCGCAGGAGGGCCTGACGATCGTCGCCGGCTTTCCCAAAGGGGTCGTAGCGGCTCCTTCGAAGGATCAGCAAAGCGACTGGTGGTGGCGCGACAATATCGGCACGATCATCGCGATCGTCGGCCTTGTCCTCGTCGTCGGTTATTACGCGCTTTTCTGGACCCGCGTCGGCCGCGATCCGGACCGTGGCGTCGTCGTGCCGCGCTGGGATGCGCCGGACGGCCTGTCGCCGGCGCTCGTCAACTATATCGACAACAAGGGCTTTTCCGGCGGCGGCTGGACGGCGTTTTCGGCAAGCGCGCTCGACCTGGCGGTCAAGGGTTACGTGACGCTCGAAGACCTCAAGGAAAAGATCGTCATCCGGCGCACCGACAAGCCCGTGCCACGCGACGTGCCGACCGGCCAGGCCTCAATCCTCAGCGCGGTTGGCGGCGCCGGGCAGTCGCTGGTGATCGACGAGGCGCATGGCACGTCGGTCCAATCGGTCGGCACGAGCTTCCGCCAGGCGATCGAGAAGGAACATCGCGGCAAATATTACAAGGCGAACTGGGGTTATGTCGCAGGCGGCGTGGCCCTCAGCATCCTTATGCTTCTGGGCGTTCTGATATTCGGCAATCTCGAGCCTGAGCTGATGGCGATATTGATTGTCCCGGCCTTTCTTGCGGTGGTCTTCGGTTTCTTCGCAGCCGCCCTCGGAAAGGGTCTGAGGCGCGGTTCCTCGCTGTTTTCCAAGATCATGGCGGTCGTCGTTCTCGGCTTTATCGGCTTCGTCGCGATATCGGTCGGTTCGGCGCTGCTGATCGCGCTCATGTCCGAGCTGACCGGCGACGAGCACTGGCCGATCCTGGTCTCGGTCGGTGGCATCGTGCTCGCCAACGTCATCTTCTTCTTCCTGATGGGCGCACCGACACCACTCGGCCGCAAGCTGATGGACGGTATCGAGGGCCTGCGCATCTACCTGACGCTTGCCGAAAAGGATCGCATGAACACGGCCGGCGCGCCGACCATGTCGCCGCAGCATTTCGAAAAGCTGCTGCCCTATGCGGTGGCGCTCGGCGTGGAAAAGCCGTGGAGCAACACGTTCGAGACATGGTTGGCGAGTGCCGCGGCGGGCGCTGCCGCCGGCGCCTATGCGCCCGGTTGGTACAGCGGCAATTACGGCTCGAACTTCGGCGAGCGCATCGGCGGTTTCTCCTCCTCGATGGCCTCCACCATCGCCTCGACCATCCCCGCGCCAAAATCCTCCTCGTCCTCCTCCGGCTTTTCCGGCGGCTCGTCCGGCGGCGGCGGCGGCGGCGGTGGCGGAGGCGGTTGGTAGATACTTTCGCCAATCCGGCTGGTGACTTTTGGCAGCGGGCTTGCTAAGGCCACGCCCTGTTGAACAATCATCAAAAAGTTGATTATCGATGCCCGATCTGCTTCTCGAACTCCGCTCGGAGGAAATTCCCGCCCGCATGCAGCGCAAGGCGGCGGGAGACCTGAAAAAGCTCGTCACCGACGCGCTGGTCGAAGCGGGCCTGACCTATGAGGGTG
>Ga0209257_1002566_pt1 | contig 17698 bp, 16 predicted proteins | sample AraplaCvi_mCL_r2_FD_184277 | JGI IMG/M metagenome (GOLD analysis project Ga0209257, IMG submission 184277) | Arabidopsis root microbial communities from North Carolina, USA - plate scrape MF_Cvi_mCL_r2 (SPAdes) (version 2) | ecosystem: Host-associated > Plants > Roots > Endosphere | place: USA...
CATCCCGCCGCGAGGTGGAGCCTTCCGTAGGCAGATCGAAGCGCTGTTCACGATCAACGGTATCGCCTTTCCGGTGAACGTCGTCGAAGCAAGCCCATTCAGCGTGTTAAAAGCAATCATCGAGCGATCGGATGGCGTCAGCATCCTGTCCGACGAATTCCTCCGGGACGAAATTCGCAGGGGTTTGCTCAAGGCCATTCCACTCAAGGAACATGTCGCCTCGCGCCAGTTCGCATTGCAGAAACTGTCGGGTCGAAGGCTGAACAGTCTCGGCCAACGCTTCGTTGAGATTGCAGTGGAACTGGCGTCGAATGAGCTTTCTTGACACAGAGCAATCGGAGTGAGGCGGGAATGCAGCTTCATACCGAATGGAACCGCTTCGGCGGCTTTTCCATAATCTACGGTTATCGCAATCCGTGAATCTATTATTGGACGAATATAAGTTTGCGCTTAAAGGATTTCAGCGGGAAAATCAAAAGGGAGGAGCATACGTTGATTTCCAGATTGCTTCTTGCGGCGACCACCGCCACTTCACTCTGCTTCGCCATGTCTGCGATCGCAGAAGACATCAAGGGCGAGGTGATCCATCAGTGGACCTCGGCCGCGGAATCTGCCGGCGTCAAGGTTCTGGCCCAGAAATTCACCGAACTCGGCGGTACCTGGGTCGACAACGCCATTTCCGGCGGACCGAACGCCCGTTCGACGGCTGTCAACCGCGTGGTTGGCGGCAATCCGCCTGCCGCGATGTTGTTCAACACTGGCGCACAGTTCGTCGAACTTCAGGACAATGGTCTACTTCGTGACCTGACGGAAACGGCCAAAGCCGATAACTGGCAGAACAAGATGCCGGCAGCCCTGTTGAATTCGGGCGTTGTCGATGGCGAGATCTGGGCACTTCCGATCTCCGGAAACGGGGCCAACTGGTTCTGGTTCAACAAGCCGATCCTCGACAAGATCGGCGTCGCTAAGCCGAAGAATTGGGATGAAGTCTTTGCCGCGCTCGACAAGGCGAAGGCGGCAGGCCTCGCGCCGTTTGCGCCGTCCGGCGAGCCGCGCTGGCAGCGTCTGACGTTCAATGCCGTCGTTCTCGGTGTCGCGGGTCGCGAAATCTACGATGCGGTCATCTACAAGCGCGACGCCTCCGCAGTGCGTGGTGAAAAATTCAAGGCAGCAGTCAAGGTTTTCGAAAAACTCCGCGACTATGCCGACGCCGGCACGCCGGGCCGTTCCTGGCCGGATTCGACCAATCTCGTGATCTCCGGCAAAGCCCTGATGACGCAGGGCGGCACGTGGCTGAACGGTGCCTTCGCGGCTGCCGGGAAGACGGCAGGCACGGACTACGAGTGCGCGATCATCAACCCCGAACAGGGCATGGTGATCTCGGGCGACGTGTTCCTCTTCCCGGAGCCGAGGAATGCGGCGATGACCAAGGCACAGGACCTGCTCCTCAAGGCTTTCGCCGACGTGCCGACCCAGACCGCGTTTGCGGTCGCCAATGGTACGATCCCGATCCTCAAGGGTGCGGACACGTCCAAGCTCAACCCGTGCATCGCTGAGGCGTCCCGCTTCTTCAACGATGCCAAGCTCTCGACGGGTAGCGACCAGATGATGTTTACACCGGCGATCGTCGGTGCGGTCGAGGATGCCATCACCCGCTTCTCGACCAAAGGCGGGCTGACCGCTGAACAGTTCATCGAGGCCTATGCAAAAGGCCTTTCCGCAAGCTGACCCCAAGACCGGGGGAGCGCGCCTCGCCGCCTCCCCCGAATGACCAGATATTCGGAGTTTTCTCGTGTTCGTGAGGTCGCCATCAAGCAGTCGCCTTCAGGCGGTCCTGACGCTTGTCCCCGTCGCATTCGTCGTCCTGTCCGTCTATGTCGGCGGCGTGTTGTGGGCGGCGGGCATATCCCTTACTCGCTCCTCAATGCTGCCGAACTACAGGTTCGCTGGTTTCACCCAGTACATAAACCTGTTCTCGAATGCCCGATGGCAGGTCTCGCTCGGCAACATGGCGCTGTTTGCGGTGATCTTCATTCCGGCCACCTTGCTGATCGGCTATTCGATGGCCGCGATGATCAATCGCGGCGTGCGAGGCGAAAACGCGCTGCGGACGATCTACCTCTATCCATTCGCCATGTCGTTCATCGTCACCGGCCTTGTCTGGCGCTGGCTGCTTGACCCGAATCTCGGCATTGCCAACGTGGCGCGCAAGCTTGGCTTCGAAAGCGCCTCCTTCGACTGGATCGTCAACGCGGACATGGCGATCTTCACGATCATCATCGCCGCCATCTGGCATTCGTCCGGCCTCGTCATGGTCGTCCTTCTCGCCGGGCTGAGGGGCGTCGACGATGATCTGTGGAAGGCGATCAGAGTCGAGGGCATCCCTGCCTGGAAAGCCCATCTCTACATCATCATGCCGAGCATCGGGGCAAGCATCGCGACTGCGCTGGTGCTGATGTCGCTCACCGTCGTGCGCCTGTTCGATGTCGTGGTTGCCATGACTGGAGGCGGGCCCGGTATCGCGACGGACGTACCGGCCAAGTTCATCATCGACCATATGTTCGAACGCCAGCAGGTTGGCCTTGCCTCTGCTGCGGCCACGACGCTGTTGCTTCTTGTCCTCGTGGTCGCCGTGCCGCTCCTGTATCTCAAGAACCGTCGCAAGGGAGCTGCAAGATGACCATCACAAACGGTCAGGCCCCTGTCCGCCGCAATGCCTATGCGGCTCCGTTTTCCCGCGTTCTCGTCTACGCTTTGCTGATCGTTCTCGCGATCGTGGCGCTTATACCCCTCTACGTGATGATCGTCACGGCGTTCAAATCGATGGAGGAGATCCGTTCGGGCACGCTCCTATCCCTGCCGCACGCATTCAGCTTCGAACATTGGTGGAAAGCCTGGAATTCCGCCTGCACGGGATTGCGCTGCGAAGGCCTCAAGGTCGGCTTCGTCAATTCCTTCCTGATCACCATACCGAGTGTTGCCCTGGCAATCGCAGCCGGTGCGGTGACCGGATACGCACTGAGCTTCTGGCGGGTGCGCTTCGCCAACGTGCTGTTTGCGGTCCTGCTGATCGGCGGTTTCTTTCCGTATCAGGTGCTGATCTATCCGCTGGTGCGGATCACCTCGACGATCGGCCTGTTCAACTCGCTCGCCGGCGTCATCGCGGTCCATGTCGTCTTCGCTCTGCCGGTCGTAACGCTACTGTTTCGTAACTATTTCGCATCCATCCCGATCGATCTTTTCAAGGCTGCCCGCGTCGATGGTGCCGGCTACTGGCGGTTCTTCTTTTGGATCCTACTGCCGATGTCAGTGCCGATGATTGCGGTTGCGGGCATCCTGCAGGTCACCTTCATCTGGAACGACTACATCGTCGGCCTCGTCTTCGGCGGCATCAACTATGCCCCGATGACCGTCCAGCTCAACAATATCGTGCACTCCACCTATGGAGAGCGGGAATACAACGTGGAAATGGCGGCAACGCTTCTCACCTCGGTCATCCCCCTCCTCGTCTACTTCACGTCGGGCCGCTGGTTTGTTCGCGGCGTGGCATCCGGCGCCGTGAAAGGGTAATCATGACAGGCGTACAGCTTCGAAACCTCGGGATCCGCTACGGGCAGGTCGAGGTTCTGAAAGGCATTGACCTCGACATTCCGGCTTCGGAATTCATCGTACTGCTCGGGCCTTCCGGTTGCGGCAAGTCCACGCTTCTGAATGCTATCGCCGGTCTTCAGGACGTCGCCGAAGGGCAGATCCTGATAGGCGGCCACGACATGACCAGTGTCGAGCCTAAAAACCGCGGCATCGCGATGGTCTTTCAGTCCTATGCGCTCTATCCCCGCATGAGCGTTCGGGGCAACCTGAGTTTCGGCCTGAAGGTGGCCAAGGTTGCAAAGCCGGAAATCGAAAAGCGCGTCGCACATGTCGCAAAAATGCTGCAGATAGAGCCGTTGCTGGACCGCAAGCCGTCCGAGCTTTCCGGCGGCCAGCGACAGCGCGTAGCGATCGGCCGTGCCGTGGTGCGCGATGCGGGCGTATTCCTGTTCGACGAACCGCTTTCCAACCTCGACGCCCAGCTGCGTTCCGACTTGCGCGTCGAGATCAAGCGCCTGCATCAGCGCCTGAAGTCGACGATGATCTACGTGACCCACGACCAGATCGAGGCGATGACGCTTGCCGACCGTATCGTCGTCATGAAGGACCGGATCATCCAGCAGCAGGGCACGCCGGACGAGATCTACAACAAGCCCGCCAACACGTTCGTGGCCCGCTTCGTCGGCTCGCCTGCCATGAATTTCCTGGAGGGAACGGTGAGAAACGGCGAAGCGATCGTCGACGGAGAGGCTTTGCGGATCGCCTCGGCTCTGTCTTCACCGCTGGCCGAGGGCAGCAAGGTGATTGTTGGCGTCCGTCCGGAGGATCTGGTCGTGCATGCCGATGAAGCCGCCCCAGGACTTGCTGTCGAGATAGACGTGGTTGAGCCGATGGGCTCGGAAAAGCTCGTCTGGTGCAAACGCGGAAGCATCGGCATGTCGGCCAAGACCCCGTCCTCGGCCAAGGTGAAGTCGGGCGACAAGGTCCGGCTCGGCCTGTCGGAAGACAAGCTTCACATATTCGATGCAGAAACCGGAAAGCGCCTCTGATGACCGAAAACATTCTTAAGAAGCTTGCCGGTCATCCTTACCACCTGGATGATGAAGCCCTCGGCTGGGTAAAGTCCACATTCGAAGGTCTCTCGCTGGACCAAAAGCTCGGGCAGATCGTGCTGCCGCTCTGCCGAGACCTTTCCGTCGAAAGTCTTTCGATCCCGCTCGCGCGCCACGTCGGCGGTGTCCACCGGATGCCGTCGCGTTCGGAGCCGGAACTGCGCGCCAGCGCGGAATTTCTGCAGTCAAACACCGCCATTCCGCTGCTGATGACCTGCGATATCGAGTTTTCCGAAAAGAGCAGCGTCGCAGCCGGAACGCCCTACCCCAACCAGATGACGATCGCGGCAACCGGAGATGCCGAGCATGCGCGCCGCATGGGTGTCGTAGCCGGCAGCGAAGGGGGGTATCTCGGCTTCAACATCTCCTGGACGCCGGTTGCCGATCTTGCGGTCAATTTCCGTTCGAACGTGGTCAATACCAGATCATTCGGTTCGGATGTGGCGACAGTCATGGCAATGACTACCGCTTATCAGGATGGCGCGCGCTCGGCGGGCTTCGCAAGCTCGATCAAGCACTGGCCCGGCGACGGGCTCGACGAACGCGACCAGCATTTTGCGACCACCCACAATACGATGTCGATGGAGGAGTGGCGGGACAGCTTCGGCAAGATCTATGCCGACGCCATTGCCAAGGGCGTGCAGGTCGTGATGTCGGGCCATATCACGCTCCCCGCCTATACCGCTGAACTCGGATCATCGGCGCGCAGCCCAGCGCATATGCCGGCAACTCTGAACTTCGACCTGAGTACGACGCTGCTGCGGCACGAACTTGGTTTCAATGGTCTGGTTGTGTCCGACGCGACAGGCATGGTCGGCTTCAATGCCCGCGGCGACCGGCGCGATCTCGTGCCGCTTTGCATCGCCGCCGGCTGCGACATCCTTCTGTTCCCGGACGACCTCGACGAAGACCTAGGCTACTTGAAGGAAGGGCTCGAAAACGGTGCCCTGACGCAGGAACGGGTCGACGAGGCCGTCTTGCGTGTCCTCGCCCTCAAGGCGTCGATGAAACTTCACAAGACCGGCGGCCATCCGCCGGCCGAGGCCGTTCGCTCCCGGTTGCTGGGCGGTGCGGAACGCGCCGCTTGGTCCAGTGCGGCGGCCGAAGCCGGTATTACGTTGGTCAAAGACACGCAGGCGTTACTGCCGCTCGATCTTGACCGGCACAAGCGCATTCTGCTGGCGCAACTCGACACCCGGATGAGCCCGTCCGGTCCCTTGCCGCAGTTGCAGGTAGCCGACCACTTACGCGACCGAGGCTTTGAGGTAACGCTTTATCGCAAAGGTGGCGCGATTGATCCGACGGCTCATGATATTGGCATGTACCTGATGGCCGAGGAAGGTGTGTCGGCCAAGGAAAACCTCGGACCGCGCTGGGAAGATCTCCATGGTCTCTTCCCGCATTCGATGGAACGGCTCTGGGCCTATCTTCCGACGATTTATGTCTCGCTCGGCACGCCCTTTCTGCTCTACCATATGCCGGAATGCAGAACCTTTGTGAACGGTTATGCCGCCGTCCAGCCGGTGCAGCAGGCGCTCGTCAAGGCATTGCTTGGCGAAATCCCCTTCGCGGGTACAAGTCCGGTTGACGTGACCTGCGGTTTGGCCGAAGTGTTTTTCTAGCGCGGCTGCCATGATTGCAGCGGAGGATAAACGAATTGTTTCGTCGGGGGCCGATACACTCTGCCAGTCTAAGTTGTTACCCTGCTAATCCAGCTCAAATTTTGTGTTGCTCTTGATGGGATCTGAACTCACGATCGATCGCGTCAGGTGAGATAGCCAGATAAAGTTAGGTTGCTCTATCTACCTACTCGAGGCTCCCCCGGTGAAGTCGGTTCTTAAGTCGCTTGAATTCTGCCGGTGATTCAGGAGATTGAAAAATCATGCGATTTTTCAATCCTCAACTGTGTATTCATCAAAGGTGAATTCCATCAGGACACCCAATTATGACCGGCCTTAACCCACGGCACTTGAAATATCTCCAGGCCATTGCGGACACCGGATCGCTACTGGCTGCCGCAAAGGCCCTGAATATCGCTCAACCTTCCCTTTCCGTCAGCATTTCGCGGATGGAGGATGTTGTCGGCGAAAAGCTGATGGATCGGGGACGGCACGGAGCCGTCTTGACCAAGGCGGGGCAGATATTGGTTCGGCATGCCGAGGGTCTGGACAACGCGCTGGAAAATGCCCTTGAAGAGGTCCGCCTGTCTTCGCTCGGCGTCAGCGGTCCGATGGTCGTCGGCGGAACGCCTTTGGCGACGGCGAGCATCATCCCCGAGATCCTGTCGAAGCTCGTGCCGGATTTCATGCCGATCCGATGCGACGTCGTGGAAGCGTATGACGAGGACCTGATCAAGGGCCTTCTGAACAACGAGATCGACGTGGTCATTTCTTCGATGCGGGCCGAAGTCCTCGAAACGAACGGCATTGGCCTCATCGCCAGCGAACCGCTATTTTCGGCGCAAACCTCCGCTGTCGTTCGAAGAGGCCACCCTTTTGCTTTGGAGAAGACGCTGTCGCTGCGGGATCTGCAGGGTGCACTGTGGGTATTGCCGCCGCGCGGAAGCATTATTCGCACGCTGATCGATTCCGGATTCACAGTCGCCGGCATCCCCGTCCCGCGAAATCTCATCGAGGCCGCACCGTTTGGCGTTCTGAAGGAAATCGTCAAGCAGACCGATGGCGTCACTATCCTATCCGATCAGATTGTCAGAACAGAGCTTGCCGAAGGATCTCTCGTGACTGTTCCGCTGACTGAACACATGACACCGCGCGTTTTCGGGATTCATCGCCTGAAGTCCCGTGACCCCAGTCCGCTGGCAAATCGCTTCATCGAGATCGCCAGGCTCATCGGCGCGGATCTCAAGTGATTGGCGGTAAACTTTCTATAGCTGGAAACTATATAAATCGCATAATTTCATATTTTACATAATAGGCATCCTCCCGCACTATCCCGGAAAATCTGAAGGGCCCGGGAGGAACCATGGCACTCGACAGGTTACCCCTAGCTACCCGTATCCATCTTGTCGGCGATTTTCCGCTTCTCGGTGAGCGTGAGATCTACCAGCTATGCCACGCAGAGCTGGGTGCCCGGCTTCTTTACTATCCGGATACTCGCATCGTGGACGGCGACGAAATCAGGGCATGGCTGGCCGGAGCCGACGGAGCAGCGCGGCTTTCGCACCGAGCCCGCGGCTCGCTCGATGCCCTCGATGCGCTGAAGAAGGCAGTCGCACCGCCGGCAGGCATCCGCGCTTCTCTGAGCATCCTGGCTCCGTTTAAAATGTCGCGTTTCGCCAAACCTGAAGATCGGCTGGAGCCGGACGCGGACTCAGCCTACACTGAATGGCTGATGGACGAGGTCAAGCGGGTGGTAACCGATCTTCCCTCGTCTTCTGCCGATCTGGCGGTCCAGATAAAGCTGCCTTTTGCCGACCTTGCCGAAGCCGCGGAAGGCGAAACTGCAGACAGTGCGTTTGCGGACGCTCTTTTGGAACACGTTACGACTATAATTGGCGCCGTGCCGGAATCCATTCCGGTCGCCTTACATATGAATTGCCGGGACGGCGCAGGCTTCAAGATCCAGCCGAAGCATTTCGGGGATATGGTGGAGTTGTCGAACCGCCTGCAGGCGCGGTGCGTCCGCCGGATCGATCTCCTGCACATTCCGGTTCCGCTTATGGTGTCCGACGAGAGCTTCTTCTCCCCCCTCAGGCACCTTGATCTGCCATTCGAGACCCGGCTCTGCCTCGGTCTCATCCACCTGTCCGACGGAGTGGATGGTGCGATGCGCCGTGTCGCGCTTGCCCGGACAAACTTCCCGGAATTCGCGGTCGCTGCGCGTAGCGGATTCGCCGCCCGCGAGCCCACCGTGATTGCCGATTTTCTAAAACTTCATGCCGACGTCGCGTCGGCATGTGAGTCCTGACGCAGTGGAGATTGCCATGAAGAAACCGATCAAAGCCTATAGCTGGGACGACATCCCCGAACGCGAACTCAAACCCGGCATCATACAGCGCGGCTTCCGAAGCGATGGCGTCATGGTGACCTACAACTACCTGCAGCCCGGCTGCAAGGGTTCGCCGCACAGCCATCCGTTCGACCAGATTTTCATGGTGATCCAGGGCCGGGTCACGTTGCATGTCGAGGATCAGACGTTCGACTGCAAACCCGGAACGGTGATCCGCATCCCGCCCCATTACATCCACTATGTCGATCCGCCGTCTCCCGAGGACGGCGTGGCCATCAACGTCGATATCTTCGGTCCAGCCCGTGAGGACTACCTCAACATCATCGCCTATCAGGATGACGATTTCTCGAAGTGATGCCGAGGGAGAGCAAGTCGTGAGAATTTCGGTAAAGAGCGTCCAAAGCGTCGAGATAGAGATGGCAGATCCCGAGCGTGCGGCCCGCTTCTATGTCGACGTCTGGAAACTGGAGATCGTCGCCCGCGACCATGGAAGCGTTTATCTCCGCGGCACGTGCGATGCACATCATATCCTGGCAATCCATCCCGCGAAGGGTCCCGGCGCCGTTCGTCGCACGGTAATGGATGCCGCGAACCGCGATGTGGTCGATGCATTGCACGCCCGTGTCGCGGCCACAGGCGTTGCTGTCGAAAATCCCGGGCTTCTGGATCGCATCGGCGGCGGATACGGCTTCGGTTTCGAGGATCCCGAAGGTCGCGCCTTCGCGGTGATCACGGACGATGTCCATCACAAGCCTGGTTTCGGCTCAAGCGATCATCCAATCAAGATCGCTCATATCAACTTCAATGATCCGCAACCGGAAAACCTCGTTTCCTTTCTCGTCGAGGCTCTCGGCTTTCGCGTCAGCGATCGGGCAGGACGGCAGATATTCCTGAATTGCGACAGCCCCGACCACAGTTCGATCGTGGTGTGCGGGGCGCCATGGCGCACCCTCAACCACCTCTCCTTCGAAATGAAGGATCTCGACGCTGTGATGCGCGGCGCAGGTCGAATGATCGATGCAGGCTATCCGATCGAGTGGGGCCCCGGCCGACACGGCTGTGCGCACAACACCTTCGCCTATTTCGCGGGGCCGGAGGAGTGGCCTTTGGAATATACATCAGACGTCGATCAGATTGACGACAGCTACGAATACCACGGTCCGGAATACTGGGCCTGGCCAGCTGGCCGACTGGATCATTGGGGCGTGACACCGCCACACACCGCCCGCTGGAAGCGTCTGCAGGATCTCTATGTCTTTGCGAAGGATGCCTATCGCATCAACCCGCATCCGAGTGGGGAGCGGCTGTCCGCGTCAAACACCCAAAATGCCTGATTGAACCAAGTTACCATCTGTGGAGGAGGGATTGGATATGAATACCCAGACAAGAGTGGATGTCGAGCAGGTGCTCGGCCAGCTGCCTGTAGGAGGATACCGCATCGCAGTCTTTGCACTGGCGGTGTTGCTGGCGATGCTCGACGGTATCGACAACGTGACGCTGGGCCTCGTCGCCCCGGCATTGTCCACGGAATTGCAAATTCCCAAGACCGACCTCGCATCCGTTTTCACGGCAACGCTTATCGGGTTGACTGTCGGAGCAATGGTCCTCGGACCGGCTGGCGACAAGTGGGGCCGGCGCCCGGCAACGCTTGCTTGTACTGCTTTCTTTGGCATCTTCACCCTCGCCATCCATTATGTGCAGGGTTTGAACATGCTGATCCTGTTTCGCTTTCTGGCAGGCATCGGCATTGGCGGGCTGCTTCCGAACATCTGCGCCCTGGTATCGGAATATTCGCCGAACAAGCACAGACAGACTGGCGTTCTCGTGGTCAGCGGCGGCATTGCCGCGGGCGCGATGCTCGGCGGTATTCTGGCCTCTTTCATCGAGCCGGCGTTCGGATGGCGGTCTCTATTCATGGTCGCGGGCGGCGTGACGATCCTCGCGCTGGTTATCGCGATTGTCCTTCTGCCGGAATCGATCCGTTTCCTGATCGCCCGCAACCCGAGCCATCCGGATGTTTATCGCCTTCTCAAACGGGTATCGCCCTCAGCCGACATTCCGCAGAACGCCCGCTGGATGGTCAGCGAACGGCCGGCGGCCGGGACTTTTGGCGAGCTGTTCGCAGGCGGGATGGCGGTCACGACTATTGTCCTGTGGGTCAGCTACATCCTGGTCCTGTCGACTATGTATCTGCTGTTTCAGTGGCTACCGACCCTGGCGCGGGAATTCGGTTTTTCTCCGGCGATGGCGACCTATGCGTCGACGGTGTTCAACCTCGGTGGCATGGTCGGCTCCGTCGTTCTCGGGCCGATGGCGGCAAGGTGGGGGGTCTACAGGGTCTCCGCCATCAACTTCCTGGTCATCATTCCGGGAATGATCGCTTTGGCCTCTTCGCGCGATATGCAGCTGCTTCTGCTGTTCAGCTCCTTCGTCACCGGCTGGACGATCATGGGTGGACTCGGCGTCATCAACGCCCTGACGACGGATGCCTATCCGACGGCAAGCCGTTCGACCGGCCTTGGCTGGGCAAGCGGGATCGGTCGGCTTGGATCCTCGTTCTCGCCGTCTTTCATCGGCTGGCTGATGGTATCCGGCGGATGGGCGGCCCATGACATCCTGATGCTGCCGATCGTACCGGCGATTATCCTGACGCTCGCCGTCCTGACTATCGGCACGCTGAACCGCAGACAGGCAGCCAACGTCAGCGGAATCGCTGCCACACATATCTAACAGGGGTTCTATGGCGATGCGGTATGTTCAAAAATTGAAACCGGACATTGGCGCGGAAGATGCGCCAGAGGCCCGGACCTCCGTCTTCGGCTCGCTGAATGCGGTCGGACCATGCCGCATCGACCATGTTCTTCTCTCCGCCGCGGCTTCGCCTGTCGATCTGCATTCCTCGACCGGGGAAAGGCTGATCTACGTGCTTGCGGGGGCGGTTTCGCTCAAGGAGGGCGCTGACGTCGTCTGGCTCGAAGCAAGCGATTTCCTGTTCGTACCCAGGTCACGCGCAATCGTCATGATGGGAACAGATAGCTCGGCACAGCTGCTCGACATCCACGCAACGGTCAAGTGCGACTTGCCCTCACCCGGTGCAGCCAAGACACTATTCGCCCTAAAGGGACGCGTCGATGAAAACGCATTCTCGGCTCACACCGCTCATGCTGCCGAAGGTCGGGCTTTCGATACCCAGACACTCATCGATCGAAACGTCGGCTCCGAAAGCATCAAGGCTTTCGTTTCCCTCGTTCATCCCGGCAGCGGGATGGCACTGCATGTCCATCCGTTCGACCAGTTCTACTACGTCCTGCACGGGCAGCTGTCTGTACGACTCGGTTTTGATGCAAGCGTGATGAGCGACGGCGATATCATCGCCTTTCCTGCTGGGCTGATCCACAGCAATTCCAACGACGGCGCAGGCCCAACACTCTTGCTGACAATCAACGTTCCAGAAGTGCCAGCCGGCACCCGAGGCGCCTACTCCATCGATCTTAACAGTTAAAATTGAAGAGATTAAAATGAACGACTATCAGGTCATCGTTATTGGCTTCGGCCCGTCTGGAGCCATGGCTGCCAACCTCCTCGGCAAGGCCGGCATCAACACACTCTGCGTCGATCGCACCACTGAGGTCTACGATAAGCCACGCGCGATTGCTCTCGACCATGAAATCATGCGGCTGTTCGACAATATCGGCCTCCGGGAGAGCATCGAGGCTCATGTCGCCCCCTTCGATCTTTCGGAGCATTTCGGGGCATCCGGGCAGCTGTTGCGCCGTGTCGGTATGGTCGGCGAACCCTATCCGCTCGGCTACACACCGACTATGGTGTTCACCCAGCCCCCGGTGGAAAAAGCGCTGCGAAGCCATGCGGCGCAATGGCCGAGCGTTTCGGTCCTGCTTGGAGCCGACGTCACGGCTGTTTCGAACCTTGCAGACAAGGCCGTCGTTTCTTTGCGGGAGTCAGACGGGACAGAGCGGAACGTGTCAGCACAGTATGTCATCGCCTGCGACGGTGCCTCCAGCGGGACGCGGGAGCGGCTCGGATTGACATTGGAAGACCTGAATTTCGATGAGCCTTGGGTGGTGGTCGATGTTCTCGTCAATCCGGACAAGCTCGATCGCGTTCCCGTCAACTCGTCGCATTTCTGTAATCCCGAGCGTCCGGTCGCCTACATCGTCGGCCCTGAAAACCACCGGCGGTGGGAGATCATGTTGCGCGAGGACGAAAACCCGCGCGATGTCGAAAAGCAGGAATGGGTGTGGAAATTCCTGGATCGGTGGATCACGCCGTACGATGCGACGATCTGGCGCTCCGCCGCCTATCGGTTTCACGCCCTGGTCGCCCCGCAATGGCGCGAAGGTCGCTTTTTCCTCGCCGGCGACGCCGCGCATCAGCAGCCGCCAATCCTCGGCCAGGGCATGTGTCAGGGGATGCGGGACGTCGCCAATCTCTGCTGGAAGCTTGAGGCAGTTCTGAGAGACAACGCCCCGTCGGAGCTTCTCGATACCTACGGCGACGAGCGCCGCGATCACGTTCGCGAACTGATCTTGAAGATCAAGGAGATCGGCGCGGTTCTGTGTGAACGCGATCCGGAAGCCGCGATACGCCGCGACGAGCGCATCCTGGCGGAAAGCAATGGATTGCCGAGGACACTCTTTCGCCAGTCGATCATTCCGCCAATCCGTCACGGCCTGATCGATTCGACCGGCGGCGCCGGAACCGGCGAACTATTTTCGCAGCCCAGCGTGACATCTCGAGGCAGAAAAGGCCTGCTTGACAAGATCTGCGGCGGCGGGTGGCGGCTGATCGTCGATGGCCGGCGTTTCGGCGCGCTTTCGCCCTCTCTTGTCGATAACGCCCGCCAGCTCGGAATGAGCATTCTGTATCTGGGGTCCATCGATGCGCCCGCGGATGGCCAAATTATACCTTTGGCCGAGGAGAACGGTATTCTCGGCCAGTGGTTCGACCAACGCAAGACAAGCGCGGCGATCGTCCGGCCGGATCATTACGTCTTCTCGGTCGCCACGAACGAAGAGGGCATCGGGCGCCATCTCCTCGATTTGAGCGCCCGTTTGCGGCGCGTCATTTCCGAACCGGTCACCATGGAACGTGTGGCCTAAGGCTCGAACCATCACAATTGTAACCAGGGTATCACAATGCGATTGCAACCTTCAAATTCGACGGCAAAATAAGCTGGGGCCTCGTCGAGGATGACGCCATCCTCGACCTGGGTGACATCGGTCATCCCGGAGCCGTTGATCTCAAAAGCGCGCTCGCCGCCGGCAGCTTATCGGACATTGTCCAAAAGGGTGCGGGCGCACGTCACATCCCGATCACGCAGGTCGATTGGCTGCCGACGGTCCCAAACCCCGACAAGATCCTTTGCGTCGGATTGAATTATGAAACTCATCGCCAGGAGACCGGCCGCAAAGAAGTTGGCAATCCGACGATCTTCGGCCGTTTCCCAAACTCTCAGACCGGGCATCTCTGTGACATTGTCCGGCCGAAAGTGTCCACCGACCTGGACTACGAGGGCGAGCTGGCGATCATCATCGGCAAGCCGGGTCGATACATCAGCCGCGAAAACGCCATGGACCACATCGCAGGTTATGCCTGCTACAACGATGGCAGCGTCCGGGACTATCAATACCACACGCATCAGTTCACGCCTGGAAAGAACTTTCCTGAGACGGGAGCGCTTGGTCCGTGGATGATCACGCCGGATGAAGTCGGTGAGCTCGCGGCTCTTACCATCCGCACGACGGTCAATGGCACAACCGTTCAGGAGGCAACCTTCGGAGACATGATTTTCGATGTGCCAAGCATTATAGAATACTGCTCGTCCTTCACCAGGCTCGAACCTGGCGACGTCATAGCGACGGGGACCCCAGGGGGTGTCGGCGCAAAACGCCAGCCGCCGCTGTGGCTTAAGCCAGGCGATGCTGTTGAAGTTCAGATCGACAAGATCGGAACGCTGCGCAACGGCATTACGGATGAGGTTGTGCCGTGAAGCGATCATGGTCGAGGATTAAATCCCCCGGCATTGCAAGCTGCACAGGCGATGGGCCGGAGCCGGCTGGCTTTGCCCCACTCCTGCGGGCCGATAGCGTTACCTACGATCGGCATGGCAACGATTCGATCTTTGGGCGGCGTGCGTCCGGTTGTTGCACCAGGCGGGTCTGCGTACTAACCGAAGCTTGATGATCTTCTTCGGGGGCTGTGGCAAGCCTTGGTTCACAAAAGTCGTGAGCAACATCGCGAGCGTTATCGATGAAGCCATCGACGACATCGCGGCTATGGGAACGCCGCGCAGATCCACTGAGGCAACACTCGATGCACTGCTCAAATGGACCGAGGAGCCAGATTCGGCAGTCTGGTTTCGGGGTGTCGTGGGCCGAGGGAATCAAAACAAGCTGACACAAACAGGTCGTCATTCATTGATTCCTAAGCCTGCCAAAGCCGTTTCAGTTGACGTCGTTTGAGACAGCAAACACTCGACCACGACCGGACGAAAGGAGTGGCTACCGAAGCTCTTGAAGAGAATCGAACCGTCGGCCCTGTCTTTGAGGCGGCGATTTCGAGAGCGAAATTAGCGCCATAAACGCCACGGGCTATAAATGATCGGGACCAACTGCACCAGAGGGCCACGGACAGGTTGCGCTCTCGTATGCGTGACACGAGCGCCCGATGTAAAGCCGCCATGCTTGGCCGACCACGAGGTAGCAAGGCCGGCTCGGATCGCATGCGCGCGACTGCGACGTCGGCCAGAAGATCAGCAAGGTCGCCCCAACGGCGGTAAATGATTGACGGGGTCACGCCGGCTTTTTCGGCGATCATCGGCACTGTCACTTCGGCGCGATCCATCGCCGTTGGAAGTTCCTGCACGGCGCCGTGCACTGCTGTCTGGATCCGCGCACTACCCCCCTGCCACTCTACATGGTCGGCGCGATCTTCATGCTCGGCCCCGAGTTCAACGCGGCGATCCTTAAATACAAGGTCTATTCGGTGGTCAAGCAGGTCAAGCGGCAGCGCACCTTCAAGAGCGCGCGCCCAACACCTTCGCGATAAAGGCGCGCAGGTCGGCCAGCATCAGTTCCGGCTCTTCCAGCGCGGCGAAATGCCCGCCCCGCGGCATGTCGGTCCAATGCACGATGTTGTAGGTCTTCTCCGCGAACGAGCGCGGCGGCGGCAAGAACACCGGATCGGGGAAGGCTGCAAAGCCAGTCGGCACCTGGATACGGGTGCCGAGCGGGAGCATCCGCGACCCTTCAAGCCGGCTGCCATAGTAAATCCAGGTTGCGGTTACGAACGATGCCGGCGCGATGTAGAGCATGATGTTGGTGAGGAGTTCCTCCTCGGAAAACTTGCTCCAGATGTCGGGGGCACCATCGGCGGTTGTCGGAAGATCGGCCCACTTGCCGAACTTTTCGAGTATCCAGCCCGCTGCTCCGACCGGGCTGTCGGCCATCGCGACGCCGAGCGTTTGCGGGCGGGTTGCCTGCTCGTGAAAGTAGGCACTCTCCCGATCGGCAATCGCGGCCCGCTTGGCGGCGAAGGACTTCTCCTCGTCGGTCGTCGGAGCGGCATCCTCCGCACGCACGGCCATCATGTTGATATGGATGCCGAGCAGAGCGTCCGGTCGATCATGCGCTGCCCAGACCGCGAGGGCGTGGCCCCAATCGCCCCCTTGGATGAAATACCGCGCGTCGCCGAACAGTTGGATCATCATCCCATGCACGAGCGCAGCAGCCCGCCGCGGGCCGATCGGGCCCGTGATCGGGTTGGAGAACGCGAAGCCAGGAAGCGAGGGGACGACAACATCGTGCCCGTCTGTTGCGAGCGGCTCCAACAGCTGCTCGAATTCGAGATACGAACCCGGCCAGCCGTGGAGAAGCAGGACGGGCGGCTTGGAGCCGTCGCCCTTTACATGAACGAAATGGAGGTGCTCGCCTTCCACGTCGGTCTTGAAGTTGGGGAGTGCGTTGAGGCGTCGTTCGACCGCACGCCAGTCGTAGCTGTCTCGCCAATAAGCGGTGAGCCTCTTTAGGTCATCAACCCCGACCCCCGCTGACCAACCCCCCGCATCCGGCAGCAGGCTCCAGTCATAAGCCTCGACCTTGGCTCTGATCGTGGCGAGCCGTTCGTCAGGGATGTTGATCGTGTAAGGTGAGATCATGATGTTCTTCGCTGAGAGTGAAAGGAAACCGCTCTATTGCGGCGAATTCCTAGAAACCCCGCGTCATTTCTATCGATATCGGTGTGACGGGAGCCACGGACCTGCCCGGGCAATCGCCGGGAAGACAGGTACGGCTCCGTCAGTCACCAAAGCACCTTGCCTTCGAGCGCGGCATGCCGGCGAGAACAACGCCGCCGCGGCTCCACCGCGGCGGGTTTGCGATCTGGCTATCTCTTGAGAAGTGAGACCTGCCTCTCGAAGTCGGCCAGATCGAAATAGTCGCGCCAGACAGTGATTTCCCCGTTTTCCACGGTGACCGTACCCATAACCGGCAATGTGATCGTCGCGCCACTTTCATGGATGAACACATCGATCCGCTCGTTGAGAACGAGATTCCCCGATGCCGCGATGTTGGTCACAGCCCAGTCCACCCTGAACGCCGTTCCAACCCCGAAGTCCTCATGGAATTTGCGAACGTTGCCCCTCCCTATGATGTTGGGCAGCGGCACGTTGTCATAGAGGACGTCATCCGACAGCATCGCAAGGGCGTCCTCAATGCGATTTGCACTCCAGTGGCCGAAGAAAGTGGTGGCGATATCGATAGGGTTGGTGGACATGGTTGCTCTCCAGAGAGGGGTTAGGAAAACTTGACGAAATTGTTTGCCGGTAATGGGCCGCCAGGAAGCTGCGTGAGCCGGTCACCGATTGAGATGGGTCCAATATTCCACGCCGAAACACGCAGAGCGTCCTAAAGGCAGAGAAGCTCAGGCCCGGCGATCTGAGTTGACCAACCAGGCGACATCGGCGTTGCTCTTTATGCGTCGACCAGATCGGCAACGTGCGCGACGAG
>Ga0209257_1002572_pt1 | contig 17649 bp, 18 predicted proteins | sample AraplaCvi_mCL_r2_FD_184277 | JGI IMG/M metagenome (GOLD analysis project Ga0209257, IMG submission 184277) | Arabidopsis root microbial communities from North Carolina, USA - plate scrape MF_Cvi_mCL_r2 (SPAdes) (version 2) | ecosystem: Host-associated > Plants > Roots > Endosphere | place: USA...
GGCGCGAAATCTTGATCCCGTCGATCCAGTCGAGCGTCATCACGCGGCTGGCGGTGCGGTCCCAGTCGATCGCCGGGACTTCATAGGTCGGCACGCCGACCATGGCGTCGCGAAGCTCGGATGCCGATGCGGCTTCGCGGCGCAGATCGAGTTCGCGCAGCGTCCAGCGGCGGAAGTTCGCGATCACCTCGCGCGGGCGCAGGCGCTTCGCTTCGCCGCCAAAGGCCTCGAGATGCGCGGCCGCCCATTCATAGGTTTCGATGTCGCGGGCGAACTGCTTGTCGATGCCGGGACGGCGGACTTTCACGGCGACCTTGCGCCCATCGGTGGTGACCGCGCGATGGACCTGCGCGATCGAGGCCGAACCAACGGGCTCGGGATCGAACTCGCTGTAGAGGGTTTCGAGCGGGGCTTCGAAGGTCGCCTCGATTTCCTGTCTGATGCGCTCGAACGCGACCGGCGAAAGCGCGTCCTGCAGCGTGAGCAGGTTATGCGCGGCCTCTTCTCCGACAAGATCGGGGCGCGTTGCGAGCGTCTGGCCAAGCTTCACGGCAGCGGGGCCGATGGCCTGGAAAGCCGCGGCATAGTCGGGCACCGCGGGCTGGATCGTCCCGAAACGCGCGATGCGGCAGAGGCGCTTGACCCCCCGCGGGGTCTGCGGTGCGGTCTCGATCCCGCGCAGCGCGCCGTGGCGTGCGAGGATGCGGCCCCACTTCAGCAGGCGGGCAATATGGGTGATCGGTCGGGTCAAGCTTTCCACCCGCTGTGGATCGCGACCAGCCCGCCCATGATCGGTTCGACCTTCACCGCGGTGAAGCCGGCCTCGCGGATCATTCGCGCGAATTCGGGCATCGGCGGGAACCGGCGGATCGATTCGATCAGATAGCGATAGCTGTCCTCGTCGTCGGCGATCAGCTTGCCGAGCTTAGGCACCAGATGATGCGAATAGGCGTCATAAGCCTGCGCGAAGCCCGGCCATTCGTTGGTCGAAAATTCGAGGCAGAAGAAACGCCCGCCATAGCGGAGCACCCGGTGCGCTTCCTTTAGCGCCGCCGGAATATCGGTGACGTTGCGGATGCCGAAGGCGATCGTGTAGGCGTCGAAAAACTGGTCGGGGAAGCTCAGCTTCTCGGCATTCTGTTCAGACCAGACGAGCGTGTCGATTCCGCGCTCCGCCGCACGTTCCATGCCGACGCCGAGCATGTCGGGATTGATGTCGGCGACGGTGATGCTGGCGCCCGAGCGTTCCATGCGAAAGGCGATGTCGCCGGTGCCGCCCGCCATGTCGAGAATCGTCTCGCCCTCGCGCGGCTTTACACGGCGCACGAAGCGATCCTTCCACAGGCGATGCATGCCGCCTGACATCGCGTCGTTCATGATGTCATATTTGCGCGCGACGCGGCTGAATACCTCGCCGACCATCGCGGTCTTCTCGCCCGCCGGAACTTGCTCATAACCGAAGCTGACGGTGTCGGGGGTGGGCATGGGGTCGGGCCTTTGCGGGGAGATGGGTCTGTTGCGTCGGCCTTTAGCCGGGCCTTGTCGCGCGCGCAAATGGCGCGTAGCCCGAATGCGATATGCCCGAGCTACCCGAAGTCGAAACCACCGTCCGCGGCCTCGCACCCTTTCTTGAGGGGCAACGGCTCGTGACCGTGTCGACGTTCCGCCCCGACCTTCGCCGCCCCTTTCCCGTCGATCTTGCCCAGCGGTTGACCGGCGCGACGGTCACCGGCCTGTCGCGCCGCGCCAAATATGGCATCGTGTCGACCGATCGCGACGATCATATGATCTTTCACCTCGGCATGTCGGGGCGCTGGCGCACCGAAGGCGGCGAGGCGGGGAAGCACGATCATCTGCTGCTCGAAACCGGGGCAGGACAACGGCTGTTCCTGCATGATCCGCGGCGATTCGGATCGGTCGATCTGGTGAATGGCGATCCGCTGGCGCTGTTCCCGGCTTTCGTGACGCTCGGCCCGGAACCGCTGTCGGACGAATTCGACGCCCACTATCTGGCGCGGGCACTGGCCGGGCGGCGGGCACCCATCAAGGCGATGCTGCTCGACCAGACAGTCGTCGCGGGGCTCGGCAACATCTATGTCTGCGAAGCGCTCAACATGGCGAAGATCTCGCCGCTCAAGCCCGCGACCGATGTGCCGAGGGCGAAGCTCGCGGTGCTGGTACCCGCGATCAGGGAGGTGCTGATGGCCGCGATCGCGGCCGGCGGATCGACCCTGCGCGATTTCCTGAGTCCCGAGGGGGATCTCGGTTACTTCGCGAAGGATTGGCGCGTCTACGGGCGCGAGGGCGAGGTCTGCGAATGCGGCGGGACGATCGCGCGCGTCGTGCAGTCGGGGCGCTCGACCTTCTATTGCCCGAAATGTCAGCGTTAGCAGCGGTTCGCCGTTGACCAAAGGGGACAATCTGGCTATGGGCGCACCCTTCGAGCAGGGTCCGGGCGTCCGGAACCGGCCGCATCCGGACATTGATTCGCTGCATATGCGCGATTCGGCTGCTCCGCTGAGGCTGTGCTCCGACCATGTAGACCGTTTGAAAGACTAGAGGAATTTATGGCCAATACGCCGCAGGCAAAGAAGCGCATCCGCCGCAACCAGGCGCGTGCCACCGTGAACAAGAATCGCGTCTCGCGCATCCGCACGCTGGTGAAGAAGGTCGAGGCCGCTGTTGCTTCGGGCGACAAGGACGCTGCGGCGACCGCGCTGAAGGCCGCTCAGCCCGAAATGGCGCGCGGCGTTGCCAAGGGCGTTCTGCACAAGAATACGGTCGCTCGCAAATATGCGCGCCTGACCAAGAGCGTGAACGCGATCGCCTAAAAGCGATTGTCCCGAAAGGGCACAAAAAAGGACCCGCGGCCCCAAGGCCTGCGGGTCTTTTTTTGCGCCCTCGTTTGTGACTCTGCGGTGGCAGTTGTGTTGCATCGCGGTAAGTGACGGATTTACTGCGATTCGCTGACGTCACAATTTGATCTGCGAGTAAAATACTGAAAAATATGGCGAAAAACTGCGCCTGACGCGTTTCCAACCCCCCGTACGAGTCAAGATTTTTATTTCAGTATTTTTACATGTCACGGTCTTGATCGACTCGGTGCGCCCTGCCTAGACAGAGGTGTCGTCGGCCTTCGCCTGCGGCCGCCACATCGACATGATTCGCGCTCTTTCGGATGCTTTGTCCGGGACAGGATGCCTGTGCCTTCGCACAGGCTCGACGGATCGGCTGTGGACCGGTCGCCGCGAAGGATTGGACGGGGGGCGACAGGGGGCGACACGGCGTGATGCAAAGCGGGGATCGGCATGGTTTTGATGCAGGGAGCAGGGTTGTGAGCGGCGATGCCGCTGCGCTCTGGCCGCGCGTCGCCGAAGGGCTCCGCCGCGACCTTGGCGCACGCACCTTCGATCACTGGCTGAAACCCGTCCGCTTCGCAGATTATTGTTCGCTGTCGGGCGTCGTCACGCTCGAGACGGCGAGCCGCTTTTCGGCAAACTGGATCAACGAACGCTTCGGCGATCGGCTCGAACTCGCATGGCGCCAGCATCTGCCCGATGTGCGGGGCGTGACGGTACGCGGTGGCGCTGCAGCAGCAGAGCGGGCCACGGCGCTGTCGGCGCAGCCGCTGCCCGCCTTCGAGGCCCCTCAACCGGCGGCTAACCCGGCACTGCTCGGTTTCGATCCGCGGCTGTCGTTCGAGCGTTTCGTTGTCGCGCGTTCGAACATCCTCGCCGCCAATGCCGCACGTCGGATGGCAATGGTCGAGGCACCGCAGTTCAACCCGCTCTATCTCTGTTCGGGCACCGGGCAGGGCAAGACGCACCTGCTCCAGGCGATCGCGCAGGATTATGCCGCGGCGCATCCGACCGCCAACATCATCCTGATGTCGGCCGAGAAGTTCATGCTCGAATTCGTCGGCGCGATGCGCGGCGGCGACATGATGGCGTTCAAGGCGCGGCTGCGCGCCGCCGACCTGCTGCTGCTCGACGACCTGCAATTCGTGATCGGCAAGAATTCGACGCAGGAAGAACTGCTCCATACGATCGACGACCTGATGACCGCGGGCAAGCGCCTGGTCGTCACCGCCGACCGTCCGCCCGCAATGCTCGACGGGGTCGAGGCACGGCTGCTGTCGCGGCTGTCGGGCGGGCTGGTCGCCGACATCGAGGCGCCCGAGGACGATTTGCGCGAACGCATCATCCGTCAGCGCCTCGCAGCGATGCCGATGGTCGAGGTGCCCGACAATGTGGTCGCTTATCTGGTCAAGCATTTCACGCGCAACATCCGCGAGCTCGAGGGCGCGCTCAACAAGTTGCTCGCCTATGCTGCGCTCACCGGGACCACGGTCGATCTGGCGCTTGCCGAGGACAGGCTGGCCGAGAATGTCCGCAGCGCGCGGCCGCGGATCACGATCGACGAGATCCAGCGCGCGGTGTGCGCCCATTACCGGCTCGACAAGTCGGAAATGGCTTCGAAGCGCCGTGTCCGCGCCGTCGCGCGTCCGCGCCAGGTTGCCATGTATCTCGCGAAGGAACTGACGCCGCGCTCCTATCCCGAAATCGGCCGCCGCTTCGGCGGGCGCGATCATTCGACGGTGATTCACGCGGTGCGCACGGTCGAGGCGCTGCGCGTCGCCGACAGCGAACTCGATGCCGAGATCGCGGCGATCCGGCGTAGTCTCAACAGCTGATCCACAGATTTATCCCGGGCTTATCCCCGGGGTTTTGCACAGACAAAAAGGCCCGCCGTCCGATGGGATGGCGGGCCTTTTGTTTGGTTGGGGGGGCTCAGCCCTTTTCGGGCGGGGCCACCGTAATACGCACACGCTCGCCCGAATTGCCGGGGAAGCCGGTGAACATCGCCTCGACGAGGTTCGGCACCAGCGCCTGCAGGTTGTTGTCGCGCGACTGCGCCTCGGCATGCCCTTCGAACAGGCGCGATCCGTCGGCGGCGCGATTGATCTGCAGGTTCAGGCCGCTCGTGTAGACGGTGTAGCTGCTCACGTCGTTATAACCGCCCCAGCCCGGGCCGCCGAAGCCGCCCCACAGGAAGGGATCGCGATAGCCGTAGACGTAGCGGCGACCGCCGCGGCCGGTCACGACCACCGGGCGATAGAAGCCGCGGCCATAACCGCCATACCACGGGTCGAAACCGGGGCTCGAAACGACGCGCTCGCGGCCCTTGTCGACGCCATAATCCATACGGACGATCAGGTCGGCGCGCTCTCCGTTCGCAGCGGGGCGATAGCCGTAACGTGTCAGCTCGCCGGCGACGAGATTGGCGTACTGGCCGAATTCGATGCCGCCCTGCAATGCGGGGTTGCCCGCCTCGATCGCGAAGCTCTGTCCCTGCGGCGCAGGAAGCTGGGTCTGGAAGCGCGCGACGTCGGCCTTGAACGGGGTCGCGCATCCGGCCAGCGCCAGCGCGGCCGCCGCCATGGCGCCGAGGCCCAGTTGCTTGAAGGTGATCTTGCTCATAGTCTTGCTCCGTGATTCGGATCGGCACGCACCGCCGTTTATATCATGACTAGGCCGAAGCGACTTAACCTTGGTTGAACCCGCTTCGTCGCACGACGGTTCCACCTTCCCGATATGGGAAGGCGGGTACCGATAAACAAGATTTTTTGCCTTGGGACGAAGGCTTAGCGGCAGAGGCCCAGCGCCGTATAGGCGGCATCGAGGGTCGGCCTCGCCAGCGCCGCTGCCCGTGCCGCACCGGCTTCCAGGGCCGCGTCGATCGCCGCCGGATCGGCCTTCAGCTGGTTCAGCCGGGTTGCGATCGGGCGGAGCGTCTCGACAAGCAGTTCGCCGAGCGCCGGCTTGAATGCGCCGAAGCCTTGTCCGGCGAAGCGTGCGAGCACCTGATCGACGCTATCGTCGGCCATCGCGGCATAGATAGAGACGAGATTCTTCACTTCGGCGCGGCCTTCGAGCCCGGCTGCCTCGGACGGCAGCGGCTCGGCATCGGTCTTTGCCTTGCGGATCTTCGCCATGATCGTGTCGGCATCGTCGACGAGATTGATCCGGCTCATATCGCTCGGGTCCGACTTCGACATCTTGGCGCTGCCGTCGCGCAGGCTCATGATCCGTGCGGCGGTCGGCGGGATCGTCGGTTCGGGCAGGGTGAAGGTCTCGGTCCCCGTGTCGAGGTTGAACTTGGTCGCGATGTCGCGCGCCAGTTCGAGATGCTGCTTCTGGTCGTCGCCGACGGGGACATGCGTCGTCTGGTACAGCAGCACGTCGGCAGCCTGCAGCACCGGATAGGCATATAGCCCGACGCTCGCGCCCTCGCGGTTCTTGCCTGACTTTTCCTTGAACTGCGTCATGCGGTTCAGCCAGCCGATACGTGCGGTGCAAAAGAGCAACCATGCAAGTTCGGCATGCGCAGGGACACGCGCCTGGTTGAACAGGATCGCCTTTTCGGGGTCGATCCCCGCCGCCATCAGCGCCGCCGCCATCTCGCGCGTGTTCGCGGTCAGTTCGGCAGGGTCGTTGTGAACCGTGATCGCGTGGAGGTCGGCGAGGAAATAGAGCTTCTCGCCGGGCATATCGTCCTGCATGCGCACCCAGTTGCGGATCGCGCCCAGATAATTGCCGAGGTGCAAATTTCCGGTGGGCTGGATGCCCGATAGCGTCCGCATGTCTTACTCCTGGGTTGGCGCGGGTTTGGCGCGCCGCCGCGTCAGCATGGCGACCAGATCCTTGTCAAGCGCGCCGACGATGAACGCGGTGGCGAAAAAGACTGCCCCGCCCGCGCCGCAGAGGATCAACAGCGACCAGATGCGCTCGAACGCGTTGCCGCCGTAATAGGGTTCCATCAGCGGCATCATATACCAGAGCAGGGCCGCCATCGCCGCGACCGCGACCAGCTGGCGCGCGATCTTTCCCGCGAGCTTCGCGGTGAAATGGAACCAGCCGCGGCGGTGGAGCACCGTGTAGAGCAGCAGGCAGTTGATCGACGCCGATACCGCGGTCGCGCCGGCAAGGCCCACGATACCATAGCGTTCGACGACGTAGAGGTTGATCGCGATGTTGACGAGCAGCGAGGCGAGCGCGGTCCACACCGGCGTGCGCGTGTCCTCGCGCGCGAAGAAGCCGGGGTTCAATATCTTGACGATCACATAGGCGGGCAGCCCGCAGATCAGCGCGACGACGATCTGTGCCATGATCAGTCCGTCGGCCTCGGTAAACTTGCCCCCGACGAAGAAGGCAGTGACGAAAGCGGGGGCGCAGATCGCGAGCGCCGCGGCGGCGGGCAGGGTGAGCAGCGTGGCGATCTCGAACGCATTCGCCTGCAGTCGCTGGGCTTCGGCCGCCTCGCCGCTGTGGATATGGCGCGAAAGCATCGGCAGGATCGCCGTGCCGAGCGCGATGCCGACGATGCCGAGCGGGAGCTGGTTGAGCCGGTCGGCGAGCTTGAGCAAGGTTAGCGAGCCCTGCGGCAGCGAGGTCGCGAAGAAAGTGTCGACGAACTGGCTGACCTGATAGATGCCCGCGCCGAAGGTCGCCGGCAGGATCAGCATCCCCAGCCGTTTAACCTCGGGCGTGAATTTCGGAAGGCGCCAGTGGAGCTTCAGTCCGGCGCGGCGGACCGCCCACCACATATAGGCGAGCTGGACAACGCCGGCGACGCTCACCGCTGTGGCGAGCGCCTCGGCAACGATCCGGTCGTCACCGCCGGGGCCGCGCAGCCACCAGCCGGTCAGGATGCCGCCGATCAGGGTGATGTTGAGCAAAACCGGTGCAAAGGCGCCCGGTGCGAAGCGCGAGCGCGCGTTGAGCAGTCCAGAGAGCATCGCGACGAGGCTCACGAGCGCCAGATAGGGAAAGGTGACGCGGCTGAGAAACACCGCAAAGTCGAACTTGCCCGGCACCTCCTGGAAATCGCGCGCGAGGATCCAGACGATCCCCGGCATGACGATCATCATGATCGCAGAGAAGGCAAGCAGCACCCAGAGGAAAACCGACAGCACATCGTCGGCAAATTTCGCTGCGGCCTTCTCGCCCCCTTCTCCATGCAGCGCGCGGCTGTACATCGGCACGAACGCGACCGAAAAGGCGCCCTCGGCGAAGAGGCGGCGGAAGGTGTTGGGAAGCGTGAAGGCGAGCTGGAAGGCGTCGGCGGCGAGTCCCGCGCCAAGCACGCGGGCGAGCAGCATATCGCGCGCGAAGCCGAAAATGCGGCTGACCATTGTCAGGCCGCCGATCGTCCCCACGCTTTTGATGAGGCTGCTCAATCCCTCCGCCTGCCCCGGAAGGAAGCTTACGCCTGGCCGACCGGTGCGACTTCGCCGGCCTGTTCGGCCTCGATCTGCTGCGCCTGCTGCAGGAACAGGCCGTGGAAATCGATCGGTTCCAGCAACAGCGGAGCGAAGCCGCCGTCGCGGACGACGTCGGCGACGACGCGGCGCGCGAAGGGGAAGAGGATGCGCGGCGCTTCGGCGAGGAAGAAAGGCTGAAGCTGGTCGTCGGGAACGTTGCGGACCCCGAACAGGCCGGCATATTTGATGTCGACGATGAACTGGGTGCCCTCGTCCGACTTCGACGAAATGTCGATCTTCAGCGTGACTTCATACAGGTTGTCGCCGACATTGTCGGCACCGATGTTGAACTGCACGTCGACCTGGGGTGCCGTCGCCCACTGATAGACCGCCGGGGCGTTCGGATTTTCGAACGACAGGTCCTTCACATATTGCGAGATCAGGCCGATGGCCGGGCCGGTGTCTTCGCCGTTCGGCAGCGCGGCGGTGTTGATGTCGGTGCTGGTCTCGTCGGCCATGATGTCTGCTTTCATTCAAATCGGATCGGGACGGTTCCGCCGTATGGCGGAGCTTTGCCGCGGCGCTTAGCAGCGGCGAACCGCCAGCACAATGGGCGGGGCCGACGGAACGGTCGGGGGCAGGAATCGTTGACCTGCCGTGCTCGTGCGGTCATGGTGATTTGAATCGCGAGCGCCTATACCCTATGTTAGGGTTGACGCTTCATCATTGCCCGCAATGGATATTTGCCTGTGACTGCTTTTTCGATCGTCCTGCTCGCCATGATCGCCGCCTTTCTGGGCATGCGACTCTATTCGGTGCTCGGCAAACGGACAGGGCATGAACAGGAGCCCGTCCTGCCGCGACGCGACGATCGTGCCGCGTCCCCGACGGCGCCGGTGCGTCTCGACGATAGCGACACACCGTCCGGATCGCAGTCGGCAGCGCCGAGCGGCGCCGGGCTTGTGTACGAGCCTGCTGCCGAGATCGGGCTGCGCCAACTGCTCGCGACCGATCGGCAGTTCGACGCCGGACGTTTCATGGAAGGTGCCGAAGCTGCCTATCGCATGATCCTCGAGGCTTTCTGGTCGGGCGACCGGGATACGCTTCGCGACCTGTGCGACGACGACAGCTACGAAGCCTTCGTCGAAGCGATCGAGGCGCGCGAGAAGCGCGGCGAAAAGCTCGACAACCGTCTGATCGGCATCGATTCGGCGAAAATCACTGCGGTCGAACTCAGCCGTACCGAGGCGCGGATCACGGTGCGTTATCAGGCGGACATCAGCGCCGTCACGCGCGATGCCGACGGCAAGCTGATCTCGGGCTCGATGAGCGACGCTGCGCAGACCGACGATCACTGGACGTTCCGCCGCCAGCTCGGCAGCAACGATCCCAACTGGCTGCTCGACGAAGCCGAAGCCGCCTGATCCGATGCTGGGGGGCGTGACGCACCGGGCGCACCGGTTGAGCCGCGTGCGCGCCCTTGGCATCCCGGCCTTGATCGCCCTGCCGCTGCTGTCTGCTTGCTCGTCCGTGATTCCCGATGCCGGCGGCCCACGGACGGGCTCCGCGCCGCCTGCCACAAGACCTTCGCCCGCACCCGCTCAAACCGGGGCGCCGCGACCCTATACGCCGCGTCCGTCCGAAACAGGCAGCGTCGTCGCGGCCAAGCCGATCCCGGCAACGCCCAACCCGGTGCTCCCGGCACCGGTGCCGCCGACGACGGCAACCACGGCCGCCGAAGCGGGCGTGATCGCAGGCCCCGAATATAACGAGCTTGGCGTGCCGGCCGAACAGGCGACCGCCGCGCTCAAGGCCTTTCGTCTCAGCTGTCCGTCGTTGCTTCGCCGTACCGATGCGAGCGGGCTGACACAGAATGCCGAGTGGACCGAAAGCTGCAATGCGGCGAAGGACTGGGCGGACCGCGACGCCACCAATTTTTTCAGCCGCTATTTCGGAACGGTGCAAGTCGGCACGGGGACTGCTTTTGTTACCGGCTATTACGAGCCCGAAATCGCGGCCTCACGGACGCCGCGACCGGGTTACGACGTGCCGATCTATCGCCGTCCGGCCGATCTGGTCGATGTCGACCTCGGCCTTTTCTCGAAGGATCTGCAAGGCAAGAAGGTCCGCGGCCGGGTCGATGGCAGCAACTTCGTGCCCTATTACGACCGCAAGACGATCGAGAGCGGGGCGCTCGCTAACCGCGGTCTCGAGATCGCGTGGGCTGCCGATGCCGCCGAGTTCTTCTTCCTGCAGGTGCAGGGCTCGGGCCGTCTCCGCCTGCCCGACGGCAATATTATGCGGATCGGCTATGAGACGCAGAACGGCCGCGACTATGTCGGCATCGGCAAGCTGCTGCTCGACCGCGGCGAGCTCAAATCGGGTCAGGCCTCGATGCAGGGCATCCTCGACTATCTGCGCGCCGACCCGGTGCGCGGCGCGGCGGTGATGAACGAGAATCCGAGCTGGGTCTTCTTCCGCGAGCTCACCGGTCCGGGACCGCTCGGCGCGCTCGGCGTTCCGGTCACAGGCCGTGCGAGCGTCGCCGCCGATCCCAAATATGTACCGCTTGGTGCACCGGTGTTCCTGTCGCTCGACCGCGCCGAGCCCAATGGTCTCTGGATCGCACAGGATACCGGCGGTGCGATCAAGGGGGCGAACCGCTTCGACAGCTTCTGGGGAGCCGGCAATGATGCGCGGGCCATCGCCGGAGGGATGTCGGGGCGCGGATCAGCGCTGCTGCTGTTGCCACGCGCAAGCGTTGCGCGGCTCGCGCCGCGTCGCTGACGTGGCCCGCCGGCTCGCCCCCGAAGAAACGGCGCTCTGGAAGAAAGTCGCAGCGACGGTGGAGCCGATCGCGAAGCGCCCTCTGCCGCTTGAGCCCAAAGCCCCCCCGACGGTCAAGCCGCCCAAGTCGACACCGCGTAGCAGCGCCGTGGCTGCGGTTCCTCGCGCGCCCTCGCCCTCGCCCTTGCCGCCACCGCGCCGGACGTGGGCCGGGTCGACGCTCGATGGCCATTGGGACCGGCGGCTGCGCAAGGGGCTCGTCCGCCCCGACATGAGCATCGACCTGCACGGCCACAGCCTCGCCTCGGCGCAGGCCTTACTCGACGACGCGATCGGCCGTGCGCTGATCCGCGGCGCGCGCGTGCTGCTCGTCGTTGCGGGGCGTCTCCGGCCCGGTGCGGATCGCCTGCCGCTGATGCACGGCGATCCGCGCCCGCGCGGTGCGATCCGGGCGTCGCTGCCCGACTGGTTGTCGGTATCGCCCTACGCCGACCGGATCGTTGCGCTGCGCCCCGCGCACATCAGCCATGGCGGCGGCGGAGCGGTCTATGTGATCCTGCGCAGAAGCCGCGACGACTAGAGGAAGGCGCGCATCAATATGCCGCGATAGATGGCGGCGAGCTTGTGCAGATCCTCGACTGCAACCGCTTCGTCGAGTTTGTGCATCGTGGCATTGGTCAGCCCGAATTCGACCACCGGACAGAGCGCGTGCAGGAAGCGCGCATCCGACGTCCCGCCGGTCGTCGACATTTCGGGCTGAAGATCGGTCTCGGCATGGATCGCTTCGGCAACCAGCCCCGACAATTCGCCCGGCGGGGTCAGGAACGCCTCGCCCGAAATCTTGCCCAGAACCTTGGCGCGCGGTTCGACGTCATGCGCCAGACGTTCGACCATCGCGACCAGATCGGCGCCGCGGTGCCGGTCGTTGAAACGGATCGACAGCCGCGCGCGCGCCGAGGCCGGAATGACGTTGGTTGCGCCGTTACCCACCTCGATGTCGGTGAATTCGATGTTCGACGGCTGGAACCAGTCGGTGCCGCTGTCGAGGCTGACCGCCTCGATCGCAGCCAGAATCTTCACGAGCTTGGGGATCGGATTGTCGGCGAGGTGCGGGTAGGCGACATGGCCCTGCGTTCCCGGCACGTCGATCCAGATATTGACCGAGCCGCGCCGCCCGATCTTCACCATATCGCCAAGCTGGTTCACCGACGTCGGCTCGCCGACGACGATCATGTCGGGACGGACGCCGCGCCCTTCCATATGTTCCATCAGCGCCCGGGTGCCGAAGATAGCGGGACCTTCCTCGTCGCCGGTGATGATCAGGCTGATCGTTCCCGCTTCGGGAGGCGTTGCGGCGGCGGCAGCAACGAAGCTGGCGATCGCGCCCTTCATGTCGACCGCGCCGCGGCCGTAGAGCAGGTCACCGCGAATCTCGGGCGCGAAGGCGTCGCTGGTCCACCCGACGCCCGGCGGTACGACATCGACGTGGCCGGCGAAGCCGAAATGGACCGGACCTTTGCCTTCGCGGACGGCGAGCAGATTCTCGACCGGCCCGTCGGGCTCGATCCCGTCGATGAAGCGCTCGACCGTAAAGCCGAGCGGCGTCAGCGCCGCCTCGAGCACATCGAACACGCTGCCGGTGGCGGGCGAAATGCTCGGCGCGGCCATCAGGCTCTTCGCGAGTTCGACGGGGTTGATGCTGTGCGTCATGCCGTTTCCTTACCCGCTCGCGCCGGCGCAAGTCGAGGCTTTGCAGCGGGCGCGCTTTGTGCGAAACAAAGGAAGAACAAAGAAAAGGGACCGTTCATGCCCAAACTCGATCTCGACGTCATCCCGCAGACCAATACCACCGGCTATCCTCCGCCCTATGACGCGCCGGTGCAGGGCCGCTGGTATCGTCGTCTCGCGCCGCCGACGGGCATCAGCGATTTCGCGGCGAGCCACGTCGTGCTGAAACCCGGCGCCTGGTCATCGCAGCGCCACTGGCACGACGGCGAGGACGAGATGCTGATCATGATTTCGGGCGAAGCGGTGCTGATCGAGGATGACGGCCGCTGGCCGATGCGCGCGGGCGACATTGCCGTGTGGCCGAAAGGGAATACCAACGGCCATCATCTGGTGAATGAATCGGACGACGACTGCGTCTTTGTCGCCTTGGGCGGCGGGAAGAAATATGACACCGGCGGCGGCTATTCGGACATCGACATGCTATTCGGCCCCGACGGCTATTTCCACAAGGACGGCACGCCCTATCCGGCGAAGCGAATTCCCTGACGATCAGAGAATCCGGAAGCTCAGCAGGGTGAAGCGCGCGGGATGTGTCGAGAAGACGCCGTGGCCGCGGCCCTCCTCCGATCCGAAAACGAGCCCTATGCGGTCGGGATCGGCGAGTGCGGCGCGCATCTCCGCTCGCGCTTTTCCCGCATTGGGGCCCATGACCGACACCCAGTCGGGGTCGTCGAGCGCGATGCTGACCTCCTGTACGCCCGGCGACAGTTCGCGTGCGGTCGCGAGGGGAGCATACCAGCGATAGAAATTGTAACGCCCTTTGCCGCTCCAGCTATCGCCGCGGCGCTGGAAGTAGAGCGAAACGAGCGCCGGACTGTCCGGATTGGCCTGCGGCACGAAGCGCGTGCCGCGTTCGGCATCGATCCGGTATCGCATTACGATACGCGACTTGCCCGCCATGCTTGCCGGGCGAAAAGTGACATAATGGACGTGCCCCGCCCCGGCGCTGCCGACCGGAAAGTCGAACGACCAGCCCCCGGGTGAGGGGGCGGGATGGAGCGGCATGCCGACCGAATAGTTGCGGCCGCGGATGATGGGGCCGATTTCCCAGCTGTTCGCGTCGGGGGCCGACGCCGGACTGGCGGCGACAGGGCTGGCAACGGTGAGGGCGGTGATCAGGGAGAGGAGCAGGGGAGGCATCATGGCTCGATAGCAGAAGGGCGATGATCGGTCCTGAACGGAGCGTTCAGCGACGCGATAGCTTGTCAGTCGGTAACCGGCCCCTCGAACTTCTCGATCACCCAATCCTCGGCCTGTGCCCCGCCGATCCATTCCTGCATGCACGGATGGCTGATGACCGCCTGGCAATAGGGAATGGCGAAGCGCGGAAGCGGGATCGAATAGGTGACGAAGCGCGTGACCACCGGCGCGAACATGATGTCGACTGCCGACCAGTCGCCGAACAGGTAATCGCCCTCGCCGCCGAAACGCGCGCGTGCCTCGGCCCAGATCTGCATGATGCGGACGACGTCCGCCTGCACGTCAGGCGCGAGGTCGGTCGCGGGATAGATGCGGCGGATGTTCATGCTGTGGTTGCGGCGGAGCGCGGCGAAACTCGAATGCATTTCGGCCGCCATCGACCGCGCCATCGCACGCGCCGCCATATCCTCGGGCCAGTAGCCGCGAGTGCCGCCGGTCTTTTCGTTGAGATAGTCGATGATCGCTAGACTGTCCCACACGACGATATCGTCGCCGTCCCACAGGATCGGCACCTTGCCGCCCGACGGTGCGAACTCGTCGCCCTCGCGGCGGTTCGACCAGTCCTCGTCATAGAGCGGGACGGTGACTTCCTCGAAGGGCAGGCCGCTGTGCTTGGTCGCGAGCCACCCGCGGAGGCTCCAGCTCGAGTAAGCCTTGTTGCCGATGAACAGTTTCATGTCGTCTCCCTGCCCCTTTCTTCGAGGGAGGGGCGACAAAGGTCAACTCTCGACCGCCTCCAGCACCGCGGTGCGTAGCTCGGCAATGCCCATGCCCTTCTCGCTGCTCGTCGCGATCACCTCGGGGTGCGCGGCGGGGTGTTTGCGCGCCTCGACCTCGACCGCCGCCTGGACCTCGGCAAGCGCGCTCGCCTTGATCTTGTCGGTCTTGGTAAGGACGAGGCGATAGCTGACTGCCGCGACGTCGAGCATCTCGAGCACCTCGCGATCGACGTCCTTGATGCCGTGGCGGCTGTCGATCAGCACCAGCGTCCGTTTCAGCACCTGCCGGCCACGGAGGTAATCATTCACGAGGAAGCGCCATTTCCTGACGACATCCTTCGGCGCCTTGGCGAAGCCATAGCCGGGCATGTCGACGAGCCGGAACACCAGCGGCGCTCCGACGTCGAAATAGTTGAGCTCCTGCGTCCGTCCCGGCGTGACCGAGGTACGCGCAAGTCCGTTGCGGTTCGTCAGCGCGTTGAGCAGCGACGATTTGCCCACGTTCGAACGGCCCGCGAAGGCGATCTCGGGCACGCTAGGGCTCGGCAGATGCTGGAGAGCGGGTGCCGATTTCAGGAAGGCGATCGGGCCAGCAAACAGCTTGCGTGCCCGTTCCTCCCTGTCCTCCGCGCCCGGATCGATTTCGCTCACTTTGCGGGGGCCGCCTTCAGCTGCGGGAACTTGCGATACATGAACTGCTGCTGCGCGATCGACAGGCAGTTGTTCGTGATCCAGTAAAGCAGCAGGCCCGCCGCAAACGGCGCCATGATAAACATGAACATCCACGGCATGATCTTGAACACCTGCTGCTGCACCGGATCGGTCGCCTGCGGGTTCAGGCGGAACTGCAGGAACATCGTGATGCCGAGGATCAGCGCGAGCGGACCGAGCGCCAGAAGCGACGGCGGCGTAAAGTCGAGCAGTCCGAACAGGTTCAGGAAGTGCGCCGGATCGGGCGCCGACAGATCCTTGATCCACAGCGCGAAGGGCTGGTGCCGCATTTCGATCGTCAGCATCAGCACCTTGTAGAGCGCGTAGAAGATCGGAATCTGGATCAGGATCGGCAGACAGCCCGCGAGCGGATTGATCTTCTCGTCCTTGTAGAGTTTCATCAACTCCTGCTGCTGGCGCGGCTTGTCGTCCTTATAGCGTTCCTGCAGCGCCTTCATCTTCGGCTGGACGAGGCGCATCTGCGCCATCGAATGGAACTGCCGCTGCGCGATCGGGAACATCAGCAGGCGGATGATCAGCGTCAGCAGCATGATCGCGACGCCGAAATTGCCGACCTGCTTGAACAGCCAGTCGAGCAGCTTGAAGATCGGGACCGCAAAAAATTCGAACCAGCCCCAGTCGATTGCGTTCGACAGGCGCGGAATGCCGTCCTTGTCCTGATACGCCGACAGGATGCTGACTTCCTTCGCGCCGGCGAAGATGCGGCTCGTCCTGGTGACTTGCGTGTTCGGGGCGATCTGCTGATTGGCGCGGGCGAACATCGTGCGGAACACGTCGCCGTTCATGGCGCTCATTTCGGCCGAAACCCTTTCGCCGGTCGCCGGGATTACCGCGGCGAGCCAATATTTGTCGCTGAAACCCAGCCACCCGGCCGAGGCGAACTTCGCGGTCTTGTCGTCCTTCTTTTCAAGGTCGTCATAGTCCCATTCGAAGTTTGACTTGCCGTCGACGAAACCGGTCGGGCCGACGTGGATCGTGACCGAATCATGATCCTCGGGATGGGTCGGCTTGCCGAGGCGGTCGATCAGCGCGTAGCTTCCGACGGCAACGGGTGCTGCGCTCCGGTTCGCCACCGTCTGCTTGGCGGTGATCAGATATTTGTCGTCGATGCTGTATTCGATGCGGAAGGTCTGGCCGGTCGTGTTCGACCAGCTGAGCGTCACCGGCGTGGCGGGCGTGAGGCTGGTACCCGACGCCGTCCACAGCGTGTTGTCGCCGGGAACGGCGATGCCCTGCTGCGCCGACCAGCCGACGCTGGCCAGATAGGCGGATTTGGTGCCGGCGGGCGCGAACAGGCGGACCGGCGGCGAATCCTTCTTGATCGTCTGGCGATATTTGCTGAGCGTGATGTCGTCGATGCGCGCGCCGACGAGATTGATCGAGCCCTGGATGGTCGGGGTCTCGATCGGGATGCGGGCATTTGCAGCAAGGGCGGTTTCGACCGGCTGAACTGCCGGTGCCGCAGCCGCGGCGGGTGCCGCCGCAGTGCCCTGCTGATTGGGCGCGGGGGGCATCGCTCCCGGCGCCGCGCTGCCGCTCGTCCCGGCGACGGTGGTCGTCACATCGGGCTTTTTCGGCGTCGGGAAGAATTTCTGCGCGACGAAGTTCCAGCCGAGCAGGATGGCTGCCGACAGCAAGATTGCCGTGATCCAGTTACGCTTGTCGTCCACGCTCTTCGGTCTCTCTTCGTCTCAAAATGTCGGGATAGGCCGTGCTCAAGGCACGGGGTCGTAGCCGTGACCGCCCCAAGGATGGCAGCGCAATAGCCGCTTTGTCGCCAGCCAGCCACCCTTGATCGCACCATGGCGCCGGAGGGCGACGATCGCATATTCGCTGCACGACGGTGCATAGCGGCACGTCGGCGGCAGGATGCGCGACGGGCCGAGTTGCCAGCCGCGGGCGATCAGGATGAGCAGGCGGGCGATCACGGCGTTTTCGCCGCCAGTTTCTTCGCGGCGCGTTTCAGCGCCGAATCGAGATGCTCGCCGAGCTCGGCGAAGGCGATGTCGTTGCCGCCGGGCCGTCCGATCAGCACATGGTCCGCGCCGGCGATGCCCGATTCGGGGAGCGCCGTGCGGGCCAATGCGCGCAGGCGTCGCTTCATGCGGTTGCGGGTGACGGCGTTGCCGACCTTCTTGCTGACCGTAAAGCCGATGCCCG
>Ga0209257_1002573_pt1 | contig 17646 bp, 13 predicted proteins | sample AraplaCvi_mCL_r2_FD_184277 | JGI IMG/M metagenome (GOLD analysis project Ga0209257, IMG submission 184277) | Arabidopsis root microbial communities from North Carolina, USA - plate scrape MF_Cvi_mCL_r2 (SPAdes) (version 2) | ecosystem: Host-associated > Plants > Roots > Endosphere | place: USA...
GCTCTCGAAATTGCCGGCGAGCTTGGTCATCTCCATCTTGCGCTCGGTCGCCGACCGCCTCTCCGACGCCTTCAGCTCGTCGCGGTCGAACCGAACGATGGCCTGCAACGTCTGCAGGTTTCGCAGTGCCACGCCGAGTTCGTCGTCTCGTTCGACGACGATGCGGTTGTCGAGCTTGCCCTGGTTGATGCTGAGCATCGCATCGTTCAGGCGCTGAAGCGGACGGACGATGGCGCGGATGGTTTGCCGGCTGACCAGCCCGCCGATGGCGATGCTGGTCACTAGGAGGGCCAATGCGGCGCCGACCAGCCAGCCATATTCGTGCTCCGCCGCATCATATTCCGCCTTGGCTTCCTTGACCTGGATCGCGACGAGCTTGTCGAGATCCACCTTCGCCGCCTCGTACAGTTCGCGCGCCCGCCCGGCAAGCAAGGTGGCGAGTTCCTCGTACTTTCGCTCGGCAGAGAGTGACAGCGCCGGCTTCAGCCCTTGCTCGACATAATTCATGCGCTTGGGCGTGAAGCTGTCGGCAACGGCTTTTTCTTCCGGCGTCAGATAGGTCGCGATGTAGTCGGCCCAGGCCTTCCCGACCTTCTCCAAATTGGCATTGACCTTGGTCGTGATCCCTTCGACCGGCTTTCCGGCCCGACCATTGGCGGCCGCCTCGAACAGCAGCACCGTGTTGTCCCTCATCCGGTCGTTGATCTCGAAGAGCTGCGCCAGCGGCACCGCACGGTCTTCGTAGATGGATTGCAACCGCGTATTGCTCTGGCGCGTTCCCTGCAGGCCCATGACGCCGATCGCCAGCAGGAACACCGAGAGGATGGTGACGAGTGTGACCAGGCGCGCATTGAGCGTGCCGGTGAAGATGGACAATCGATCGAGCGACGAACGGCGGCGCAGCATGCCGGCATCCAGCCTGTAATCGTGCGGCTTGTTCTCGCGGATCTTCGCGTACGCCTGCTCCGCCTCGGCGCGCATGTCGGCGGGCAGCTTGGTGCGGATGGAGCTGTATCCGACGATCTGTCCGTTCTGCCGGATCGGAGAGGCGGTCGCCAACACCCAGTAGAAGTCGCCGTTCTTGCGCCGGTTCTTCACGGCGCCCGACCAGGGCTTTCCCTGCTGCAGCGTGGCCCACAGATTCTCGAAAGCAGCGGGCGGCATCTCCGGATGGCGGATGATGTTGTGAGGCTGCCCCATCAACTCGGACTCGGAAAATCCGGAGGCTTCGACGAACTGATCGTTGAAGTACGTCAGCTTCCCTTTCGTATCCGTGTGGGAGACGATCAGCGTTTCGTCGGTAATCGGATATTCGGCGGTCGTGACCGGAAGATTGGTCCGCATGGGGGCCTCCAAAGTGGCATTCGCAAAAATCGAACCGTGAATTTCAGGTAAGCGCCGAAAGCATTTAATTTGCCTAAATGGAGTGCATCGATCCGATCAATGAAATCACTTTGACTCACGGTTTTCGGCAAGAACGCATCTCATGCGGGAGAGTGCAGAACAGCAGCAACCGCTGGATGGTCGAAATTGTCTCGCTGTGTCACGCGCGTTCGCGAACCGCGCGCCGCAACCCTGATCGCATGAATGTTGCAGCCGCTTCTCGTTCGCAGCTGGCTGTAGAGCACGCGCGCGATCTGAGCGATGCATGGGCCCCGGCTCTGCCGCCGCATCACTTCGTGCTGCAGCGCGTCCGGGGCACGAGACCGATTTCTGGCGATAGACACACCTTCGCGTCCTCGCGGCGCGTTTCGCCCGAGCTTTGCTGTCTTCTTCCGCCCTTCTTGAAAGCAAGGGCGCAGGGAAGGCCGGGCGCCGGCTGGCACCCGCAATCCCGTGTGCGAAAAAATGCGCACGGGGTGGATCACAGGTGTCGCCGGTCGCCCGGCCTTCCCTGCGCGGTGGTTTTCACGGTGTCCTTCGCGCTCTCCTCGGGGAGCGTTGCACTATTGCCCCCGTCGCCTTGCGGATGTGTGATGCACGTGCCGGTTGGCCGCCACATCTCCGCCAAGACTTGACGCCAGAACCCCGGGCGTCAGGACCACACGACTTCTCCGTCCGCGCACGTCGTCGCTGGGTTCTCCGCGGCTGGCGTGCGCTCGCCGCAAAGACCATTCGAAGACGCTGTCAGCGCCGTGTCGTATCGCGCCTGCCGCTGCTCACGGTTTCCCGCCCTGCAACCACCATCGCGCGCCGACGCCGTCGCGGCCACCGCATCCCGGCCCGCGTCTCGTGACGATCGCGAAACGCCCCTTGTGGCGGGCGGGATGCCGCGGGTTGTACGGCAAAACCGAATTTCTGTAAATTCGAATATTTTTGCCGAACCCCATGGACCCAGCCCTGGCGTGTTTTGCCCGTCGGGCAGCACTACGGATGGTAGGCGTAAACCGATTTACCCGTACAGCACCCGCGGGAGAATCGTGACGATCCCCGGCCACAGCGTCAGCAGCAGCACGAAGCCGATCATGATCATCAGATAGGGCATCGTGACGCGCGCGATGTAACCGAGGCCGTCATCAGTCAGGCCCTGGATCACGAACAGGTTGAAGCCGACCGGCGGCGTGATCTGCGCCATCTCGACAGCGAGCACCAGGAAGACGCCGAACCAGATCTCGTCGAAGCCCGCGCCCTTCACGATCGGCAGCACGATCGGCAGCGTCATCACGATCATCGAGAAGCCGTCGAGGAAGCAGCCGAGGACGAGATAGAAGACGACCAGCACCACGATCAGCATGAAGGGCGACAGGCCGAGCCCCTTGACGAAGGCGGCAACGGCTTGCGGGATGCCGAGGAAGGCCGCGGCATTGCCGAGGATCGAAGCGCCGAGCACGATCAGCGCGATCATCGAACAGGTCACGACCGATCCGATCAAGACGTCGCGGATCACCTGCTGCGACATCGCGCCCTGCGCCCAGGCCACCAGCGCCGCGCCGAGCACGCCGACGGCTGCGGCCTCCGAGGGCGTTGCAAGCCCGCCATACATCGAGCCGAGCACGCAGGCGATCAGGAACAGCGCCGGCGCGAGATCCTTCAGCGCGGCGAAGCGTTCGCCCCAGGGCACCTGCGAGAGCTTGGCTTCCGTCTCCGGCACCATCGCCGGCTTGAGTGTGGTGTGCAGCATCACCCAGGCCATGAAGGTCGCGGCCAGCAGGAATCCCGGCAGCACGCCGGCGGTGAACAGCTTCAGGATCGAGACATCGCCGAGCACGCCATAGATGATCATGATGTTGGACGGCGGGATCAGGAAGCCGAGCGTGCCGGCGCCGGCGAGCGAACCGATCGCGATGTCGCGCGAATAGCCGCGGCGCGTGAGCTCGTTCAGCGACATGCGGCCGATCACCTGCGTGGTCGCGGCGGAGGAGCCCGAGATCGCCGCGAAGATGGTGCAGCCGATCACGTTGACATGCAGCAGCCGGCCGGGCAGCAATCCCGCCCAGGGCGCCAAGCCCTGGAACAGCGAGCGCGACAGCCGGGTGCGGAACAAAAGCTCGCCCATCAGGATGAACAGCGGCAGCGCCAGCAGCTCCTGCGTGGTCAGGATGTTCCAGGCGTATTGCGGCAACAGCTTGTCGAGCGGGATCGACCGGAACATCGCGAGCAGCAACGTCGCGGTGAGCGCAAGCGTCAGGCCGATCCACACGCCGCAGGCCAGCAGCGCAAACAGGATCGCGAACAGGGCGACGACTTCGATGGTCATGCGATCCTAAATCCGGGTGCGGGCAAGACGGTCATTCGACGGGCGAAGCCTTCATGCGGTGATCCTCCAGCGGCAGGCCGAGCACGGCCTGGATCGCGCGCGCCAGGAACTGCAGCGTCAGCAGCAGCATGCCGAAGGTGACGACCGCTTCCGGAAACCACAGCGGCGTGTCGCTCGAGGTCGAGACCTGGCCGCGCGTGTAGGCGGCAAAGGCGAACTTCGCCATGGCCGAGGTCAGGAACGCCATGAAGGCGAAGCCGGCCGCGGCCGAGAGGATCTCGAGCGCGCGCTGCACCGGCACCGGCACATTCTTGAGCAGCAGCACGACGCGGATGTGGCCGCCGACGCGCAAGGTCATGGCGGCGCCGAAGGTGAAGGACGCCGCCATCAGATAAGACGAGTATTCCCAGGCGATCGAGATCGTCGGCGGGAAGAACGGCAGGAAGTTCGACAGGAAGCGCGTCGCGACCTCGCACAGCATCAGCAGCGTCAGCATCAACAGGCAGCCGCCGCCGATCCAGCCGTCGAGCCGGCCGAGACGGTCGATGCCGTCGAGCAGGATCCGCAGCGGCGCGGGCGCCGCTGCGTTGAGGCTCTGCGGTGCTTCGCCCGTCACGCTCACCACGCCGCCGCCCTCAGCCACGCTTCATGTCGGCGAGATAGGCCCGCACCGGCTTGTCGGCCGCCGGCACACGCTTGAGGAAGGCGTCCAGCTGCGGCGCGGTCTTGGCGCGGATGTCCTTCATCATCGCGTCAGAGACCGGCACCACCTCCATGCCGCCCTCCTTGAGGCGGTTGAGGCTGTCGACGTCGGCCTTGAGCGAATTGGCCCAGAAGCCCGGCTCCATCTTCGCGGCGATATCCGTCACGAGCTTCTGCTGGTCCGCGGGAAGCGCCTTCCAGGAATCGAGATTGACGGTGAGCATCTGCGACGACCAGACGTGGTTGGTCGGGTAGACATATTTCAGGAATTCCCAGAACTTGCCGTCGACGCCCGAGACCGACGAGGTGGAGACACCCGACACGGCGCCGGAGGCGAGCGCGGGAATCGTCTCGCCCCAGGGAATCATCACCGCCGCCATGCCGATCGCATTCAGCATGTCCACCGCATTCTTGTCGGGCACGCGGATCTTGATGTTCTTGAGACCCTCGACGTCGGCGACCTTTGCCTTGAGATGCAGATATTGCGTCGGCCACGGCACGATGTAGAGAATCTTCTGGTTGTTGCGCGCAGCAATCTTCTCGTATTCGGGCCGCACATATTTGTGCAGCACCTTCAGCTCGTCCACGGAGCCGCAGAGGAACGGAATGCTCTCGACACCCATGAAGGGTTCGTCGCCGACCTGCTGGATGTTGAGGACGTCGGCGAGCGGCACCAGGCCGTCGCGCACGGCGCGCAGATGCTCCGGCCCCTTGAAGCCGAGCTGGCCGCCGGCCTTCACGGTGATCGCGACCGCGCCGCCCGTCTGCTTCTTCACCTCTTCGGCGAAGGCAAAAGCGTTCTGGGTGTGGAAATTGCCGTCGGGCCACACCGTCGACATGTCCCAGCTCGTCGTCGCCGCCCGCGCACGGGTGGAGATGTGGCCGGCGGCGAGCAGCGTCGCTGCGCCCGCGGTGAAGTTCCTACGCGTAATCATTAAGCCCCTCCGTTGACCAAGCGCGCTGAGACATCAGCGCGCATACCCATAGACTGCGGCCGCATTATCGACGGACACGAGTCCGCTTTCGATGTCGTCCTTGACCGCCGTGCGATCGCGTTCCGTGGGCGCGCCGATGCCGGCACCGCCGGGCGTCAGCACCACGAGGCGATCGTCCGGCGGCACCTGCTGAAAGCCTTTGCCACGCAGCTTCTTGCCTGATTTGAGGCCGACATAGCCGGCCTCGCCGTTCTTGCCGCCGTCGCGGCCGCGCGGCGGATGGTCGATGCGGTCGAACGCCGCCAGGATGTCGAACGGCGCATCGACGCCGCTGCCGACCTCGATGATCTGGCCGAGCCCGCCGCGGGTGCGCCCTGCTCCACCGGAATCCGGGCGCAGCTCCTTGCGCCAGAAGATCAAAGGCGTCTGCGTCTCGGCGATCTCCACCGGCGTGCCGCGCACGCCGCTTGGGTAAGCGGTCGCCGACAAGCCGTCCTTGCCGAAGCGCGCGCCGGTGCCGCCATTGGAGGTCACCGCCATCGAGAACCCGTAATTGCCGCCGACGCCGCTGCGCGTCTGGCCGCGGACGTTGAGATTCCACAGGCACGAGGTGCCTTCCGCCGGCACGCGCTCGGGAATGATCTGGCGCAGGCAGCCGAACACGACGTCGGGCAGCATCTGGCCGATGATGTGGCGCGACGCCACGGGTGCGGGCTTCGGCGCATTGAGGATCGCGCCTGGAGGCGCCGACACCGTGAGGGGCGACAGCGAGCCGGCATTGTTGGGGATCTGCGAAGCGACGACGCAGCCGAGGCCGAACACCGTGTAAGCGGTAGTGTAGGACATCGGCACGTTGATGCCGAACTTGGAGGCCGCCGAGGTGCCGTCGAAATCGACATGGATTCCCGTGTCCGAGATCGTCAGCGTCGCGGCCAGCGTCACCGGCGCGTCGTAGCCGTCGACCACCATGGTGTTGCGCCAGCTGCCCTTCGGCAGCTTGGCGATCTCGGCCAGCACCGCCTCGCGCGAGCGCTCGCAGATGTAATCGCCGAGCTCGTCGAGCGTGTCGATGCCGAACTCGCTCATCATCTCGACCAGGCGCTCGCAGCCGACGTCGTTGCAGCCGGCGAGCGAATAGGTGTCGCCCTCGGTGTCGATCGGAAGCCGCGTGTTGGTGCGGATCATCGCCATCAGCGTCTCGTTGACGACGCCCTGGTCGATCAGCTTCAGCATGGGGATGTAGAGCCCCTCCATGAACACGTCGGTGGCATCAGGGCCGAAGCCGATGCCGCCGATGTCCATGAGATGGCTGGTGCAGGAGAACAGCGCCACCGGCTTGCCATCCTTGAAGCAGGGCGTGGTGACGACGAAGTCGTTGAGATGGCCGGTGCCCATCCAGGGATCGTTGGTGATGTAGGCATCGCCCTCCTTCATCGTCTCGATCGGGAAGTGAGCGATGAAGTGCTTGACCGATTCCGCCATCGAGTTGACGTGGCCGGGCGTGCCGGTCACCGCCTGCGCCAGCATCCGCCCCTTGAGGTCGAACACGCCGGCCGAGAGATCGCCGCATTCGCGCACGATCGGGCTGAAGGCGGTGCGGAGCAGCACCTGCGCCTGCTCCTCGACCACGGCGATCAGCCGGTGCCACATGATCTGAAGGTCGATCAGGCTCGCGCCATTTGCCTTGCTCATGATCAGGCCGCCTTTCGTTCCATGACGATGCTGCCGGCACCGTCGATATGAGCGTCGAAACTATTGGAGACGAAGGTGGAGGTTTCGTCCTCCGCGATCACGGCGGGGCCCGCGATGGTCGCGCCCGGGGCCATGTCCTCGCGCCGATAGAGCGGGATCTCGATCACCTCGCCTGCCCGGCCGTCGAAGAATTTGCGGCTGCCGCTCGCCTTGCCGGCCGGCTTGCGCGCGACGGCGGCGACGGCGGCCGGATTGCGCGCGTCCGTGGTCGCGAGCACCGACCAGCTCAGCACCTCGATCGCCGCGCCCGGGATCGACCGCTCGAACATCGCGGAATAGTCCGCCTCGAACTTCTGGCGCAGACCCGTGAGATCGGCTGCGGTCAGCCGCCGGTTCGGCAGCTCGACCGAGATCTCATGGCCCTGGCCGACATAGCGCATGAAGGCGGAGCGACGTTCGCGCACCGGCGCACCGGCAGCGCCGGGCTCCACCAATGCGCGCGCCTCGGTCACCATCTCCTGCAGGAGGTCCGACACCGCTTCGGTGTCGAAATCATCGAGCCGGACGTGGCGGCTGCGCACCAGCTCATAGGCGATCGGCGCGGCCAGGAAGCCGACGGCCGAGCCCACACCGGCATTCGAAGGCACGATCACGCGGGAGACGCCTATCTTCTCGGCCACGCGCGCCGCATGCAGCGGCGCGGCACCGCCAAAGGCGATCAGCGTGTGCTGGCCAACGATCTCGCCGCGCTCGACCGCATGGACGCGCGCCGCACTCGCCATGTTCTCGCAGACGACCTCGTGCACGGCATAGGCCGCGGTCTCTGCCGACAAGCCCAGCGGCTCGCCGACGCTGCTCAGCAAAGCCTTTTTCGAAAGCTCCGGATCGAGCTTGATCGTGCCACCGGCGAAGGCGTCGGGATCGATCATGCCGAGCGCGACGTCCGCATCCGTCACCGCCGGACGCTGCCCGCCGCGGCCGTAGCAGGCGGGGCCGGGCTCGGACGACGCGCTCTCGGGGCCGACGGTAACGCGCTTCATCGCGTCGACATGCGCGATCGAGCCGCCGCCCGCGCCGATCTCGACCATCTCGATGACGGGAATGCGCACCGGCAAGCCGGAGCCCTTGAGGAAGCGCGCGGCGCGATCGACCTCGAACACGCGCGAGGTCTCGGGCTGGTACTTCTCGATCAGGCAGATCTTTGCGGTGGTGCCGCCCATGTCGAAGGACAGCACCTTGCTCTCGCCGAGCCGTGCCGCGATCTGCGCCGCGAAGATCGCGCCGCCGGCCGGGCCGGATTCGACGAGGCGCACCGGAAAGCGCCGCGCCGTCTCGATCGAGGTGACGCCACCGCCTGACGTGACGAGGTAGATCGCGCCGCGGAACTGCTCGACCTGCAGGGCGTCGGCCATGCGGGCGAGATAGCCGTCGATCAGGGGTTGCACATAGGCGTTCGCGACCGCCGTCGATGTGCGCTCATACTCGCGAATCTCGGGACAGACGGCGGACGACACAGTCACGGAGATGCCGGGCATCTCCTCGGTCAGGATCGCGGCTGCGCGGCGCTCGTGCTCGGGATTGGCGTAGGAGTGCAGGAAGGCGATCGCGACGCTCTCGACGCCCAGCTCGCGCAATTTCGGCGCGAGTGCGCGCACCGACGCTTCGTCGAGCGGGAGACGGACGGCACCGTGGGCGTCGACGCGCTCGGGCACGGTGAAACGCAGGGATCGCGGCGCCAGCGGCCGCGGCTTGTCGATGCCGAGATCGTATTGGTCGTAGCGGCTTTCGGTGCCGATATCGAGCACGTCGCGAAAGCCTTCGGTCGCAATCAGCGCGGTTTTCGCGCCACGACGCTCGATGATGGCGTTGGTCGCGAGCGTGGTGCCGTGAATGAAGACGTCGATGTCGCTGATATGAGCACGCGCATCCGTGAGAATGAGACGCATTCCATCCAGGACCGCCTGCTCGGGCCGCTGCGGCGTCGTCAGCAGCTTGCGCGTTTTGCGCACCTCACCCACGTCCAGCACGATGTCGGTGAACGTGCCACCGATATCGACGGCAAGCCGCACCTCGGCTCCCTCAAGCATTCCAAATTCTCCGGCTGATCATCGAAACTGTCGTCGAAAACGCAGCAATTTCCATGCCATGGATGACGAAGAACGCTGCGCCCAGCCATTCTGCTTGGCACCTATGCAATAGGCAAGGCGTGTTCGCCGCCCGCGCGATCAGAGCAGGAATGCAAGCGCCGCTTCGCAGCGCTCCTCGACCTTGAGCGTCAGCAGATCGTCGGCCCGGGTGCGACCGAGATTGACCGCCGCGATCGGAATGTTGCGCTGCGCGGCAGCCTGCACGAAGCGGAATCCGGAATAGACCATCAGCGAGGAGCCGACGATCAGCATCGCATCGGCCTGCGCCAGATGGTCCTGCGCGGTGGCGACGATGTCACGGGGGACGTTCTCGCCGAAGAACACGACATCGGGCTTGAGGATGCCGCCGCAGGCTTCGCAAGCAGGCACCTGGAAGGACGAAAAATCCTCGTGCTCCAGATCGGCGTCGCCATCGGGCGCATCGGCGGCATCGAGCGTCAGCCATGCGGCATTGGCGCGGCCGAGCGCGTGCTGAAATTCATCGCGCGGCATCTTGCGGTCGCAGCCCATGCAGCGGACTAGGTCGAGCCGGCCGTGCAGGTCGATCACCTGGCGGTGGCCGGCGGATTGATGCAGCCGGTCGACGTTCTGGGTCAGCAGCATCCCGCAGCGTCCGTTCGCCTCGAGCCGGGCGAGCGCATGATGCGCATCATTCGGCTTCGCCTGGCCGAACCGCCGCCAGCCGATCAGGCTGCGCGCCCAATAGCGCCGGCGCGTATGGTCGTCCGACATGAAGGACTGAAAGTTGACCGGCTGGGTCCGCTTCCAATTGCCGTTGCTGTCGCGATAATCGGGAATGCCCGAATTGGTGCTGCAGCCGGCGCCGGTCAGCACGAACAAGCGCTCGTGTCGTTCGACGAAATCCTGGAGCGGAGGGGCTGCCGGCGAAGCATGGGTCATGGCGCAGATGTAGTTCGCGCAGGCGGGTTTTGCCAGATCATTGCAGCCCGCCGTAAACGAAGGGGGCTATCGCGGGGACCGGCGTCCCGTGAGATCGAGCGGGCGAACTTTCTCGGATCCAGCGATGCGGGCGGCCTGCTGCAATGTCAGCCGGAACTCGTCCCGCTTCTCATGCACCGAGGCGATCGCATGGCCGACCGCAACGCCGAGGCCCACCAGCGCGGCCTCGGACAGTTGCAGGCTCGCCTCGATGGTTTCCGGCACCGCATCGGTTGCGCCGATCGCATAGAGATGGCGGGCGTGATCGGCGTCCCGCGCACGCGAGACAATCAGGATGTCCGGCCGCACCGCGCGGATGCGCTCGACGACGGCGTCGATGGCCGTCCGCGATTGAATGGTGATGATCACGCCGGTGGCCTGCATCAGGCCGCAAGCTTCGAGGAAACCCGGCTCCGTCGCATCGCCAAAATAGACCTTGTGACCATTGCGCCGGTCGCGGGCGACGGCGACCGCTTCATGATCGACCGCGATGTAGTTCAGCCCATGGCTGGTCAGCAGAGAGCAGACGACTTTCCCGACGCGGCCGTAGCCGACCACGATGGCCTGCGCCCGGTCGCCGGGCGGCCGCACCGCGAGTTCGGGATCGGGCGTGCGCTCGCTCCTCAGCTTCGCGGCCAATCGCTGTGCGAGCATGTTCAAGAGAGGTGTCAACGCCATCGTCACGGCGGTGACGGCAACGGCGAACCCCGATACGCGCGGCTCGATCAAGCCGGCGGCCGCTGCCATTCCGATGCTGACGAACGCGAATTCGCCGACGGGCCCGAGCAGGAAGCCGATCTCGATCGCGGCCGGCCACGACAGCCTGAAGAGGCGGGCAAGCAGGATGAGCACTATCGCCTTGCCGGCGAGAATGCCGAGCACGGCGGCGAGCAGCCAGCCGGGCTCGCGCATGAACACCCTGAAATCGATGGCCATGCCGACGGTGAAGAAGAAGATGCCGAGCAGCAAGCCCTTGAACGGCTCGACCGTGGCTTCGATGGCCTTGCCATACTCCGTTTCCGCCAGCATCAGCCCCGCAACGAAGGCGCCGAGCGCCATCGACAGCCCGGCCTGGTGCGCGGCAAGCCCCGCGCCGACGATGACGAACAAGGTCGCGGCGACGAACAGCTCCGTCGAATGGGTGCCCGCGACCATCTGGAAGAGCGGGCGCATCAGCAGCCGTCCGACCAGAATGAGAAAAGCGACCGCCAAGACCGCCTTCAGGATCGCGCTGGAGATATGCGTCAACAGGGAGCCGCCACCGCCTGCGCCGAGCACCGCGACGAACACCAGGATGGGAACCACGGCAAGGTCCTGGGCCAGCAGCACCGCGAAGCTGGCGCGCCCGGCCGTGGTCGCAAGCCGCTTCTCGCTCGACAGAAGCTCCAGCACGATCGCCGTCGAGGACAGCGCAAGGCTGGCGCCGAGGATGACGGCGGTGTCGGAGCTCTGCCCGAAGAAAAGCGCCGCGGCCGAGATCGCCGCGGACGTCGCCAGCACCTGCAGGCCGCCGAGCCCGAACACCAGGCGCCGCATCGTGACGAGCCGCCGGAAGGATAATTCGAGCCCGATCAGGAAGAGCAGGAACACGATGCCGAGATTGGCGATGCCCTCGACGTTCTGCGCGTCCGTCACCGTGAACCAGTACAGGAACGGGATGTCGCGAACCAGCGAGCCCAGGCCGAGCGGACCGAGAATGGCGCCGGCGCCGAGATAGCCCAGCACGGGATTGATGCCCCAATGGCGGACCATGGGCACCACGACGCCGGCGGTCCCGAGGACCACCAACGCGTCGCTATAGGCGTTGATGTTGATATTTGTGGTCACGAGGCCTTCACGTGTCGGCGCCTGCCAATAGCGGCAGCGCCCTCCACGGTCGATAGCACACGGCGCCGCAGCTCCCTATCCGACCCCGACCACCATCCCACGGACCGAATTCGTCTTCAGCTCGCCCAATTGTCCCGAAACTCGGGGAACAGCGTCAGGCCTCCGCAGGCATAGAGGGTCTGCCCGGTGATGTAGCTCGCATCGTCCGAGGCGAGGAAGGCGAACACGGCGGCGATCTCCTCCGGCGTGCCGACGCGTCCCATGGGAATGTGAGAGGTGACGACGCCGCGTTTCTCGGGATCGCCGGTCCAGGCCTCGTTGATCGGCGTGTCGATCGCGCCGGGACCCACGGCATTGACGCGAATCCCGCGGCCGGCGAACTCCAGCGCCAGCGTGCGCGTCAGATTGGCCATGCCGCCCTTGCTGATCGAATAAGCGAGATAGCCGGGCTTGGGAATGATCTGATGGACGCTGGAGCAGTTGATGATGCTGCCGCCTCCACCGTGCTTGACGAAATGCGCGAGCGCCTTCTGCGCGCAGAGCACGGCGCCGTTGAGATTGACGTCGATGATGCGGCGATAGGTGTCGACGTCGAGCGCATCGCTCGGCGATTCCTTCTGGAAGCCGGCGTTGTTGACCAGACAGTCGAGGCGCTTGAAGCGCGACAGGACCGTCTCGAACATCGCGGCGATGTCCTGCTCGTTGCCGACATTGGCCTTGACGATGCAATGATCGGGCTCGCCGTGACCGCGATCGCGCGAAGCGGCCTGCGCGAGCGCGCGCGTCTCCTCGGCCCGCTCCTCGTGCTCGAAATAATTGATGGCGACGGTCGCCCCTTCCTGAGCAAGCCGGACGGCAACCGCCCGACCAATGCCTTGTGAGGCGCCGGTCACCAGCGCGTATTGGCCGACGAGGCGCGAGGGAAAGGAGCGTGAGCGTTCGGTTTGCGGCATGTGTTCTCTCCAGATGCATCATCATGAATGGAACCAGCCTTTTGTTCCATGCCTCAGCGCATCGCTGGGATTCATTCCGCGCGGCGCGCGAGTGGCGAGGTCAGGATCTGATAGAGGATGATCGCGCCGAAGGTTGCCGTGCCGATCCCGCCGATAGTGAACGCACCGAATTTGAGCGTGAGGTCGCCCGCGCCCGCGGTCAACGCCACGGCGGCGGTGATCAGGTTTGCGGGATTTGCAAAGTCGACCTTGTTCTCGACCCAGATCCTGCCCGCCATCGCCGCGATCAATCCGAACAGCACGATCGAGAGGCCGCCGATGACGGGCCCGGGAATCGACAGGATCAGCGCGCCGAATTTCGGCGAGAATCCGAGCAGGATCGATACCGTGGCGGCGAAGGCAAACAACAAGGTGGAATAAACCTTCGTCGCCGCCATAACACCGATATTCTCGGCATAGGTGGTGACGCCGGTGCCGCCGCCGCAGGCTGCGACGATGGTCGCCAGGCTGTCGGCGAACAAAGCGCGGCCGAGATAGGCATCGAGGCTGCGGCCGGTCATGGCGCCGACAGCCTTGATGTGACCGAGGTTCTCGGCGACGAGGATGACCGCGACCGGCGCAATCAGGAAGATCGCGTCGGCCTTGAAGGTCGGCGTGGTGAAATTCGGCAGCCCGAACCACGGCGCGGCCGAAAGCTGGGTGAAGTCGATCGGCTTGCCGAAGCCGAGACCATTCGCGAACAGCACATACAAGAGATATCCGCCGATTGCGCCGAGGATGATCGGCAGCCTGCGCCACAGGCCTGGAGCCGCCACGGCAACAACGCCGATGATCAGAACGGTCGCGAGCCCGATTGCCGTGTCGAACGCATTGGCGCTCACCGCCTTCACCGCCACGGGCGCGAGGTTGAGGCCGATCGCGGCGACCACGGCACCGGTGACGGCCGGCGGCAGCAGCCGCTCGACCCAGCCGACCCCCGACCACATCACGATCAGCGCGATCACGCCGTACAGCACCCCGGCGCCGACGATGCCGCCGAGCGCAACCGACAGATTCGGGTTCGACCCCTGCCCGGCATAGCCGGTGGCGGCAATGACGACCGCGATGAACGCGAAGCTCGAGCCGAGATAGCTCGGCACCCGTCCGGCGACGATGACGAAGAAGATCAGCGTGCCGATGCCGGAGAACAGGACCGCGACATTGGGATCGAACCCCATCAGCAACGGCGCGATGATGGTCGATCCCGACATCGCGACGCAATGCTGGAGACCGGACACCGCGGTCTGCCCCCAGGACAACCGCTCCTCCGGCATGATCACGCCCGAGGTCTTGAGTTTCCAACGCGGAAAATAGCCTTGCGGTTGCCGGTCGGAGTCGGTTGCAGTCGCCATGTTCCCCCCAATTGCGGTGCAGCGATCGATCGTCGTGCGATCCGACAAAAATGTGATTGTCACTTCTGCGGTGACCGTCACATGGTGCAGGCCATGCAATATCCAAATCCTGCACGATCCAAATCCTGCACGATCAATGCGTTCCGGGGCATAGTCTATGACACAAGTCGCGATCCAGCCAGCCATCCAGCGCCGGCATCAGCCCTGGTACAAGATCCTCTATGTGCAGGTCCTGATCGCGATCGCGCTCGGCGTGCTCATCGGCTATCTGTATCCCGATCTCGGCAAGGCGCTGAAGCCGCTCGGCGACGGCTTCATCGCGCTGATCAAGATGATGATCGCGCCTGTCATCTTCTGCACCGTGGTGCACGGCATCTCCTCGATGGGCGACCTCAAGCGCGTCGGCCGGGTCGGGCTGAAGTCGCTGATTTATTTCGAGACGGTCTCGACCATTGCGCTCGCCGTCGGCCTGCTGGTCGGCGAGGTTCTGCAGCCCGGGCACGGCTTCAACATCGACCCCGCCACGATCGATCCGAAATCGGTGGCGTCCTACGTCACCAAGGCCCATGAAGACGGCATCGTCGCCCATCTGATGGCGATCATTCCGGACAGCTATGTCGGCGCGATCGCCCGCGGCGACCTGTTGCAGGTGCTGCTGATCTCGATCCTCTCGGGCTTCGCCATCGCCTTTCTCGGCAAGGCCGGGGAACCCATTGCGGACGCGATCGACAAGGCCGCGAAGATGTTCTTCGGCATCATCCGCATCATCGTGCGCGTCGCGCCGATCGGCGCGTTCGGCGCGATGGCGTTCACCGTCGGCGCCTACGGCCTCGGCTCGCTGCTCAACCTCGCCGCCCTGATCGGCACGTTCTATCTCACCAGCATGCTGTTCGTGCTGATCGTGCTGGGCGCGATCGCCCGGCTCGCCGGCTTCTCGATCCTGCGCTTCATCGCTTACATCAAGGACGAGCTTTTGATCGTGCTCGGCACTTCGTCCTCCGAGACGGTGCTGCCGCAGATGATCCAGAAGATGGAGCATCTCGGCGCCTCGCGCTCGGTGGTGGGCCTCGTGATCCCGACCGGCTACAGCTTCAACCTCGACGGCACCAACATCTACATGACGCTGGCGACGCTGTTCCTGGCGCAGGCGACCAACACCCATCTGACCATCTGGCAGGAGCTCGGCATTTTGGGCATCGCCATGATCACCTCGAAAGGCGCTTCCGGCGTCACCGGGGCCGGCTTCATCACGCTCGCCGCGACGCTCTCGATCGTGCCTGACATCCCGATCCAGTCGATCGCGATCCTGGTCGGCATCGACAAGTTCATGAGCGAGTGCCGCGCCCTGACCAATCTGATCGGCAACGGCGTTGCCTGCGTCGTGATCAGCATCTCCGAAGGCGAGCTCGATCGCGAGGCGCTGCACCAGACCATGGCCCATCCGCTTGAGATCGGCGAAGCGCTGGAGCCTGGTGGAAGCACGGCCTCATAGGCTGGCGCACGGTGAAGCCCCAGGTTCCGACGCGGTAGTTTCCCGGAGTAGTAAAATGATGCGGCAGGCGTCACAACAATCGGGTTGGGATCACGAAATTGATACTCATTTTTTCCACCCGACGCGCTGGGGGCAGGGCGTCGGGTTTTTGAAAATCACTGCCAAATTCAAACCTGCCAGGCGGGGTCAGATGATCCCGCCATCGATGCGCGGCAACTTGCCGGCAACATCGATCCGCCGCGTGATCCCGATTGCCTGCAAGAACGCTTCGTCATGACTGACGACGAGCAGCGCACCATCATAGGCCCGCAATCCCGCTTCGACGGCTTCGATGGACTCGAGGTCGAGATGATTGGTCGGCTCGTCCAGGATCAAGAGGGACGGCGGCGTCTGCCCGCCCAGCACGCAGGCGAGCCCTGCGCGAAACATTTGCCCGCCGCTCAAACATCCGGCGCCTTGCAAGGCGGCATCGGCGCGAAACATGAACCGGGCCAGCGCGGCATGGCACTCATTCGCACCCGCTGCCGGATTGAGGCGCCGAAAATTGTCCAGGATGGAGAGCCCCGGATCGAGCAGACTGACCTTCTGGTCGAACAGCGCGAAATCCGGCCTGACCCGTACCACGCCTGAAAGCGGTCGCAGTTCGCCCGCGACGACTTTCAGCAGTGTCGTCTTGCCGGAGCCATTGGGCCCGACCAGCGCGACGCGCTCCGGCCCGACGATCGCAAATGAGAGATCGCGCAAGATAGGCTGCTCCGGCAGGTAGCCGGCACTGACGCCGTCGAGCCAGAGCACCTCCCTGCCCGCCGGCAGACCCGTCGCCGGCAGCTTGACGGAAAGCGGCTGAAGGATCTCGACGCGCCGGCGCGCCGCGTCGACGGCCTCGCGCGCGTTTGCGCGCTGCCGCTCGGCGATCTGCGCAGTCTTGCCCCCGGTGTCTTCGCTGCGATCCTTGCGCGCTCCGGCCAGGATGCGCGGCATGTCGCCCTTGGCGCGCTTCTTTCTGCCGCCGCTGTCCTTGCGCGCCTTCTTCTCCGCGGCCTCCTGCGCCTTGCCGTCGATCTCGGACAGCCGCCTCTCGGCATGCGCGAGGTCGTGCCTGACGGCGGCGAGCTCGACGGCTTTCTGTTCGCGAAAGCTGCTCCAATTGCCGCCGTAGCGCGCGGCGCCGAGCGACGTCAGCTCGACCATCGCGTCCATGGTGTCGAGCAGGTCCCGATCGTGGCTGACGACGATCGCACCGCCGCGCCAGGCTGCCAGCAGATCAATTACGGCCTTGCGTCCGTCCTGGTCGAGATTGTTGGTGGGCTCGTCCAGCAGCAGGAAGTCGGGCTCGGCAAAGACCAACGCCGCGAGCCGAACCCTTGTGATCTGGCCGCCGGACAGGGACGACAGCTCGGTGTCGGGAGAGGAAGCGAACCCGAGGCGCGCCAGCGCGGCCTCCAGCCGCGCATCGAGCGTCCAGTCGATCGCAGCGATATCGTCGGCGGAGGCCTCGCCCCGCTCGGCTCGGCGCTGCAGCTCGAGCGCCGGCCGCACGCCGAACAGATCGGCCACGGTCGCGCTTGCCGGCCATTGCACGTCCTGACGCAGCAGGCCGATGCTGCCGTTGACCAGAACGCGTCCGGACTGAGGAAGGTGCTCCCCTGAGATCGACGCAAGCAGCGTCGTCTTGCCGACGCCATTGCGGCCGACGAGACCGGTCCGCTCGTCCGCAAATGTCAGATCGACGTCGGAGAAAAGAGGACGGCCGTCAGGCGTGGACAGCGACAGGTTCGACAGGATGATGGAAGCAGGCATGGAATTCCCCGTGGGCAAGGCGGATGGGCTTTGCGGTCGGGGTGAAATCCATGGCTGGAACGATCCTGGTT
>Ga0209257_1002576_pt1 | contig 17639 bp, 11 predicted proteins | sample AraplaCvi_mCL_r2_FD_184277 | JGI IMG/M metagenome (GOLD analysis project Ga0209257, IMG submission 184277) | Arabidopsis root microbial communities from North Carolina, USA - plate scrape MF_Cvi_mCL_r2 (SPAdes) (version 2) | ecosystem: Host-associated > Plants > Roots > Endosphere | place: USA...
GTTCGGGCCGGGGCTGGGGTTGCGCGACGTCAAGGTGTCGTTGAATGCGACCAACCTGACCAACAAGCGCTACGCCGGGCAGCTGAGCTCATTCGCTCCGACCGATCCGGCCGGAACGCGGTATGCGATCCACGCGAGCGCGCCGCGGCAGTTGTTCATGACGGTCAGCGCGGAGTTCTGACGGTGGGTTGCCGCCCGACCAACGGTCGGGCGCTACCGCCCGGTGCGACATCGATCCGGGATGCAGGGTAGGTGCCGACCGTTGGTCGGCACATTGCCCGTCATCCCGGCACTGCATCAGAACATGTGCAACCCGCCGTTCACGGCGTAATCGGCGCCGGTCACATACGCGGCGTCATCCGACGCCAGCCACGCGCACAGGCTGGCCACTTCTTCCGGCTTGCCCAGCCGGCGGATCGGCACGGAGCCGGCCAGGCGATCCAGCACGTCCGGTGGGAAGCTGCTGATGGACTGGCTGGCGATATACCCCGGCGAAATGGTATTGACCGTCACCCCGCGCGTGGCCACCTCATTGGCCAGGGCCCGGCTGAAGCCGTGCATCGCCGCCTTGGCGGTGGCGAAGTTCACCTGGCCGATCTGGCCCTTGTGCGCGCTCACCGAGCCGATGTTGATGATCCGGCCCCAGCTGCGCGCTGCCATGCCGTCGATCACCTGCTTGGTGATGTTGAACAAGGCATGCAGGTTCGAGCCCATCACCGCGTTCCAGTCGTCCTGGCTCATCTGCCGGAACAGCACATCGCGGCTGCCGCCGGCATTGTTCACCAGCACATCGATCTCGCCGACCTCGGCCTTGACCTTGGTGAAGGCCGCCACCGTGGACTGCCAGTCCGCCGCGTTGCCTTCGGAGGCGATGAAATCGAAGCCCAGTTCGCGCTGCTCGCGCAGCCAGCCGGCCTTGCGCGGTGAGTTGGGGGCGCAACCGGCGACCACGGTGTGGCCGTTGCGGGCAAGCTTCTGGCAGATGGCAGTACCCACGCTGCCCATGCCGCTGGTGACGTATGCGATGCGAAGCGTCATGTCAGGACTCCTTGAAGATCATCAGGCAGCGAACGGATACAGCGCGCACAGCAGGCTGCCGGCCATCAGCACCAGCGACACCATCACCGCCCACTTCAGGGTGAATTTCTGGTGGTCGGCGAATTCCACCTTGGCCAGGCCCACCAGCAAATAGGTGGAGGGCACCAGCGGGCTCAGCAGGTGCACCGGCTGGCCGGCGAGCGAGGCGCGCGCCATTTCCACCGGGGTGATGCCGTAGTTGCCGGCCGCCTCGGACAGGATCGGCAGCACGCCGAAGTAGAAGGCGTCGTTGGACATGAAGAAGGTGAACGGCATCGACGCCAGTGCGGTGATGACCGCCAGGTACGGCCCCCATGCATCCGGAATGACCGCCAGGAAGCTGTGCGACATCGCCTCCACCATCCCCGTGTTGTTGAGGATGCCGGTGAAGATGCCTGCCGCGAAGATCAGCGACACCACCGACAGCACGTTGCCGGCATGGTTGACCACGCGGCGACGCTGTTCGGCGAGGTTCGGGTAGTTGATTACCAGCGCGATCGCGAAGCCCACCATGAACAGCACCGGCATCGGCAGCACGCCCATGATCAGCGCGGTCATCAGCGCCAGGGTCAACGCCAGGTTCACCCACAGCAGCTTCGGTCGCTTGGTGTCTTCCGCACCTTCCACGGTCGGCAGCGCGCCGTCGTCGGACACGCTGGAATCCATCCAGCTGCCGCCCTGCGGCAGCTTCACCACGCCCAGCCGGCGACGTTCCTTCAGGCCCAGGTACCAGGCCAACAGCAGCACCGAAGCGCAGGCCAGCACCATCGCCGGTATCAGCGGCACGAACACATCGGCCGGGTCCACGTGCAGTGCGGTGGCCGCACGCGCGGTCGGGCCACCCCACGGGGTGAGGTTCATCACGCCACCGGCGAGGATGGTCACGCAGGTCATGTTCAACGCATTCATGCCCAGCCGCTGGTACAGCGGCAGCATCGCCGACACGGTGATCATGTAGGTGGTGGAGCCGTCGCCATCGAGCGAGATCAACATCGCCAGCGCCGCAGTCCCGAGCACGATCTTCATCGGATCGCCCTTGACCAGGCGCAGGATGATCCGCACCAGCGGGTCGAACAGCCCGGCGTCGATCATCACCCCGAAGTACAGGATGGCGAACATCAGCATCACGCCGGTCGGCGCGATCTTCTTGATGCCGTCCAGCATCATCTCGTCCAGCCCGTTACCAAATCCGCCCAGCAGCGCGAAGATGATCGGAATGGTGATCAGGGCGACCAGTGGCGACAGCCGTTTGCTCATGATCAAGTACATGAACGTAATGACCATGCCAAAGCCGAGGATGCTCAGCATCATCTGCGGACTCCTTGCAACGTAGAAGAGAGGTTAGAAATCGAACTGCAGCCGGCCGGTCACCGCGCGCGTGTGGTCCACCGTGGTGGCAGCCAGGCGATCACGGTTGCGGCTGTCGATCAGGTTCAGCATGAAGCGCAGGTTCGGGCGCAGGTACCAGTTGCCGCCCAGCGTCCAGGCTTCGGTGAGCCCGTCGCGCAGGTCGGGCTGGCCGATCAGGTGCTGCTCACCGCGCATCTGGTCGTAGCGCAGCGCCACCTCGAAGGCGCCGGCCTTGTGCCGGATGTCCTTGATGCGCGCAAAGCGGCCGGTCTTACGGTCGTAGCCCCGCGACTCGCCGGTCACGAACCAGCTCAGCATGCCGTAGCCGGCCAGCACCGTTCCGCGCTGGCTGCCATCGTTGAAGGTGGCGCCACTGAATTCGCCCTGCCATGACAGCGGGCCCTGCACCTGTGCGTACTCCAGCGACCACTTGTTCACGTCGGTGTCGCGGCCAGCCGAGAAATCGACCAGGGTCAGGCGGCTGTTGTCGGACAGGTGTCCGGCCGGTCGCGGGCGGATCCGCAGCGCCGGCACGCCGTTGGCGCCGGGGCTGTCGTACCGCTCGTGCGCCAGCGACAGGCCCAGGTGCAGCACATCGCCCGCGGTGGCGCCCGGCGCCCAGGTGGCGCGGCCACCGGCCGCACGGCCCTTCACCTGCCACGCATCGATGCTTTCCAGGCTGTAGGCGCTTGCGGCCCAGGTCATGTCGCCCCTGGCGGCCTGCCACGACGCGCCCAGCCGGTACAGCGGCGCCAGCGTGGTACCGGCATTGCCGCGCTCCAGGAAGCTGCCGTAGTTGGAACCGGTGCGGTCATCGAGCGAGAAGAACTGCTTGAACTGGCCCACGCTGAGCTTGCCGCCGCTGAAGTCGCGACTGATGTACACGTCCTTGGCTTCCACCTGGTCGCCAGAGAAGTCCGCTTCCAGCTTGTAGTCCACCACGAAGAACCTGCCGGACATGTCCAGCCAGGCACGGCGGATCTCGGTGTCGTCCTTGTTCGGGGTGCCGCGGTAGTCGTTGTCGAAGTCCGCGAAATCCAGGTGCAGGCGCCCGCCGAAGGTGGCGGTGACCGGGCGTTCGCCGTCGACATCCTCGGCGGCCCACAGCGGCAGGGCCGGCAACAGCAGGGTGCAGGCGGCCAGCCCGCGCCAGCGCAGGAGATTGAGAACCATGAACCCTCCCAGGTACATGTGGGCGGATCGGCAGGCCGGGGCCGTGCAGTACCGCAGGTGGTGACAGGAGCGACCCGCACCGTGGGGGAGGTGCGATGGCGCAGCCTAGTGCGGCGAAGCTGTCATCCACCTGTCGGCGCCTGCTGCAGCGCAGCGCAACCCACGAAACACGCCGCTCGCGCTACGATTCCTGCATCGCTCCCCATTCCCGTCCCATGCGCATCCTGCTGGTAGAAGACAACCCGGACCTGGCCGACGCCATCGTTCGCCGCATGCGCCGCAGCGGCCACGCGGTGGACTGGCAGAGCGACGGCCTGGCCGCCGCCAGCGTGCTGCGCTACCAGAGCTTCGACCTGGTGGTGCTGGACATCGGCCTGCCCAAGCTGGATGGCCTGCGCGTGCTGGCTGGAATGCGTGAGCGTGGCGACACCACCCCGGTGCTCATGCTCACCGCCCGCGACGGCATCGAAGACCGCGTGCAGGCGCTGGATGTCGGCGCCGACGATTACCTGGGCAAACCGTTCGATTTCCGCGAATTCGAAGCGCGCTGCCGCGTGCTGCTGCGGCGCACGCGCGGCCAGGCCAGCGAAGTGGTGCAGATCGGCGGGTTCCAGTTCGACAACGCCTCGCACCGGGTCAGCCTGGATGGCCAGCCGATCGAACTGCCCAACCGCGAGTACCGCCTGCTGGAAATCCTGATGGGTCGGCTCGGGCACGTGGTGGGCAAGGACGAGATCGGCAATGGCCTGTTCGGCTTCGACGACGAAGCCGGTCCCAATGCCATCGAACTCTATGTCGGCCGCCTGCGCCGCAAACTGGCCGACGCCCCGCTGCGCATCGTCACCGTGCGCGGCAGCGGCTACCTGCTCGAAGCCATCGATGGCGCGCCCGATGCCGAGGGGTGACACTCGTGCGCCCAGCTCGCTGCGGCGCACGCTTACCCTGTACCTCGGCCTGCTGCTGGCGGTGTTTGCGGTAGCCCTGCTGTTCGCCGCACGCGACTACGGGCAGCGCGCCGCCAACCGCTCCTACGACCACCTGCTGGTGTCCTCGGCCCTCTCGATCATCGACTCGGTAGCACTGGTGGATGCGCAGTGGCAGGTGGACCTGCCGTACGCCTCGCTCGACCTGCTCGCCATGGCGCCTGATGACCGCGTGTTCTACCGCGTCTACGACGCACGCGGGCGCACCGTGACCGGCTACCCGGACCTGCCACCGCCGCCGCGCCCAGCCAGCGACGAACCGCAGCTGTTCGACGCGGCCTACAGTGGCGAAACCGTGCGCTTCGTGGTGGTGTCGCGGCGCGTGTCCTCGCCGTCGGCGCAGGCCGAAGTACGCGTGCAGGTCGGACAGACCCGGCGCGCGCGCGAAGCGGTAGCGCAGGACATCGTCAACCGTGCGCTGCTGGCCATTGGCGTGCTGTCCCTGCTGTCGCTCGCGCTGGTTGCCTTTGGCGTGCACCGTGCGTTCCGTCCGCTGGTGAAGGTGGAGCGTGAACTGTCGCGTCGCGAGCCGTCCGACCTGAGCCCGTTGGATGCGCGCGTGCCGCGTGAGATGGACCAGATGGTGGCCGCGCTGAACCGTTTCATGGCGCGCCTGTCCAGCAGCAACGAAACCCTGCGCGCGTTCATGGCCGAGGCCGCCCACCAGATGCGCACTCCGCTGGCCGCGCTGCGTGCGCAGGCGCAGCTTGCACTTGACGACGAGGATCCGGAAGACATGCGCCGCAGCCTGGTCGCCATCGACCGCAATGCCACCCACATGAGCCGCCTGCTCAACCAGCTGCTCAGCGACGCCAGCGTGATCCACCGCTCCAACCTGCAGCGCTTCGCGCCGGTGGACATGGTGGAAATCGTGCACCAGGCGCTGCACGAAGCATTGCCGCAGGCCTTGCCCGCACCCCGCGTGCAGCTCGCGGTGGGCGTGGCCTCCTCGCGTGTGCAGGGCGATGCGCTGCTGCTGCGCGAAGCGATCAAGAACCTCATCGACAACGCGCTCAAGTACGGCGGCAACGGCCCACTCCAGGTCGCGCTGACCGAAGAAGGTGCATACAGCGTGGTCACCATCGCCGACCACGGCCCCGGTATTCCACCGGGCGACGCCGAGCGCGTGTTCGAGCGCTTCGCCCGTGGCGAAGATGCCGCACCGGGCGGGGCAGGGCTGGGCCTGGCCATCGTCAAGCGCGTGGTCGACAGCCACGGTGGCCAGATCGACCTGAGCAACCGCCCCGCGGGCGGGCTGGTCGCCACCATCCGCCTGCCGAGGCTGCACGCATGATGCGCATCGTGATGCTGTTGATGTTGATCCTCGCCAGCCCCGCGCTGGCCGAGCCGGGCGACGTGCAGCGCTTCCCCGCCAAAGGCCCGGCCACCGCCCAGCTGCGCCTGCATGGCTCCACCGACATCGAAGTGTTCGGCACCGTCATCGCCGACTACCAGCGGCTGCACCCGGGCACCGAAATCATCTACGAAGACGTCATCGCACAGGACATGTACGCGCAGTACCTGCGCGACCGGCACGGCCCCACCGGCCCGGACATGCTGATCAGCAGCGGCATGGACCTGCAGGCCAAGCTGGTCAACGACGGCCACGCCCTGCCGCACCGCTCGCCGCAGACCGACGCGCTGCCCGCGTGGGCGCAGTGGCGCCACGAAGCCTTCGGCATCAGCTACGAACCGGTCGCGATGGTCTACAACACCCGCACCCTGCCGGCCGCCCGCGTGCCCAGGACCCGCCGCCAGCTGCTCGAACTGCTGCGCGCGCCGGACGCCCCGTTGGCAGGCAAGGTGGGCACCTACGACGTGGAGCGCAGCAGCGTCGGCTATCTGCTTGCCACCCAGGACGGCCAGCGCGGCAGCATGGCCGGAGCGCTGCTGGGCGCGCTGGGCGACAACCAGGTGCATCTTGAAGAGCGCACCGGCGTGCTGCTGGACAAGGTCAGCAGCGGCCAGCTCTCGCTCGTCTACAACGTGCTCGGCTCCTACGCCCAGGCCCGCATCGACGCCGGCGCCCCTTTGGGCATCGTCGAGCCGGAGGACTACACCCTCGTTGTACTGCGCACCGCCGTGATCCCGCGGACCGCGCCCAATGCCGCAGAAGCGCGCCGCTTCCTCGACTACCTGCTTTCCCCGCGCGGCCAGCAGGTGCTGTCCCGCGAAGCGCGCCTGATGTCCATCCTCCCGACCCAACGCGGCCGCGCCCCGGGGCGCAGCTACCGCCCGATCCTGCTGGGCCCGGGCCTGCTGGTCTACCTCGACGGCCTCAAGCGCCGCCAGTTCCTCGACGCCTGGAAGGGCAGTACCCAGCCACGCTGAGCCACGCGGAAAACAGCGGTCGCGCTCCTTTCCGCGCAGGACACGCATGGCGTGTCGCTACCCGAACCCAGCGCCGGGACACGCCACGCGTGTCCACCCCCCAGCCAAACAACCGCGCCGCGACACGCCACGCGTGTCCACCCCCCAGCCAAACAACCGCGCCGCGACACGCCACGCGTGTCCACCCCCCAGCCAAACAACCGCGTAGGGACACGCCATGCATGTCCGCTCTTCCCCACCGTCCGCACGATCCCAAACCCCGCGTAGAGCCACGCCCTGCGTGGCTGCTCCCAGCCGCACCCCAAAATCCCCCCTACAATGCCCCCATGAGCGAAACCACCATCCTCGTAGCCGACGACCACCCGCTACTCCGCGCCGCCGTCGTCCACTCCCTGCGCCAGGCCCTCCCGGCCGTCCAGGTCATCGAGGTCGCCAGCGCGCAGGCTTTGGAGGCCGCCCTCAACCAGCACCCGGAAATAGAACTGGTCCTCCTCGACCTCACCATGCCAGGCGCCCGAGGTTTCTCCTCACTTCTCCACGTACGCGGCTCCCACCCGGACATCCCGGTGGTCATCGTCTCCTCCAACGACCACCCGCGCGTCATCCGCCGCGCCCAGCAGTTCGGCGCCGCCGGCTTCATCCCCAAATCGGCCCCGGCGGATGCAATCGGCAAAGCCGTGGAAACCGTCCTCGACGGCGGCCTCTGGTTCCCGGCGATGGCCGCAGAGCGCTCCGAATCCGACGCGCTGCTCGCTGCCCGCCTCGCGCAGCTCACCCCGCAACAGTTCCGCGTGCTGCTCTGCCTGGCCGACGGCCTGCTCAACAAGCAGATCGCCTACGAACTGGGCTTGGCCGAAAACACCGTAAAAGTTCACGTAACCGCCATCCTGAAAAAGCTCGAATGCGTCAGCCGCACCCAGGCAGCAGTGCTGGTAAAAGCACTCGAGCCCGAAGGCGACCCAACCGCAGGCCTGGACGGCTGAACCGGTAGGGTCGCATCCCAATCGACCGCCGCTGCAGTTCATTGGCACGGTGGGGCATGACCAGAACCGAAGCCGCGCTCTAACCTTCCGTCATCAAAGCCTGCGCCACTTCCGCCCGCGATTGCCAGCGACTGCACGGGCAGAAGCCGGACGACCTCTACTGGCAAGCATACGTATTGGGCAGCGCAAAGCGTGACCGAAGGCATGGTTCCTTGGAAATTGATCGCGCTCTGCACTCGCTAAAGAATAGCCTGTGGCATCATCGGCCTGTGACAGGGGAAGGGTGTTGCAGCGGCTCAGCGGCGCCGGGGATATGCCGCATTAAAATGAATTAGAGAATGCGATGCGAACCAGTGTGTTTATCGCACCACGGCGTTGTGGCGGTCGCTCGTGATACTGCTGCATACGCCCTTGGTTGCGCTCGTTTCACGTTCTTTCAGATTGCAACCCTAGTTGTCGTCAGTATCCTGTCTTTTGGTTCCACTGCGGTCGCGGCTGAACTTACATGGATAAGCTTCCCCGCGACTGAAAGATTTCAAGTGGAGGTCGTCGATCAGCCGCTTCCGGTTTTTTCAGATTCAACGGAAGCTTGTGTATACGCAGTGGCGAGTATGGCGTCTCTAAACCCGGGTAGCGGTTGGCAGTACAGCAACGCCCACTACGTACCATTAGGTGAGACAGACTATCCTGGCTGCCACCATACGTTGACCGCGGTGGGACCAACCGCGGGCGGGTACCCGATAGGTACCGTACTGCAAGACTACGGCCAGAACTGGGTGATACCCATGCCCGCTTGCCCAGACGGCTACAGCATGGTGGGTTCTCAAGATTCTGGTTGGAGCTGTGGTCGCTGGTCCGAACTCGTTGACCCTGCAAAACCCTCGCAATGTGAGGCGGCTTCGCCGGCGCCCGCGCCAGATCCGACGGTGGGCAATCCCATCGCGTGCGCGAATGGTAAGAAGGTGGAACGAAGGTCCGATCGTGTCTTTCCCGGCTTCTCCATCGACCAGACGTTTTCCTCCATGAGCGGGTCGCTGCTCTCGGCGTTTGGCAAGCACTGGAGCAGCTTTCTGACCGCATAGGTGATTGGCGACCGGGATCAAGGGTTGGTGTTCGCGTTCCTTTCCAGTGGCGGAGGGCTGATCTTTGTCAAGTTGCCCGACGGTACCTGGTCCAGCCACTTGCCCGACCTGGTCGCCTATGAACTCAAGGAAGCTTACGATGCCGGCGGCAGCTTCGCCGGATGGCGTCTGAGGGTCGGGAATACAGTCAATATCTTTGATAAGAAAGGTCGCATCTCTGCTGTCGAGCAGAACGGACTGGAGCAGGTGTCAATTGTCCGCAACTCCGTTGGGGAGCCGACAAGCCTGGTTACTCCAAATGGACGGGTCGCCACGTTTCACTACAAGCGGTATATGGAGGTTGGGCGGATCGATCTTCCGGGTGGTGGCTCCATTGACTATGACTACGACAGCCAAGGTCGGCTCACAAGTGTGAGCACGGATGGCGCGACAACTATCTATGGATACGAGGACGACAGCGTTAACGGCCGCGTCCAATTGGTTGAGAAGTTCCAGGACGGAGTGCTGCTGTCATCATTCTCCTATGACGCGTCCGGCCGTGCGATATCGACAGAGAATGCGGGCGGCATCAATCGCTTCGAAGTGAACTACGACGACACGGGGAATCACGTCGAGGTGACAGGGCCACTTGGGTCGATCAAGGAGTTCAATTTTGATGTCTACAACAGCGGCCGCCGTTTGATCAGCGAATCTGAAACGTGCAGCGATTGCACGCCTTCGGTGACACTGTACGGCTACGACACGAAAGGGCTGCTTAGCGAAGTCAATCGAAACGGATCGATCACAACTTACCAGCGAGATGCCAAGGGTCGAGTCGGGTTGATGACCGAAGGCGCTGGTACGACGCAGGCAAGAGCGATCCGGACGGTGTGGAATGACGCTGCGTCGCTGCCGGCTTCGGTCTCCTACTACGACGAAGCGGACGTCGCAATCGCCACCCAGCTGTTTGAATACAATGCCCGCAGGCAGATGACCAAGGCCACTCAGCAGGATCTCGCCGGCACCTCCCGGGCGGTCACGGCGACGTACTGCGAGGCCAGCGATATTTCGGCTGGGACTTGCCCACGGGTGGGCTTGGTCAGATCTGTAACGGGGCCCGGCCCGGGTGATATCACAAGCTTCGCCTATCGCATGTCCCATGACGCCAGTTGCGCCACCTCGCCCGCAACATGCGCGTATCGCAAAGGCGATCCCTGGAAGGTGATAGATGCGCTGGGACATGTAACCGAGACACTGGCTTACGACGGCGCAGGACGCCCGCTTTTGGTCAAAGATCCGAATGGGATCATCACCAGCTATGAGTACCATGTGCGTGGCTGGCTGACCGCCGCGAAGGTTCATGGACCTGATGATTCCGTGGAGTCCGACGATCGCGTCACGCGGATCGCCTATTGGCCTAGCGGCTCCGTGCGGCAGGTCATCCAACCCGACGGAGCATCCACGGTCTACACCTACGATGCCGCGCATCGTCTGACCGATGTCACCGACAACGCCGGCAACACCATCCACTACACCCTGGATAATGCCGGCAATCGTGTTGGGGAAGACACCAAGGACGCCGGCGGAGTGCTTAAGCGCACGCTAAGCCGAATCTACAACCAACTAAGCCGACTGACCACCCAGGCTGATGCTTCTGCCAACCCGACAGATTTCAGCTACGACGCCAACGGTAACGTCACCTCGGTCACCGACGCACCGCAGCGAACCACTCAATCTGAGTACGACCCGCTCAACCGACTGAAGCGCACTCTGCAGGATGTTGGCGGCATAGCGGCAGATATCAGATTTGCCTATGACAGCCAAGATAACCTGACAGAAGTCACCGATCCGAAAGGGCTGAAAACGCGTTACAGCTACAACGGCCTGGGTGAACTGATTCAGCAGGTTAGCCCGGACACTGGCACCACAACCTTCACCTACGACAGTGCAGGCAATCCGGCAACCCGGACAGATGCGCGGAACCTGACCACTACATTCAGTCATGACGTCCTCCGCCGTATGACTGCAAGGGCTTACGCCGACGCCAGTTTGAACGTTACCTACACCTATGACGTTCCGCAAATCGTCTGCGACGCAGCGGAAGCATTCAGTGTCGGCCGCCTGTCCAGGGTGCGGGACGGCAGCGGCAGCACACAATATTGCTACAACCGCTTCGGTGATTTGACGCGCAAGGTGCAGACGGTCGGTGGCGTGGCGTTGACCGTGCGCTATGCCTATAGTCCGGGAGGCCAGTTGACTGCAATGACTTATCCAGACGGCAGCGCGGTCGACTACATTCATGACGGCCTCGGGCGAGTGGTCGAGATCGGAGCTACACGCCCGGGCCAAGCGCGGCAGGTGGTGGTGACCAATGTCACCTATGCCCCGTTTGGACCGGCTACTGGTTGGACCTACGGCAACGGTCGCCAACTGCAACGCCCCGTGGATACCGACTATCGCCCCCAGGCTGTGCATGATGCTGCCGCTGGTGGTCTATCTCTTAGCTACGGCTATGATCCGGTGGGCAGCATTACAGAGCTGAAGAGCGGCAACGGCGCCACGGTGCTGGCGCGATATGGCTACGACGCCTTGGGCCGCCTCACCCAGACCCAGGACGGCCCCACCAGTACCCCGATTGAGACGTACGCCTACGATGCTACCGGCAATCGCGTTTCGCTGACAACGGCCAGCGGCACCGCAACCTACGCCTACCCAGCTGATAGCCATCGCCTGCTGGCAGTGGATGGCGAACCTCGCACCTACGATGCGGCTGGCAACACCCTCAACTTCGGCGGCAAGGACTACGTCTACAGTGATGCCAACCGCATGGAGCAAGTCAAGCAGGGCAATGTCGTTCTGGAGTCCTATACGTACAACCACCGAGGCGAGCAGGTACTCCGCACGTCGACGGCGGGCGACGCAAAGGTGACCCTGTACGACGAGGTGGGCCAGTGGTTGGGTAACTACAGCGCCAGCGGTTCACCCGTGCAGCAGGCGATCTGGCTCGGCAAGTACCCGGTTGCTCTGATCAGCGCTCCGGCGGTCGGTATGCCAGGGCTTGTCTACATCCAGCCCGACCACCTAGGCACACCGCGCGTGGCAATCGATCCCATCCGGGATGTTGCGATCTGGGAGTGGAGCAGCAAGAGCGAAGCGTTTGGTAACCAGGCCCCAAGCAGCGATCCGGATGGGGACGGGGCGCTGATGGAGCTGGAAATGAGGTTCCCGGGACAGCAGGCATCTGACGTGAGTGCGATGTTCTATAACTACCATCGCGCTTACGATCCGGTAGCCGGGCGGTTCTCACAGGGTGATCCAATAGGTTTGCTCGGGGGGGGTGAGTACGTATGGTTATGCTGAAATGCGTCCGACGACAAGGGTCGATCCCTTGGGACTCCAAGCCACTTCGGCAAGTGGCTCGATGCGTGCAATCGTTCCTCCGGGGTACCCGACAACGGGTCACCACCAGTATGACCCTGACCATCCTGACTTCTACACCGGTGGAGGAGCTGGGCCGTATATTTATCCGGACAGGATTGCTGCTCAAGCGTTAGCGGGAATCTTGAGCCACGGCATTGAGATGCTGCCAATGCTTAGGCCGTTGTGGATGAAGAATGAGAGCGCCTCGGACTCAGCTGAATGCCCTTCTCAACGGGGCCTGCCAACGAGAGGAGAGCCTAACACTTGGGTCGATCATGCTTATGGCAAGAGCTCGAGATACTATGGTGAAGATGGGACGCCAAAATTTGACGTCGACCGTGGTCATGATCACGGCCAAGGGAGCCCCCATGTGCACGAATGGGTGGATGGAAAGAGGCAGCATGGAGTGCCAGTGAGCGACTGGCCCAAGAGATAAGTTGATGAAAATTGATATTCATGATTTTGAAATCACAGCCATTGTCGCCACAGGTGCTGATGCATTTGATATACGCCTAATCGACCCACAGGGGTCTGGGGCATACACTATGAAGTTCAAGAATGTGAAGCAGCTCTTTGTCGACGGATTCAGCCTTCAGAATATAGTTCTTGACATAAGTGTGTTTACACAGCTCCGCGAGGACTTTGGGTTTCGAAGGGCATCTGGGATGCTGGACCTCAAGCCGGAGGCGGTGGAATCAGCTATAAGCGGCGGTGCTTTGATACTGATTGAAGCATCCTCTGGAGCTGAAGTTGCATGCCTTCTCGACAGTGCGATGCTGCCCCAGCTCGTTCGCGATGGCTCCGGGGTCGCTTTGGACTATTCACATAGACAGTAGGACCGGATCCGGCAGCTTTACGCGGGTGGATAATTTAGGCATTCGGCAATCAGGTCCTGTTCGGTGGCCGGATCGCGATGCGGTGAAATTTGCTTTGGTACTCAGGTCCCCGAGTGGGAGGGCCGAGAATTCTGCAGGATGCTCTAACAACTACCACCGTGACGACGCGTTATGCCTATACGAAGGGTGGACGACTTGCGCGGCTGTCCTATCCGGACGGAGGCGTGGCCGACTACGCTCGCGACAGCCTGGGGCGTATCAGCGCGGTCGGCGTTACGCGCCCGGGCCAAGCGCGGCAGGTGGTAGTGACCAATGTCACCTATGCCCCGTTTGGCCCGGCGACAGGCTGGACGTACGGCAATGGGCGGCAACTGCAACGACCGGTAGACACAGACTACCGCCCGCAGGCAGTGCATGACGGCGCAGCTGGTGGTCTGTCGCTGAGTTACGGCTACGATCCAGTAGGCAACATTACAGAGCTGAAGACCGGTAGCGGCGCCACGGTGCTGGCACGCTATGGCTACGACGCATTGCGTCGTCTCACCCAGACCCAGGACGGCCCAACCAGCACCCCCATCGAGACCTACGCCTACGATGCCACCGGCAACCGAGTTTCGCTGACGACCGCCAATGGCACCGCAACCTATGCCTACCCAGCTGACAGCCATCGCCTGCTAGCGGTCGATGGTGAGTCGCGCAACTATGATGCGGCAGGCAACACCCTCAACATTGGCGGCAAGGCATACAGCTATAACGACGCCAACCGAATGAGCCAGGTCGAGCAAGGCGATGCTGTCCTGGAAAGCTACACCTACAACCACGGCGGGGAGCGCGTTCTGCGCGTGCCTTCCACCGGCTCTGCTCAGCTCGCGATGTATGACGAGGACGGTCTGTGGCTGGGCAGTTTCGACGCCGCCGGTGGGCCGCTGCAACAGGCGGTATGGTTGGGTAGCTACCCCGTCGCACTCCTCGGCGAGCCGCCGTTCGGCGTTCCTGAGCTAGCTTATGTTCAGCCGGATCATCTCGGCACCCCGCGCGTGGTATTCGACTCGGCGCGTACCGTCGCAATCTGGCAGTGGACCAATCAAGGCGAAGTTTTCGGCGATCAAATCCCGAGTAGCGACCCCGACGGGGACGGCGTAGAGTTGGACCTAGCGCTGCGCTTCCCGGGCCAACGGGTGGACTTGCTCTCCGGGCTAAGCTACAACTATTTTAGGGACTACGATCCCATGACGGGGCGCTATGTTCAGAGTGATCCAATTGGTCTTAACGCCGGGCCGTCAACTTATGCTTATGTTTCTGGAAACCCGCTCATATTCACGGATAGAAGCGGTCTTGCATGTGATCAACGAGGCTGTTGGGTCACGCCAACTGAGCAGGCATATGCGGACGTTGGGAATTACGGGCTCTATTACCAGGCGGCTTGCTCAGGCGGCGATCCGTACGCGTGTCGCGCTCGCGAAGTGGCGATGAACCAGGGCCTGCTGGCGGCGATAACGAATACGAGGCTGGGCAACTCTATTCTGGAAGGTATTCAAGGACTGAGCTGCGAGGCGGCCAACGAAGAGATGTATGATCGTATGGATGCGATTCGAGTAGATCTAGCGAGAGCGCATGCCAAGGCGCTAAGCGCGGCAGGCGCAACGCCGGATCGCCCAGTTAGACTTGATCGGTGGACCGATATCGGGCGGTTTCACGAACAAGTGTTTAAGAGGCATGGCGCCGGCGAGGTGTTCGGTGGTAGGACGTATGACAAACTCTTCGGTAGAGGAGGGTTCGGCTATGACTGGTGCCCGTCTCCAAGCTGCAAATAACGTATTTCCATCAAGTATTCGTGCGGGGAGTCGGCAAAGTGACATGGCAGGTACTACTGTTAGTGGCTCTTCCGCTGTTTCTTGTTGTTGACGTGTGGGTCATTTTTGTGGGGTATAGGGGGCGGACAAGGCAGCACGCGGTCGCCCGTTGCATGGGTGTGTTGGGGGTGCTTTTGTTTCTCCTTTCGGCTTTTGCATTGATGGATCAGGTCTCTCAGGTTTGGGTGCAGCGGTCTGGCGGGGGAGGGGGAACAATCTATGTTGTGTCATTGGCACTTTTCGCGACTATCTCAATCATCGCGTTGCTGTTGGGTGTCAATCTAGTGCGTGGAGATCGAAGCGTATGAATCTTGGCGTGCTTGGTGAATGCTTCGGCAACCACATGATCACTCGTTGAAAGATTCTTTTGACGTTCTATTGCCGGTCTTGGTACGTGGTTGATGCCCAGGAGTCGTTCGGCGTCAGGAAACGGTGGGTCAATTGCGACGATCAGTAGCATGCGTCTATTGAATCTCCAGTATCCTTCGGAACAAGCAACTTCACTCTGCGTTCGACGTGGCCCATGGTGTTGCCTCGGAGCTTGAAATCTCCACAGCAGCTGTAAGTTGACGTGCCTATGTCGGGAGGGTGGCGAAATACAACACCTTCGCGGGAATACGTCACGCCGTGCACATCCGAGCGGATTTCAACCTCCCGACTCCCTCGCCATTTCGGCGAGGGAGACTTCCTTGGAGGTGGCAGATGCGGCGTTCAAATTCGGAACCAACCCCAAACGAGCAATCCCAATCGGGCATCGGACTGCAAGTTCCGGAAAAGTTGCGGATTGGATCCTTCAAGCATCCCGGAGGCCATCGGTTGCCCGGCGGTGGTCGTATTCCCTGCCTCATCCTGCGTGGCATGTGGTTGGAACGGTTCGAGATGCTGGTGGGTAGTCGTGTGCTGGTGGAAGTGAGGCGCGGGAAGATCACCCTGACGTTGGATGAGGCGCCCGTGCCTGTGCCGTATCGGTATCAGGACCACACGCCGGGGAAGAAGCGGCGGCTGGCGGATACGACAGTTGAAGATGTGTCGAAGTAACACGGATCGGTGCGATGCCGCGGGAGGCATCTGGTAGGGTCGCATCCCGATCGACCGCCGACGCCGTTGGAACGTTCGATAGTGGCATGAACGTCAGCGAAGAAGCGCATTTTCGTTCAGGGGTCATGCGTTCGTCGCACGTAGCAACGTTGCGTGCAGTCGACCGGGGTCCGACCCTACCGAAGCAGTATTCCTGGCCGGCGGGTTTCGCACTGGTTCATGCCTGGGCATCTGCGTTCCCCTTTACGCGGACCAGCAGTATAGGGGCGGTCCAAAGATCCCTGGAGCGCCAAGATTCTCTTTGTCCGAGCCCCAGAATGCATAGAACGTGTCGTCTTCAGGGCGGTACACAAGCCAATACCCATCCGACTTTGCGACGCAGAATCCGCTGATCCTCACGCCGTCAGAAATATGGGGAAAGCCTGGCGCTACAGCCGTTGCGGACAGCTGAAATGGCTTACATGCGTTACGTTTGATGTCCTCCGCCAGCTCAGAAAAGTAGACGACAGGATCTATGGGGTCATGGACGTATACGCCAGTGCCATCCGCGAGGCGAGACTCTAGTCTTTCAACAATAGGATTCATATGCCTTACTCTTTCGAGGGGGGCGGTATCGGATAGTGCAGAGTCTCACGAGGCTTGTCGCCGTTCTAGGGAGTATCGATGCGAAGTGCCGATCTGGAAGGCGCATGTCGATAGAGTTCCCCATTACCCTACCGAAGCAACATCTGCCGGCGGACGCCCCCCGGTAGGGTCGCATCCCAATCGACCGCCGACCAAACCCGAACGTTCGGTAACGGCATGACCATCAACGAAGAACAGCATTTCGCGCCGGTGAATTGCGCGCCGGACTAAGCCCTGTGCCGCACCAGCAGCTGCGTCATCAGCGCCCGCAGGGCTGGCGGACGTACCGGTTTGGACAGGAAGCCCCAGCCGTTTTCCGCGGCATGTTCCTTGAGCGCGTCGTCGCGCTCTGCGGTGACCAGGATCACCGGTGGGCGCGCCTGCCAGAGCTCGCACAGCTGTTCGTACAGGTCCGGTCCGTGCCACTGGCCCATGCGTACGTCAAGCAGCAGCAGCTGCGGCACGTTGAACGTGGAGGCAATTTCCAGCGCTGCCTGCGGGCCGTCGGCCAGGTCCACGACGCAACCCCAGCGCTCCAGCAGCGCCCGGGTGGCCGCGCACACACGGGGGTCGTCGTCGATGCTCCAGACGCGGCACTGGCGCAGGGGGCTGTCATCGCCAGCGTCGGCGGGTACTGCCGGTGCAGGAGCCGGGGCAGGTATCGCCGCCGCATCGCCCAAGGCCACCGTCACCGCGAACACGCTGCCGCGCCCCAACGTGGAGCGCAGGCTGATGCGGTGGCCGAGCAGGCGGCCGATACGCTCCACGATCGCCAGCCCCAAGCCGGCGCCGCGTTCCTGGTCCACGCCGTCATCCAGGCGGCGGAACTCCTCGAAGATCTCGCCCTGCAGACTTTCCGGAATGCCGGGACCCTGGTCGTGCACTTCGATGCGCAGCTGGTCGCCGACCC
>Ga0209257_1002587_pt1 | contig 17594 bp, 18 predicted proteins | sample AraplaCvi_mCL_r2_FD_184277 | JGI IMG/M metagenome (GOLD analysis project Ga0209257, IMG submission 184277) | Arabidopsis root microbial communities from North Carolina, USA - plate scrape MF_Cvi_mCL_r2 (SPAdes) (version 2) | ecosystem: Host-associated > Plants > Roots > Endosphere | place: USA...
ATGCCCCCTTCCCCGCAAGCCGCCTCCTCCGCCATTCTCGAACGTGACGGCCGGTTCCTGTTGATCCGGCGGGTGAACCCGCCGTCGATGGATCTGTTTGCCTTTCCGGGCGGGCGGGCCGAACCCGGCGAGACGCCGGATGAGACGGCGGTGCGGGAATTCCTGGAGGAGACGGGGATTGTCGTGCGCAATCCCGTGCTGTTCGCCACCTATGACCTGAAGAGCGAAAAAGAAGGCGGGCGGCATTTCTTCCTGTCGGTCTTCCGGGTGGAGGCGGATTCCGACACGCAGGCGATCGCCGCCGACGACGCGGCGGATCCCGGCTGGTATACGGTCGAGGAGATCCGTTCGCTGCCGGTGCCGGCCAGCGTGCTCGAATGCGCCGAGAGGCTGGCGGCGGAGATCAATGCCCGCTAAGACAAGTGCAATCGCGCCCTTTCGAGACCCGTTCATGATCCTTCTTCCGCGACTCGGCCGCCTGACGCTGCTGGCATTCCTGGCGGCATTGCCGGCCGCGGGGCCACTTGCCGCCCAGTCTGCCAAACAGCAGCCGGCAGCGCCGCCTCCTCCTCCGGTGGCCGGGGAAAAGCCGGCGCCCTACGACGTGCAGCTGACCCGGCTCGCGGAAGTGCTCGGCTCCATCCAGTACCTGCGGGCGCTCTGCGGCGCATCGACATCGGAATGGCGGGCCTCGATGCAGCAGCTGCTGGATGCCGACACCGGCACGGAGCCGAAGCGTCGCGAGCGGTTGACGGCGGCCTTCAACCGGGGGTATCGCTCGTTTGCCGCCGTGCATACATCCTGCACGGATGCGGCAAGGACCGCCGAGGAGCGTTATCGTATCGAAGGCGCAACACTTGCGACAGAAATAGCGGCGCGCTTCGGAAATTAGAGGATTATTTACCTCTTTTGGCAGGAGGCCGTGTCGTTTTGATAAAAGGCTGATAAAGTTTTTAACGGGCTAGTAATCAAACGGGCACCGAGGACGACAGAATGCAGACAGGCCGCAACGACATCGACGACATGATTGTGCATGAGAAGATGCAGGCTGCCTTGGAATATCAGAGTGAGGCATGGGCCGACGGCCGTGCCGACGGTATCGAGCCGGAAATCATCGCCGATGCAGCTCTGGTCCTTGCCATGCGGGAGACCATTCGCATACACGGGGAAATGGGCGCGGAAGCCATGCTTGATTCGCTCAGGAGCCGCATGCTCGCCGGCGAATTCTCCCCCGAGCGCACCGTTCAATAACGATAGAGGTTTCCCATGCGGAACGCGGCGGAAACGACGACGGCCCGATTGATCCTCCGCCTTTCGGCGGCAACCGTGCTTGCTGCCGCGATTGCGGCCGGCGGCCAGGCTTTTGCGCTGTCCGAACTGCGCCCGAGCGTCGAGCCTCAGGAGCCGGAGCCTGCCCAGAGCCGCGCTATCCTGCAGGCTTTCGAAGGCACGACCCTGCCGCAGCCGGGTCCCGCGATCAACCGATCCGCCCAGGCCGGCGACAACAAGACGCCTGCCGCTCCGGCGGACCCGAATGCCGCCAAGCCCGCGCCGGCCGACGACAAGCCGGCGGAGATCATTCGCGACATGACCAAGCTGCCGGCACCGGTCAAGCAGATGCGCGAAAAGCTGGTCGAGGCCGCGGCCTCCGGCGACGTCACCCGCCTGCGTGACCTGATGGGAACCGGACCGACCCAGACGCAGGTGATGAACGGCGAATTCGAGGATCCGATCGAAACGCTGAAGAGCTTTTCGGGTGATGCGGACGGCCAGGAGATCCTCGCCATCCTGCTCGACATCCTCTCCACCGGTGCGGCGCATTTCGACGTCGGCACGCCGGATGAAGCTTATGTCTGGCCTTATTTCGCCGGCAAGCCGCTTTCGAAGCTGACGCCGCCCGAACGGGTCGATCTCCTGCGGATCGTCACGGCCGGCGACCTTGCCGGCATGGAAGAGAACGGCAACTACAACTTCTTCCGCACCGGCATCAGCCCCGACGGCAAATGGAAGTTCTTCTCCGGCGGCGATTGAAGCGAGAGTGGGGAATTCGGGCTTGCGACTGGCTTTGTGCTGGTCGCGACCACTCTATTTGCCGAGCCGTCGTTACCCCCTCTGCCACTTTCGTGGCATCTCCCGCATCACGCAGCAAATCCCCCAGCGCAACTCATTGCCCGTCGCAGCCAAGCACGGGCCTGACGATGCCCCGCCAACTTTAGCTCGTGGTCGATCCGCGAATGAAGTATAAAGGGGCACTAGCATGTTGGTCGGCAGGACCGGAGCCGTCGGCTTGGATCGATGCTCGCCACAACGCGCGTTCACATGGTGAACGCCTTCGTTCGCATAGTGAACGCCTCGCTCAAATGAGGGAACCATTATGGACGTCGTCGTAAGAACTTACTCAGGCAAGGGCTCGAAAGAGCTATTTTCACTCCTTGAGGAGCGCAAGGCGGAAATCGAGAAGCTTTTGCGCACCACAAAGGGATTTGTGAGCTACACGCTGGCCCGGAGCAGCGAAAGCGACGGGGGGCTCTCGATGACCGTATGCCAGGACAAGGCAGGCATCGACGAGAGTGTCGGCATGGCCAGGGACTGGATTGCCAAAAACGCGGCACACATCGGCGTCGACGCACCAAAGGTATCTCTGGGAAAGATCATCATCCACGCCACGAATAGCTGAGTTCCATACCTGCGCCCGGTCGAGCGAACCGGCCGGCCGGGCGTTTTCTAGGGATCCCGTTACCCACCGTCCTTCGGACCCTTCGATGACATCCCGCATATGAGGCGCGAAGCAGCGCGTGGCGCCCCTACCCCTTGTGCAGAAGGGTTAAGTGCCGCACCCGCTTCACATCCCATAAGCGATCCACGTATCGTCGTGCGGGAGATCGGTGGGAACTTCCGGCACCCTCATCGCCGATGAACTTTATCATCCGGCCGGACGGCACGCCTTGCCGCCGCCTCTGCGAAGAACTAACTCTCAGTCTCAGAACAACCGGATTGCCGCACCATGCCCGCCGCCTACCTTCCCTCGCGAAGCCTGATCCGCCTCACCGGCAAGGATGCGCAGGATTTCCTGCAGGGTCTGATCACCACCGATATCGATTCGCTGCCGGAAGGCGAGGCCCGGCCGGGCGCGCTGCTCACCCCACAGGGCAAGATCCTGTTCGATTTCCTGATCTGGCGCGACGGCGAAGGCTTTTTCGTCGAGACCGAGACCGCCCAGCGCGAGGCGCTGATGCGGCGGCTGACCATGTACAAGCTGCGCGCCGCAGTCGAGATCGCCGCCGGCCCGCAAGATGGGGTTTCCGTTTTCTGGGGCGAGGATGCGGGCAAAGGCGCCGTGACGGATGCGGCCTTTGCGAAGGCGGGCATCGCGCTCACCCGTGCACCCGGCAAGCTGGATGACGGACCGGAAGCGGCCTATCATGTCCTGCGCACCGAAGCCGGCATCCCGATGTCCGGCCACGACTATGCGCTGCAGGACGCATTTCCGCATGACGTGCTGCTCGACCAGACGAACGGCCTGTCCTTCCGCAAGGGATGTTATGTCGGCCAGGAGGTCGTCTCCCGCATGCAGCATCGCGGCACGGCGCGGCGGCGGGTGGCGATCGTGTCGGGCGAGGCCGCCCTGCCCGCTTCCGGCACCGAGATCACAGCCGGCGGCAAGCCGGTCGGCACGCTCGGATCGGTTTTTGGAAACAAGGGCCTGGCGATCGTGCGCATCGACCGCGTCGGCGATGCCTTGGCACGCGGTGTTCCGCTTTCTGCCGGCGATGTCGCCGTCAGCCTAACGCTTCCCGCGTGGAGCGGGCTCTCCTTCCCCGTCGAGGCTGAAGAGGCCGAGACGTGAGCCCAGCGGCAACGGCACCACGGGCCTGGCAACGGATGCTGTCGGGACGGCGGCTCGACCTGCTCGACCCCTCGCCGCTCGACGTCGAAATTTCCGATATCGCCCACGGGCTTGCCCGCGTCGCGCGCTGGAACGGCCAGACGCGCGGCGACCATGCGTTTTCGGTCGCCCAGCACTGTCTCGTGGTGGAAGAAATCTTTCGCCGCTGCAACGAGGCCTGCACGGCCGATGCGCTGCAGATGACCATGCTTCACGACGCGCCGGAATATGTGATCGGCGACATGATCTCGCCGTTCAAATCGGTGGTCGGCGGCGGCTACAAGGCGGTCGAGCAGCGGCTCGAGGCGGCGATCCACCTGCGTTTCGGCCTGCCGCCGCATCCGAGCCGCGAGCTCAAGGCGCTGATCAAGAAGGCCGATACGATCGCCGCCTTTTTCGAGGCGACCGAGCTTGCCGGCTTCTCGGTCACGGAGGCGCGAAAATTCTTCGGCCAGCCGCGCGGCATCACCCGCGACATGCTGCCGATCCAGCCGATGCCGGCGCCTGCCGCACAACAGCTTTTCCTCGACCGCTTCCATGCGATCGAGGCCGAACGCGCCGCTTCGGGCAAAATGTCATGACCGCGATCGTCGTCTGCCCGCTCGCCGCCATCGCCGAGACCGCCGTGCGGCACAAGGCGCGCGAAATGGTGAGCCTGATCGCCGAAAGGCAGGACTTTCACCGGCCGGGCGTGATTTCCGCCGACCGCCACCTGAAGCTCGCGATGAACGATATCGGTTTTGCCGGCACCGGCGACCTGATCGCCCCCAGCGAAGCGCATGTGGAAAGCCTGATCGCCTTCGTGCGCGACTGGGACCAGTCGGCGCCGATCGTCATCCATTGCTGGATGGGCGTCTCCCGATCGCCGGCCGCGGCCGTGATCGCGGCGCTCTCGCTCCACCCGGAAGAAGACGATTTCGCACTGGCCGCGAGGCTTCGCAGCGTCGCACCGCATGCGACGCCGAATACACGGCTGATCGAGATCGGCGACCGGATGCTTGGGCGAAACGGCCGGCTGATCGCCGCCATCAAGGGGATCGGCCGCGGCGCCGAAACCGATGGGCGGGCTTCGTTCGTGCTGCCGCTAAAATCCCGCACTGAAGCTGAAAGTTGAACTTTCCTAATTGTTTAGCTAGCCGCGGGAAAGCTCCATTTTTTTCTTGACCTCGCGGCCTGCTGCGCCAATTAACGGCGAAACCGTAAACAGGGAGCAGATTGCCGGATGGACCAGGCATCGGAATTCGTCGTGGCCACGAGAGCAGCACTCGCTCAGTTGAGCGCGCTCGCGGTGCAGTATTCCTTTTCCGCCATCGGGGCTATCGTCCTGCTCGTGCTCGGCTGGATGGCCGCCGGCCTGATCAGCCGCTGGGCGCATCGCGGCCTGTCCCGGATCCACGGTATCGATGCGACGCTGTCGCAGTTCTTCTCCAACATCATCCGTTACGCGATCCTGGTGCTCGTCGTCGTCATGGTGCTCGGCCAGTTCGGGGTGCAGACGGCGTCGGTGCTCGCGGCACTCGGCGCGATCGGCCTTGCGGTGGGCCTGGCGCTGCAGGGCACGCTGCAAAATATCGCTGCGGGTATCATGCTGCTGGTCCTGCGGCCGTTCCGGGTCGGCGAAAGCATCGAGACCGGCAGCGTCACCGGCACGATCGTCGATGTGGGGCTGTTTGCGACGGAGCTTCGAACCGCCGATGGCGTCTATCGGCTGGCGCCGAACTCGACGCTGTGGAACGTTCCGATCACCAATTACAGCCGGCTGAAGACCCGCCGCAACGAGATCTCGGTCAGCATCGGCAGCGACGGCGATATCGGCAGGGCGCAAGCCAAGCTGATGGCGATCGCCGGAAGCGACAGGCGGGTGCTGAAGGACCCGGCGCCGACGGTCTATGTGGCCGAATTCGACGCGGGCAGCGCCAGGCTGACGCTGCGCTACTGGACCAAGAGCAGCGACTGGTGGAATACCGGCCGCGACCTGACCCGGGACGTGAAGATCGCTTTCGACAAGCACCCGGAAAAAATTCCAGACCCTCAGGTAGAAAACCGCGACGTCTCCGGTGAGAGCGGACCTCCGGCTCCTCACGGTGCGGACGAACCGGTCACGCAGCGGACCTGAAGGAAAGGATGCATCGGGGCCGGCTTTTCACGAGGAAGCCGGCCCCGATGCCCAAATTTTTGACGAGAAGCGATTCGGCGGTCGCCATCATACGGCCTTGAGACCGTATTCCTCGCTGCCCGACCAGACGATGTCCCAGGAGGCGCCGGGGCGGACATTGCGGATCGCCGTCGGCTCGAAGGCGACGAGGCAGCGCCCCTCGCCGTGGCGCACCGACGGATAGATCAGGCCGTCATGCCCGTCGCGCCGCAGTTTCTCGGCAAGCGCCTGGCCTTGGGGGTAACCCACCGCCGGATCCGGATTAAGCGCCGGGTGGTTTCGCTCGTCGCTGATGTCGGGATATTCGCCGATGAAATCGGCCAGCAGTTCGACATAACGCGCCGTTTCCTCGAACACCCCGATGAACTTCAGTTCGCGGGTCTTGTGAAAGGCGACCTCGGCGAGCGAGGTCATCGTGTCCCAGCTGCAGTACCAGGCGCCGCGGGTCTCGTCGTTGAAGCGGTTTCCGCCCTTGCGGGTATAGGTGAAGGCGGCGTTGATATGGGTGTTGCCATAGACCTGCAGGTCGTGCTTGCGGCGTTTCCAGGCGAGCTCGCGGCGGTCGAGATAGAGGTTCAATCCGCGCTCGGCGGTCAGCCGGGCGCTGGTCATCCCCTCGATCTCGGCGAGGATCGCCAGCTCCTCGTCGCTATCCACCAGGCCGCGCAGGCTCGGCGGCTTGTGGTAGGTCGCCGGGATCAGCCGCACCAGGCCCCGGTCGCTGACCGAGGTCACGATCACGCGCCGCCCCGCAGGGCATCGAGGTAATTGCGGACGGCGAGGAATTGCGGCAGGCCTTCGTCGATCAGCGTATCGATGGGGCGGCGACCACGAAACAGCGGCCCCTCGTTCGGTAGCATCATCCATTTCGGAGCGATCGGATCGCTGAAATAGAGTTTTAGCGCCTTGTAGATGCCGATCACCGCGCTGAGGCGCAACATCTGGTCCTTGGTCAGTCCACCGGAATAACCAGGTTTGCGGGCGCGCTTCCAGGTGCTTTCCGACATATCGGCGAGTGCCGCCGCCTCGTTCACCGGCACGCCCCATTCGGCCACGACATTGCCGAAGGCCTTCAGCGCAACCGCCGTGACTTGCTCCGCCTGTTCTTTCCTTGCCGCGACCGCCATCAGAAGCTCCTTTGCGTCGAGCACAATGTAGTTCATATGGCCTTAATGTAAAGGTCATATGGTCTTCAATTGCCAACATTGCCTCGGCGCGCGGCTATTGCTACCCCTTTTGCAAGGAATCCGCCGCGTGGACCGTTCGAAATGCCCATCCCTCCAGAATTTCATGTCTTCGAGACGCCGCATTGGCTCATCAACCACCGGACGAATTCCGCCCTTCCCGGCTATCTGATGATCGGTTCCAAGCGTTTTGCGGATGATCTCTTCGAGCTTGCGGACGAAGCGCTCCTAGAGCTCGGGCCGCTGATGGCGAAGGCTCAGAAGGTGCTGAAGCGGAACCTCAACGCGGAGCGGGTCTATATTGGGCGATACGGGCATTCGCCGGGCCATTCGATCCATTTCCACGTGATTCCAATCTACGGGTGGGTGGAGACGCTTTTCTGGCAGGACGAGCGATACAGGATGCTCAATACCTTCGCGGAAGGCCCGGGCGAGACCGCGACCGACGGGGCGGAGCTGACATTCTTTGTCTGGCGGGAATTCTGCGAACGGCTGGCGCCGCCGCCGATCCAGGGGCCAAGCGTGGCCGAGGTCATCGCGCGCCTGCGGGATGTTTTTCGGGCGGGACCGCAGGGGTAGCCGGGATCGCAGATGCCGAACCGGCGCCGAGGGCCACGGGCTCGTCAGTGCGACATGGAGGAGCGGTGCGCCCAACCGGTCATGCGCATCTCGATCCAGGCCATCAGCGCATACATGGCGATGCCTTCGACGGCGAGCATCAGCAGGCCGGCGAAGACCAGCGGCACGTTGAACTGGCTCTGGGCCGAGCTCATCATGTTGCCGAGGCCGTAGTTCGAGGCGACGGTTTCCGACACGACCGAGCCGACAAAGGCGAGCGTGATCGCGATCTTCAGCGAGCCGAAGAAATAGGGCATGGAGCGCGGGATACCGACCTTCAGCATGATGTCGAGCTTCTTCGCCCCGAGCGCCCGCAACACGTCCTCGGTTTCCGGTTCGATGGTGGCCAAACCCGTCGCGACGTTGACGACGATCGGGAAGAAGGAGATCAGGAAGGCAGTGAGGATGGCCGGCACCGCGCCGATGCCGAACCAGATGACCAGGATCGGTACCAGCGCCACCTTGGGGATGGCGTTGAAGCCGATCATCAGCGGGTAAAGCCCGGCATAGATCGCCTTCGACCAGCCGATGAACAGGCCGATCGCCAGGCCCGCGACGACGGCGATCGCGAAACCGACGGTGGTCGTATAAAGCGTCTGCAGCGAGTTCTTCCAGATCGGCGACCAGTATTGCACGATCGCCTGGAAGACGCGCGACGGCGCCGGCAGGATGGTGGGCGGCGTCTGCAGCACGATGACCAGCAGTTCCCAGAGGACGAAGAGCCCGACCGTGTAGAGCCAGGGAGCGAGCTTCACCCAGTTGATGCGCCGGGCAAGCGGTTTTCCGGGCGTGACGGATGCGGCGGTGTTTTCCGTGACGACGCTCATGCGACCACCCTCGCGCTGGCGATTTCGCCGTGCAGTTCATGCACCATGTCGTTGAAGCCTTTTTCGTACATGACTTCCAGATCGCGCGGCCGGGCGAAGGGCACGGCATGCTCCTTCAGCACCTTGCCGGGACGGGCGCTCATCACGAAGATCCGGTCGGCGAGGAAGGTCGCCTCGCGCAGGTCGTGGGTGACGAGGATGATGGTGACGCCTTGCGCCGCGTGCAGGTCGCGGATGACGCACCAGAGTTCCTCGCGGGTAAAGGCATCGAGCGCGCCAAAAGGTTCGTCGAGCATCAAGAGTTCGGGTTCGTGGATCAGCGCGCGGCAGAGATTGGCGCGCTGCTGCATGCCGCCGGAGAGTTGCCAGGGGAATTTCGAGCCGAATCCCTTGAGGCCGACGGTTTCGAGCAGGTGCTCGGCCTTTTCAACATATTCTCGTTTGTTGGCACGCAGGCGGTGGCGGTGTCTTTCGACGATTTCGAGCGGCAGGAGGATGTTGTCGAGCGTGGTGCGCCACGGCAGCATGGTCGGGTTCTGGAAGGCCATGCCGACGATCGAGACCGGCTTGGTCACGTGCTTGTCGGCGACGATCACCACGCCGCTCTGGGGGATATGCAGGCCGGTGACGAGCTTCATCAGGGTCGACTTGCCGCAACCCGATGGGCCGACGACGGCGGCGAATTCGCCCTTGCCGACCTTCATGGTCAGGCCGGAGACGGCAAGCGTGCCGGCGGCACCGCCATAGCGCATGTCGACATTGTCGATGGATACGAGGTGGGGCATTGGGTCTTCTCTTTTCGATCAAACAGCAGATGTCGAGTTGCCCCTCATCCGCCCTGCCGGGCACCTTCTCCCCGCCTGCGGGGAGAAGGGGACTCGTGGCGGCCTCTCCGCCTCCCTCAAGCCTTCAGCGGGGCACGTCCCCTCTCCCCGCAAGCGGGGAGAGGGTTAGGGTGAGGGGCAGACCTCCGTTACGGCAGCATCCGCTGTTCCTTCGCCGGCAGGAAGCTGGCGTCGAAAACCTGGTCGGCCTTGACGTTGCCCTTGAGCCCCATGGAAACCTTGAGCGTGTCGATCGAAGCGGCGAGCCGGGCCGGATCGATGCCGCCGAAGCCGTTGGCGACGACGTAAGGCGTCTTGATGTTCATCGAATTCGCCATCTTCAGGCGTTCCAGCTCGATATCCTTGTTGAGCGTCTCGTTGCGCTTGAGGACGGCGGCGACGCCCTCTTCCGGCCTGGCGACGGCATCGGCAAAACCCTTGGCGAGCGCCTTGAGAACGCCCTTGACGGCGGCCGGATTCTTAGCGGCGAAATCGGTGTTGACCAGCACCGCGTTGCCATAGAGGTTGAGGCCGTGCTCGGCCATCAGGATGGTGGCGATGTCATCATCCTTGATGCCCTGAGCCTTCAGGTTGAGGATGACCGAGAAGGCGAAACCGAAGACCGCGTCGACCTTGCCCTGGGCGAGCATCGGCTCACGGACCGGGAAACCGATCGATTCCAGCGTGATTTTCGAATCATCGATCTTGGCGACCTGCTTGAAGGCCTTCCACTGGGCGAAAGCACCATCCGGAGGAGGCGCGCCGAGCTTCTTGCCTTCCAGCGATTTCGGGTCGGTGGTGATGCCGAGCGACTTGCGGCCGACGACCGCGAAGGTCGGGCGTTCGTAGATCATCATCGCGGCCTTGATCTTCTGGTTCGGATCCTCGTCGAGGAACTTGATCAGCGAGTTGATGTCGCCGAAACCCATCTGGTAGGCGCCGGTCGCGACGCGCGGGATCGCTTCGACCGAGCCGTTGCCGGTGTCGATGGTGACATCGAGGCCCTCCGCCTTGAAGTAGCCCTTGTCCTGCGCCAGCAGGAAGCCGGCGGCCGGGCCTTCGAACTTCCAGTCGAGCGTGAACTTGACCGCGGTCTGCGCCAGCGCGGGAGTAGCGGAAAAGCCGGCGGCGAGCGCAAGGGCAGCGACGGCCGATAGTTTCGAGAGCGTTCTGCGCGAGATCATGAAATGTCGTCCCTCTGGATTTTTTTGTTCGGATGGACGCATCCAAGCGTTTATTCCGAGGGCGCGCAAGCCGAAACTGCACATAAAACGATCATATTTTAATAGCGCATATAATATATGCAAATGCTGTTTTGGCTCGCAGAAACCTGCCGATGTTTTTGGCAGGGCCGGTAAATAAACGCACGTATGACGCGAGATATGCAATGCCTTTTCCATATCATTCAGCCGGTTAGCAACACCGGCTTAAACACTCTCGCCCGTCACGCGCATGCGGCCACGGGTGTCGTTGACAAGAAAAACGGCGGACGGCGTCCCGCGCGCCTGCGCAGCCACCAACCATTCCGGCCACACGGCCCGAACCTGCACCGGCTGCGGAGACCGGTCCGACGGCGTTGTGAAAACGGCAATAGTTTCCATGGCTTCCGATTGGGGATTGCCGGGAACACGGCTCTTCCCTTCCCTCGGCCGGCGATTGTATAACCTCTTGACCGAACTCTTCACCCGCGAGCGTGCCGATGATCGAAATCCTCCTCCTGCTGCTGGTGATCCTGATGGTGGGTCTCAATCGCAAGACATCGAACCGGGTGACTGCGCTCGAAACGGAGCTGGAGGCGATCAAGGCCGATCTCCTGGCCCGGCAACCGGTCCCGGCACCGGCGCCGGCTCCCGTCGCGGCGGCCGTTGCCGCCACCGAAGCGGTGATCGAAGAACCGGCGCCCCAGCCCGAACCGGTTGCGGCGGAGGCGGCGCCGGAAGAGACGATCGCGGCAAGCACGGCGGCCGAAGAGATTGCGGCCGCAGAAGACGTCCCTGCCCCCGCTGCGGTCCCGGCACCGCCGGCTGCCAAGCCGAAGACCAGGGAAAACCTCGAAAGTTATCTCGGCGCCCGCTGGCCGGTCTGGGTCGGCGGCGTGGCGCTTGCCTTCGGCGGCATCTTCCTGGTGCGCTATTCGATCGAGGCGGGGCTGCTCGGTCCCGGCGCGCGGCTGACGCTTGCCTGCCTGTTCGGCCTTGTCCTGATGGTTGCCGGCGAGATCATCCGGCGGCGGGCGATGCCGCAGGTCTCCGACCGGTTCAGCAATGCGATGATCCCCGGCGCGCTGACCGCAGCCGGCGCGGTGACGCTGCTCGGCGCGGTCTTTGCGGCCTATGCCGTCTACGAATTCATCGGCGCGACGCCGGCCTTTTTCCTGCTGGCGCTGGTTTCCTTCGCCACCATTGCGCTGTCGCTGCTGCACGGGCAGGCGCTGGCCGGGCTTGGCCTGCTCGCCTCCCTTTTGACACCCGGCCTCGTCGCCAGCGACGAGCCGAACGCTCATGCGCTGTTCCTCTTCCTTGGCCTGACCTGGGTGGCGGTCAATGCCGCCTCGCGCTTCCGCCAATGGACGATCGTGCCGATGCTCGCCAATATCGGCATCGGGCTGTGGGTGGTCGCCTATGCCGTGGGGGCGGATGATTTCGACCCGATGCCGCCGGCGCTGACGCTGATCGTGATGATCGCCGGCACCGGCTTCTTCTGGCCGGGCGCGGTTTACGGCATCGACCGGGTGGCGAAGACCGGCTGGGACGGAATGCTCGGGCGCCAGCCACTGACCATCACCCTGTCGGTGGCGATCATGTCGGTGCTGCCGGCGCTTGCCATGCTGGCGACCAACCCGGTGACCGGCATCGATCCGTATTTCGCCTCCGCGGCGGTGATCGCGGCACTTGCGGCGCTCGGCGCCACCCGCGTCTACACGGTCTGGCCGGCGATGATCGCGGCCGCCGGGGCGGTGCTCAGCTTGGCCATCGTGGCGATTTCGCTGCTCGACACCTCTGTGCCGCAGCCGGTCGGCAACGAGCCGCTGCCGATCATTACCTACACGACCGAAATCGCGGTCAGCCTGCTGCTCGGGGCTGTCTTCACGCTGCTCGGCTTTGCGTTCCTGAGACGCTTCCGCAAGACCGAGCCGGAATTTTCGATGGTCTGGAGCGTGCTGATGTCGGGCGTGCCGGTGGCGCTGGCGACGATCAGCTTCCTCAATTTCGGCAATCTCGGGCGCGACTGGATCCACGGGCTTTACGGGCTCAGCCTCGGTCTCGTGCTGCTGGCCGGCGCCGAATGGCTGTTCCGCGACCGCGACGAGACGGATGGCCGCATCGACTGGGCCGCCAATCTGGTCGTCGCCGGCTCGTTTGCGGGCTTCACGCTGGCGTTGCATGCGCTGACCAATGGTATCGTCACCACCATTCTCGTCTCGGTGCTCGGGTTTGCCTATGTGCTCGGCATGCGGGCGCGGCCATGGCCGGCGCTGCCCTGGATGATGGCGGCGGCGATCCTGATCGTCTTTGGCCGCATCGCCTGGGAACCGACGCTGATCGGCCAGAACAGTCTCGGCACGACGCCGTTCTTCAACGCGCTTTTGCCCGGCTACGGCATTCCGACGCTGCTGGCGATCGCGACGGCCTATCTGCTGAAGGACTCTTCGGATTTCCGCATCCGCAACATCATGCAGGCGCTCGCGTCGCTCGCCTCGCTGATGACGGTGGCGGTGCTGGTGCGCCATGCGATGAACGGCGGCGTGCTGGACGACCGGGTGCCGACGCTCGGCGAACAGTCGATCTACACGCTGCTGACGGTGGGCTTCTCAGGCATATTGATGACGCTCGACCTGAAGTCGCCGAGCCCCGTCTTCCGCTGGGGCTCGATGATCGCAGGCGTGCTGGCGACCATCAACGCGCTGTCGCTGCATGTGTTTGCGCTCAACCCGTATTTCAGCGGCGAAAACACCGGCGCCTGGCCTTTCTTCAACCTGCTGCTGCTCGGTTATCTCCTGCCCGGTCTCGCCTATGCGCTGGTCGCCTATTATGCCCGCGGGCGGCGGCCCATGCCTTACGTGATCATGCTGGCGCTGGCCGGCGCCGTGCTCGGTTTCCTGTGGGCGACGCTTTCGGTGCGCCGCTTCTGGCAGGGCGAGAATATCGCCGACTGGAAGGGGTTCATGCAGGGCGAGACCTATACCTATTCGGTGGTCTGGCTGCTGATCGGCGTGGTGCTGCTGGTGATCGGTTCGAAGCTCGACGCCAAGAGCCTGCGGCTGGCCTCGGCCGGCCTGGTGCTGGTCGCGGTGGTGAAAGTGTTCCTGATCGACATGTCGAACCTCGAAGGGATTCTCCGGGCGCTGTCGTTCATCGGGCTCGGCGCGGTGCTGATCGGCATCGGGCTTTTCTACCAGCGGATTCTGGTGAACAAGAGTGCTGACACCGCCGTCACCGATTCCCAGGAACCCGCTTCGTGACCGTCTCGCTCGCCGCCTCCCCCGCCGCTTCCCTGGCCGCCGCCTTTTCGCCTTTCGAGGCGCTTGCCGAAACCCTGATCCCGCATGCGGCCGAGGGCGACGACGGTTCGCATGACATCGCCCATATCCTGCGCGTGTTCCGCAATGCGATGCGCATACACTCCAAGGAAGGCGGCGACGGACGGGTGCTGGCCGCTGCCGTGCTGCTGCACGATTGCGTCTCTGTGGAGAAAAACTCGCCTTTGCGGGCGCAGGCCTCGCGGCTGGCGGCGGAGAAGGCGTCGGCGGTCCTCGATGGGATCGGCTGGAGCAAGGCGGATATCGCGGCGGTCGCGCATGCGGTGATGGCACACAGCTTTTCGGCCAATATCACGCCCGAGACGCTGGAGGCGAAGATGTTGCAGGATGCCGACCGGCTGGACGCGATCGGCATGGTGGGCGCGGCGCGCTGTTTCTACATCGCCGGGCGGATGGGCTCCGGCCTCTACGACCCCGCCGATCCGCTCGCCAGACACCGCCCGCTCGACGACAAGGCCTTTGCGATCGACCATTTCGAAGTGAAACTGTTCAAGCTCGCCGACGGGTTCCAGACGGCGGCGGGCCGCGCGCTTGCCACCGAGCGGCACGAGCGGCTGAGGCAGGTGCTCGACCTCTTCATCGACGAAATCTGAAGGAGAAACCATGCGGATCAGCGAGCTCAATTTCTATCCGCTGAAGAGCGGCCGCGGCATCGCGCTGAACGAGGCTGAGATCGGGCCGGAGGGCGTTCTCGGCGATCGCCGGATGATGCTCGCGGACCCGACCGGCCAGTTCGTCAACCAGCGCGACCTGCAGGCGCTTGCGCAGCTTCAGGTCTATCCGCAGGGCGGCGCGGTCCGTTTCGTGATGGACGGCAAGGGCGAAATGACGGTTCCGCAGCCGCCGCCCTACCGGCGCACGGACGTGGTCGTGTGGAAATCGATCGTCAGCGCGGCGGTTGCCGAAAAGGAGACCAATGCCCGGCTTTCCGAGTGGCTGGGCCGCGAGGTGCAGCTCGTGTTTTTCGACGACCGGGCAAAGCGCACGGCCAGCGACGACTGGGCGGGGCCGGATACGCCCGTCACCTTCGCCGACGGCTACCAGGTTCTGGTGACGACCACCGGATCGCTCGCCGCGCTCAACGCGGAGATGGAAAAACATGGCGAGGGCACGGTCGGCATGGAGCGGTTCCGGGCCAATATCGTCATCGACCATGACGAGCCGTTCGCCGATGACGGCTGGGAAGCGATCGAGATCGGCGGGATAAGGTTCGACCTCGTCAAGCCCTGCGCCCGCTGCATCATGATCACGCAGGACCAGACGACCGGCTCGCGCGACGTCGCCAACCCGATGACGGCGATGGGCCGCCTCCGCATGTCGGCCGACCGGCGCGTGCCAGGCCCGCTGTTCGGCTGGAACGCCGTGCCGCGCGGCACCGGGCATATCAAGGTCGGCGATATCGCGACGGTGGTTGCCGAGCGGGCGGAGACCTGGGCGATCAAGCGGCGGGCTTGAAGGGGATTGATATTGGTTCGCGGCGAAGGCTCTGGAGATGACGAGATAGCCCCTCATCCGCCTGCCGGCACCTTCTCCCCGTTTTGACGGGGAGAAGGACGTATGCCGCGCCGTCGCAGTTCCCCCCTCGCCCCGCGTGCGGGCAGAGGGTCGCCGAGCGTAGCGGAGGCGGGTGAGGGGCCGCCTTTCCCGGAAAGTCACCTGAAGAGATCACTCCGCCGGGTTCAAAGCCCCCGCCCCCCGTCCTGACATTGCTGCCTGCCTCTCCGGCCGGCTCAGCACACCGGAGCCGGCAAGCATCGTCGTGAAGGCCACCGCGCCGCCCGCCACCGCCACCCAGAAGCCGTTGGAGGCGCCGTAGGCGTCGATCGTCCAGCCGGCGAGCGAGGAGCCGGCGGCAAAGCCGATGCTCATGCCGGTCATGGCATAGGTGATGCCCTCCGTGACCTGCGAGGACGGGACGATGCGCTCGATCAGCGTCATGGCGGAAATGAAGGTCGGCGAGATCGCCGAGCCGGCCAGGAAGACGACCAGGGTTAGGCCCCAGAGGCTGCCGACGAAGGGCATGGGCAGCGTGGTGACGGCGGCGACCAGGCTTGCGAAGAGCAGCCGGCGGGCAAGCGACGACTTGAACTTGATGGCGCCGAAGACGAGACCGACCACGAAGGAGCCGGCGGCATAGGCCGACAGGATATAGGTGGCGGCGCCCTTGTGGCCCAACGCTTCGGAAAAGGCGACGACCGAGACTTCCGCCGTGCCGAAGATGACGCCCATGCCGGCGCAGAGCACGACCAGGAACCACATCGCAGGCCGCCGCATGACCGAACCGCCAGCCCGCACGCGCTGCGGATCGACCTTCGGTTCGGTCGATTTCTGGATGACGAACAGCGCCGTGCCGACCGCCAGGAACGCGGCCGAGGCGAGCACGCCGGCTTCCGGGAACAGCGAGACGCTGAGGCCGATACCGAAGACCGGGCCGCAGATATAAACGAGCTCGTCGATGACCGATTCGAAGGCGAAGGCGGTGTGCAGCTCCGGCCGGTCGCGATAGATCTCCGACCAGCGGGCACGAACCAGGGCCATCATGCTCGGCATCAGGCCAGCGACGAGCGCGAAGGCAAACAGCGTCCAGACGGGCCAGCGCATCCAGGCGGCGGCGGCAAGGCCGATCAGCGCAAAAAAGGTGACGAACGTCGTCGGCACCAGCACCGCCGACTGGCCCTTCGCATCCACCCAGCGCGACACCTGCGGGGAAATGAAGGCATTGGCGAGCGCGAACGTGGCCGAAACCGCCCCGGCCAGCCAATATTCGCCATGGGTCTGGGAAAGCATGGCGACAAGCCCGATCGTCGTCATCGGCAGCGGCAGCCGCGCCACGAAAGCGGCTGCGGAAAAACCTTTCGTACCCGGCCTTGCGAATATTTCGCGATAGGGATTGGGCATAACCTGCTCCTTGGGTTATTTTGAATGAAGACTTACATACGCCGCGTATGCAAGCTAGATAATCGCATGCATCTCGTATGTCAATTAACATACGTCGCGTATGCGAATAAGTCGGAGTCCGCATGGCTGAGAAGATGGCAGACAGGAGCGTCACCAAGATGGCGTCCGAAACGGCGCCGAAAAGCGCGCCGAAGCCGCGCAAGGAAATGATCGCCGAGACCCGGGCGAAACTGATCGCGGCCGCCCGGCATGCGTTTGCGAGCCAGGGTTATGCCGATGCCTCGATGGACGATTTCACCGCCGGTGCGGGGCTGACGCGCGGCGCGCTCTACCACCATTTCGGCGACAAGAAGGGACTGTTGCTGGCGGTGATCATGCAGCTCGACGCGGAAATGTCCGAGCGGCTCAGCGTCATCTCATCGAGGGCCGAAACGCCATGGCAGGCTTTCGTCGACGAATGCGTCGCCTATATCGAGATGTCGCTGGAGCCGGAAATCCAGCGCATCATGCTGCTCGACGGCCCGGCGGTGCTCGGCGACCCGTCGCAATGGCCGAACCAGAGCGCCTGCATCCGCGCTACCACCGCAAGCCTGCAGACGCTGATCGACAACGGCACCGTCCGCCCCGTCGACGCCGAAGCCACCGCCCGCCTCGTCAACGGC
>Ga0209257_1002590_pt1 | contig 17562 bp, 14 predicted proteins | sample AraplaCvi_mCL_r2_FD_184277 | JGI IMG/M metagenome (GOLD analysis project Ga0209257, IMG submission 184277) | Arabidopsis root microbial communities from North Carolina, USA - plate scrape MF_Cvi_mCL_r2 (SPAdes) (version 2) | ecosystem: Host-associated > Plants > Roots > Endosphere | place: USA...
CCGGAGGTGCCCGACCTCGCCGTGATCGTCACCCCGGCCAAGACGGTGCCCGGCATCGTCGCGGAACTGGCGGAGAAAGGCGTCAAGGCGGCGGTGATCATCACCGCGGGCTTCAGCGGCGTCGAAGGCCAGGCGATGAAGCAGCGGATGCTGGATGCGGCCCGGCCCTGCACGCTCCGCATCCTCGGGCCGAACTGCCTCGGCCTCATCATCCCGCGGCTGGGCGTCAATGCCGCCTTCGCCCATCTGATGCCCAAGGCCGGCGGCCTCGCCTTCCTCTCGCAATCGGGCGCCATCCTCACCTCGGTCATCGACTGGGCGGAACCCCGCGGCATCGGCTTCTCGCATCTCGTGTCGATGGGCGAACTGGCCGATGTGGATTTCGGCGACATGCTCGACTATCTGGCCGACGATCCGCAGACCACGGCGATCCTGATGTATATCGAAGCCGTCACCAGCGCGCGGAAGTTCATGTCCGCCGCGCGCCGCGCCGCCCGCGTGAAGCCGGTGATCGCCATCAAGGCCGGCCGGCATTCCGAAGCGGCGAAAGCGGTCGCCTCTCACACCGGCGCGCTCGCCGGCGCAGATGCGGTCTATGACGCCGCGTTCCGCCGCGCCGGCATGCTGCGGGTCTATCAGCTCGACGAGCTCTTCGCCGCGGCCCAGACTCTCGCCGTGTCGCGGATCCCGACGGGCGGGCGGCTCGCCATCATGACCAATGGCGGCGGCATGGGCATTCTCGCCACCGACACCTTGATCGACGTCGGCGGCTCGCTGGCGGAGCTGGCGCCGGCGACCCTGGAGAAGCTGGACGCCGTCCTGCCGGCCGGCTGGTCGCACGGCAATCCAGTGGACATCATCGGCGACGCGCCGCCGGAGCGGTTCGCCGCGGCCGCGGAGATCTTGCGCAGCGATCCCAATGTGGACGCCCTGCTCGCCCTCAATTGCCCGACCGCGATCGCGGATGCGGTCGAGGCCGCGGAAAAGGTGATCAAGGCAGTCGAGGGCAGCCGGCTCTGCGTGATGACGAGTTGGATCGGCGACGCGACCGCGGGCGAGGCGCGGCGGCGCTTCAACGCCGCGGGCATTCCCACCTACGAAACGCCCGAGGCGGCGGTGAGCGCCTTCGGCCATGTCGCCGAATACCGCCGGAACCGCGAGTTGCTGATGGAGACCCCGCCCTCCATGCCGACCTCGTTCCAGGTCGCGATGGAGCCGGTGCGGGCGATCATCGACCGTGCGCTCCGCGAGCAGCGCGAGATGCTGACGGGACCCGAGGCGCAGGAGATCCTGGGCGCTTACGACATCCCCACCACGCGCGCGGCGGCGGCGGCCACTCCGGCCGCGGCCAAGGCGGCGGCACAGCGGATGTCCGGCCCCTTCGCGGTGAAGATCCTCTCGCCCGACATCACCCATAAATCCGACATCGGCGGCGTGGCCCTCGGCATCGACGGTGCGGACGCCGTCGAGCAGGCCGCGGAGGCTATCATCGCCCGCGCCCGGAAGCTGAAGCCCGAGGCGCGGATCCAAGGCGTCTCGATCGAGCCGATGATCCGCAAGACGGATTCGACCGAGCTCATCCTCGGCATGGTCGAGGATGCGCAGTTCGGCCCGGTGCTGCTGTTCGGCCATGGCGGCGTGGCGGTCGAACGGCTGGCGGACAGCGCGCTCGCCCTGCCCCCGCTCAACCTGAAGCTCGCCCTCGACCTGATGGAGAAGACCCGGGTCTACCGGCTGCTGACCGGCTATCGCAACCGGCCGAAGGCGGATATCGACGCGATCGCGCTCACCCTGGTCAAGCTCTCCCAGCTGATCGTCGATGTGCCGGAGATCGTCGAGCTCGACATCAACCCACTGCTGGCCGATGCGCAGGGCGTCATGGCGCTCGACGCCCGGATGAAGGTGCGCCCGGCAAAAGCCACGCCGCGGCTCGCGATCCGGCCCTATCCGCGGCGGCTCGAAGGCACGGTGCAGGACCAGACCGGCCGCACCTTCATGATCCGGCCGATCCTACCCGAGGACGAGCCGGAGATTCAGGCGCTCATCGTCCGGCTCTCGCCCCGGGCGATCCGCCTGCGCTTCTTCGCGCCTTTGAAGGCGCTGTCGCATACCGACGCCGCCCGGCTGACGCAGATCGACTACGACCGCGAGATGGCGCTGGTCCTGACCGAGCCGGGGCCGGCGGGCAAGATGCCGATCTATGCCGCCGTCCGCCTGATCTCCGACGCCAACAACGAAAGCGGCGAATACGCGGTCGTGGTGCAGGACGACCTCACCGGCAAGGGCCTCGGCATGCTGCTGATGAAGCGCATCATCGAATATGCCGGCACCCGCGGCCTCAAGGAGATCATCGGCCATGTGCTCTCCGAGAACACGACCATGCTCAATCTATGCGAGGAGCTGGGCTTCGCGATCGAACGGAGCATCGACGATACGTCCGGTGTGCTGGTCCGGCTGAAGCTCTAAGAAACTTTCAGCCGGGGTCGAAGACTTTTGCGTCGCCCGCCTCCCGGTGGATTGATAAAAGACCGGTCCACCAACTGCCGGGAGGATCGATCATGTCGTCTCTTGCAGGAAAGATCGCGCTGGTCGCGGGTGCCACGCGCGGCGGCGGCCGCGGCATCGCGGCGGAGCTCGGCGCCGCCGGGGCCACGGTCTATGTCACCGGCCGCACCACGCGCAGCCAACAATCGGAATACCGGCGGCCCGAAACCATCGAGGAGACCGCGGAGCTGGTCACCAGCCTCGGCGGCAAGGGTATCGCCGTCCGCACCGATCACCTCATTCCGGCCGAGGTCGAGGCTCTGGTCGCGAGGATCGCGGCCGAGCAGGGTCGGCTCGACATCCTGGTCAACGATGTCTGGGGCGGCGAGAACCTCTTCGAGTGGAACAAGCCGGTCTGGGAGCATAATCTCGAGAACGGGCTGCGGCTCCTCCGCCTCGCCATCGACACGCATCTCATCACCGCGCATCACGCCCTGCCCTTGCTGATCAAGCAGCCCGGCGGGCTGATGGTCGAAGTGACCGACGGGACCGCGGAATACAACGCGACACATTACCGGCTCTCGGTCTTCTACGATCTCGCCAAGAATGCGGCGATCCGCATGGCCTGGGGGCATGCCAAGGACCTGGAGCAGCACGGCGCCATCGCTGTCGCTGTCACCCCGGGCTGGATGCGCTCGGAGATGATGCTGGGGCATTTCAATGTCACCGAGGCGAACTGGCGCGAGGCGACCAAGGACCAGCCGCATTTTGCGATCTCGGAGACGCCGCGCTTCACCGGCCGCGCGATCGCCGCCTTGGCCGCCGATCCCGACAAGGCGCGCTGGAACGGCCGGTCGGTCTCCAGCGGCCAGCTCGCGCAGGTCTATGGCTTCACCGACCTCGACGGGTCACGGCCGGATTGCTGGCGGTATCTGGTGGAAGTGCAGGAAACGGGAAAAGACGCGGATACGACCGGCTATCGCTGAGGCTTCAGCGATAATCCATGCTGGTGGCCCAAAAACGCTCCAGCTTGCGCAGGGTCCCGTTGACGCCGTCGAGGTCGCCCTCATTGGCGACTTCGGCGGTCATGTTCTTCAGGTGCCGGTCGTACATCTCATGCATGCGCTCGACGACCTTCAGCGCCTTCTCCGAGAGTTTCACATGGACGGCGCGGCGATCGTGCGGCGAGCGCTCCTGCACCAGATAGCCGTTCTCCACCATCTTCTTCACGTTGTAGGAGACGTTGGAGCCGAGGTAGTAGCCCCGGTTGGTGAGCTCGCCGACCGAGAGCACATCGGAGCCGATGTTGAACAGGATCATGGCCTGAACGTTGTTCAGGTCGCGGATTCCTTGGCGGTCGAGGTCCGCTTTGATGACTTCGAGACACTCGCGGTGCAGCCGCTCGATGAGCGCGATCGTGTCCAGATATGCCTTTTTCACCTTGAGCCCCCGAAACTTCGAATCGGCAGAAAACTGCGGATAAGCGCCGAAACTAGGCGATCGTCCTAAAAAAAGGGTTAATTTCGCAGGAATTCCGCCTAACCTGCCGAAAAATGAGCATAAAATGATTCGGCGGCGATATCGAGCGTGATTGCCGGGCCCCGCGGACGAATGTCCGCATTCGCGGACCTGGCGATCAGTCAGGCGACCATTCCATTCCGCGATCCAGCGGCGCAAACAGCGCATCCAGCGCGGCATCCGACACGGCGCGCAGCTCGCCGGGCTGCCAGACCGGCTTCTCGTCGCGGTCGATCACATAGGCCCGGATCCCCTCCTGGAAATCATGCCCGTCGATCAAGTGCTGGCTCAGGCGGTAATCGGTCTTGAGCACGGCTTGCAGCGGCTGGCCCTTGGCACTGCGCAGATGGCGATAGGTGAGTGCCAGGCTGGTCGGCGATTGCGGGGTGAGCTGCGCCAGCGTGCCCTTCGCCCACTCGCCGCCCCGGGCCGCCAGCACGCCCATGATCTCGGCCACGCTGCCGAGGCCGAAGGTCTGGTTGATATGCGGCTCGATATCGGCCAGCGTCGAGACCGGCGGGGGCAGCGAGAGCTCGTTCACCAGGAGCGGCGTGATCAGCGCCACCCGGTCCTCGGGGACCATATGCGTGATGAGCCCGGCTCGGAACAACCCGCGGGCGCGGAGCGCGACGCCCGTCAGCGCCAGGAACATCCCGATCTCGCCGGGGCATTGGTTGTAATAGAAAGCGGCCCCGCCATCGGGGAAATAGCCGACCTTGCAATCGGCAAAGGCGAGATAGGTGTTCCGGGTCCCGACGCGGATCCGGCAATGGCCCGCCAGCGACACGCCCCCGCCCATGGTGACCCCATCCATCACCGCGACGATCGGCTTTTTGGACTGCGCGATCCGGTACAGCATCTGGTAGAAGCGGCGGAAGAACACCGCCCCGTATTCGCGATCGCCGGACTGGATGGCGTGGTAGAGCGCGCGCTGGTCGACCCCGGCGCAGAAGGCATCGCCGGTCTTCTTGGAAATGACGATGCCGGTCACCTTCGGATCGCCGGCCCATTCGGTGAGCTGACGGTCGATCGCCTCGACCATTTCCAGGGTCAGCGCGTTCAGCTCCTCCGGCCGGTTGAGGCGGATTTCGCCGGTGCCGGCGCGCAAGGAAAACTCGACATGGGGCGTGGCGGACATAAGCTGTTCTAAATTGACAGTGATGGGCCTCTGGGCCGGAATGGCGCGCCTGATTGGCACGTTTTTGACCGTTTTGACAAGTCTTTGCCGTTAGCGACGAAACCGGTTTGGGCCGATGCGATTTCGTGATTGGATAACCGGGAGCGCCGCAATCCGGATGACGCCGTCTGGGCGGGTGACGAAGATCACTTGATCTCGAGCGCCGGTTTCAAAATAGTCCGACCCATTCCGACCGAACCCATTCTGATCGAACTCGACAGGGAGCCCGTCATGAGCGCGAAGAGCAAGAACCCCGAGACCATCGTCCTGCACGCCGGTCATCGCCACGATGCTACCACCAACGCGGTCGCCGTGCCGATCTATCAGACGACTTCCTATCAGTTCAACAGCACCGAGCACGCGGCCAACCTGTTCGGGCTGAAGGAATTCGGCAACATCTACACCCGCATCATGAACCCGACCACCGACGTCCTGGAGCAGCGGCTCGCCGCGCTCGAAGGCGGCGTCGCGGCGCTCGCCCTCGCCTCCGGCCAGGCGGCCAGCGCCTTCTCGATCCAGAACATCGCGCGGGCCGGCGACAATTTCGTCGCCTCGACCGATCTCTACGGCGGCACCTGGAACCTCTTCGCCAACACCTTCAAGGAAATGGGCATCGAGGCGCGCTTCGTCGATCCGAAGGACCCGGAAGCCTTCGCGAAGGCGACCGACGCGAAGACCCGCGCCTATTACGCCGAGACCCTGCCCAACCCGAAGCTGCGCGTCTTCCCGATCAAGGAAGTCGCCGAGATCGGTCGCAAGCTCGGCGTGCCCTTGATCATGGACAACACCGCGGCGCCGATCATCTGCAAGCCGTTCGAGCATGGCGCTGCGATCATCGTCTACTCGACCACCAAGTATATCGGCGGCCACGGCACCTCGATCGGCGGCGCGCTGGTCGATGGCGGCAATTTCGATTGGGAGAAGCATGCCGAGCGCTTCCCCAGCCTGAACCAGCCGGATCCCTCGTACCACGGCGCGGTCTGGACCCAGGCGGTGAAGCCACTGGGGCCGATCGCCTATATCATCAAGGCGCGCACCACCCTGCTCCGCGATCTCGGCGCCGCGATGAGCCCATTCAACGCCTTCCTGTTCATCCAGGGCTTGGAGACCCTGCCCTTGCGGATGCGCGAGCATTGCCGCAACACCCAGGCGGTGGCGGAATTCCTGAACGGCCATTCTTCCGTCACCAAGGTGATCCATCCGAGCCAGATGGAGGGCGAGGAAAAGCGCCGGGCACAGGCCTATCTCAAGGGCGGCCTCGGCGGCCTGGTCGGCTTCGAGATCAAGGGCGGCGCGGCCGCAGGCCGGAAGTTCATCGACGCGCTGGAGATGTTCTACCACGTGGCCAATATCGGCGATGCCCGCAGCCTCGCGATCCATCCGGCGAGCACCACGCATTCCCAGCTCTCGCCCGAGGAGCAGTTGAAGACCGGCGTCAGCGACTCCTATGTGCGCCTGTCGGTCGGCCTCGAGCACATCGACGACATCCTCGGCGACCTCCGCCAGGCCCTCGACAAAGCGACCGACGCGAAGAAGGCCGCGGAGTAGTCAACGCGTTCCTGAAGAGAGGCGCGCCGGATCGTCCGGCGCGCCTTTTTCTTTGCCCGTGTGGCTGCACATACCGGATCAGAAGAAGCCGAGATTGCGCTGCAGCGCCGCCTGGAAATGCTGGACCAGGGCCGCCTCGGCGGCGTCGGGATCGCGGCGCTCGCAAGCCGTGAGAATCTCCACGTGCTCGTGCAAGGTGCGGAGCGCGAGCGGCGCCGTGACCTTCCGGTCGAGCCGCAGCAGCCGCAGATAGTTGTGCATGCGGCGATAGCTCGAGGCGATCAGCGGATTCTTCAGGATCTCGATGATGCCGCCGTGGAGCACGACCTCGAGCTTCTCCATCTCGGCCTGGGCCTTGGCATTGAAGCCGTCGGCGTTGATCAGGTCGATCAGCTTCCGGTGCCGCTTCAAGGTGGCGGCGACAAGCGTTTCCTCGGCGATCTCGGCATAGGCGCGCACCGCGGCGCGCTCGACGATCGAGCGGAACTGGTAAGTCGCGCGCGTGAGCTCGAGATCGGGCTTGATGAACTGGATGCCGGAGCGCGGATGGATGGTCAGCACGCCCTCGGCCTCCAGCACGCGCAGCGCATCGCGCAGCGGCGCCACGGGAATGTCGAGCAGCTTCACCAGCTCGTTCTGCGACACGAAGGCGCCGGCCGGCACCTTCTTCTCGAACAGACCCTCGAGAATCCGCTCATAGGCGATCTCGCTCAGGAGCTTGCCTGAAACTGGCGGAACAGGCTTTTCCTTCATGTCGCGCGCGGCTGCGGCCACTTGCAAATTCCCCCGGCCTGAGATATCACGAAACTGTACTGATATTTCAGAACAGCGTTTTCGTCGATCAAGAACATCATGCACCTTGTAGACTATCGCCTGACGCGATTCCAGTTTGCCCGCGACCGGGTGATCGGCGACAGCCAGGTCCGCGCCGACGCCGCCAACGTCCTCGCCCTGGAACTCATCGCCGACGACGGCGCGGTCGGGCTCGGTTTTGCCCAGGCGCTGTTCGTGCCGATGCCGGACCTGGCGGAAATCGAGCGTATCTTCGAGGCAGAGATCTGGCCCGGCCTGGACGGCGTGGCGCCCGCGGCTTTGGCACACCGGGTCAGCCGCCCGCGCGGCGGCAATCAGCGGGCACCCTCCCTGCCCTTCGGCGAGGCGGTGCAAGTCGCGGTCTGGGATCTCACGGCGAAGCAGGCCGGACTGCCGCTGTGGAAGCTGCTCGGCGGCACGCGCTCCCGAGTACGGGCCTATGCCAGCGGGCTCGACTTCCATCTCGACGATTCCGAGTTCGTGAACCTGTTCGGCTATGCGGATTCGATCGGCTATTCCGCCTTCAAGATCAAGGTCGGCCATCCCGATTTCGAGCGCGACCTGCATCGCATCGCGCTGCTGAAGAAGCATGTGCGGAACGGCGCGTTGGTGATGATCGACGCGAACGAGGCCTGGGGCGCCAAGGAGGCGCTGGCCAAGCTAGAGAAGATCCGGCTTGCCGGCCATGATCTCCTCTGGGTCGAGGACCCGATCCTGCGCAACGACTATGAAGGGCTGCGCCTGCTGCGCAACGGCGCGTCCTGGACTCTGATCAACTCCGGCGAATACCTCGATGCCACCGGCAAGCGGCAACTCATGGAGGAGAATGCGACCGACATCCTGAACGTGCACGGCCAGGTCACGGACGTCATGCGGATCGGCTGGCTGGCCGCCGACAAAGGCATTCCGGTCTCGCTCGGCAACACGTTCCTGGAGGTCGGCGTCCACATGGCCTGCGCCCTGCCGGAAGTCGAATGGCTCGAATACTCGTTCCAGAACTTCGAGCATCTGGTCGAGCAGCCGATGGAGATCAAGGACGGCCACATCTCCGCCCCGGATCGCCCCGGCCACGGCCTGGTCTTGAGCGAAACGGCGCGGCGGGACTGGGCACGGCCCCAGCTTCTCCCCCGCGCGGCGCTCGGCGAGGCGCCGGGCAACCCGCGCCAGCCCGCTCCGATGGCGCGCGCATGAAGATCACCGGCTTCACCTGCTGGCTCGTACCCCACACACCCGGGCCGCAATTCTACTGGCGCAACGGGCTTGCCGGTTCCCATGGCGATATCGCGCCGGGCACAAGGCCGCGCAAGGCGGTGATCCGCATGGACACCGATGCCGGCATCCATGGCGCCATGGAGCTGGTGCGCGGCGCCTCGGTCATCGATCTCATCGAGCGGCGCTATCACAACTTCATCGGCGAGAATCCGCTGCTCACCGAGCGCCTGTGGCATCTCATTTGGGAAGTTGACCGGGTCGAGGAGATCCACATGCGGTCGCTCGGCATTCTCGACGTGCTGTGCTGGGACGTGAAGTCCAAGGCGGCGAAGATGCCGGTCTATCAGCTGCTCGGCGGCCACGACCCGAAGGTGCCGGCCTACGCCTCGACGGTGACCTGGCCGGAGCTCGCGGATTATGAGCGGCACATCAAGCTCTGCATGGATGTCGGATTCACGGCTTTCAAGCTGCATGCCTGGGGCGACGTCAAGCGCGACATCGCGCTTTCGCGGGCGCTGCGGAAATGGACCGGCCCCGATGCCGACCTGATGTTTGACGGCTCCGCGGGCTGGGATTACGTCGATGCGCTGGAGGTCGGCCGCGCGCTGCAGGACGAAGGCTTCCTCTGGTACGAAGAGCCGATGCGTGAGTTCTATCTCGGCGCCTACACCAAGCTCTGCGAGGCGCTGCAGATCCCGGTGCTTGCCGCGGAAACCTCTGACGGCGTCCACTGGAACATGGCGAGCTGGATCGAGGCCAAGGCGCTGGACATGACCCGCGTCAGTGCCTTCTACAAAGGCGGCTTCACCGGCGCGATGAAGATCGCGCATATGTCCGAGAGCTTCGGCATGCGGGCGCAGGTGCACGGCATGAGCCTGGAGAACGCCCAGCTCTGTGCCGCCATCTCGAACAACGACTACTACGAGCAGCTGGTCATGAACGAAGACCAGATCCGCGGCCTGACCGGGCTCGGACCCCTGGCGATCAAGGACGGCTTCCTTGAGGTCAGCGGCGCGCCGGGTGTCGGCTACGATTACGACTGGGCCGAGCTTGACCGCACCGCGGTCGCGCGCGTGGAGGTCACCGAGCGGCATTTCCAATAGAATACGGCAAAAAACGGGAGGAACGCATGCGCTTCACACTGGATAGACGGTCGCTTCTGCAAGCCGGCGGCACCCTGCTCGCCGCTTCCGCACTGCCGCGCGCGGCCTTCGCCGAAGCGGCGAAGATCAACTACTGGCATCACTTCACCAGCCAGACGGAGTTTGCCGGGCTCGACGCCGTGCTGAAGGCTTTCGCCGCGGCCCATCCGGAGATCGTCGTCACGCAAGAGAACATCCCCAACCCCGAGTTCATGGCAAAGGTGACCGCAGCGGTGGTCGCCAACAGCCGCCCCGACACCTCGCAGATCACCGCCGAGCGGGTCGCCGATCTCACCGCCATGGAGGCACTCATCGACCTCAGCGATCGGGTCGAGAGCTGGCCGGGCAAGGCCGACTATCCCGCGGATCGCTGGAAGGGCATCACCCATGACGGAAAGATCTACGGGGTCCCGCAATTCGCCTTCGTCGACTGGATGTACTATCGCAAGGACTGGTTCGACGAGGCCGGCCTCGCCGCGCCGAAGAACTACGTCGAGTTCCTCGAAGCGGCGAAGAAGCTGACCGATCCCGCCAAGGGCCGCTTCGGCTTCGGCATGCGTGGCGGCGCCGGCGGCCAGAAATACATCATCGACGTTCTGGAAGCCTTCGGCGCGCCGCTCGTCAAGGACGGCAACATCGGGCTCGACAAGCAGCCGGCGATCGAAGCGATCGACTATTACGCCGGCCTCCTGACCAAGGAGAAGGTCGCGCCGCCGAGCACGCCGAACGACGGCTTCCGGCAGATCATCGAGGGCTTCACCACCGGCCAGACGGCGATGGTCTGGCATCACACCGGCTCCATCAAGGACGTCTCGGCCAAGCTGAAGCCGGGCGAGCAGTTCGCCACCGCGACCATGCCGGCAGGCCCAGCCGCACGGATCGCGCGTCTCGCCTATGCCTATAACGGCTTGATGAAGGCGGACCACGCCGACGCCGCCTGGACCTGGGTCTCGTTCTGGGCCGAGCCGACCGCGGCACTCGCCTTCCTCGATGCGACCGGCTACTTCCCCGCCTCGGCCAAGCTGGCGAAGCATGAGTCCATCACCGGGAACCCGATCTATGCCCCGGCCGGCGAGACTCTGGGCTATGGTCAGCTGCCGCCGAGCTTCCCCGGCCTCGCCGCCTGGTCGGAGAACGTGGCGCTGCCGGCGTTCCAGCGCGTGCTGATCGGCCAGGCGACCGCCGAGCAGGCCGTTGACGAGATGATCGCCGGGCTCGAACAGGCCAAATAGCGGTTCGCCCGAAAGGTGGAGAGCGCCGCCTTGATCGGAAATCGAGCGAACGGGCACCGGCGCAGCAATCCGATGGCGTGGCTCGGAGACCTCTCCGAGACGCGCTATTGGATGTACCTGCTGCTGGTGCCGAGCCTCGTCCTGATCCTGGCCGTGGTCCTCTATCCGACCATCTACGGCATGCAGCTCAGCTTCCGCGAGATGCGCCTCAATCGTCCCGCGCTCGGCACCGGATTCGTCGGGCTGAAGCACTATCTGCGGCTCTATGCCGATCCGGTGTTCTGGACCGCGCTCTGGAACACCGCGGTCTGGGCGACCGCTGCAATCGTGCTTGAGTTCCTGCTCGGTCTGGTCGCCGCGCTGGCGCTCAATCGCAACCTTCCGGGCACCAAGATCCTGGGTGTACTCATCCTGCTCCCCTATTTTCTGCCGAATGTGGTGGCCGGCCATATGTGGTCGCTGCTGCTCGATCCGCGGCTCGGCGTCATCAACGACATTCTGGTGCGGATCGGAATCCTGGAAACCTACAAGGCATGGTTCGCCGATCCCGCGACGGCGATGGCCGCGGCGATCCTGGTCGAGGCCTGGCACGGCTTTCCGTTCTTCGCCCTGCTGCTGCTGGCCGGTTTGAAAGGCATTCCCTCCGATCTCTACAAGGCCGCCGATATCGACGGCGCCGGATGGGGGGCGCAGCTGCGCCTCATCACCCTGCCGATGCTGAAGACGGTCATCGCCGCGGCGGTCATCCTGCGCGTCATCGGCCTGGTCAACTCGCCGGACCTGCTGCTGATCCTGACCAATGGCGGGCCCGGACGTGCCACCCAGGTGCTGTCGCTCTACGCCTTCCAGGCCGCCTACAAGGATTTCAACTTCGGCTACGCGGCGGCGCTCTCCGTCGTCATGTTCGTGCTGCTCATGCTCTTCGCCTCGGCCTATATCCGCGTCGCCAGAGTCAACAAGGACTGAATGCCATGGCAACGATCGCACGCTCGACACGGCTCTGGGACATCGTGACCTATGCCGTCCTCGGCCTGCTTGCCGCCTTTTGCCTGGGCCCGATCGCCTGGACCTTCCTCACCTCGATCAAGGTCGACGACGACATCGTGACCAAGGACATGGTCTATATCCCGTCGCGCATCACCTTCGACCATTACGTCAAGATCTGGACCCAGTCTGACTATCCGACCCTGGTGCTGAACAGCGTCGCGGTGACCGCGATGACGGTGGCCATCTGCCTGGTGGCGGGGACGATCGCCGCCTATTCCTTCGCGCGCTTCAACTATCCGGGCCGCAGCCAGCTCATGCTGGGCTACCTCGTCGTGCGGATGTTTCCCGCCGTGCTGATGATCATTCCGCTCTTCATCGTGATGCGCAGCATCGACCTGCTCGACACCAAGATCGGGTTGGCGCTGGCCTACACCAGCTTCCTGCTGCCGCTGTTCGTCTGGATGATGAAGGGTTTCTTCGAAGCGGCGCCCAAGGAGCTGGAGAGCGCCGCGCGGATCGACGGATCGACCCGGCTCGGCGCCATGGTGCGGATCGTCGTGCCGATCGCCCGCAACGGCCTGGTGGCGACCGGCGTCTTCGTCGCCATCGCAGCCTGGAACGAATTTCTCTTCGCGCTGATGTTGACCACCAGCCAGGGCGCGCGCACCTGGCCGGTCGGGCTCCAGCTGATGGTCGGCGAGTTCCAGCTCCCCTGGGGCATGCTCGCGGCCGGCGGCATGATCTCGATCGTGCCGGTCGTGGTGGTCTTCGCCGTGGTCCAGCGGGTCATGGTGGCCGGCATCACCGCCGGCGCGGTGAAGGGCTAATCCCGTGGCCGCACTCACGCTCAAAGGCGTTCGCAAAAGCTTCGGCGCGATCACCGTCCTGCGCAACATCGACATCGAGCTGGAGGATGGCGGCTTTCTGGTCCTGCTGGGGCCTTCGGGCTGCGGGAAGTCGACTTTGCTCTCGATCATCGCCGGGCTGGAACCGGCTTCGGGCGGCGATATCCTGATCGGCGGCAAGCGCGTCAACGACGTGTTCCCGAAGGATCGCAACATCGCCATGGTGTTCCAGTCCTACGCGCTCTACCCGACCATGTCGGTCCGCCGCAACATCGGCTTCGGGCTTGAAATGCGGGGCATGCCGGCGGCGGAACGCGAAACGGCCGTGCGCCGCGCGGCGGCACTTCTGCAGGTGGAGCATCTGCTCGACCGCAAGCCGGCCAATCTCTCCGGCGGCCAGCGGCAGCGTGTGGCGATGGGGCGCGCTATCGTGCGCAACCCCGATCTCTTCCTGTTCGACGAGCCGCTCTCGAATCTCGACGCCAAGCTCCGGGTCGAGATGCGCACCGAGATCAAGCGCCTGCACGACACCTTGCACAGCACCGTGGTCTATGTGACGCACGATCAGCTCGAGGCCATGACCTTGGGCACATTGGTGGCGGTCATGAAGGACGGCATCCTGCAGCAGCTCGGCGATCCGCAGACGATCTACGATCGGCCGGCCAACATGTTCGTCGCCGGGTTCATCGGCTCGCCTGCGATGAACTTCCTCACTGCGACGCTCGGCGGAACGGTAGACGGTCCGGAGCTCGAGCTGGAAGACGGCCAGCGCGTCTCCCTCGGACCGGACCTTGGCGATCTCGGCGCCTGGCGGGGAAAGAAGGTCGTTGCCGGCATGAGGCCGGAGGCCTTCCAATCCTGCCCGGTCGATCGCGCCGACCTCAAAGGCAAAGTCGAAGTGGTCGAGCCCACCGGCCCCGACACGATGGTCATCGTCGACGTCTCCGGCACCAAGCTGACCGCGCGCCTCGGCGCCCGCGAACGCCCGGCCCTCGGTCAGTCGCTGGGCCTCGCGATCGCCCCGACCGCGATCAGCCTGTTCGATCCCGAGAGCACGCAGCGCATCGGTTAGTTCCCGATCCAGTATGGTCGGCGGCGACGACACGATGAAATCGCTTGGAGATTTGAGAAAGTCAGCGCGGCGAAATCTCGATCGTCACGCGCCCGCCGATTCAGGAAACGTGTCAAGCTTGGCGGCCGTTTTCCGGCAGCCCCTTCGCTTCCTTGATCGCGGCCTGCACGCCGTCGATGAATCCGAACAGGTATTCGCTGGTCAGCATCCGGCCGTCCGCCTCGAAGCCGTCGAGGATATCGTCTTCCACGAGATTGCCCTCCGGATCGATGCAGCGCTTGTAGACCGCCAACAATTCCTCGAACGAGGTTGCGGCATCGTAGGTGAAGGTCTCGACGTTCTCGACCGCCCCCAGATCGTCCGAAGCCTCCGCCCAGGCGCGGCCGGAACTGAAGCCGAGGGGATATTCTTCGTCTGAATCGGCCGTCATGGGTAATTCCTTGCCGTTGTCTCCGCGCTCTTACCCGATCGCGGCGGCATTCGTCACCAGCTTTTGAAAACTGGCCAGGAAGACGGCCGGTGAAAACCAGCCATCGCGACCTCGAACAGCGCACCGGAGCGGAATGTTAGGGGCGTCGGGTGTCTGCGGGCTTGTTTAGAACGAGCTTCGGCCCGCCTTCTGTTTGCACGGGGCCGAATCGCTGGGCCCCGGGCCCCGGCCATCGCCACTCGTGCCATCACCCGAAGCGTTCATTTCGTTGTCGGATCGTCTGCCTGAGCGTCACCTTGGCCGTTACCGACCGGATTGCGGGCCGCCTCCACCGCGGGCTCGGCCTGAGCCCGATCTTGCCCCGCGCGCGCCTTGCTCGTACGCATGCGGATCGCTTCTTCCGACTTATCTAACCGCTTCCGATCCATCGGAGACCTCGACAAAAGCTGACCGTGTCGAAGCAACGACGGCGCGCACAGACAGTTCCAGTACGCGCGGCCAGCCGGAGGATCTCTCGATCGCCCCGCCAGCGATAGGCGTGCTCGATCCGGAGAGCACGCAACGCATCCGGAATACTAGCGCGAAGACATGCGACAGCGATTGGATAGGATCGAAATCAGGTTGGCGGACGATCGCGCGCCAGGCTGGGCGCGACCATCAATGGCGGTGAAGCACAACCAAATCAGTTCCGATAATAGCTCGGGACCAGGTCTTTCACTTGCGACCAAGTGAAGTGTTGTTCGGTGTCGGCGTCCGTTGACTTGAAGATGATCGGCTGATCAACGCCCTTGCACTCCCTCACCGACACCCTGCCGCCGGCGTCGGCTTTGAGAATCCGGAACATGAGCTTCTTAGTCGCCGAATCGAAGCCGATCTTCGTGATCTTCCGGATCCGGCTAATCGGAATGTCCGGCTGCTGGTCACACATGGGGACCGTGCCGCCGTTTTGCCAGGCTCCCATCAGAAGACTGCCGCCTGAGTCCAGCTCCAGCACGTCGTCATAGACGGCAATGGTCTTGGCGAGGTTGAGCACGCTGGCGAACCGGACCTTGCCCTCCAGTGCGGGACTGTAATCTCCGCCGGCATTGAGCCTTTCCTTGATATCGGACGGTTGCGTGATGCCCAGCGTGCGCAGCAACCCAACGGCGAAAGTCACGAGCGGAGCCGCAAACGACGTCCCCTCCAGCGGAGCGCTGGCTGCCGACTGCGAGATCGTGAAGCCGCAACCCGGCGCTGCGATGTCCACGTACGTGGGACTGAAATTCGAAAATGTCGCCAGTTCTCGCTGTGGCGTGGCGGCTGCCACCGTGATCACTTGACTGCCGATTTTCTCTGAGCCGGCATACATCGCGGGGTAGGCCGGGGAGTCGTCCAGTTCCTCTGGGAGATTGCCCGCGGCCACGACAACGACGAGGGATGGAGAGCTTCGGATATTCTCCTCTATTGCCGCCAACGGCTCGGTGGAAGAGATGCTCACATTGGCCACCCCGCCGCTTTGGGCGGCATAGCGAACGCTTTCGATCAGTGCGCTTTCGGTGATCTCGTATTGGGGCGATGCGTCGCTGGACGGAATGGCGCGGACCACCTTGATCGGCCGAATGCGCAGCAACTGGTCCAGATCCGGATAGATCGTGCGCAGCGACCCGCCCACGGCTAAGGCCGTGACCTCGTCGCCATGCTGCCAGAATTCATAGTCGGAATCCGGCTGGACATCGCCCGTTCGCTCGGCATTGATACCATAGACATCATCGATGTAGTGGTTGGACTCGTCGTCGATGCCGTTGTCCGGAACCTCGCGTCGATTGACGTTCAGCATTCCCACCGGATACTGATTCAGCACATTGCTCAGTCCGGAATCGACGATGTTCAAGACGGTCGGCGCAAGAGGGTGGGCGTCCCTCTCAGTTGCAATTGCAACATTGTGCTTCAACACCTGGCTCACCTTCTCGGCATCGAATGGCCAAGGATCGCCGGGCACCACGGCGCAGTTCTTGGCTGCGTCCGCGCTTGCTGCCGGGCCGATCAGTTTCAGCTGGCCGTCCGCAACTCTGGCCTGCCCGATCCGGTTGCCGGTGAGCGCATCGAACTGCTCGGCCGCAGCCTGGGCATCCGCTGCCTTCGCAGGATCGAGCTTGACGGTCGTCCAATAGGTGACATTGGGAAGGACAATGTCCGAGCCGGGCATCAAATTCTTGAGGTCCAGTTGTGGATTCAAGGACGCGATCAGTTCCGAGTACGTCTTGTCGCACCGGGACGAGTGTTCTCCTGGCTCGCATTTGCGAAACACATCATCGGGGCGGTTTCCCGTCTCGCGCAGAAGAATAGTTTCGAGCGTATCTCCCGGAATGACTTTTACGCTCTCGTTTCGAACCCACTTCGCACAGAAGGGCGCGTCGATGGTGCGATCGGTGTCGGTCTTCATGAGCATCAGGTCGGGGTTTGCCTGCTTGAGAAGATCCAAGTACGTGTCGGTGATGTTTCCGCAGTACGATCGGATGACGTCTTCCGGCTGCTGCTCGGCGGGAATCACCAGCTTCTCCGGAACGGAAACGCTCCCGATGAACTTGATCGCGGCATCAGAGAGACCCGCGTTCGCGCGAAGCGTCAGTTGCAAAGGATCCTCTGCCGAAGCCGACCCGGACGATGCGGCGGCCACAAGCGAGAGCAAAAGCATTGCGCGCAATCCGGGCCGGAGAGCGTGCATCTGACGGAGCGCTGAGACAGCCACGACAACAGTCGCATGGCGGATAGTCGACCACGACATTTCAGGTCCCCCCTCTCATCGTTTCGACGCTCTTGCGCCCGACGCCTAAGGCGATGTCATAGGGTTTTCAGGTATTCAATCAGGGCGTAGCGCTGACTATCGTTGAACTGGCTGTTGTTATAATCGTGGCCGGTGTTCCAATTGCCGTCGATGAGTTTGCCCTGGTCATCCAGGACATGAAATTCAAACGAGTTCTCCGAGGACGACTTCGTCACGTAACCCACGTTGTGGGGGTCAAATTCGCGAGAGCCCAGATTGAATGTCGTTGGCCGCTCCGCGGCGGGCAGAAGCAGGTCATAGAGAGTCGGCACTGACCCGTTGTGCAGAAACGGCGGTCG